>ERZ772884.246-NODE-246-length-43729-cov-12.143289_pt1 | contig 43729 bp, 52 predicted proteins | sample MGYA00580574_ERZ772884 | MGnify/ENA primary metagenome ERZ772884 (study PRJEB29015, sample SAMEA2737690) | human gut metagenome | biome: human gut; feature: human-associated habitat; material: faeces | place: China | collected 2012 ... | reverse complement strand
ACTACAGGAAAGGTATTATACACTACAGTTATTTTCCCTACAGCACCGCAAAATAAGGTGGAAGAATCAAAGAAAGCTGTTCTTGATATAATAAAAAAATATAATGTTAGTCTTATATCCCTTGGAAATGGAACAGCATCAAGGGAATCAGAGGCAATTATTGTGGATATTATTAAGGAATGCCCTACAAAGGTAGAATATGTTATTGTAAATGAGGCGGGAGCCTCCGTATATTCTGCCAGTAAACTGGCAACAGAAGAATTTCCAAATTTTGATGTAGGTCAAAGAAGTGCCACATCTATGGCAAGAAGATTGCAGGATCCTTTGGCTGAGCTGGTTAAAATTGAGCCAAAGGCTATAGGTGTAGGGCAGTATCAGCATGACATGAACCAGAAAAAGTTAGAAGAAACTCTTGGAAACGTAGTGGAGGATTGTGTCAACAGTGTTGGTGTTGATTTAAATACTGCATCAGCTCCCCTTTTGGAATATATTTCAGGAATAAACAAAACTCTGGCAAAAAATATTGTGGAATATAGAGAAGAAAACGGACAGTTTAACAGCAGAAAGGAATTGCTTAAGGTTTCAAAATTAGGCCCAAAGGCATTTGAACAGTGTGCGGGATTTATGAGAATAAGAGACGGCATAGAACCTTTAGATTACACAAGTGTTCATCCTGAAAGCTATGCTGCCGCAAAGAAGCTTCTTAAGAAATACGGATATACTACATCAGATATTATATCCGGACAGGTGAAAATCTCAAAGGATGTTAAGGATTATAATAGTGTGGCTGAAGAAATAGGAACAGATAAAATCACTCTTAAGGATATGATATTGGAAATGGAACGCCCTGCAAGGGATCCCAGAGATGAAATGCCAAAGCCGATACTAAAAAGCGATGTATTAGACTTTGATGATTTAAAGGAAGGTATGGAATTAAAGGGAACAGTGAGAAACGTTATTGATTTTGGTGCCTTTGTAGATATAGGAGTTCATCAGGACGGACTTGTTCATATATCAGAAATGAGTGATAAATATATAAAACATCCATTGGATGTAGTGTCTGTCGGTGATGTGGTAAATGTAAGGGTATTAAGTGTTGATAAAGAGAGGAAGAGAATACAATTGTCAATGAAATTTTAAAAAAATAAAAAAAAGTGCTTGACAATAATTGGATAAACGTATATATTAATAAGGCAGTTTGAATTCTGTATGGGATCTTAGCTCAGCTGGGAGAGCATCTGCCTTACAAGCAGGGGGTCACAGGTTCGAGCCCTGTAGGTCCCATTCATTTTCAAAAGATGCGAATTTAATATTTGGCGAGATAGCTCAGTTGGCTAGAGCACACGGTTCATACCCGTGGTGTCGAGGGTTCGAATCCCCCTCTCGCTACTTTATCCTCTGTTTTACAGAGGATTTTTTTTGTTTGTCGTCAAATCTGCCATAAAAAATTTTGGCGTGAGCAACAGAAAAATTTGCATCTAGGAATTTGCAATAATTTGTTGTATGATATAGATTGCGTAATAAAACAAAAGAAAGGGGACATCAGACCGTGGCAAAGAAAATGCTCTTTGTGTTTAATCCAAAAGCGGGAAAAGGCAGGATTAAGATGCATTTACTGGATATTGTTGATATATTCAGCAGTCATGATTATGAGGTCATTATCCGCGCAACACAGGCACCGAAAGATGCATATGAAAAAGCAAAAGAATATGCGGACTCTGTTGATCTGATCGTGTGCAGCGGAGGAGACGGTACATTGGATGAGGTAGTTACCGGAATCACAGAGAAAAACAGTAATGTACCGATTGGATATATTCCGGCAGGAAGTACCAATGATTTTGCAAACAGTCTCTTTATGCCCAAAAGCATGGTGAAGGCTGCTCAGATGATCATGGAAGAAAAACTGTATCACTGTGATATAGGAAGATTTAACAGCCAGACGTTTGCATATGTGGCTGCTTTTGGTCTGTTTACAGATGTATCCTATGAAACAGACCAGGATCTGAAAAATGTTCTTGGACATGTGGCATACCTTCTGGAAGGGGTAAAACGACTGTTCGATATCAAATCCTACCATATGAAAGTAACCTCTGAAGAGATTCAGGTAGAAGATGATTTTATCGTAGGAATGATTACAAATTCCAGATCTGTTGGAGGATTTAAAAATCTTACTGGCAAAAATGTAGATATGAATGATGGGCTTTTTGAGGTGACACTGATCAGACATCCGAAGAATCCTCTTCAGCTGCAGGAAATCATGACTGCACTGGTGATGGCTGAGGACAACACGGACATGATCTATTCATTCAAGTCAAAGAAGCTTATGATAGAGACAGAAGAGGAAGTGCCGTGGACACTGGACGGAGAGTTTGGTGGTGATCACACTTATGTGGAGATTGAAAACAGGCATAAAGCACTGAACCTTTATTTAAAAAGTACCAAAACCAAAGAATGATCATAAGATCAAAACTGAGAAACATACAGCAAAGCATAAACCAAAGGAGATAGAAGATGTCAGACTACGTGAATGTAACCGAACTTTTCGGATGTGATGTATTCAATGACGCTGTCATGGAAGAAAGACTTCCGAAAAAAGTATACAAAGAGCTGAAAAAGACGATAGAAGAGGGAAAGGAACTTTCTCTGGAAGTAGCAGATGTCGTTGCTCATGAGATGAAAGAATGGGCAATCGAAAAAGGTGCCACACATTACAGCCACTGGTTTCAGCCTTTGACAGGAGTAACTGCAGAAAAGCATGATGCTTTTATCACAGCTCCGAAGGAAAACGGCAAAGTACTGATGAGTTTTTCGGGTAAAGAACTGATCAAGGGAGAGTCAGATGCGTCTTCTTTCCCGTCAGGTGGACTTCGAGCAACATTTGAAGCAAGAGGTTATACTGCATGGGATTGTACTTCACCGGCATTTGTACGTCATGATGCAGCTGGCGGAACTCTGTGTATCCCGACCGCATTCTGTTCTTATACAGGAGAAGCACTTGACCAGAAGACACCGCTTCTTCGTTCTATGGAAGCAATCAATACACAGTCTTTACGTCTTCTTCGCCTTTTTGGCAATACAACTTCAAAGAAGGTAACACCATCTGTTGGTGCTGAACAGGAATATTTTCTTGTAGATAAAGAAAAATGGCTGCAGAGAAAAGATCTTACATATACAGGAAGAACTCTGTTTGGTGCGATGCCGCCGAAAGGTCAGGAGATGGATGATCATTATCTTGGAACTATCCGTCAGAGAATTTCTGCTTATATGAAGGAAGTAAATGAAGAATGCTGGAAACTTGGTGTGACAGCAAAGACACAGCATAATGAAGTTGCACCGGCACAGCATGAACTGGCACCGATCTATGCACCGGTAAATATTGCAGCAGATCATAATCAGATCATGATGCGCATCCTGAAGAAAGTAGCCAGCCGCCATGGTATGCGCTGCCTGCTTCATGAGAAACCATTTGCAGGCGTAAATGGCTCCGGTAAACACAACAACTGGTCACTGACTACAGATGACGGAATCAATCTTCTGGATCCGGGGAAGACACCGCATGAGAATATACAGTTCCTTCTGGTTCTGACCTGTATCCTCAAAGCAGTAGATACACATGCCGACCTTCTGCGCGAATCTGCGGCAGATGTTGGAAATGACCAGAGACTTGGCGGAAACGAAGCTCCGCCGGCTGTTATTTCCGTATTCCTTGGAGAACAGCTCGGAGATGTGCTTGATCAGCTGATCAGCACCGGAACGGCTACGCACAGTAAGAAAGGCAGCCTTCTGGAGACAGGTGTTAAGACTCTTCCTGATTTCATGAAAGATGCGACAGACCGTAACCGTACTTCACCGTTTGCGTTTACCGGAAACAAATTTGAATTCCGTATGGTAGGATCCAGAGATTCTATTTCTGAATGTAACGTTGTACTCAATACGATTGCAGCAGAAGCGTTCAAAGAAGCATGTGATCGTCTGGAAGCTGCCGAAGATTTTGATATGGCAGTACATGATCTGATCAAAGAATATGCAATTGATCATCAGAGAATCGTGTTCAACGGCAACGGTTATGCACCGGAATGGGCAGAAGAAGCAAAACGTCGTGGACTGCCGAATCTGCCGTCTATGGTAGATGCGATTCCGGCGCTGACTACACCAAAGGCAGTGAAGCTGTTTGAGGAGTTCCATGTCTTTACAAAGACTGAACTGGAATCCCGTGCAGAGATTCAATATGAAATCTATGCAAAAGCGGTTAATATCGAAGCGAAGACTATGATCGATATTGCAACGAAACAGATTATCCCGGCAGTGATCAAATATACGACTGTTCTGGCAGGTTCCATCAATGCAGTGAAAGCTGCAGGCCCGATCGATGTGAGTGTACAGATGGATCTTCTTGAGAAATGTACGGCACTTCTGAAGGATACGAACAGTGCAATGAACAGACTGTCCAAGGTCGTGGCAAAGGTTCCGGAGATTCCGGAAGGCAGAGAACGTGCAGTGTACTGCAAAGATGAAGTATGCAAGGCTATGACAGAACTTCGTACACCGGTGGATGAACTGGAAATGCTGGTGGACAAAGAAATGTGGCCGATGCCGTCTTATGGCGATCTGATTTTTGAAGTGTGATCTTCAAAGGAGAAATTTAAGTGAATGAATTGAAATTTCTGGAGGAGCAGGGTGTCTCCTCCTCTTTAATAAATAAAATTGTAAAGTTTCGGGAAGTATATCCCGTTTCTGATGAGGTGAAAAACAGAATTATCAAACCTGCAATTCCATTTTATGGAAAAGATATTCTGGAGATGGCCATTGCAGGGATCCTGCAGGGACAGAATCTGCTTCTGACCGGACCAAAAGCCACCGGCAAAAATATTCTGGCAGAAAATCTGGCATATATATTTAACCGGCCTTCTTATAATATTTCTTTTCACGTCAATACAAACAGTGGGGATCTGATCGGTACGGACACTTTTGAGGATAATGAAGTAAAGCTTCGAAAGGGAAGCATTTACCGGTGTGCAGAATATGGCGGGTTTGGAATCCTTGATGAGATCAATATGGCAAAAAATGATGCAGTCTCTGTTCTTCATGCAACGCTGGACTATCGGCGTTCTATTGATGTTCCGGGATATGACAAGATCGATCTTCATCCTGCAGCAAGATTTATCGGTACGATGAATTATGGGTATGCAGGAACAAAAGAATTAAATGAAGCACTTGTATCCAGGTTTTTGGTTATCGACATGCCGGCACAGACAGAAGAAACGCTGGGATTTATTTTTCATCAGATGTTTCCGAATGCCAGAGAAAACGCGATTGAGCAGTTTGTTGGATTGTTTCTGGACTTGCAGCTGAAGGCACTGAACAGTGAAATCTCAACAAAAGCATTGGATCTTCGAGGACTCCTTGCGGCAATGAAAATCGTGGATGTGGGACTTTCCCCGGCAAAAGCTGTCCGAATGGGAGTAGTTAACAAAACGTTTGATGTATTCGAAAAAGAAATCGTAGAAGATGTGGTAAGTACCAGAATTCCATCGGAATGGACCAGAGAAGATGTATATGAATAATACAGAACCAGTTGAAATTGATGAATATCGCCTGGAACTGGAGAATAGGATCCGTAATCTGTTGTGGACAGTAAGCGGAGATTACCAACTGGATATGAAGCCTGACGTATCGCTTTTTCTCAGATCAAAGGCAATTGCACTGTATGATGGAATCAAGCAGGGCGCTCTTGCCAGATATTATGATAAGGATATGCTCGGGCTTTATCTTGTTAAAAAAATATTTCTTCAGGCAGGAGAGAATGAGCTGACGTTTGTGGCACAGCTCTGTATTGAAGAGGCTATAGGAGACAAGATCTGTGAAGAACGGCCGGGTATCCGTGATATGCAGAGACAGTGTATGGAGGATATTCTGGAACAGGAATTTGATATACTGCCGGATCTTAGAGATATTCCGGGAAGATTGAAAGTTGCAGTGCTCCGCAGAAGACTGAACAACGGAGAATGGCATGTGGAGAAAAAATTACAGCCATTTATGGAGTTGATAGAGAGAGCTGGTAACAGTACAGATACACTGGAACTGATCCGTGTGATCGATGAACTGTATAATCGATTAATGGATCCGGATTTTGAAAGTATGCATGGGACACTGGAACAGGTGCTTGCAGTGACGATGGAAGATCTTACGGAATATTCCTGGGAGGATTTTCTTTCAGAGGAAATGTATGAAGAGGTACTGGAAAGTTATGCAGAGCAGCTGACAAATTCTGTTTCCGGCCTTGAAAATTCTGCAGTTACAGAAGAAATGGAAGAAAAACGTCAAAAGAAGCGTTCGGTCAAAGTAGTTACTCCGGAGATGTTGGAGAAAGCTTACACATATGTGGAATTAAATTATGGAAAGTCTTATTTAAGTGAAGCAGAAGAGAAGAAGATCAATTATCAGATGTGCCGGGGAATTCACAGTGACTGCAGTCTGTACTTTACGGAGGGAATTCTCAAAAATCCGGTAAAAAGCAATTATCAGTACGAGTATGCAAAACGATTGCGAAACAAAAATATCTGGCTTTATCATGACAAACACAGGATCGTGAAACATAATATTACTGTCCTGACAGAAACACTCCGGAAATCTCTGGTACTCAGAAGTGAGACACAGACTGTTCTTTCGGATCGTGGAATGATCGTACCTTCCAGATTGTGGCGGATTGGCCGGACTAATGATGCAAAACTGTTTCAACAGGAACTGAAAGGAGAAATATCGGATTTCGTTGTGGATGTTCTGATCGATGCGAGCGGATCACAGATGAAGCGGCAGGGTGATGTGGCACTGCAGGCTTATATTATCAGCGAGGCACTGAGTAATGTTGATATTCCGCATCGAGTGATGAGCTTTTGTACCTTCTGGGATTATACGATCATGCATCGGTTTCGCAGATACGATGATCCGCGGTCAGAAAATGATAACATCTTTAATTATGTTACGTCTTCGAACAATCGTGACGGATTGGCCATAAGGACTGCCGGATATGATCTCCTTCAAAGAGAAGAAGAAAAGAAGATTATGATCATTTTGAGTGATGGACGTCCATATGATGTGATCATAAACCGACCGAATGCAAAAAATCCGGAGCCTTATCAGGGAAAGGCTGCAATCGCGGATACAGCAACAGAAGTGCGGCGTCTGCGTAATCTTGATGTCAGTGTTCTGGGGGTATTCGCAGGAGAGGAAAAAGATCTCGCAACGGAAAAAAAGATATTTGGTAAGGATTTTGCTTACATCCGTGATATTGCGAACTTTTCGAAAATTGTCGGCAGATATCTGACAAAACAGCTGGAGATTGACGGATAATAGACAAAAATGTGCAATATTTCCAAAAAGTGTTAAATAAAACGAACGAAAATATAAAAAATTCATAAAATCGCCCTTGATAATCAACATGAAGTCGGTTATAATGGTATGAGGTTAATAGACCAAAAAAAATAAGGGAGAGGAAAACAATGAATGACAACAAAGAGTTCAAACCGTATATTCCTGCTGAAAAAGTTACAGCAGAAATGACGGTAACATCAGTGATCATGGGTGTTATCCTTGCTATCGTATTTGGTGCTGCAAACGCATACCTCGGACTTCGTGTCGGTATGACTGTTTCTGCATCTATTCCGGCAGCAGTTATTTCCATGGGTGTTATCCGTGTGATCATGAAGAAAAACTCCATTCTGGAGAGCAACCTGGTGCAGACCATCGGTTCCGCTGGTGAGTCACTTGCAGCAGGTGCTATTTTTACAATGCCTGCTCTTTTTTTATGGGCAGAAGAAGGAAAGTGTGCAAAACCAGGTCTGGTTGAGATCACATTGATCGCACTTTGCGGTGGTATCCTTGGTGTACTTTTCATGGTACCGCTTCGTAATGCGCTGATCGTAAAAGAGCATGCAACACTGCTTTATCCAGAAGGAACTGCCTGCGCAGACGTACTTCTTGCCGGTGAAGAAGGTGGATCTAATGCTTCTACTGTATTTTCTGGTATGGGACTTGCAGCAGTTTTCAAATTTGTAGTAGATGGTCTGAAGGTTATTCCGGCAGACGTTTCTGCTGCATTTACATCCTTTAAGGGTGAAATCGGTATGGAAGTATATCCGGCACTTCTCGGTGTTGGCTATATCGTAGGACCTCGTATCGCATCCTTTATGTTCGTAGGTTCTATCGTTGGATGGATGGTTATCATTCCTATGATCTGCCTGTTTGGACCAGACACATGGTTGTATCCGGCTGATCCGGGTGTGACTATTTCTCAGCTGTATGCAGCTGGCGGTGCCGCAGCAATCTGGAGCAAATATGTTAAATATATTGGTGCAGGTGCTATCGCTACTGGCGGTATCATTTCCCTGATCAAATCCCTGCCTCTGATTGTCAGCACATTCCGTGATTCTATGAAGAGTATGAAGGGCGGATCTGTAAAAGGAACTGCAAGAACTGACAGAGATCTTCCGATGAACTTTATTCTGATCGGTATCGTTGCAATGGTAGTGATCATCTGGGCAGTACCGGCTATCCCGGTTAATCCGCTCGGAGCACTCCTCATTGTAATCTTCGGATTCTTCTTTGCAACAGTATCTTCACGTATGGTAGGTATGATCGGTAGCTCCAACAACCCGGTTTCCGGTATGGCAATCGCTACACTTCTGATTTCCACAATGGTGATCAAGAGCAGCGGACAGACTGGAATCGACGGTATGAAAGCAGCAATCGCAATCGGTTCTGTAATCTGTATCATCGCAGCAATCGCTGGTGATACTTCTCAGGACCTTAAGACAGGATACCTTCTTGGTGCAACTCCTAAGACACAGCAGATCGGTGAGCTGATCGGTGTTGTTGCTTCCGGTCTTGCAATCGGTGGTGTTCTGTATCTTCTGGATGCAGCATGGGGATACGGCGGAGCAGAAGTTCCGGCGCCACAGGCAGGCCTGATGAAGATGATCGTTGAAGGTATCATGGGAGGAAACCTTCCATGGGCCCTTGTATTCATCGGTGTATTCCTTGCAATCGGTATGGAAATCTTAAGAATTCCGGTAATGCCATTTGCAATCGGTCTTTACCTTCCAATTTATCTGAATGCAACCATCATGATCGGTGGTGTTGTTCGTATGTTTATGGATGGCAGAAAGAACGTTGATGAAAAAACAAAGAACGATCAGGTTACAGATGGTACACTGTATTGTGCAGGTATGATCGCCGGAGAAGGTCTGGTAGGTATCGCACTTGCTATTCTGGCAGTTGCTGGTATCAGTCTGGATGTATCCGGAGTTGTTAACTTTGGCAATATCGGTGGTGTTGTTCTCATGATCATCATGATTCTGACACTGCTGAAATTCTCCTTATGGAAAAAGAAAAAAGCCTGATGAGAAAACAGAATAAAAAAAGCAAAAAACAAAATATAGAGATTAATTATCTGGATTTAATTCCAGTCAGATCAGAAGAGCTTCACTGGCACAAGGATATCAAGGGACGCGTGATTCTGGATGTGGAAAATACAGGATGGTTCAACAAGATTGCACAGACTGTATTCAACAAACCGCAGTACACCAAGGTGCATCTGGATGCTCAGGGTACTTTTATCTGGCCTCTGATCGATGGAAAACGTACGGTGACCGATATCGCGGCGCTGGTAAAAGAAGAATTTGGTGAGGCAGCTGAACCGCTGTATCCGCGAATTATCAAATATTTCCAGATTGTTGAGAGCTATCATTTTATTAAATTTGCAAATATGCCTTCTAAATAGGGCACACTAAGAACGGGAAGCAGCAAATCGCTGTATCCCGTTCTTTTAGGTTAAGGGATACTTTATTAAGATATAGAGATATAGCAACAGAGAAAGGAGTACTTATGAAAATTGCTGGAAAAAAACCCTGGTATCTGGAATATCTTCTTATTATTGTCGGAACCGGACTTATGGGAACCGCGATCACTTCCTGTTTTGATGCAGCAGGAATGGTAACTGGCGGTTTTTCCGGTATTGCGATCCTGGTAAAAGCCTGGACAAAAGGTTTGTATGGAAATGGAATTCCACTCTGGATAACAAACCTGATTCTGAATGTTCCATTGTTTCTTCTCGCTACTAAAATAAAAGGTTTTGCTTTTGTAAGGAAAGCACTGCTGGGAGATATTTCACTTACAATATGGCTTGCCATTCTTCCTGCCTGGAAACTGTCTGAAGATTTTCTCCTTGTCGCATTATATGGAGGTCTTCTGCAGGGAATTGGAATTGGATTTGTATTTCTCGGTGGTGGAACGACTGGCGGAACAGATATGCTGGCTGCAATTATCCAGAAATATCTGCGACATTATTCTATTGCACAGATCATGCAGTTTATAGATGGCGCGATAGTTGTTGTCGGCATGTATGTATTTGGAGTGGAACGTGCGCTTTATGCAATTATTGCGGTATTTCTTGTTACAAAAGTATCTGACGGAATCATTGAAGGCTTGAAATTTTCAAAGTCGGTATATATTATTACGGATAAACCAGATGAGGTTTCCAGAATGGTCATGGAAGACCTTGATCGTGGAATTACCGGCATTTCGGCAAGAGGAATGTACTCCGGCGAGGATAAGCTGATGCTTTTCTGTGTAGTGGGCAAAAAAGAACTGGTACATCTGAAAGAGAAAATTGATGAAATTGATGAGAATGCTTTTGTCATTGTTGGGGATGCACGAGAGGTACATGGGGAAGGTTTTATAGAAAAATAGGAATTTTATACAAAAAAATGCAAAAAAATTAAGTTTTGGTCTTTCATTTTTGGTAATTTTATATTAAAATAACAGATAACGAAGGAAAGCTATGGGGAAAAAGGAGAAATACGCATAAAAAGGCGGGAAGGGATGTAAGCAGATGATATCAAATCAGGTACTACAGAATACACTAGAGGGATTAAAAGAAATATCCAGGACAGAATTCTGCATTATTGACACAGAGGGGAAAGTCCTTGCAACAACTTTTGCAGATTTTTCAATTCAGCCGGGGGATATACAGGCATTTGTGGAATCCCAGGCAGACAGCCAGCTTGTGAAGGGATTCCAGTATTTTAAAGTCTGTGATGACTACCAGCTGGAATATATACTTGTGGCACATGGTGACGATGAAGACACTTATATGGTTGGCAAGCTTGCAGCATTTCAGATCCAGAATCTGATCGTTGCATATAAAGAAAGATTTGACAAAGACAGCTTTATCAAGAATCTCCTTCTTGATAACCTTCTTCTGGTAGATATTTATAATCGCGCGAAGAAACTGCATATTGATGCAGATGTTCGTCGTGTTGTTATGATTCTGGAATTGCAGCAGGAAAAGGATCACAGTTCCATGGAGAGTGTGAAAAGTTTCTTTGGCGGCAAGAGCAAAGACTTTATCACAGCGGTCGATGAAAAGAGTATCATCATTGTTAAGGAACTGGAAGATGGCGAAGGTTATGCAGAGATGGATAAGCTTGCCCATGCGATTTTGGATACCCTTGGGCTGAACCAGAATGAAGAGACTCATATTGCATATGGAACGATCGTAAATGAACTGAAAGAAGTTTCCCGTTCCTATAAAGAGGCAAGAATGGCGCTGGATGTTGGCAAGATCTTCTTTGGCGAAAAAGATGTTATTGCTTACAGTTCGCTTGGAATCGGACGTCTGATCTATCAGCTTCCAATTCCGCTGTGCAAAATGTTTATCAAAGAAATTTTTGAGAATAAATCTCCAGATGATTTTGACGAGGAAACACTGGTTACTATTGATAAATTCTTTGAGAACAGCCTGAATGTTTCAGAAACATCCAGACAGTTGTATATCCACAGAAATACACTGGTCTATCGTCTGGATAAGTTACAGAAGAGTACCGGATTGGATCTTCGTGTATTTGAAGATGCGATTACATTCAAGATCGCACTGATGGTCGTACGTTATATGAAGTACATGGAAACGCTTGAGTACTAATGCTGTATTTTGGCGAAATACAGCTATTTCAGGCAACTAAATAATGAGTTTTGTCTACCATTTGTCTACCGTTTTTTCAGCGGTAGACAATTTTTTTAGCTGTAGACGTAGCTGCTTCGAATAAATCTACTGCCTGGTCCTGTAACAATTCCGTATTAGTTATGTAACGTTCCATGGTTGTCTTGATGTTCTTGTGCCCCAGACGTTCCATTATGGCTTTAGGAGATGCTCCGTTTTCTGCCAGGATAGTTCCATGAGTGTGACGCAGGCAGTGAGCATGAAAATCTTCATACCCCATTCTTTTGATAATCCTTACACAATATTTCATACTGTTATTATTCAACATTTCCCCATTCTCTTTTACCAGTGGCCACACTTCCATATATTCTGCTGGAGGTGTCTGATCTGCAGACAGCCAGTGCAGATAATTGTTCTGATCAACATAAGTCTTTATATAGTATTCCCCGTATCTTAATCTGTTCATTTTCATGGCAGTGATCTCTGATTTAATTAATGACTCCAGAGTGCTGCCAATTTTTATGGTTCGGAACGAATCATATTTCGGATTCTTGTAATACCATTTATGATCAAGATCTTGCTGGAGCTGTCGAGCGACTGTGATCGTGTGCCGGGAAAAATCAATGTCACGTGCCAGATCAAGACCAAAGCATTCACCAATTCGCAAACCGGTAAAATAACAGATCATGAGTGGCAGATAATAATATGTGCCGCTGAAATGATCCTTAATGTCTTCCCATTCCTGACCGATACAAATATGCTCAATACGCATCTTTCCTCGTGGATCCACAGGAACCTTGGGCGGTCTTGTAAGAGAACATGGATTGGTCTTCAAATACTCGCATGGGTAGATCGCATATTTTAGCGCTCCGGATAAAACTCCACGGAAGTTAGCTATGCTCTGAGCTGAGAGCCCTTTTTCATTCTTGAGGCTGTCTACCCATTGCTGAATAGCAGCAGGAGTGAGCGAAGACAGCTTGTAATGTCCAAGAGCAGGCTTAATATGGATTCTGATAGCGGATGCATAAGAATCATAAGTGTTGTCCGTACAGTTTGTTTTAACAAAGGATTTGAGCCAGTAATCGAGATAATCAGCCAGTGACATATCAGATGGACGGAATACAACCCCTGCATTGTCATATTCAGCCTTTGCTTTAGTGCCTGCAGCTACAGCATCTGCCTTTGTCCGGAAGCCTCCCTTCGAAATGGACTTTCTTTTCCCGTCTACTCTGGCACATTCAAAACTGTATTCCCATGATTTCCCACGTTTTTTGGTTCTTAATTCGCCCATAATATCACCTTCCTTATTTGATTTTGTTTATTTTGGGTACAAAAATAACAGCCACACAAACGTTCTGGTTGTGCACCTGCTCCGAAGATGATACAATAATTCTTGCAAAACGAGGTATCTCTTCGGAGATATAAGCCGGTTCCTGTTGGCGCAGGGGCCGGTTTTTTATATAAAATTAATTATCAGTGTTGTCTGAAAGACGATTACTAAGAAGATCAATTAAATCGTCAGGAGCATCAATTAACTTAACTCCTGGTAATCCACTTTGAATACGAGAAATAAATGGATACTCTTTACCATCTATAATCGTGCAATTAGGTTGATCTTTGTATAGCGTCAAGTTGAGTGTTTCACCTAAAATATCCACATCTTTTTCATATAAAGTTAAATGGCGATTGAGTTCTTCATGTAATGTTCGATCAATGATTTCGAATGGTTCCTTGTAAGATAGAAGTGAGAGCGTATTCAATAAAAGCGGTAATCCTTGAGTTTCTATAAGTTCATGAATATCTTCTGCAAGGGGAAGAAGTGTATCTGGATGTTGAAGTTTTACGGTTGCATTTGGAATATAATTATATACCCTTCCACCATGTGCTGCTAAATTTCTATACTCTAAACAAAGCGACAGTGTATTAAATAATAAAGTTTTTATATCGCTGTTCTGAAATAGTTCATCTGAACAATTATAAAATAATCTTATTAGATGATTCTTTTGTGGTTCTTTGAATAGTCTTACAAAGTTAACCATAGTGCTGAAATATACGCCTTTAAAAAGAATCCATGGTGGTACAAAACCGTAATTATTGCGATAGTATTTTATAGGATCTTTTTCAGAAGATAAAGCTTTACGTAAATCCTTTAGAGTGTTGTCTAGGCCAAATCTTTTATGCGTTACTTTACGATCACGAAAATTTTTCCACTGAAGATAATCTTCTTCATTTGTGCCAAATGAAGAAGAAAGAACTTCTGCTGCAAGGGCTTTGGTATGTTCTTCTAGTGCTAGCATAGCGGATAATATAGCATTACGAAGATTATGATCAAAAATGAAAAGGGAAAACAACTGATCAAAAGAAGTTCCTTTTTTAAAATGCTTGTGATTATTTTTAATAATCAAATATGGCTTTTTATAACTGTTTATTATATTGTAATATCCATATTGAGTGAGCTTTTCGCGAGCAGAACATAAATCATTTATTTCAAGCCCCCGTGAAAGTAATTTTTCTATTTGTTCATCTACAGTAGTATATTTTATAATTCGTTCTTTTTGCATATTTTTCTCCTAAAAACAGAAAAAGCCTGGAATAAAATTCCAAGGCTTTTTCCTGACCGGACACCAGTCATTCGCTAATTAGCTACATTATAGCATATTCAAAAACCTTGTCAAGTATTCATTGTTAAAAATTTGTTTTATTTTTTGAACATGTAAAATTTGTTTACAAGTTCAATGGTTCGGAAAATCTAAACGGTTAAGATCAACACGGAGTTGAATCAGCTTCTGGTGATATCCGGTCATTCTGGATATCTGATCAATAGTAAAGTCCCTGTATTCATTCGACAAGGAGTTATTTGTCATGCAGAAATTGTATAGTTCTGCAGATTGTTTCAATGTCTTCATCTGATAAATTCTCGAAATCATCAAGCTGAGCTTGCACTGCCTTTAATATTTCGCTTTTAGTAGCAAGCTTAGTTGATTTTTCATGTTGCTGAAAGAATAGTGCGGTAATAGTACTGGTAAGGGATCCGATTAAACCAATACCAACTATCATTAATATAGCTGCGATAATTCGGCCAATTGGAGTTGTGGGAGAAATATCACCATAGCCAACAGTTGTCGTAGTCACAAAACTCCACCATATACCATCAAAAATGTCCATTCCCTCAACAAAATGAATTGCAATGCCGCCTGTGATGATGCAGAGTAAACTGGTAAATACCATGTATTTAAGTCCATTAATTTCAAAGAAAAATTTTACCCGTTTGTAGAATCTTGCAAAATAAGCTGACATACGAGCTAATTTTAAAAACTTTAATGCTTTTAATACCTTAAGAAATTTAAAAACACGGAATATCTTAAATAAAGAATTAAAAGGTATAATGGCAATTAAATCGAAAATATTTTGCTTGAAGAAAAGTTTTTTATTTTTTGCAACAATAACTCGGATAACGTAATCTATAATAAAAATTACTGTGATTGTATTGTCGAGTTTAAGCTGAAAATCTGTGCATCCAGTGGTTAAATCACATAAAGCCAGATAGACAGCTACAAGTGCAAGGATCGAAAATGATAAATCATATATAAATGAAAATTGCGATTTTCTATCAATAGAATCTGACATTAAAAATTCTCCATTTCCATTCAATTATTCATGAAATTTTAGTTCTAAAAGTTTTTGATGATACCCGGTCATTCTAGATATCTGATTAATAGTAAAGTCCCTGTATTCCTCAAAGAATGAATCTGGAAGCAACAGTTCCATTGCGAACTTGTTGGCTTCGATTTCCTTTTTGGAATTCAGTAAAAGTGTTTTGTTACGAATAAAATAACAATTTTCCTTCCGGTGCAGGAGAGCATGACCGAGCTCATGAGCCATGACCAGACGTTGTTCATGTTCCGGAAGATTTTGATTAATGAATATGTAGCGGTGATTTTTCAGGAACATATAGCATCCTTCGAACTGCAGGTCACAAATCTGGTACAGGATACCAAGCTGATCAGCGATGGCAAAAGGGTCTGATGTTCCTGTTTTTCTTTTATAGTAAGAAACAATTTTCTTGATATTACGATTCAAGCAATCCACCTACTTTTTGTACTTCTTAGGAGTGTACTTCTCTTTATTTATAATCTTTAATCTCTTCAAAGCAATTTCCAATTCATCCCGGAACAGCTCTGCAGCTTCCGGACTCAATTCCTCGCCGTTGTAGCTAGCTGGTCCATCTTCACCGGAAGTAAGTTTTTTCATGATACTGTCCAGATCTTTAGAGATATCTTTATTGTCTTTTTCAGACAAACCGTCTGCATCAATTCCTTTTAGTAAGTAATCAGTACTCACATCAAAATAGTTCGCAACTAATAAGAGCTTTTCTGCGCTTGGATTAGGATTCGATTTCCATTTTGAAATAGTGCCTTTTCCGAATCCAAGTTCTTTTTCCAAATCGGATTGGTTAATCCCTTTTTTATCACAAAGAGAGATTACTCTGTTGAATAGATTCATATCAGTCCTTTCTGAAAAAATTCAACAAAAGGCTTGACAAATGATGAATATATTCATATAATCATAATCAACAGATGAATAAATTCAACAAAAGCCTTGAATGATGAATGATTTCAATTTTGATTTGTTTGGTTACAGATATAATAGAATATTTTCATCGGAAAGTCAATATAAATGTTGAATATTTTCATCTATGAAAGGAGGAATGAAGGTGATTTATGATAACATCCGAACTATCTGTGAAAAGAAGAACATTTCTATTAAACAGGTAGAGCGAGAACTCGGCTTTTCCAATTCAAGCATTTGTAAATGGAATGAATGTGAACCAAGTGTTTGGAAAGTACAGAAAGTAGCAGATTATCTTGGAGTATCCATGGAATATTTGCTGTCAGACCAGAAGGAGGCGAGTTGAGATGAATGATTCAAAAGAAGAAATCGAAAACCTGCGTAAGCAGATAAACAGGTTAAAAATCAGCTTAATGTTTACGCAGATATCAACGATTATGGTTACCATTATTCTTGGATATCAGTGTCTTCGGTCGATTCAGAATTATCATTATCTGCTTCAACAGGTGAGCATGTGTCTTGAGTTGGTGAACACTGTTTATTCAGCTCTTCGACAGTTTTTTTCAATTCTTTGATAGTTTCGGCTTCACTGGAAGATGACGTATCTATATTGTGAAGTAGCTGTTGTAACATTTCATTTTGAGCACGTTGCAGTTCAAGCTGAGATTCTTCAATTTGCATTTGATTAATTTGTTCTGTTCGTGATGAATTGGACTGAGCAATTGCAATGGAAATTGTAAGAATTGTGCTGATAATCAGGTCAATAAGAGCCAGTAAAAAGGAAGTTGGCATTTTTATTCTGTTGTTGCCAATAGGAATATACACAGAATCAGGTAGCTCATAAGTTTTAACAGTAGTGTCGTCAACAATTACAAAATCGTCTTCTGGTAATCCACCGAGATCTTCCGAGTAATTGGATAAATCTGAATGGAAATGTAATTCAGGAGGTAGACTCAAAAATTGTTTTTGAAGTTCCAGAAGAGACAGTGATTGCTTTAAAGACTCATTTAAATTGTTATATACACCAGTAGTTATATTTTCCCGAATAGTAGCAGTCATAATTTCAGACATTTTGGAGAATGATTCGGTCAACGACGCAACCATGGTGGGCGTGTATAACTGAAAAATTTGTCTATAGGGTTTTACTATTTCTTCCTGCAGCTGATGCATACGAGAAGACAATGAGTCAGGGGGAAGAATAATTTGGGAATATCCAGAATAAGCACGCTTAATTTGATTTAAAGAATTTTGCAAGTTTTGTAGTTCTGGATTTAAGAAAGGGTTATTTTTTTGATCGTTTTTCATAGAAACCTCCTTGGTAAATATTCAGGCATGGCAGTGCCCTGTACTTACAGGATAGGAGTGAACGTGAGGAATGTCAACTTATTTAGTAGAATCATCGGATTGCTGAGATAAAAGCAAAAGATACAGCTGGTAAAGACTCAAATGTTCAGGCTTAGCTTGAACTTCAAGAGATTCGTCATTAATTAAAATTTCTAACATAGGCGATTGCTCCTTTCATATTTGCTTAAAGCATAACCGATATCAGGTGAAACAGCAAGAAAAGGAGTTCGACATTTATCGACCAAAAAGGAAAGAGAGGTGAGAAACGTGGTTGAAGCATACAAACCATTATACACAGCAAAACAGACAGCACAGATTTTACTTGTAAATGTTGCTACAGTATATGAGATGATGAACAAAGGACAGCTTCCATATCTGATTCTTGGAAAAGGAAATGGAAGCAGAAAGGTTCGGGGAAGCGATTTGGAGAAGTTCATTGAAAGCCAAAAGCCGGCAGAACCACAAGGAGGTACAGAATGAGACAGATATGGATCATTAGATTTTCTGACGGAACAGTCGGAAGTTGTTACGGAACCAGAGAGGGAGCTATAGAGCTTGCAGACCTCCGGAAAGATGATTATGGAGAATCCTATACAATAGAGGGAGGTGAGAATGATGGCGAGAGAACTTAACATTTCCCTGATTATAGGGATTGTTGTGGCAATCCTTCCGGTATGGCAATGGGATTCCGGAATAGAGCTTCTGACCAGTGCTTTTACGATCACGGGAATTGCATTTGGAATAATCCTGTGGATGGAGGATAAGAAGACAAAGAAAAAGAACCCCACAGCGGCAACTGTAAAGGTTCGGTAACTAAATGGTGCTGTATGAAATAACAACTATATTTAGTATATCATACAGCGCCTAAAAGTCAAGATGCAGGCAGGGACCACCTGCTATATTTTTGACCTTTTTTGAGAGCTACAGAGGTATCAAGTACCTCTTGGGAGCTCGATTAAGCGTATTAGAGTTACGACAGAGGTGCTTATGAGATACAAGGTACTATGCGGATACATAAGGCAGAGATGGGACTGTGGTGACACAGTAGAGATTGAAGAAAAACACACTGGGAAGTATGGAGCCAGAGGACAGACCAGAGAGAAGAAGAGGAAAGCCACTCCGGAAGAGATAAAAAAACATAATCAGTGGAAACGGGAAAGGGATGTCAGGAGGTTGATCAAGTGGAATTTCCGTGAGAGGGACTACTGGATCACTCTTACATATCCAAAAGATTACAGACCGACGTGGGAAGAAATGAAGAACCATGCCGGAAAACTGGTCAGAAAGATGCGAGAAAAATACAAAAAACAGGGATGGACCTTAAAGTACATATACCGTCTTGCAATCGGATCCAGAGGCGGCCGACACATCCACATCCTGATCAACCGCGAATCCAACGAAAAAACAGCTACAGATCTGATAATCACAGATCTTTGGGAGCAACAATGGGGACACGGACATGTTAATTTCCGTACTACTTACAGCGAGGGTGGATATAAGCAGCTTGCAGAATACCTCACGAAGCCTCTGGAAGAATGGGAACCAGACGAGGTTAAACGATATCATCCATCCAGAAACCTTATCCGTAAGGATCCTGAAGTTGACGAGATTAAAAGAAGAAGTTTGGTTGACCGTGATGGAACACCAAGGATGCCAAAAGCACCGAAAGGATACTACGTGGATCCGGAAAGCATCGAAGTCGGTATAAATCCGATAACTCATTATGCTTACCGCCATTACACGCTGATCAAGATTAAGAAGAGGGAATAAAACATGTGGAAAGTAGATATCTACCTGGAAACTGACAGTACATTCCAGGGAAAACGAGAAAGAAAATGTGGATATGTCCTCTCTGCTATGGTCGGAAACGAGGAAAAGACAAAGGAAAACTTCGGAATCTCGAAGGGGACATACCACCAGTCTGTCCTTATGGCACTTATCGAGGCTCTTTCCAGGATGAATGTTTCCTCAGAAATCTGTGTACATACACAGGATAGCTATGTAGCGAGCAGACTTCTGAAACTGGAAGAGATGGCAGGAGAAGGCTGGCGAGATTCAAAAGGTGAACTGATCAAGAATGCTGCTGAATGGGAGCAGGTCTATCGCCTGATCCATGATTTTCCGGAAGCACACAAAATGACCGCGAGATCTGAGAAACACAGTTATTCCACGTGGTTACAGGAGATGATGAAGAAGAATGAATGTGGAAGAATTATGGGGCAAGGCCTGGAGTCTGCGACCAGAGCAGAATCCAATGACAATGGAGTTTCTAGGGATGATTGCCCGTAATGGAGTGAGATACAGATATTACAGAGATGAAGGAGGCGAAATACTGTATGACAGCGAACCGGAAGAAGGAAAGCCGGAATGGATGCTCCGCGCTGACAGAGCATCAAGAAAGAGACATGGAATATATTCTTAAAAAATAAAGAAAAAAGGGGAACTATGTATGAGAACAATAGCAATCATTAATCTGAAAGGCGGCGTGGCCAAGACCACATCTAGCATTAACATTGCCTATATCCTTACCACACGTGGATATAAGGTTTTACTGGTGGATAACGACAAGCAGGGAGACTGCTCCCGTGGATTAAACCGCCGCACTTCAGATGGAGACGGTATTGATCGGATCATGACGGATCGCCATCCGGACATGAGCCATCTGATCCATAAAACTGACTATGAGGGGCTGGACATCATCACCGCAAATCTTGGCCTTCTGACTGCGAACATGGAAGTGACCATGGATCGTGTACGCCCACAGCAGAACCGACTGAAAAAAGCATTGCAGCAGGTAGCTGATCAGTACGATTTTTGCGTCGTAGATAATGCTCCGGATATCAATATCTCTGTGATAAATGCACTGACAGCCGCGAATGACGTCCTCATTCCTGTAGAAGTAGACGATAACACCCTGGAAGGCATGAACGAGCTCCTGGACCAGATCCAGGAAGTGAAGGAAGAACTGAATCCGGACCTGCAGAACGTCCGCTGCTTTGTGAGCAAGTACCAGAAAGGGAACCAGGCACACATTCAGGGAGCAGAGATCATCAGAGAGCAGTATCCGGCTATGGATACAACAATCCGCTTTTCTGGTGTAGTGGCAAGGAGCACATTCATGCGTATGCCGGTGGCTCTTCACAGCTCCCGATCAGCGGCAGCAGAAGACTATGAAGCACTGGTTACGGAGTACTTGAATATGATCGGAGGTGTACAGGATGGCGAAATTTGATCTCAAAGGAATGCTCTCTGAGCGTTCTGCACAGGAAATAGACCTTCCGGAACAGAAGACGGTCTATCGCAATCCGGAAGACTTGATCCCTTCTAAGGATAATTTTTATTCAACGGAAGACACAGAGAAACTAAAACAGTCGATCAGAGCACTGGGAATCCTTCAGCCACTCCTGATTGAAGAAAGAGACGGAAAAGATTACCTCCTGGCTGGACACCGGAGAAGAAAGTGCTGCCTGGAGCTGATTAAGGAAGGTCTTGAACGATTTAAAAGAATCCCTTGCGTATATAAACCAAAGATTGAATTGAGCACAGAAACCGAGACAGATGAGATTGTCCGGAAGATGGTGATCATCCAGTCCAACACCTACCGCGAGAAAACTGACTGGGAGAAGATGACGGAATCCCTACAGATGGAAGAACTGGTCAAGGAACTTCGCGAAAAGACAGATCTTGAAGGAAAGACCAGAGAAATCGTATCCGATCTGATCGGAGTCTCGTCCACTCAGATTGGAAGGTACCACAGCATCAGTTCTAACCTTTCCGGAGAACTTATGGATGCATTCAAACAGAATAAGCTGAACGTATCCACGGCAGCGGAACTTGCCGGTTTGAATGATAAATATCAGAACGAAGCTTGTAAGATCCTGTCAGAAGCCGGGCAGGTTACACTGAACGCGGCAAAGCTCCTGAAAGCACAACAGGAACAGGAAAGAGATATTCCCGGACAGATGACTATAGATCAGGCACTGCATCCTCATAAGCCGGAAGAGATTAACACTCCTGTTCCGGTAGATGTTCAGATTGACCGGTTTTACGAATCTCTCCGGAAGAACATAGAAACCTACGTAAAGAAATCAGACCTGAACATGACAACCTACATGCTCAGTGCCTTGTATGGAACAGTACGCGTCCGAAACGGACAACTGAACTACCAGGGCACCAAGGGAGGGATCCTTTTTAATGCTGGCACTGACCAGGAAGAGTCAATAGGCTGGACAGAATTCTCCAAGAAGCTGATTGAGAAGTACGGAAAAAAACAGAAAGCGGTCAAGATGGTAGCAGTGGACGAACCGGAAGAAAAAACAGATGGACCAGCAAAATGTATTACGGGAAAATCTCAATCCGGAATCTGCGGAGCTGCAGCCTATTGCAACATGACATATAAATGCTGTACTCAGTGCCCGGATGATTGCAACAGTCGGTGCGGGTGGTTAGAAGAACGCTGCCAACCGGCAGCAGAAACACCGGACGAAAAGCAGCAGGAAGACCATTCCGGTGACCTTACCGAGATGGTAAAACATCTGAGAAATACAGATAAAATTCCCGATGCGTGGCCGGAAGATTTAAAAGACATCCCGATACCTACAGACGTAGAAATTATCGGATATCTGTACGATGAAGAAAGAAAACTTAAAGAGTTCCTTGAAATCGAAGAAAAAGAGCCAGGATTGCCATATATGACAATCCTGAAACAGCAGCTGATTGTTGGAGGATTGAGAATCATTAAAAATCTTGTAGAAGATTGCCGGGAAGAACCGGAAGAATCAGAACAGTCACCTCTTCCGATCATGAGGAACAACGATCAGCGCAAGGAATGGCTGAGAAATTACAAAGCATGGGGGCTCTGGTATACAGACGAACACATTGGAGTGCGGTACTACAAGTATGATTTTGAGAATGGTGCACGCCTGATTGCAGAGGAATATGATCCGGAAGAAGTGAAAGATAGCTGGTGGACGCATATAGAAACTTCTTACATGCATCTTGTGGGCGGCCCGGAACCGGATAGAAAAAACGGTATTCCGAAGTGGACATACCATTCAAAATATAACAGACATCCAAACAGCGAGACAGAGCTTGTGGAGTTTCTGAAGGAGGTACAGAAATGAGTAAAATGGATTCATATATGCAGGGACGTACAGAGGGCATGGAATTTGCCCTCCGCCTCGTAAAAGATAAAGGCATTGAAGAATTGGAGAAAGAAATCAAATTCCGACAGAGAACCGGTATCAGCTTGAATGTCACCAGACAGGAACTAAATGCAGCCAGCAATAAGATTAAAGAGATGACATTAGATACATATTCAATCCTTTCGGTAGCTTGTCTCTGTGATTTATGGGGCTTCGGCAAAAAAAGATGTCAGCAGTTTATGGATAAGATGTCCGAGGGAGCTCAGTATCTGGTAGATGATCTTGCAACATGGGATGACTACCGGCAGGCTATACAAGAAAGATTAGGATTCGAAATTAAGATAAGGTGGAATGACTGATGAAAAGAACAGAAATGGACAATATTGTTGAAAACATGGCGGAGTACATCTGCGATCATATATGCCAGAAACCGAAAGAAATCACAGATGCGGAAAAACTGGAAGACTACTGTGCAGAAGAATGCGATATAGGAAGCCATATCTGTAATATCCTGAATCAGTACAACAAGATCAACGATTTTGAGGATTCTGAACTGTACAAGATAATGACAAAACACCGGAACATTGTCCTCTGCAAAGAATGCCAGTATAGAGCACATTGCAATGATGGTGAATTTGAATGGTGCCGGCTCGGCGCAGGGTTAGATGGGAATTTAAGAGAAGGCGAAGGCTGCAGCAGAGGAATCAAGGTGTCCGAATCGGACACGTAAATAACGGGTGCTACTAAAATCCATATATATCACACACAGGAGAGAGGAACTGTATAATCCTCTCTCCGGAAAGGAGTGAAGCATGAATCAGGAAGGATTGATGTTTCCGAAAACACAGAAGAAACGAAAGAAAAAAATGAAACATCCCAAGAGTATTATCCATGAAAAGAATGGGACATGTTACTTATGCATGCTCCTGGACGGAAACTATAAGAAACATCTGCTCTTAGACGAACATCATATATTCGGAGGTCCAAACCGGATCCACTCTGAAGAGAATGGCTTAAAAGTCTGGTTATGCCTGGATCATCACACCATGGAATCTCTGGCAGTACATAGATGCCCTGATACCATGCGGCTGATGCACAGGATCGGGCAGCAGGAGTACGAGAAGACACACAGCCGGCAGCAGTTTATTGAGACATTCGGTAAGAGCTATTTATGAGGAGTAAAAACATGAATATAAAAATATGGCCAAGAAAGAAGAATGACAAGGGCGGATATGCCTGTATGCCATTAAAGAAAAACGTGCCGGAGGGGCACGATGGATGGAGACTAACAACATGTCCTGAATGTGGCACAGAATGCTGGGAGTCACCATTGCTTAAAAGCATTGCAAAATCAGGAGTAATTCCAATGTGCACGATGTGCGCACTTAAGAAAGGAACTAAGAGATGACGGAAGATAAAACATGTAAAACCTGCATCGATAATGATAATGGATTCTGCGATCGGAAGGGAATCTTAGTTGAAGACGATGATCATTGCAGTGATCATAAATCCGACTGGAGAGAATCCATGATGCGTAATTTCCTGAGAGGGCATCAATATGGATAAAGTGGAAATAGCAAAAGAAACATTGCAAAATTACATAGATAAAAGATACTCACAGACACAGATTGCTGTAGAGCTGGGAGTCTCACAAGGAACTGTATTCAAGAAAATGAAGGAATACGGTCTGAAGACCAAAACAAAGCAAAGCACCTATGATGAACAAGTTGTGATCAAGATGCTGCAGAACGGATGCACATCAAAACAGATTGCAGAATATTTTGGAACATGCTCGGAAACGGTAACAAACTGGATCAGGAAGTACGGCTTAGGTAAATACCGAAAAGAAAAAGAACCGCAGAAAGTATTTGATACAAAGAAATGTCGGACATGTATCTATGGAACACGGAAAGAGCTTGCAAAAGTATACAAATGCGATTATTACGGTAAAACCGGCCATAGCCGGAATATGGGACAGCCGGAAGCAGAATGTTCGAAATATGTAAAAAGAAAGAGGAAAAGATGATAGAGATATTAGATGTCAAAGATGCAGAACCAAATAAAAGTAACTGGATTCCGATCAGTGATATGCCGAATTGTTGTGGTTATCCAGTGTTACTTACAGTTGAGAATAAATTTGGACAAAGAGGTGTCTGCAAGGCTTTCACGAATTATATGAAAGAGGGAAAACAGCTTTTCTATACAAACGAAAAGGAATTCTGTTCAGAATTAACCTCAAGCAAATTAAGCGAATCCTGGAAACCAATTGCCTGGATGCCACTTCCGGAGTGCTATAAGGAGACGGAATAATGAAGAGATTAATACATTGGATATTCAGAGCTAGAAAGAAACAGTGCAGACATTGCTGTCTGACCTGTGAATATTGGGATATATGCATAAAGGATGAAGGCGAATAGCTATGGCATACAGAAATCATGAAGGATATCCGGATCCAACAGCTGGTGAAGCTATTAGAGGTGAAGGACATATGCCAGAACAGATATACAGAGATTACTGTATCCTTCGGGCAATGGCATACAGGATGGGACTGGAGATAACAGAGATCAGAGACAGAAAAACCAAGAAGAAATGGAAACGGGGAGGCTGACATCATGGACAAGAGAATTCTGGAAGAGTACATAGATGCATGTGAGGTGATCAAAGAGACTGAGGCAGAAATCCACAAGCTGGAGGAAAGAAAGAGTATCACGGCAAATGAGACAGTATCTGGCAGTAATCCGGAATTCCCTTATAATCCACAGCACTTCAAAGTACAGGGAACAACGTACTCATATGAAGATGACAGAAAGATCAGAGCCAAGAAAGAAATCCTGAAAAAGAAAAAAGAGAAAGCAGAAGAACTGAAGCTTCAGGTAGAAGTCTGGATGATATCAATCCCATTCCGGATGCAGCGGATTATTAAATACAAGATCTTCGAGGAAATGACCTGGCAGCAGGTAGCAGATCGGATGGGACGGAAGACTACAGAGGAAAGTGTAAGAAAAGAATTTAAAAGATTTTTTGAAAAAAATTAAAGTTTGTCCGTTTTGTCCGATATGTCCGCTTCAAAGATGTTATAGTATACCATGAACGAATTGGAAATAGCCAAGACGTTCAGTTTTCTTTTCTCATACGTATCTTCCGCATATAAGATATGATGAATCCCCCGTCCTGGTCTCTGGTGGTGCTCAGATCAGGACATCCCGGAACATAGCTCAGTGGTAGAGCAGCTGGCTTATATCCAGTGTGTCCCAGGTTCGAGTCCTGGTGTTCCGATTGGCTCCTTATAATTTTATTCTTGGAAAGATATCTGACTTTTGTGGTTGGGTGTCTTTTTATTATTTTAATGGAAATGTAAATGATTTTATGATATGATTAAAAATGTAAAATAATTTTCTGAAAATGAGTTGACAAATTAACCAAATTGGGTTAATATGTATTTGCAAGGGGGAGCTCCTAGAGAGGCAAATTAGAAAGGATTGGGTGAAACGCTATGATAAACAATTTCGGAAAGTTCTGCCGAAAACTTCGGATAGATAAGGGTGAACTTTTGTACGATATGGCGACCAAATTAGAAGTTTCATCTGCTTTTTTATCAAAAGTTGAAAATGGCAAGAAAAAACCACCAAAAGAGTGGAGGGAAATTCTCATCAGAGAATATGAGTTAGACTCAGATAAGATTAAAGAATTGGATCAATGCATGTATGAAGCTCAAAATTACGATAGCATTGATATTAGCAAGTGGAATGATAATGACAGAATGATGATGCTTTCCTTTGCAAGAAAATTCAATTCTTTTGACAGAAACAAATTGAAAAAGTTTTTGGAAAACGAGGAGGGTGATGATGAATGAATGTTGCTGCTGAAGCACTATCAAGATTCAAAATTCGAAAATTAGTAAGGGAATTTAGAAAGGCAATCGGCTGTGAGGAAATGGAATATTTTCCAATTATGCAGTGTATAGAGTGGATTCTGGCTAACCCTGAAAATGGAATGGATTTTGAAATTGTGGATCCAGGAGAAATGCAGGATACATATGGAACCACTAATACTGAGAAAAATGTCATGCGTATACGAAGCGATGTATATGAAGGAGCCGTAAAGGGAAGACCGCGCGATCGTTTTACGTTGTGTCATGAGTTGGGACATTATATTTTACATCAACCGGAATTTATGTCATATGCGCGAGGTGATATCCCGAGATATCGCCAACCGGAGTGGCAGGCAAATACATTTGCTGGAGAGTTGATGGCTCCCTATGATCTTGTTAAAGATATGAGTATTGAAGAGATTATGGAAAAATGCGGAATGTCCAGACAAGCAGCAACAATTCAATATAATGAATATCACAGATGATGTGTTAAACCGTAAGGTTTTATACATACAAAAAACCAAGCACCAGGAGATGCTTGGCTCTTGCGAAAATGGTAAACACAGTGTTCAACTGGTTACAATTCCTTCTAGACAATTGAATTGTACCACTGGATTTACCTTTTGGCAAGAGTGAATTGCGAAAGGAGGGAAAATCCATGTGGATTTTTAGAGCATGGATTACCGAGAAAGATGGCGAGAAAATTTACGCCAAAGATCACGGTAAGAAAGCTTTTAGATTCTGGGTAGGTCCTGGATCTGAGCCGGATAAAAAGAAGAATCAGTAATTAAATAATCAATAATTGAAAGTAATCACTGAGGCGAATTTACCAGTTGGACGCTTCTACTTTAAATGAAAGACGAGGTAGAAGACATGGCAAAAACAAAAACAAGTGTTAGAGGAACTCAGAATAAAAAGATTGTGGTTGTAAAATCATATACACGAAGTGATGGCGTGAAAGTCAGAGAGCATAGACGGTCAACGCCAAACTAAATAATATAGTTATTAGAAAAAAAATAACTTCACACAGGGCAGTCCTTCGGGGCTGCTTTTGTTATGCCAATTTTCGTACAGCGTGCACAGCACCAGCACTTACATGCTTTAGGCAGAGGATTCACTGCGTGTGAGTGTTTGCGCACCTCCTTTCGGCATGGCGGCAACCGGCTGTCGTTATGGTGCTGGCAGGACTGTATTTGAGAGGTGAACTTATGCCTATATATAAACGATGCAGTCGGTGCGGGAAAAGAATCCAGTCCGGCAGCAGATGTCCATGTCAGAAAGAAAGACACAGAGAGTATGACAGATACAGCAGGGATAATAAGAGTAAGAAATTTTACGATAGTGTAGAATGGCAACGAAGCAGAGAGAATGTATTGGAGTTGGATCAATACATAGATGTTTATATGTATATGACAGAAGGTGTGATGATACGAGCTGATACGGTTCATCATATAATTCCATTAAGGGATGACTGGAATAAAAGAAATGATCCAGATAATCTTATGAGCTTGAATCATGATACACATAGCAAAATAGAGCAACTATATAAAGCAGATAAAGAGAAAATGCAGATAGAATTACAGGAAATGCTGACTGAATACCGTAAATTAGTAAGACAGGGGGGAGTGTAAAAGTTTGGAGCAGTCGCTCCAGACCGCACTGCCCCCTTTCTTTACACAAATTTCTAAATACTTAAAAAAAGTTGGCAGAAAGGAGGGATGAGAGTGGGAAGACCGAGAAAACCATTGGAAATGCAGAGAGGAAACCTCACTGTGATAAGCATGGAACGCAGAAAAAATGAAGAAAAAAAAGTAAAAACCGGATCGAGTCAGCTCAGCAGACCTCCGGATTGGCTAATCGATGAAGTGGCGGTGAAAGAATGGAAAAGAATCGTAAAAGAACTGAAAAAAATAAATCTTATTGGAAATCTGGATAGAAATAACCTGGGCGGCTACTGTAATGCTTTCGCAAATTATGTAAAAGCTACAAATATTTTAAGAGATCAGACATTTTACATAGATCGCGAGACACGTAATGGAGTGATTGTGGTAAAGAATCCTATGGTAGATATCCAGAAAGGATATGCTGAGGAAATGAGAAGATTTGCTTCATTATGTGGCTTAACTATAGATGCAAGGCTGAAGGCAGCAGCTATAAAGACAGATAAAACACAAGAAGATATTACAAAGAAGTTTGGTAATATATGACGATTAAAGAGGAATTACAGGAATATGCCAGGCAGTGCCTTAGCGGCGTAATAATATCCGGAAAGAAACATGAGTGGGCCTGCAGGAGATTTTTAGAGGACTGCAAAAAAGAAGAGGCAGCTTTAAGCTTGAAGGAGCCGTGGCCTTACATTTGGAATGAAGAAGAAGCAAATGGAATTGTTGAATGGTTCAGCCTGCTCAGACATTCAAAAGGAGATCTTGCGGGACAGCCGATTGTCTTAACGGTATGGCAGAAATTCAATTTGTGCCAATTGTATGGTTGGAGAGAAAGAGCAACTGGATATAAAAGATTCCGACAATCGTTTATAGAGGTTGGAAGAAAAAATGCAAAGTCACAAATGGAAGCAGGAGTAGCTTTATATGAAATATCTGTCTGGTCTACTCGAAATCAGGAAAATTACGAATATTATACAGCAGGTACTAAGCGCGATCAGTCAAAAATCATATTGAATGAAGCAAAATTAATGCTGAATAATTCACCGTTAAAGACTAAATTCAAGCTCACACGTGATGCAGTCTTTCATAGAAAAACAGGCAGTTTTATCAAAGCTCTGTCGAAGGAAGACGGACAGAATGGTGATGGTACTAATCCGGCCGGGTTGATCTTGGACGAATATCATCAGCATAAAACAACTGAATTCTATGATCTAGGACTTGGCTCTAATACAAAAGAGCCGTTACTGATGATCATTACGACAGCCGGAATGGATCTGACCTATCCCTGCTACACACAGGAGTATACATATTGTTCAAAGATACTTAATCCGGATATAGATATTGATAATGATAAATATCTGGTTGATATTTGTGAAGTTGATCCGGAGGATTATAAAGAGAATCTTGAAAATCTGGAAGATGAGAGATTATGGGAAAAAGCAAATCCGATAAGGATGAGTTACGAAAATGGTCGCGAAAAGATTAGGGATGCTTGGAAGGTTGCGAAAAGTATTCCTGAGAAGATGACAGCATTTTTAACAAAAATGCTCAATATCTGGGTTCAGGCAAAAGAAAACGGCTACATGGACATGGCAAAATGGAATGCCTGTGAAGTTTGTGATATTCCAATCAATACAAAAGGGATGGATGTGTATGTCGGATTCGATATGTCAGCAAAGATAGACTTAACTTCAGTATCATTTATTATTCCTTTTAAAAGCGAGGAACGGGATGAGAATGATGAACCAATTGTGAAATATATTGTATATTCGCATTCGTTTATACCGAACAGAGAAAAACTTTGTGAAAGGAAGGCAAAAGATAAAGTAGACTATGATGCATGGGAGAGACAGGGATTCCTGACGGTCACGGAGACACCGATTGTTAATCAGGATGCTGTAATGAAATATGTTTTGAAGGTATGTAGAGAAAATGAATGGAAGATACATACACTATGTTTTGATCCGGCGAATGCAAGCAAATTGATGATGGATTTGTCTGATCAGGGATACGTTGTAGAAGAAGTATATCAAAGTCATAAATCACTGAATGAATCTACACAGGGATTCAGAGAACAGGTATATTCAAGAAATATCTTGTATACGCGTAATCCGCTTCTGAATTTTGCAATGAGCAATGCGGTTATCAGAAAAAATAATGGATTGATCAAGATTGATAAAGATGCCACAACAAAGCGAATCGATCCCGTTGATGCTGTTTTGTGTGCATACAAACTCGCTATGTATCATGAGTTTTACCCTTCTGTATTGAAGGGAATAGATGAATTTTTGGAGAGTGACTGGTAATGAATATTGCGAAAAGGATAAAAAATGCAATACAGGCATTAAAAGGACAAACTGTAGAACTGGATGATAAAGAACTTTTAGAGTGGCTTGGAATATCTACGACAAATTATAAAGCAGTATCAGAAGTAACATATTATACGTGTCTGAAATTACTTGCGGAAACATTGGGGAAAATGCCACTTAAATATTATCGACAGACAGAAAGAGGACGGATCCGTGCTGATCCTACAACTGCCGGGATACTCATGAGTGTACGTCCAAATCCATATATGACACCAACGACTATGTGGACCACAGTTGAACAGAATTGTCAGCACTATGGAAATGGATACATTTGGATAAGAGGAAAGTTCCTGCCGGCTAGATATGGTGGTCAATATCAGATTATGGATATGTGGCCAATGCAGAGTAACTATGTAACTCCAATCATGGATGATGTTGGTATCTGGGGCGGAGAAGGAAAACTTTATTATCGATATAGTGATCCAAGAACAGGAAAACAGTATCTGTTTAAGGATAGTGAAGTGATGCATTTTAAAACCTGGTATAGCCTGGATGGATTCATGGGAGAGTCCGTGAGAAGTATATTGTCTCATACGGTCGATGGAGCAAATGCCAGCCAGAGATATATGAATCAATTGTACGAAAACGGGCTTACAGCAAGAATGGCCATGCAATACACCGGAGATCTAAACGATGAGAAAGTAAAAAAATTACAGAAAAAGTTTGCTGATGGTTTGTCAGGACCTCAGAATGCAGGAAAGATTGTGCCGGTGCCGATTGGATTGACGCTGACACCATTAAATGTAAGCCTTGCAGATGCTCAGTTTTTTGAATTGAGGAAATACAGTGCCTTGCAGATTGCCGGTGCTTTTGGAATCAAGCCGAATCAAATTAACAACTATGAAAAGTCCAGTTACTCAAATAGCGAAACGCAGCAGCTGGCTTTTTTGGTAGAAACCATGTCATACAGAATCAAAATGTATGAAGAAGAGATTAACGGAAAAGTTTTGATGCCGGATGAGATTGCTGATCAAAAATTTTATAAATTTAATGAACGGTCAATCTTAAGAACTGACAGCAAGACTCAGATGGAAAATCTTTCAAAAGCTGTAAATAATGGAATATACATGCCAAACGAAGCAAGAGAATATCTAGATATGCCTGCAGCTGAGGGTGGAGATGTATTGATGGTCAATGGAAATTATATCCCGATAACACAAGTTGGAACCCAGTATACTAAAGGAGGTGAAGGAAATGCTGACGATTAATATCAAAGGAGACATTATCAGCAATGATGATAAATGGATTTACGACTGGTTTGAAATGGATGCGACATGTCCTCGCGATGTGACGGATATTTTAAACAGCGCTGCAGTAGATGAGGAAATCGAAGTACTTGTGAATTCTGGTGGTGGATCTGTTATGGCCGGTCAGGAAATATATAGTGCCCTTAAACAGAAGAAAAATGTCGTGATCAAAATTCAGAGTATGGCCGGAAGTGCGGCTGGTGTCATAGCAATGGCTGGAAAGTGCCAGATGAGTCCTGTGGCAATGATCATGATACATAATGTATCTATGTCAGGAGCTTCTGGTGATTATCATGATATGCAGAAAAATGCAGAGATTCTGAAGCAGATGAATTCAGCTTTGGCAGCTGCTTATACAGAAAAATCTGGACGTTCTTTAGATGAGATACTTAAGCTCATGGACAGAGAAACATGGCTTACTGCAAACCAGTGCCTTGATTATGGATTTGTGGATGAGATTATGTCAGAACAGCATAATCAGCAGTATACAAACAGTTATAATGGTATGTGGCTGACTGATGAATTGAGGCAGCAGGCAATCGAAGAAAAAAGAAATGTAGAAAACAAGAAAAAAGAAGCGAGAGAGTTAATTGAGGATTTAGACATGTATGGAGTCTGAATCCTTTATTTTATTCAAAAGGAGAGTAAAAAAATGAACAAAAAATTATTAGAGTTACTGGATAAGATCAATAATAAGAAAGTCGAAGTAAGAAGTCTGGTTGATCAGGGGAAGATCGAGGAAGCGAAAGCAGCTAAGAATGAACTCAAAAAACTGCAGGATGAATTTGACATTCTGAAAGACATTGATGATACAGCAGTGACGAATCTTGAAAATAACACAAACAAAGGCGTGAATCTTAATCAGAAAAAAGATTCAGTGAAAGAGTTTGCTGATGCTGCCAGAAAAGGATTCAGAAATTCTATGAACGAAGGTACTGCAGCAGATGGCGGCTATACAGTTCCAGAAGATATCCAGACGAGAATTAATGAGCGTAGAACTGCTAAAACATCTCTGATCGATCTGGTTGATGTAGAAAATGTTACAACAAATAAAGGGTCAAGGACTTTCAAGAAGAGAACTCAGCAGACTGGATTTACAAAGATTGGTGAAGGCGGGAAGCTTTCGGCTGGTTCTACACCTCAGTTTGAACGTATGAGTTATGAAATTGCTAAGTATGCAGGATATTTTCCGGTTACAAATGAGCTTCTGGAAGACTCAGACGCCAATATTACAGACACACTTGTAACCTGGATTGGAGATGAATCACGTGTTACAAGAAATAAGATTATTCTTGGTGTGATTGATCAGAAGGCTAAAACGACAATCAAATCGCTTGATGATATTAAAGAAGCATTAAATGTAACTCTTGGACAGGCATTTAAGCAGACGTCATGCATTGTGACTAATGATGATGGATTACAGTGGCTTGATACACTGAAAAATGATAGGGGAGAGTATTTATTGCAGCCTTCACCAGCAGATCCTATGAAAATGGTGCTTTGCGCCGGCGCAACAACTGTACCGGTAAAAGTGATTCCGAATGACGATATGCCATCGGATACAACTACAAAAGGTACTACAAAGATTCCTGTAATCATTGGAGATCTCAAAGAAGGCATCAAATTTTTTGACAGAAAACGGTTGACACTTATTACATCCAATATTGCCGTTGCCGGAGAGCTGAATGCATTTGAAGAAGATCTGACACTTTTCCGCGCAATCGAAAGAGAAGACTGCAAGACTAAAGATGATGCTGCTTTTGTAAATGGAGTCCTGACCATTACGGAAGCTACTGAATAATAAAAATATAGCATGCCGGGGAAATTTCCGGCATGCTTTGGAAAAGGTGATCAAATGCTGGAAATAATAAAAAGTCGATGTGGAATACCAGAAGATATAGATACTTATGATATAGATATCCAAGTATACATAAATGACTGCCTGGCAGATATGAAAGCATCAGGAGTACCGGAAAGATTACTGGATCTGAATGGAACAGATCCGCAGGTAACAACAGCTGTGACACTATATGTAAAAGCATATCTGGGAGATGACCGATCAGATACAGAAATATATTTAAAGCTTTACAGACAGAAGGTATTTCGGTTGACTATGGAGGACGAATAATGTGGAACAAAAGCATTTCGTTACCGATAAAACGTACTGCGAATGAAGATTCAGAAGGTTTTGAGAACGAAGAATGGGGATATATGACTGGTATCAGGGCAAGTTTCAAGGATGCAACCAGGCAGGATAAGATTTTAGCTCAGCAGGTTGGATACAATGCCAGTATGATTGTGGAAATCGCAGCTTGTGTATATAATAATGCCCCATTTCTAATCGATGAATCGACCAGTCAGATATATGACATCAAACAGACGTTTAAACCGGAAAAATCCCGTATGATATTACTCACGGTGGAGAAGAGAGAGAATGGCAGATTTTAATATGCAGGGGATTGATGACCTTATGTCGGCCCTGAATACACTGGATACTGACCGGATTGCACCAACTATGTTGGAAGAAGTCGTTCCCATCCTGGAAGAGAATGTAAAAAAAAGGACTGCAGCACATAAGGCTACAGGAGCCCTTGCTGAATCAATGAAAGCTTCGAAAGCGAAGCAGACGAAAGAAGGGTACAGCATTTCTGTTCGGCCAACAGGAAAAGACAATAAAGGTGTCAGCAATATGGAAAAAGCATGTTATCTGGAATATGGAACATCAAAACAAACAGCAACACCTGTAATCAGTCCGGCAGTGAGAGAAAGTGAGGAAGCTGTGGCAGAAAAAATGCAGGAAGTATTTGAAAGAGAGATGAAGAAACTTGGAGACTTCTGAAAAAATCGTTGCGGCAATAAGACCATTTGGAGTTCCATGTGTACCAGATCTGTATACAGGTGGAGCTAAACGTTTTGTGACATATAATTTTGCTGATGATTATGGAACTGATTTTGCTGATGACCAACCGGAAACAGTAGTAAACAGTATGCAGATACATTTTTTTATGCCAGCAAATGAATCTTATATAAGCTGGAAGAAAAAAATCCGCAAAGCTTTGTTTGATGCTGGCTTCACATTTCCGGAAGTTATCATACAGACAGAAGATGAGAATACTATCAGACATATGATTTTTGAATGTAGCATTGAAGAATAAAGGAGAGATGAATTATGGCATATATTGGATTAAGAAAACCGATCATAGCACAGAGAACAGGAGCTGGAAAGTACAGCACACCATTTGTATTAGGTAAAGCGATTTCCTTAAATGTAACGCCTAACTACGCTGAAGGAAGTTTAAATGCAGATGATGGTCAGGCTGAATATGACAAGGAATTTAACTATGCAGATGTTACCCTTGGAACGAGTACGCTTCCTATTGAAGCACATGAAAAAATGTTTGGACATACAGTGAGTACTGAAGGCAAAGAAGTAACAATGAATGCAAATGATGAAAGCAGCTATGTGGGTACAGGATGGGTAACCGTTGAAAAGATTGATGGGGTACGTTTCTTTACAGCGAATGTTCTTGTAAAGGTAAAATACAGCGAACCATCTGAGGAATATTCTACAAAAGGAGATTCTATTGAGTATAAGACTCCATCAATTTCAGGCCGCGCATTAAAGGAAGATGATGGTACATGGAAAAAGGTCAAGCAGTTTGATACAGAGAAAGAAGCACTTGACTATATTTATAAATTCTTTGGTGTAACTAATCCGCAGGAAACTGTCTGAAAAGAAAATACAGAGGGCTGGTAGGAATGCCAGCCCTGGAAAGGAACGAATATGCTTGGAATAGATTTAGCCTATATTGAACTGTCCGGAGTGAAACTGCCGATCAGATGTGACATGTTAGTTCTCGAAAAGATTCAGGAAGATTATGGAGATATCTCAGAATTTGAAAATAAGTTGATTGGCTTTGAACCGATCTATAATGAGGATGGAAGTGCAAAAACAAATGAAAATGGCAAGAGTATTGGAAAATCGACACTGCCAGATATTAAGACCGTACATTATGGACTGTGGGAATTTATAAAAGAAGGAATTGAATGCAGCGCACAGGAAACAAAGTACTCTGAAAAAGATCTGATCCGGATGGTGGATATCAGTATTGGAGAACTAAGTGATTTGTTACACGAAGAGTTTATGAGATGCTTTAAAAGAAAAAACCAGAACCCCACGCAGAAGGAGACGAAGGAGAAAACACCATAAATTTTGCGTGGGTTATTCTCATTGGCCATGAAATAGGCTATACAGAAAATGAAATATCAAAAATGTATTTTGGAAAATGGTGTGATATGTTTGCTGAATATCGTAATTTCTATAATTTCAAGACCAAAAGGTGTCTTTTTGAAGAGAAAAAGGAAGTTTCACTTATGGACTTGTAAGACTACAAGGAGTATAATATAAGCAACAAGAAAAGTTTCGTATAATAAAAAGGGTGACTCTTTATGAATGGAAAGCAAAAAGCAATACGATGGATGAAATATCATGCGGGAAGTACGATTGTACTTGCTTTATTTGTATTTGTTGCATGCCTTGGAGGTTTTGATATGCAACCGGCATTGCTTATATTATCATTTGCAATAGCAGCAGTCCTGCTATTTTCTATAGAATATCTTTTTTGGAAAGCTGTGATATGGATCATGGGAGCGAGGTTTGTTGCAAATCTGTTAAATGATCCGTGGATTATAAAAAAATAAGATCTGCTTACTGTGTGATGGTAAGCAGATTTTTTATTGCTAAAATAGGAGACTGAGCATGGCAAAGCAGAGAAAAATAGGTGCAATTATTGCGCTGGATGGAGAGAGAGAATTTAAGACAGCGGTAACATCGTGCAATAAATCACTGGCAACAATGAAATCAGAAATGAAACTGGTCAGTGCTCAGACGACAGGAAGTGCGAATACACTTGAAGCGTTAAGAAAAAAGCATGATGTTTTACAGCGTACTTTAGATGAACAGGCAAAAAAAGAAGAAGCTGTAAGAAAAGGTCTGGAACATGCACAGGAAGATTATAACCGGGTAGGCTCTGAACTGGAACAGTATAAAACCAAACTGTCAAAAGCCCAGGAAACATTAAAGAAAATGGAAGAATCACAGGATACAACGAAGGAGGCTATGGCCGAACAGCAGAAGGTTGTATCAGAGTTATCTACCACTGTGGAGAAGGGCGAAGTTAGTTATCAGAAAGCAGAAAGCCGTGTACAGGACTGGAAGAAGAGTCTGAATAATGCTGAAGCACAGACAATCACTGCAACAAGAGCATTGAATGAGAACAGTGTGTATATGCAGGAAGCTGAAAAGTCCGCTGATGGGTGCGCAACATCAATCGATGCATTCGGAAAACAAGTCAATGTGGCAGCAGAAGCAACCGATAATCTGAATACTTCAGTCAATAAGATTTTTGTCACGGAAAAGATTGGCGAGATTGCAGACAATATTTCCGGAAAGATGCGTGATCTGGCTTCCAGTGCATATGATGCGGCGAAGGAATTGGATGAAGGCTATGACACCATTGTCACCAAGACCGGTGCAACAGGAAAAGCATTAGATAGTCTTCAGGAAAGTGCAAATAATGTTTTCGGGGACATGCCTGCAGATATGCAGGATGTCGGAACAGCAATCGGAGAAGTAAATACACGTTTTGGACAAACCGGAAAAGTTCTGGAGGACACATCAAAACAGTTCATGAAATTTGCTGAAATCAATGATACGGATCTTAATGAATCTATCGATGTATCTGACAGAATTATGGAACAGTTTGGAATCACTACAGAACAGACCAGCGGATTTCTTGGATTATTGACACAGAGAGGACAGGAAACCGGAAAAAGCGTGACTGAGCTGATGTCACAGCTGGATTCTAATGCGGCATTGTTTAAAGAGTTAGACCTTAGCGTGGAAGAATCAGCCAATTTACTTGCAATATTTGAGACAAATGGTGTTGATGCTGGAGTTGCATTAAAAGGACTGAAAACAGCTACAAATAATTATGCAAAAGAAGGGCTGAGTGCAAGGCAGGGACTTGAAAAGACAATTGACAGGATTAAAAAAGCGAAGACTAGCACAGAAGCTCTTGCATTGGCGCAGGATACTTTTGGAAGCAAAGGCGCTCAGGTCATGGCTGACGGAATCAGAGAGGGCAGGATCAGCCTGGATGATTTGTCAGATTCTATGGATAACTACAAAAATGTAGTAGAGGATACATTTGAAACTACATTGGATCCATGGGATAAAGCAACTGTAGCAGCAAATAATCTGAAGACTGCAGGTTCAGAATTAGTAGGAGAGTTTTTTGAAGTGTTAGCACCAGCGATTGATTCTGCTACTGATACAGTAAAAAAGATTTCGAAGGAGTTTCGGGAACTACCAGAATCAGTAAAAGAAGTTACAGCAGTTGTTGGCGCAGTAGGAGCTGCGGCAGGAATCGCCGGACCACAGATCCTAAAGGTATATAGTGCGGTAAAAACACTAAAGACTGCATCAGAAGCAGGAAAAGCAATTGAGACATTAACGACTGCTCAGACAGTAATGACTGTAGCAACGGAAGGTGCAACTGTTGCCCAGAGCGGCTTCAATCTTGCAATGCTGGCAAATCCGGCCACGCTCGTTGTAGGGGGAATTGTTGCCCTTACAACTGCACTGGTTGTTTTCTCAAAAAATACTGAGATAGCAAAAGATTCCACGCATGAATTGGCAGATGCAGCGGATAATGTCAATGAAAGCGCAGGCAAAGCAGCGAAAGCTCTGAATAAGGCTACCGATGGTATCAAAGATGCAGTATCAGGAAATGCTGCCAGTGAAGCTACAGCATATAAGTTGGTTGATGAACTGGATGCACTGACAAGCAAAATCAAATTAACAACTGCTGAGCAAAATAGAATGAAAACAGTAGTTGGAGAATTGAATACAATGTTTCCGGACATGGGACTAGAGATTGACTCTGTAACCGGAAAACTTAGTATGGGTTCCGAAGAAATGAAGAACTATATACAAAATTCTCTTGAGATGGCTAAGATTGAGGCTGTTCAGAAAGCAGTCAAAGAGACAACAGAAAAACTTGTTGATGCTGAAATTGAACAGACAAAATCAGAACAGCAGCTCCAGAAGACAGCAGATGCACTGAATGAGATCCAGAAAAAAAGAGAAGAAGCTGAACAGGCTGTACTTGATAAGCAAAAGGAAAGAGAAGAAGCCCAGAGAAAACTCAATGATGCAGAATATGCGGGAACTGAGACAGCAGATGAACTTCTGGCCAAGATTTATGATACATCAGAAGCCCAGATTGAATATAACGGTGTATTGATGACTGTATCAGATGCCTGTATGAAAATGGCAGAAGACGAGCAGATTCTCACTGAGAAAAAAGGAGAGCAGGAAGAAGCACAGAAAAAACTAAATGATTCTGTTAATGATGCACAGGAAGAAATCAATACGTACACAGAGTATATTGAGAGTAACACTGTGGCTGCAGAAAATAACACTGATGCGACCAATGTCAATACAGATGCAGTTAATACCAATACGGAGGCTGTGGAACAGCAACAGGCGGCAGCCAGTTTGAGTATAGAAACTGCAGGACAACAGCTTGAGGCATTCAACAGTCTTTCGCAGGCACAACAGACACTGGCTACGGATGTAACGAATGCAGTTCTGACAATGCAGGAAAGTGTGCAGAATAGCCTTGACTCTCAGATGAATATGTTTGAAGAGTTTAATGCCGGTACAGAAATATCCAAAGACACTTTATTATCAAATATGCAGAGCCAGATTGATGGTGTAAGGAATTGGGAACAGAACCTGACTGAACTTGCTGAAAAAGGTGTCGACGAGGGATTACTGCAGAAGCTGGCCGACATGGGACCTGAAGGCTCAACATATGTGCAGGCATTCAATTCTATGACCACGGACGAGTTGGCGAAGGCAAATGATTTATGGAAACAAAGCGTAGATATTAAATCAATGAGCGAGCAGTGGGGGCAGGACCTGACACAGGCTGTAGGAGAATTGGCAGCAGGAGGAGAAAATGCATGGCAGGAACTCGGACAGTCTATGAACATGCAAGCCAACGAGAGTGGTAAATATACCGTGCAAGGTTTGGTTGAGGGAATGCAGGAGGCTCAGAAACAGGCGACAGAAGAGGGCAAAGATCTTGGAATCAAGACGATTGACAGTATAAATAAAGCATCTGGAGTAGCTTCACCATCTAAAAAGACGAGGCAGTCAGGCAGATATATTGTATCCGGGTTGACACTTGGAATAAAAGATTCTAAAAGTACGGCAGTTAATATGGCGGTGGAACTTGGAAATGATACTGTTAAAGCGATTTATAATGCATTACAGCGGGGAAACCCACGCGTAAAGACGATTGCAGCGGCGGTTGGAACAAATGCAACAAGATCCATGACAAAGTCAGTTGATACCAATGCAATATACAATATGGGGTTAAATATGGCATATGGTCTGGCAAATGGAATCACAGCAGGAAGGTCCAGCGTAATAAATGCAGTAGCGAATATGTGTGCATCGGCTGTTAATGAGGCAAGAAGCCGGCTGGATATACACAGTCCATCAAAGGTATTTGAAAAGATTGGGTCCTATACTGCAGAGGGTTTTGGAATAGGATACGAAAATAAAATGGAGGATATCAATGGAACCATTCGTGAAAGCATGAGCTATCCAGATAATCTCCAAAGACAGACACAAACCAGGAATACTGCAGTTCCGGAAAAAACTATGGATGCTTTAATGGAATATCTGCCATATCTGCAGATAATTGCAGAAAAGAAATATATGGCTTATGTTGATCAGAATCAGGCAGTGGATGCACTTGGAGAGAAAATATCCAATAATACTGCTTTGAGAACAAGGAGGATGAGATGAAAGTCAATGGTATCGATATAAGTATATTTTCAGCAAAACAGTTGAGATATGAAATAGAACATAGAGAAGCTGAGCCACAAAGTGAGTGGCCAGCAGCACTTGAAACACCTGTTATGGAAAAGAGCACAAAAGGATTTAAGACAATAACCGTGGCTGTTGCAGTATATGGCAAAGGAAAGGAAGATGTTATACATAATCGAAGTGATCTACTGGCAATCATGTATGAAAAGCTGGAACTGGAACTTGACGGATATTCGAATCGTTTTGAATGCGTACTGAATAAAATAACAGTGAAAGAGGCTATTAAACGTAAATGTCACGAGGTGACGCTGAATTTTATAGGCTATGAATTTGGCGAAGAGATATCAATAAATATGACAAATACAATAAAGTCTATAACCGTAAAAGGAAATGACGAGGCGCCTTGCATCGTGGAAATCGCGCCATCAGTAGATCTGGGATCCGTGGAAATTACTGGAGCAGCTTATAATCGTATATCCGGAGAAAAGGAGACGATTACGATCAGGAATCTTAAAGCCGGAAAAACGGTTATCATTAATGGTGAGGATTGTACAGTACTGCAGGAAGGATTGAATAAATTTGCCGATGCAGATATGTGGGAATTCCCGGTACTGAAACCAGGCACAAATACAATAAGCTGTTCGAGTGACAAATGCGCAGTTACACTGAAATATAAACCAAGATATGTATAGGAGAACGACATGAAATTAAAAAATGAAACGATCAAAGAAATTCAGAAGGCGCTGACTATTGCCGGAAATAAAGAAATTAATGACTGGCAGCTTGCTTTTAAAATAGCAAACAATAATTACAAATTAATGCGGGCAGCAGAACCGGTTGTCAAAGTAGAGAACGACATTTTGAAAAAATACGGAGAAAAAGATAAGAACGGTGAACTTATCACGAGCAGTGATGGAAGAGTGAAGATCCTTGATACAAAACAATATGGGCGGGATATAAAGACACTCATGGAGACAGAAAATGATGTTGAAGTAGAACATTTCAGTAAGAACGAAGTTTCCAAGATGCATATCACGCCAAATCAGATCGTGTTGTTGATGCCGATTATTGAATAACAAATGACTCAGAAGGGATTTTGTACTGTATGCTGAGAATATTGGATAAAAACAAAGTCCCGGTAAAGGGACTGAAAAAATATACGGATTTATGTATTGAGAGTGCTCTGGAATTGGATGACAGAACACTCTCTTTTTCTGCACCTTACAGAAATATAAGAAATGCAATAGTAAACGAAGGATATATTGAGACTAAGGATGACCGTTATGTTGTAAAAGAGATTGAAAAGAATTCCGGAGGCATAGCCAAGATCCTGGCACAGTTGGATCTGGAATCACTGGAGGGCAAAGCTTTTCGCGAGTTCCGATCAGAAGAGCAGACTATCAGAAATGCCCTGCAGCTTGCATTTGCGGGAACCGGATGGACAATTGGAATATGCAAAGTAAGCAAGAAAAGAACGTTATCAATGTCCAACGTTTCTGCACTGGACGTATTGAAACAGGCACTTAAAACATACAGGTGTGAGATTACGATCAATTCAAAGGACCAGATAGTTAATGTATATACTTCGGTTGGTGAAGACAAAGGATGTTACTTTTCGAACCAGCTGAATCTTACACAACTTACTGTACAGTCAACTTCATATGATTTTTATACAGAGATAGAGCCATATGGCAAAGACGGATTAACGATTGAGACGGTGAATGATGGCAAGACATACTTGGAAAACCATCAATACAGCTCAAAAGTCAAAAGGTGTATCTGGAAAGACGAAAGATATACAGTTCCGGAATCATTAAAAGAGGATGCAGAGGCAAAGCTTAAAGACATGAGCAAGCCTTATACGTCATACTCGGCCAATGTGATAGACCTGGCAAAGCATTCTGAAAAATACAGCATTCTCGAATATGGCATAGGCGACACGGTGACATTACTCGACGATTTCACTGACACCAGAGAAGAACAGCGTATTGTAAGGATGAAGACCTATCCGGATGCACCGGAAAAGAACAGCTGTACACTGGCGAATAAAGTCCTGACGTTTGATGAACTTGCACAGAAATATGAAGATACTGCAAATACTGTTGACAACATCACGAACGATAATGGCCAGATTGATGGTGATACGATTGATGGAATCTATAGCAGGCAGGTTATTGATCTGGAAGATGGAATCGTCAATTCTGTGTACATACAGGAACTCAATACGAAATATGTACAGGTTTCCGGAAAACTGACTGCAGTTGAAGGTGAGTTTGGAACGCTTAAAGCAAATGTTGCAGAATTTGAAGAGACCTACACCAAAAGACTTACGGCAGCAGAAGCTGATATTGGCAAATTACGAACCACAGATTTATCAGCAGTGAACGGCAAGATTGAAGTCCTTGATTCCAATTATGCCAACATAAGGAACCTTCTTTCCGGAGATGCCGGCATCGGTGACCTGCAGAATATTCATCTTACTTCCGACAATGCAGTGATCGATACGGCTCTGATCAGAACAGCAGTTATGCAGTCCGTTACCATTGGAGATCTTCTGGCTGGTACAATCAGCACCAACAAATTCAAGATCATGTCAGACGATGGAGGCATCCAGATATCTG
>ERZ772884.242-NODE-242-length-43845-cov-12.113953_pt1 | contig 43845 bp, 36 predicted proteins | sample MGYA00580574_ERZ772884 | MGnify/ENA primary metagenome ERZ772884 (study PRJEB29015, sample SAMEA2737690) | human gut metagenome | biome: human gut; feature: human-associated habitat; material: faeces | place: China | collected 2012 ... | reverse complement strand
AGGCGGCAGCCTTCCACCGCGACTGCGATATGTCCGAGCTGGTACGGCAGGCACTTGATCAGTTTTTTGCATAACGTTGTAAAGTTGTAACGTTAGAACTTTATATGCAAGAAATTCCGACAAAATAAGGCGTATTTTGTCGGAATTTTGTATTTTATAAAATATTTATCTAAATAAAAGTTATAACTTTACAACGTTATAAAGTTATATACTATTGATTTACAGCGTCACATCCACCTTCCATCTCATACGTTAGAACGATTTATATTCGGATTAGACGGATAGAATATAGGGTATGGTTCCGAGGAGATTTATGTTATTTGCTTAGACTCAAACTGTAGACGAGATAGCGGTCAGTTGACACTCTCGGTATTTGAAGCGGTAAGCGATTTGGCATCTGACAGCGGGGCGTTTACCATCAACCCGACCGCTCTCGCTGTGACGCCGAACCAGCACTGCACCAGAGCGCAGATTATGACGTTTCTATATCGGCTGTAAGGCAGCAAATAAGTAATGAAAAAAGGAGAAACTGCGGGTGCAGTTTCTCCTTTTTCTATACTGGTTATAGTATAAATTTATAAAGTTACAACGTCACAAAGTTACAGCTTTCCGCTCTGCTCACCCGCCAGATACCGTTTGAGCAGAAACGCGCAAAAGTACGGAAACGTATAAATATCGTCACTGAACCCGACATTGCCGGCGGTAAATTTGATGCCATAGTGAATATCCTCATACTTATCACTGGTGATGAGTGTGCGCAGAGATTTCGCCGTACCTCTCTGCGCCTTGACCTCGACCGGAATGAGCGCGGATGCCGTGCGGACGAAGAAATCCTGCTCGAGCGTGGAATCCTCGCGCTTGTAGTAATACAGCTGATACCCGGCCTTGACGAGCGCCTCACCGACCACATTCTCATACAGCGCACCCTTGTACACGCCGAGGTTTTTGTTGGCGCGCAAGTCCTCCTGCGCCTCCTCATCGAGCATGGCCACAAGCAAGCCGCTGTCCGCAAAATACAGCTTGTACTTTGTCTCGTCGTAATTGCCCTTGAGCGGCAGTTCCGGGAAATTCAGGCAGTAGCAGATGTTGACCATACCGGCGTCGTTCAGCCATTCAATGCAGCCGCGGTAATCGCGGAAACGCGCACCGGATGCGACCTTGGAAATCTGGAATTTCTTGTTGTCCTTGGAAAGCTGGACCGGGATGTGCTGAAACACGTTCAAAATGCGGGTCTGGTCCATGCCGTCCGCGTATTTGCGGATATCCTCCTTGTAGTCCGCGATGAGCTGGCGCTGGGTTTCGAGTGAGCCTTCAAACGTGCCCTTTTCGATGAATTCGCGGACAACAGCGGGCATACCGCCGAGAATGCAGTAGTTAAGGAACAGCTCGCCGCAGACCGACATTTCCAGTTTGTTAAACGGCGTCAGCGTGCACATGTGCGTCAGCATATCGTCAATAAAGGCATCGTCGTAGCCGCCGGCCCACAAAAATTCCTCAAAATCCAGTGAGAACATTTCGTAATCGGTCTTGTAGCCGACGCTGTTGCTCTCAATTTTACGGTAGTTGAGACCGAGCATGGAACCGCTGCAAATGACGTCGAACCGGCCGTCGATTTTGAAGAATTTGAGCGCGGTCGCAATGTCGGGAAACTCCTGCAGTTCGTCAAAGAAAATCAGGGTTTCACCCTCAATAAACCGCTTAGACGGGTCGATACGCGAGATATTTTTGATGATATCCGCCGCTTTGTAGCCGTCCGCGGTGATCATTTTGTACTTTGGCTCCTCCACGAAATTGATCGTGATAACGCTCGTGTAGTTCTCTGCGGCAAAGCGCTGAATGGATTCGGTCTTGCCGACCTGCCGCGGCCCTTTGACGATAAGCGGCTTTTTATCCGGATTTGCTTTCCATTCCGACAGAAAAGCGTCGATTTTGCGTTTTAGATAAAGCATTTGGGTTCACCTCTTATGAGGGTATTATACCCCGACAGAGGAAGAAATGCAATTGTCTGCACAAAATTAAAGGGAGAATTTTCGGTTAATTCACATTTTATGAGCGAGTTATTACAATTTAATCACATTTTCGAGTATCTGCTGCCGTGCGGCAGAGGATGTACAGTATCGGTTGGGTTGGTGCGAACCTCGTGTTATAATAACAATAAGTAACAACTCGCGCCCCTGCGGGGGACAGCAACAAAAACAAAAAAGCATGCATATAGCATGCTTTTTTGCTTTCTATCACGCTTTTTGATACCAGCCGTTCGTCTGTTCAATAAGCCCAAGCTGCTCGAGCTGCCCAAGCCGCTGCTTGGTATAGCGCGGGTTCAGATGAATCTTCACCGCGATCTGCCGCAGGCTATGCGGCTGCTCGAGCAACACGAGCATCGCATCATACCGCCTGATCCTGCGCGCCGTATGCGCCCTTGCGCGCTGGATATGATACAGCCGCCGGCGTTCCTCGACACTAAGCTGGTCGGCGGTGCGCAGCGCCTTTCCCGGACGTGTGAGAATGGCAATACTGCAATCATCCTGCGTGCGCGGACAGACCACGGAAGCAAATGTGTCGGCAAGCTGCCGCTGCAGCACATCGGCGCGGATGAGACACGCGCGCTGTATCACATCGGTCAGGATATCCGCGAGCGCGCGGCTCGGTTTGTGATACAGGCTGTGCTCGGTGCCGTCGCTCATCAGCACGAATGCGGCTTTGTCCCGCAGTTCGCCCTTGAACAGCCGCATGGTCTCGGCGGCCTTGTCCGAGGTGACAAAGGTGGTCTCATTCGCAAACTCGCCGTTGTCCGGCACGGACGCTACTTTGAGTGTATCGCCATCCAGATACCCGATCACGCCGTCACCGATATGCACCAGCAGGAACCGTTCTTCACTGACGGCGGCCAGCAGCAGTGTGCAGGCGAGATCGTGCATTTCGCAGCTATGCTTTTTGGCTTCTTCGGCGAGTTCATACCGCAGGACGGAGAGCATCTCCTGCCGAACAGCCTCGGCATCCTCACATTCCTGATACTGAGCAAACCGGTCCGCGACCAGTTCAGCGGCGGCTCGGACCACTCGTTCCGCGCCGAAATGCGACAGCCGAGCCGAACCGGCGCCGTCCGACAGCACAATGACATGCACGCCGTTTTTGTCCAGCCGGAAGGTCTTATCCTGACAGGGTACGCCGCTTTTCTTGTGTCCGCTGCCCTGCATGGCACAGCATACCGATCTCCACATGTGATCGCTCCTTTCTGTTACAGCTCGGCCCAGCCCTTGATACCTTCAAAGTCGAGGGAAATGCTCTCACCGGCGATGGATTGGGATGTGGTGGAAACACTCTGGCTGAGCCATTCGAAGAACTCGCGGAATTTCAGACCTTTCAGCTTGAGCGGCGAACGCATCGGTGAAAATTCGGCCAGCGCCTTCATATCGGCATGGGCGCCGATGCCGATTGGAAAAACGGACAGCTTTTTGTCTCTTGCAAGGCTGTCCATACGCTGTTTGGCGCGTGCCAGCTGGTCGGCGGCACCGTTCGGCGCACCGTCGCTCATCAGCACGAACCATGGCTGAAAGTAGTCCACGCCGACACTGCGGAACTGCTCTTTGCGGTGTTCGAGCAGGTCAAGCCCCAGGTTGATAGCCTCGCCCATGGGCGTCATGCCGCCGGCCGAGAGCGTCGGCACTTCCGGCTGCTGGTCGAGACCGGAGAAATCCCGCAGGCAGACCGGCTCCGTGCCGCCGAAGGTGATAACGCAGATATCGGCGGCGTACAGCGCGGTCTCGTCCTCCTTGATGGCCTGATAGAACTGGCGAACACCTTCGTTCAGTTCCTGGATGGGCAGGCCGTCCATCGAGCCGCTGACATCCAGACACAGGCACACCGGAACGCGGGCAGACGGGTTGCTGACCAGGTTTTTGCAATCAAACAGATATTTTTCGGTAGTATACATAGAAAACACTCCTTTAGCGGATTGGGTTTAGGTTAGGGAACAGGTTACATACGGAACCACTTTTCCAGGGCGGAGAGGAAGGAGGAGCGGTCGGATTTGATCGGCTCATCGGTCTGCGGTTTCTCTTCGCGCGGCATCTGGTAGGGAATATCGCTGAAAATAGAGCCGCTTCGGCGTGTTCGGCAGACCTTGCAGCGGCGCGGCAGATGAAAATCTTTCTTGTCGTAGGATTCCTTTTCGCCGTAGGTGATGGAGAACGGCTTTCCGCAGTCCGCACAGAGCAGCGTCGTGTAGACGGCGTTCTTCTTGTGATAGCAGTCCGGGCACACGGTCCGTCTCGGCGCTTTTTTGATGTACTTGTGGTAGTTTTTGTACACCATCTCCTGCCCGCACTCGGCACAGTGATAGGTCTCGCCCTTGTTCAGACAGTCACCGCAGATGCCCTCCATCGCCTTGTCAGCCGGCACTTCATTGCCGCAGATGCGGCACTTGATGTACGCAACGTGCGGGTTCTTTTTTAGCCGGGTCGGGAACAGCTCCATCGACATGCTGTCGTGCTCACACAGCTTGCCGCTCTGCAGCAGGTCGAGGTAATACTCGAACTTGCGCAGCCACACATCCGTGCTGAAACGGGTCTGCTCGGTGCTGTGCAGACCGCCCTTGCGGAAGGTCTCATAGAAGTCGTTCTTGAGGTAGCGCGGCAGGTGGCTCCAGCAGAAGCGCCACATCCCTTCGGGAGCCTTGCCGGAGCAGCGTTCGCCGGAGGCATAGGCGAAATCACCGTTTAAGATGTTCTCAACCTGGTTTTCGCCGCCCTGCAGGGAGTACGGCGGCTTGCCGGGCAGCATGATCATGAACAGCAGCGTTGCAACAGCGAAACGCTCGTTGCCGATGGTGCGCAGGAAGGTCGAGAAGTCCTTGCGCTGGATCTCCGGTGCGGTGAAGTTGATGGTGCCGACCGGACACGGAAAGCCTTCGATCTGGTAGCTGTCGGTATCGACAAAGTACACCTCGGTCGGCGAGACAACCAAAATGTTGTTCGGGTTGATGTCGCCGAGGATAATGTTACGGTCGTGCAGGTACTTCAGTTTTTTCAGGATGGTGATGCACAGCGTCACCGTGTCCTGCTTGGTCCAGCTTGGGAAATATTTTTTGAGCAGCTGCGGCTGAAATACGCACTTTTGCAGTTCGCGTCCGTGCGCCTGCCGCATCAGATAGCCGACAAAGTTGTATTCTTTGTCGTACAGCAGCGCCAGCGGAAAGCAAACGCCGTCGCAGCTGAGGTTCTTGCGCGCCAGCAGGCACAGCTTTTCGTGCCGGGTGCGGTTCAGCTTTTCCTTTTTGTAGATCTTGGCGACCATGCCGGGAATGTTGGTCTGGTAGATCGTGCCTTCACCGCCAGCGGTGATCTTGCGGCACAGCTGAATGTTCTTGCGGTTGCTGTCGTACAGCGCGGTAACAGTCGCACCTTCGGCCGGAACGGACGAAACCGTCCAGTTGCAGGCGCAGGATTTCACCTTGTCGGCCAGCCGGAAGCAGTCATCCGGCGGCACGGCAGCCGGACGGCGAACGGCGGCAGTCTCCGACTTGCTTACCGGTGTTTCACGGCGTTTGGGTCTGCCGAAGATGCCGAGACATCCGTTCTCGGTGATGCGCTCAACGCGGATGCTGCGCACGCCGTTTACCGCCTTGCTGCTGCGGATGTTCATAATATCGGCTGCAAGATTGTGATCCTGCGTGATGAGCAGCAGATCGTAGCGCAGACGGAACCGGGTAAAGACGGTCTGGAACACGTTGTCCGCGAACAGGCGGTCGTTGTCATCGCCGTAGATGGTGATGAGGTTGGCTTTCTGCAGGCGGTCAATGGTGCTGAGCGCTTTGCAGGCCAGCTGACTGCGGCGCGGATCGACGTGTTCGGGCGCTTTCGCGTGCTTTTCCACCTCGCGGCAGACCTGCAGCGGCACGATGATCTGCTTGTTCTCGCGCAGGAGAAGGGGAATGATGTTGCCCCAGAACTGATCGGCGTTTTCATTCATTAAACTGCAGGTGTCGATGAAGATGAGATACTTCTTAACGGTCTCTTCGAGGTGCTCGGCAAATTTCTTTTCTACGGTATACAACATGATAATTCTCCTTTCAAATCAGTGTCCGCTCAGTTGCGGAACGGCATCGTGTAAGCGCCCAGCTGCTGCAGGTGAGCAATGCGGCTGTTCTTATCCGGATGGCTGCTGGCGAGTCTTGCGAACAGGCCGGTCTCGCGTTCGCCACCGATGCGGTCAAGCAGTGCGCAGAGTGCGTCACCGAAGCCAAGATGGAACGCGAACTCGTCCGCTTCGTACTCGGCGGAACGGCTCGAGTGCATCACGAGGGTGGTGCCGATGCCGCTCCACGCCCAGCTGCAGAAGCCGACGAACAGGATCATCATCGCGTAGCAGATCGAGTTCATCACGAGTGCGAATACGCCGTCTCGTCCGCCGACCAGCAGCGCCGCCAGATCGGCACCCCAGTGAATGAAGTTGATGAACAAACGAAGGAGCAGGAGAACGGTGGTGATGATCATGTTGCCGATGGTGACGAACAGGATGAGGTCGGTGTCCTTGTGGGCGATGTGGCCGAACTCGTGAGCGAGTGCAGCCTTGATCTGCTCCGGCGGCATGCGCAGCAGTCCTTCGGTGATGCAGATGGTTTTGCGGCCGGTGGCAAAGGCGTTGGCGGACTTATCATCGTTCATGAATAGCTGCACGTCTGCGGGAACGGACGGGTCAAGCTCGCGTGCACGCTCGTGTACTTCACGAAACAGCGGCATGATGTAGTTGAGGTAATCGGTTCGGCAGATTTTTTTGCAGCCGGTCTGCAGACGCAGCAGCCACTCGCCGAACGGCGAAAGCGCAACCGCAAGGGACAGCGCATAAAGGACGGCGCCGATGAGCAGTCCGACCGGCACAGGAACATTGCTGGAGTAGAACACGAGCGCGGAGCAGCCGCTGATGATGAGGACGTTCAGGATGAGGTAAATGATCAGAGAAATGTTGGATTTCCGCAGGATTCGTTTGAAAAGATCAATGAAATACATAATAATCGCTCCTTAAAAGTTGTTTTGTTTTCAGCTGATGTACATAGTATAGCATCGGGATATCCATCGGAGATTTCAAAAACAATAGAAAACACAGCCATGGACCGCTGACAGCTGGGTCTATGGCTGTGTTTCATTTTTTCGGAAAATATGGTATACTAAGGACAATACCGTACAATACAGTACATCACGGGGGAACGACATGGACGAAAACAGAGAAGAACGCTTTTACGACCTGTTAGAGGCCGATGAAAACGATGCGGAAGCGCAATACCAGATCGGTCTGTGCTACTTAAACGGCGACGGCACCGATAAGGATACCCAGAAGGCGGAAACGTATTTCCGCCGTGCTTCCGAGCTGGGGCATGCAGCAGCAGCGGAGATGCTGGGGAAGGACAGTATTGCCGATCAATCTCCGAATACCGAGAATGTTAGCCTGCCGGAACTGTGTTTGCGCGCCGAAAAGGGAGATGCGGATGCGCAGTATGCAGCGGCAATGCAGTTTCTGGAGAATAATCGCTCCGAAGCACAGCGTTACCTGCGTATGGCGGCCAAGCAGGGTCATGCGATGGCGTGCTACCAGCTGGCCAGAACCATGCTGCCGGATACGCTCGATTATGGATGTGCTGTACACGAGGAACAGCCGACTTATCAGGAAGCCGTAACGCTGCTCAAAAACGCGGTGGACTGCAGCTGTGCACCGGCAGCGGAGCTGTTGGCGCAGTGCTACCTGTACGGACTCGGCGTAGCGCACGACCGCGAACAGGCGGAAAAGAATTTTGAACGCGCGGTTCGGTTTTCCACGCCAGAGCAGGCGGCGGAACAGATGCTTCAGTTAGCACTCCGGTATGCCGAAGGAGAAGATATTGACAAAAGTCTGGGTAAGGCGTTCAGCTGGGTGCGAAAGGCCGAGCAAGCCGGTATGACGGACGCGCGTGCGCAATTTGACGAAAGGCTCGCACAGTACGAGCAGAAGAAGAAGGAACGCGCAGAACAGGAGCGGCGGCAGGCAGAAACGCACGCCGAATGGCAGCGACAGCAGGCGCAGCTGGCCGCCGAGCAGCGGCGGCACCAGGAGGCTATCGCGGCGGAGGAACAGAAACAGCAGGCAGCTGCCGAAGCCGAGCAGAGGAAGCGCCGGGAGGAGGAGACCAAACAGCGGCAGGAGGAAATTGACGCTGCTGCAAAGAAATTACATAGCGAACGCCAAAAGCAGCAAATAAGAGATACGTTCTATCGTTATCTGGACCGCGTGTTGGAGATTTTGGGTCAGATCGCTGGCGGCATCTGCAAAGTGCTGATGTTTATCTTTGGTGGTATTTTCTCCCTGATAGGTTCAAAAGATAACAACGAATCTTCCTGCGGCTGTATACTGCTGTTTATTGTTGTAGCGTTAATTTGGTATGCAGGAAGCCAGGTATTACATATCTTTTCGTAAAATAAACAGCCTGACCTTATGGTCAGGCTGTTTTTCTGTTATTACAGGTCGTTCAATATGGTCTGCATCTCCTGCTGCAGCGCGGAAATCCGTTCTTGTGCTTCCTTGATCTGCGTGTTCAGCAGTTGTTTTAGCTGGTTGTTACGGTCAACATTCGCCGAATGATTTTTGAGATTCCGGATCTTCTGCACCGTCTGGAAGATGTTCCACAGCATGGCCAGAAGAATAACAAATGCCCATGCAAGCATCATCATACCTACATTATCTGCGTCCGGGTCCTGCGGAAGCAATACACCCCAGAACATCAGCGTCATAAACAGGAAGATAAATTCCGAAATATAGCGGCGGATGCTTCCTTCACGCCAAAACTTAAACATAAATATACCGCTGAGAATCTCGCACAGGCTGATTATAACCGCGTTGGTACCGTTGCCAGACTGGAAGGATAGCAGCACAAGCCCCAGCATACTTATTGCTGAAACTACTGCACCGATGACCAAAAGGGTTCTCTGAGCCTTTCCCGGCGGTGTGCTGATATCATGCGGCATGGTTAGCCATTTATGCACATTTTCGCGTTCAAACTTTTGCGATTGCGCGCGTGTTACTCGCAGCTCTTGCAGTTTGTTTTCCCATTCCTGCAATTCCTGCTGAATCTCATCATAACGCTTTTGATTTTGGGCTTTGGCCGCCTGACGTTGCTGTTCTTTTTCCTCGGCCTCGCGCTGCTTGACGGCTTCGGCTTCCTGCCTCTGCCGCTCCTTCTCCTCGGCATCACGCTGCTGCGCTGCGCGATAGTTCTCTACATCGCTGCTGAACTGCTCCATCGCATCGGACACACCGGCGTTTTGCGCGCGCTTGACGTAGCTGAGTGCCTTACCGTAGCTTTCCGGCACGCCGTTGCCGACCGCGTAACGCTCGGCCAGCTCGACCAGCGCCATCGGCTTTCCCTGCTGTGCGTACAGCTCGGCGGCCTTGACAAAATACGCCTCGGCCTGTTCCGGGTCGTTCTGCAGCGTACCGCGTGCGTTCAGATAGCAGTCGGCCAGCCGTTCTGCCGCATGCGGAATACCGCAGTCAAGCGCATTTTTGAAATAGCGGACTGCCTGTTTTTCCTTCTCGAACCGATCATTCTGGTTTGCACAGTTTATCGACTGCTGCAGCAGGCTTTCGCCGAGTTCGTCGCACGCCTGCCCGTTGCCCTGGTCAGCCGCGGCTTTCAGATAGCGGTCTGCTTCGGTCTGCGCCATGCCGTGCGCCATGAAGTACCGCGCTGCCGCGTACTGCGCGTCCTTGTCTCCATCCTCGGCTTTCATGCACAGTTCGAGGATGTCGGTCTCCGCAGGTTCCTCCGGCGTGCCATGATTGCCGCTTTCGAGCAGCGCTTTCGCCTGCTCGTGTCCCTGATTTGCGGCTCGTGTCAGCCACTTTTCGGCTTCGGCGGTGTCCTTCTCCGTGCCGTCGCCGTTCAGATAACACAGGCCGATCTCATATTGAATGCTGGCGTCATCGGTGTTTTCTTCCATCAGATCATAAAAACGATCTTCTCTGTTCATTGGATGTTCCCCCTTGTTTCTGTATTTTCAGACAGTGCTTTTCGGAGTACCGCCGCAAGCTCCTCCTGCAGCACCTTTGGTCCTTGCAGCTGCACCATTGGGCCGAGATACAGCAGCCGCCGAACGATCTCACGCGCGTCAAACCGGTACCACCGAAAGGACAGCTGCACCATATCGTGCGAGATCTGCCGCGTTTCCTCGAACTGCTGGTTCTCGAACACGAGAAAACAGCGTTCGATGGCTCCCTTTTCCGGTTTGACAGCCAGCCGCACCGGTTCGGGCATGAGCAGGCGTTCCATCGCCTGTTCGATCTTCTCTTCCGGCACATCGCTCGTCTGCATCGGTTCCGGTTCGAGGATGTTCTCTAACTTGGCTTTGATCGTGCGGTCTTGCTCCTCGGAATAGAGGATCAGCCACCAACGGCGGTCAAACGCGCTGTATTCCAGCTTCCATGGCAGAGCGGAGGCGGTCTGCGGCGTTTTGTCATCCCGGGTGCGGAATCGGTAGCGGATGTTCTGCCGACCCCGTATCGCGCGGAGCAGCGTCCGAATTTTCTTCTGCTCCTGCAGGCCGCATGGCGCTGCATGCGGCGCATAACGCTGTATTGCGTCAAACGAATTGCTGCCGCCGCAGAACTCCGACAGACGGTCGTACAGGTTTTCCTCGAGCAGCAGCCGCGCCTCCGGCATGGCCAGCATGTACGAGAGCCACTGTTTTTCAGTCTGCTGCATTGGCAGGCGCAGTTTTCGGTAGTTAAGGTTCAGATAATAACGATTGTCCGCGCGCTGGACAATTTCGTAATCGAGCAGCGGTTTTATGACCGAATCTGCTTCGGTAAGCCCTTTTTTTCTCGCCAGTTCAAAGGCTTCGCGGACGGAAATCGTTTGACCGCCTTGCAGCCGCGCGAGCAGCTCCAGCGCGAGAAGAAAGGCGCGGTTATAGTATTTATGAAACAAATTCACGGCATATTTTTCTCCAAATTTTCGAGCATTTGTGTCAACTGGGACGAAATCCGACTGTCCAGATCGTGTTCTCCGGGTAGAATGCGCAGCCACGGCGCAAAGGAGCGCAAAAACGGCACCAGTTCACCCGGATCGTTGACATAGGCGCAGTAGTATTCCTGCCCATCCTGTTCGATGATCTGTCCCTGCCGTATCTCGCGTTCGAACTGGGTGCGCATACCGGGTGCACTGTCGAAATGCAGTTCAGCACGGACCTCGGTTGTATCGCCGTAGGTGATGCGGCCCGAGCAGCCGGTGTGCGTGAAGGTGTCGGCAACCGTCTGCACCGCGTGCTCCCAGACCTCCTCGGATACCGGTTTACCCTTTTTCACCGCATGGATGCTGCCGAGCCGCACCATCGTCGGCATTTCGCCGCGCATACCGAGCAGATACCAGCGGCCCAGTCGGGTGTCGATGCGGACGGCCACCGGCAGCAGCGTTACGGTTTCTGCCGCCGGCTTGACACGTCCCTGCACGGCCTTTTCGGTTTTCAGCTTGTCCCATTTGACTTCCGCTTCGGCGTGTTGCGCGATGATATCCAGCAGCTGATAGACCAGATCCTCGTCCAGGATATTGGCGTTTGTGTTATGGCGCAGCAGGAAAGGAGACGGATGCTCATACGTATCGCCGCGGCGATAGCGCTCGTTTGCCACCTGTTCGCAGATAAAATATCCGGTTGCGCGAGGATAGCCGACACCCGAAGCAAAGGTGACGAAATGCTCGAACTGCATCAGCTCATCCTCGGACAGAATGCCGAGAATGTCCGGCGAGACGGCAAACCGGCTGCCGTTTTTGCAAAGAGAACCGGCGCTCGCCAGGTCTTTCAGGTGGCGCAGCACCCAGTTATACAGCGAAGTGCCGTCGGCATCGCTTTTACCCTCTTTTTCGAGTCGGCTGCACAGTTCAGGTGCGGTAGCCGGCTTCTGCGCCAGACCGTTCAGCATGGAGAGCGTCAGCGGCAGTTCCTTTTGCTCGTCCATCGTGTACAGCGAGTAGCTGCCGGACAGACCGTATTTTCCGCTCTCGGTATACAGCCGTTCCATCCGCGGATACTTGCGGCCGCTGCGGACAAGTGCGTTCTGCTCATCCTTCGGGAAGATATCGTAGATCAGCCGCAATTCCTGATCGTAGGATTTGACCTTGATGATATTCGCTGCTTCAAAATCCTCGCGCGAGAAGAAGCCGTATAAGTAGATATGACTGAGCAGGCTGCGAATGCTCTCGTACTGCCGCCGTCCTGTGATGTTTTTACCCATAACCCATCCTTTTTTCGTTTCTCTCAGAGTTTGAGCAGATTGGGATCCGTGTGGCCCTCCTGCTTTTCCTGCACCCGAATGACGATCAGGCTCATATCATCCGAGGTGCGGGACCAGAACACTTCGTTCATGTTCTTTTCCAGCAGAAAGCTGACCTCGTCCTCTTCCTTCTCTTTCAGCCAGCGTGCAATGGTCCGGCAGGCCGGAGCAGGCTCGCCGGTCGAAGTCTGATACAGGCTTTTCGCCGTGCCGTCGCTCATCATGAGCAGGGTGCTGCCGGCTTGGAGCGTGCCCTTCTGAATTCGCAGATGCTCGACCGCATCGTCGCCGGTGATGAACCAGGTTTCGTTTTCGTATTCGCCGTTTTCCGGCGGACTGAATGTGCGCATTTCGCCATTCGGATCTACAAGAATCTGCACACCGTCTCCGATGTGACCGGAGATATAGCGGCCGTCCTCAGCGATGGCAACAAACAGCAGCGTGCACGCCTGATCGTAAAGCGAATAGGAGTTGTTCAGCATGGCATTGGTGGCTTCGACCCATGCACCGGTTGCGACCATGTGGGGTTCGTATTCCCAAAAATCTTCAAAGCGTACGTACAGCTTGCTTGCGACCGCAACGGTTGCCAGTTCTGCACCGATGTGGCTGTACGGACGGCTTCCGGCGCCGTCTGCAAGTGCAGCCGTGGTGTAATCATCACCGGCGAATACCGCCGTTTTGTCCTGACAGGGGATGTTATGCAGACCATGGTCCGAGCCGGTCACCCTTGCTAAACTGATCTTGAATTCCATACGGTTCACCTCTTGTAAACGGTCTTTACTTCACCCCATTCAGCGGTAGGATCGTACTTGACTTCCTCGCCGCTGAGCGATCGGCTGGTCTTTTGGATACTGCGGCTCAGCCAGCCGAAAAAGTCCATAAAGCGCAGGTCGTTCAGATACTGCACCTGACCGTCCGGCGACAGTTTGCCGAGCGACGTATACTCCGCCTTATCCGCATCGCCGACCGACACGCACAGCACGCTGAGGTGTTTTTCATCGCTTTCGGTCTTGAGCAGCCTGGCGGCCTTGTCCAGATCACGCATGGACTGGCTTTCGTCGCCGTCTCCGATCAGGACGAGCCATGGACGGTAATGGCTGACACCGACCTTGTTGTACCGCTCGAGACGCCGCTGCAGAATGGTATGTGCGGTGAACACGGCGTCGGCAAGCGGCGTTTCACCGTCGGCGTGCAGTTCCGGAATTTTGAGCCGGTCAGGCGACTCAAAATCGCATTCTACACGGGCCGAGGTTCCGCCGTAGCTGACAATGCACAGCTCAACCGAATCCGCCGCGATCGGATCGTTCTCCAGTTCCCGGCGAAAGCGTTCGAGACCCTCCATCATCTTGTACAGACGGCCGTTCTGCAGCATGGAATACGAGCAGTCCACGCATACGATGATCGGCGTGCGCGATTCCGGATTGTTGGCCAGTTCCGTAAGGCTGATCTTGCTTTCCTCCGGTGTCTCTACCGGATATTTGGGTTTTTTACTGGAAGCCATAGTGGTTTCTCCTTTCGTGCACGGCGGTTATCGGGTTCCCAAATGCTTGGCAAGGCAGCTGGAGCACCAGACGGATTTTCCTTTCATCCGCATCTCGCGGATCTGAGCCACGCTGCGGTTGTAGATGAAAGCGCCGCAGTCGTCACAGTGTTTGGCGCTCAGGCAGTCCGGGCACAGAATGTCTTTGTTCTTGCGTTGAAGGCTCAGGACTTTACCGGCGGTTGTGGCAAATTCCTTGCCGCATTCCGAGCAGGTAACGCGGTAAGTCTGGCGGTTCAGATTCTGCTGAATATCCCAGCAGAACAGACAGAGCATGGGCTCACGGTTCGCCTGACGGCGTTCATATACATCCTTGCCCAGATTGAACGGTTTTCCGCAGTCCTCGCAGACCAGATCGACCATTTCGGTGCCGTCTTCGGACACATCGGAAATATCCTTGTACGAGTTCGGAATCAGTTCGTCCGTGCTGTGCCCAAGCTCGATCTGGCGGACATACTCGGTCATGGTCTCGGCCCACTCAGCGGCGGTTGAACGTTTTTTGTTGGTGAACGTGTTGTAGAACGGCGTTTTGACACGGCGTGTGGTGTGGCTCCAGATGTAGCGCGAAAAGCCGACAGGCGGGTTGAGTTTGCTGTTGGCAGGCTGGTCCTCATCGTCCGAACGGTAGGGATACGGAAATGTACCGGCAATAATAGCATCGACTACATCCTGATTGTTGTTGTTGCGGCTCTCGTAGGGAGCACGGCCAAGCGTGAGAATCTCAAACAGCAGTACCGCGAGGGAATACTGCTCATCCTGAATGGTGCGGGTAAAGCCAAAGTCCACTCTGCCGAGGCGTTTCATCTCTCGATGGCGTTCCGGCGGCGTGTAGCGCACCGTGCCGACTGGACAGCCGAAAGCGCCGACCTGGTAGCTGTCGCAGTCTACAAAGCTGACACTGCAGTCCTGCGCGACCATAAAGTTGCGCGGATTGATATCGCCCATTAAAATATCGTGGCTGTGCATCTGCGCAAAGATGGACGCAATATTGGCAGCAATCTGTGCCAGACTTTTGCGCGTCCAGCCGCGCTCGATGATGCGGCGCTGCCCACGGCCGGGATGGAACACGGTCAGCGCCAGTTCGACACCGGCGGCACTCGGCATGAGAAAACCGACCGGGATTTCATCCTTCGTGTACAGCATCGCGCACGGCCAGCAAAGACCGTGAATATGCGGATCATGCTGCACCATGTAGTCCAGCTTGTTCTTACGCTCGGTGTTCATTCGCTTTCCGGTGTAGATTTTGGCCGCCAGATGTTCCAGCGAATTGGTATTGAAGATTTGGCCTTCACCGCCTTCACCGATCTTGGACAGTAAGCGAATTTCGGAATAGTGTCCGTCCGGCCATGCGGCGTTGAGCACGGTGCCGGTTGTGCTGTGCGGCGCCTTCGGCTCTGTGGGAGCCGGTGCAGGTGCGGGAGCCGGTGTGGATTTTGGGTCTCTCATCTCGGAGAGCATCGGACAGGTTGCACCGAATAACAGCAGTTCGGCTTCGTCCATCGGCTTGGACGTGACGAGGTTGCGGCAGGGCAGCGCGGCAGCGGCTTCTGACATGGACTTGTCCATGGTCAGCAGCCAGAAGCGCGTAGTCGGGTTCTGGAGAGCAGCGGCACGCAGATTGTCACTGCTGCTGCGGCTGGTGGTCGGGCTGTACACCACACGGATGAGACCGTGTTCGTTGAGTGCTCGCAGAGCCTTGATCGCGTTCTTTTCGCTCTTATGCAGCTTTTCCAGCGCGCGGCGCCGTTCCTCGTCGAATGCTTCGGTGTCGGACGGACGGCTGCTGCGGAATTTGGAGAACATCGTGCCGATAACGGACGAATCCAGCCAGAGCTGCTTTTTCTCCTTTTGAAGCAGCGGCAGCAGCGTTGCGGAGATATAACGGCGGCCGACTGCGGACTCGAACAGCGTTTCATCCGCTGTGAGCACAAAATTCTGCAGAACGGCCTGCAGCTGCTGCTCCAGCTTGAACATACGGCGCTCGGGACGGAGAGCCGCGCTGACCTCCTCCGGCAGACGCAGTTCATCCGGTTTATTCTCGGCGAACTCCGAGGTATCGCCGGTCTCATCGAGCTTTTCGAGTTTTTCCGTGGTCTCACGGCGCTTTTTCGACCGTTTTTCGGTCTGCTCGGCAAGCTGCCTGCGTTCTTCCTCGCTGCCGCGCGGACGGAGCATCGAATAGGACAGCAGTTCTTCCAGCTTTGTGCGGTCCGGATATTCGTAAATTTTGCCGTCCTTTTCGTTGATGTTGTAGCTTCGGATCACGTCCTTGACAGCGGCGATCTGCTCCAACGTCAGTTCGTCCGTACGGAATACCACACAGGCAGCGTCGTCAAGGTCGATCGGCGGCGCACTGAATTTCCGGTGGTACTCTTCTTCGATGCGTTTCCAGTACGCGCGAATTTCGTCCGCAAACGGAAAATCCTCTTTTTTGCACAGCGGTACCGTAATGCGCTGCAGCAGCTGAATATCCTGCTTTAAGCTGTCTGCTGTGATGTTTTGAATGCCCTCGATCGTGTCGTGCGAGTACTTGTTTCGCAGGTGAATCGCTGTTTTCAGGTTTGAGGTATAACTCTCTGTGTTATCCATCAAATTGAAGTAGCGAAAGAAATTTTCGCTGTCTATCGGGTGCTCGTCCGGTTTTTTCTTATCGAATACGCGCTCGTGACCGTGAGCCAGATATTTTAATGTACATTGGTAATCAATCGCAGAATACGGGTCGGACGGTACTTTGTTCGGATAGCCGTCATACTTGTTTTCCCTTAAAAGATTATTGCCATATTTACCGTTTACTTTGCTTTCCAGAAAAAGTCCTCTCCAGAACTCCTCATCGGATACACCGCCGTCTTTATTCGCCGCTCGGCAGCCTTCGGCCAGAAACCGGCGCACACCATCGGCTTCGGTCAGGTTTTTGCCGAACAGGTTGGCCATGCGTTTCTGTTCATAATCCAGTTCGATGCTCTGCTGTTGTTTTTTCGCCATCGTTCTCCCTGCCAATCCCTTTTTGTGTTGTTTCCAGTTTATCATATATGCAGCAGGATAATTTTCAATTTCCATAGAAATCGCACCTGCCTGAAATGTTACAAAAAACCAATTTTAATTATAGCACATTTGCCTTGATGCGCAAGGGAACCGCAGCCGAGAAATCAGCTTTTGTACCCGTGTTTTCTATCGTTTTTGAAAGAACAGAACAGTACTTTTGCGGTATACTGCAAATGCCGTCAAGGGATGGCGGCATTTCTTTACTCCTTTCATAGAGACAGAAGATTATCCACACCAGAGTGCCATAGAAGGAGGAATTTTTCATGGCAAAACGTTTTTTCAAAGTACGGAGCTGTATCGCATCGGTTCTGTGCATCGCATCACTGTCCGCCGTCAGTGCGCAAGCGTTCTCGGATGTTTCACCGAATGCTTATTACAAAACGGCGGTGGATTGGGCGGCCTCCGAAGGCATTACATCGGGCTCGGACAAGGACCGATTTTCGCCGGACAAGCTGTGCTCGCGTGCACAGACGGTCACGTTCCTGTGGCGGGCAAACGGCTCGCCTACGGTCAGCGGGAACAATCCGTTCACAGATGTAGCGCCGGAGGATTATTTCTATCAGGCGGTGCTGTGGGCCGTGCAGAACGGCGTCACATCCGGCACCTCGGCAACTGAGTTTTCGCCGTACAAACAGGTAACACGCGCTCAGGTCGCCACGTTCCTGCATAGAGCCGTCGGCAGTCCGAATCCGCAAAGTATGGCCAGATTTGCGGATGTGAGCAGCAGCGCGTATTACGCGAACGCTGTTTCCTGGGCTGCAGCCAGCGGCATAACAACCGGTACGTCTGCGTCCGCTTTCTCGCCGGATAAGGGGTGTACCCGTGCCGAGATAGCGACCTTCCTGTACCGCAGTAAAAACGGTTCCACGCAGACGACAAAACCGGAACCTGCGCCGGAACCGACATCTCAAGTGACGGAAAAGCCGGTCAGCGACCTGACGAAGCTCGACGAGAAGAAGGAAGAGACCAAGCCGGAGATCGTCGAATCAGACAAGACGGAGGACACGCGGGAGCCGCATGAGACACCGTGCGTCACCGATGCGGAAGGTGCGTACAACGCCATCTATCAAGCAATCGTCAGCTACACAACGGAAGTGGACCTGCGGCAGTACCATGTCGATTGGAATACCTTCTACAAGGTGTGCAACCAGGCGATCGACGACGCCTATGTGTTCGACCCGGATGGTCCGTATCGGCATTTCTCCTTCGACACCACGCGCAAGACCAATAACGAGGTTGCTCGCTTGACGATCGGGTACGAGTATCTGAACGGTGCAGACGTTAATATCAAGCGAGAACAGTACAAAAATCTGCGCAGCGCGGTCAAGATCATCGTAGGCGAAGCTGTCACCGACGATATGAGCGACTACGACAAGGCGAAGGCGCTGCATGACTATCTGGTGCTGAACAACGAGTATGATATGCGCCTGTACTCCGGCAATATGCCGCATATTTCGTACACCGCGTACGGCGCTATCCTCGAGCATACCTCGGTCTGCGCCGGATACGCCTATGCGTATAAAATGCTGCTCGAAGAAGCGGGTATTCCGGTCGAATACGTCCGCAACAGCAACCATGCGTGGGATATCGTGCAGATCGACGGTGAGTGGTACCATGTGGATACCACTTGGGACGACCCGACGCCTGACCGCAAGGGTTATGTCCGGTACGACTACTTCCTGCGCAGCGACAGCTTCATGTCCCGCGATCATTCCGGGTGGACGGCGTCCCGCAAGTGCACCAGCACGAAGTACGACAACACGACCGTTCTGAATGACGAGGAGAAGCAGCAGCAGGAGGAACAGGAGCAATACAACGCGCTGGTCAATGAAATTCTTGCTCAGATGCAGCAGCAGCTGGCGGCGATGCCGTATCAGGATGCCGAGTCGCTGCAAAACGCCGAAACCCTGACGAACGATGACGTTTCCTGCAAGATCTATATTCCTGCTGACAAGTATGAGTACGGACCGATGCTGAAGGCGTGGGAAAAGCTGACCCAACTGAATACTCGCGAGGATTTCGTCATCTGCGGTACGGCTAAAACGCAGAAGACCGAGGACAACCGGTGGTATTTCTCGGTGTTCCGCAAGGACATTCAGGCAGAGATTCAGCGCCGTCAGGACGAGAACTCGCAGGCGGTCTCCGAACAGGGTGAGAAACTCATCCTCGAGCTGCAGCGCGCGATCAAGTCCGGTGAAGCGGCGGACTACGTCTACAGCTGCCCGAACTATTCGGAAGCGGCTATCAAGTACGCCTGCGACCGCATGAACGCGGACGATTACACCTTTGAGGACTATACCCACATAGACTACATGCTGTTCGAGATGCCGACCAGCGTGGAGATCCTCAATCACCGCTGGGAGCAGAACCGCATCAAAGCGTGGACAGAGGTGTTTGAACAGGGTATCCGCAACCGCGAGACCCGCATCACGGTTGACGTGCCGAGCACATACGACCCGGGCTTTACGCCGGTTTCCTCCGAGAAGGACTTCATTTCCTGGGGTGCGAACAACGCTTTCTACGAAGGAAATATCGTAGACGGCATGGAAGCCGGTAAGGATTTCCGCAAGGTAAAGAGCGGGTTCAGCACCGACACCAGCGGCGAGGTCAAGAGCTTTTTTGTCGAGGTGGAGTATCTGGACGCGCAGTCGTAAGACAAACAGGCGATAACCCAATAGGGGTGGTTGAACGAAGAACCGAGGGCTGTTCCGGCGTATGCAATAGGAATGGCCCTTGGGTTCTTTGGTTGCGTTGGTGCAAGCCGCGTGATATAATATTATTCAAGAGATGGTTTGGGGCAGGTTTACACCGCAATAAACGGCTAATTTGACCGGTAATAGCGCTGTAATATCAAATTTTTGCAGTGATTATTATAACAAGTTACAGAAAAAACAGCCGAATAACTGAATTACTTCATTATTTTTTGTGCTGTTTTGCTGAAACATTTCATACCCTTATGGGGACAGCAACTCGTTGTGGCTGGTAAGGTGCTGCTAGATATTAGGAAACATTTCATACCCCTATGGGGACAGCAACAGGGGTTGTGCATAATTTTTGGGTTGTGAGAGGGGAAACATTTCATACCCCTATGGGGACAGCAACAGGTTTTTCGCATCGAGCGAGCCGTCGTAGAAACGGAAACATTTCTTACCCCTATGGGGACAGCAACGAGATACCGCGCCTTAACAAGCGCATCCTGAAGAAACATTTCTTACCCCTATGGGGACAGCAACATGAGCGTGATAACCTGATACTGGATGATTTGAACGAAACATTTCATACCCCTATGGGGACAGCAACTCAGCGTCTTGCGTCTTGATTCCGTCATATCGAAATATTTCATACCCCTATGGGGACAGCAACTACCGTACCAGTCATCCTTAGTACCCGGTACGCCAGAAATATTTCATACCCCTATGGGGACAGCAACCAGCGAAAATCGAAATTGCGTTGTCGACGTTGATGAAACATTTCATACCCCTATGGGGACAGCAACATCTGAGAGGCCGCCACGGCCGTCATAGCGGTCGAAACATTTCATACCCCTATGGGGACAGCAACGTCGAAGATGCAGCCACGGCCGTCATAGCGGTCGAAACATTTCGTTCCCCTATGGGGACAGCAACGGGTCACGCAGGTCCAGCATCCAAGAAACGAAGGGAAACATTTCATACCCCTACGGGGACAGCAACGACAAGACCTAATAGCTGATATTTCGGCCAATACAGGAAACATTTCATACCCCTATGGGGACAGCAACTTCATTACGACCATTGATATATTCCGCTAAAGCTGAAACATTTCATACCCCTATGGGGACAGCAACTCGTCATCGACGCGATACAGATTGATGTTCTTCGGAAACATTTCATACCCCTATGGGGACAGCAACACGTAATACGAAATTGCAACGCCGCACATCATAGAAACATTTCATACCCCTACGGGGACAGCAACCCCTGTCTGCTCTCGCGCACATACTGGCTGATGGTGAAACATTTCATACCCCTATGGGGACAGCAACCGGTTGTACACCAGCTTGGGCATCGCGTTGTTGCGGAAACATTTCATCCCCCTATGGGGACAGCAACGCCTTACCATCAATAACTTCGACATTTAAACTATGAAACATTTCATACCCCATCGGGGACAAAAAGAAAACCGATATGTCCAATTGGACATATCGGTTTTTACTTTATCCGCTATTGTTATTCACATATTACGCCGCCCATACCGAGCGCCGTTTTAATGCCGACACCCGCATACGGTGCAAAGTGCAGCAGCAGGTTCGCCATCGTAAGATGAAACCCATCCAGACGGCATTTAAGCGTCAGTTCTCCGGTGAAGCCGGGAATGGACTGTCCTTTGAGCAGATAATCACGGCTCGACAGCCGGTACTCGGCAATGCGAAGTCCGTTTGCGATCGCCTGAATGCCTTCGCCGTCCTCATCCTCGATCGGACAGACCTCTGCAAAACAGCCGTTCCACTTGTTCAGCAGATTTCGCATAATAAGCGGCACGGACGGCAGATTGACATAGCTGCCATCGCTTTTGAACGCGGTCGGCGTGAGAAACCGCAGCTTCATTGTGCGGTGCTCGGGCAGCTGCAGCAGCGTGTCCGCCGAATCAATATGCTCAATCTGCATCGTGTTGACATGCAGTGATTGGTTTTCTCGACGCAGCCAGTAGCGGTCCTGCTGCTCAATGATCGGGGTCAGTACAGCTTCGCTGTCCGCGCCGAGGAGATTTACATGCCAGATCACCTGCTTGTCCTGCACAGTGATGCAGCTGCTGAGCGGCGTGATGCCGTTGCTGTGCATGCGCTCGCCAAAGCCGTGCGGTGTCAGCGACAGCAGCGAAGAATACAGGTGATAACCCCATTCCGGAAAAATACGCGTTTCGTGCTCCGGCAATAGGGTGATTTGGTAGTGGGTGATCATGGTCTATACTGTCCTGTCATTTCCTGATACTTGCGATAATACTTACTGTGCGTGGAATTTCGGCTGACAATGCCGCGTGCTCTTTTTAAATAACTGAGCGGTACGGCAGCAGGCAGGGCGGATTTCGATACATTATCATTGATTTCCAGCTCTGCATCAGACAGTTCGCTTTTTGCTGTAAAGCTGCTGTCGATTACTTCGCGCTCACTTTTCAGCGGTGTATCACATATTTTCTCCACACCTCGGCAAACCGCCTTCATATAGTAATCCAGATAGGGAAGTTCCATCGCCTGAAAGATATCGCGTTCGATACAATGGAGCAATTTAGGCTCCGTTTTGGAACCGCGCGTTATCATTTCGGTATAAAACAGATCATACCACATTTTGCACTCTTTGTTTTCCGAACGTGCTGCCGGATTCTTACCGAAATTCTGAATCACTGTTGCCAGTTCAAGCAAGCTGTCCTGCAGTTCCATCGCCAAGCCTACTTCTGATTCGCAAGCGCGCAGCGGTTCTGCATTGCTCTCCTCGTCATCAATGGATACTTCAGTGTTTGTTTTCTTGGTACGTTTCTTCTGTGCATCCAGCCGCAGATATTTCATTGTTTTGTGAAGAAAATGCGTGAATTGGCCTTCTTCTACATTAAATCTTTCGAGCAGCTTGCCGATTGCATCAATAGGCTGGTCTTGCCAGAACGCGCTATCCTCATTATATACTTCGCCCCATATTTTAATATACAGACCCTGTTTATTGGGATCTTCACCTGACATCTGGCTCCACTGGACTGCTAATTCATCTAAATTAACCTGATTTGCCACAATGCTCACCTCAGCTTTCCGAGATGATCTGCTCGATAACAGCGCGCGGATTCTTGACCTTGTTGGCTGCCAGCAGACGAGTAATTTCGTCCAGTTGGATGAGCGCGGTCATATCGTTGACATACGCACCCTTTACTTCTCTATCTTTACGGTCGATACGTCCGTATACCAGGCAGGAGATCGAAGCGTTATCCAGCAGGCGGTACGCATACTGGATGGCCATTATCATAATCTGAGACAGCGGCTTTACGCCATAGGTCATGCAGGCGTACATTTCATCGTTGTCATGCACCAGCTCGATTAACCTCTGGAAGGCCTCGATATTACTGCGTACACCTGCATCTGCCGGGGCAGATACCACTTCAATACCATGCGGATAAGTGAAACCGATCTTTTCACTCATCTCTTTTACCTCTTTTTCAAACTTTTTCAGATTTTCCCGGCAATTTTCGATATCTGTCTGAATTGCGATAATACGGACTTCTTCCTGTGGCTTTGCAAAAGCGTGGAGTGCAGTCATAATCGGAAACGCAGTTTCCTCATCCATCTGCAATACTGGGTTATCGACCGCCTGGTATACATACTTCTGCAGCGATCCTGGTGCCTGCAACGGTGTCATACTAAAGAATATTTTCATTTCTTACCCTTCTTTTTCTTCGTATTTGCTTCACGCGGTGGCGGCTCCAGGTGCTTCAGTGCATTTTCAATCACTTGCCTGATATAAGCCGCTGTGACTTCTTCAAGCGGATGATAGCCGCACTTTACCAGATACTCCATCAGCAGGTCGATATCCGAGGTACCCTCATCATTAGCATGGTTTGTCATATTGCGAAGCTGCTTAATATACAGATAATCCCGTGCAATTGTCTGCATCTGCGGTGTCGAATAGGCTGGATTTAGCTTATATCCAGAATACGGCAGGATCTTTCCCATATCTACAATGGTTTCAATCTGCTCGACATAGTGTGCATCGCCGTTTTTGTCCTTTTGTGCACGGTAATAGTCGCTCAAACCGAATTTATTCAAATATTGCGTACAGTGCGAGGACCGTAAAAAGCCTTTTACAAACTGCGATACATCCGCATCGACATATTCGCTTGAAGGCTGCAGCGGTGTGCCGTCATCAATGCGGAGGATATCACGCTTGCCGAAGATTTCCGCCGGAATGCGTTCGGTATAAACCGTTATCGCCTGCTGTAGCATATCTGCGGACAGGCACCATCGAATCAGTCCTACCGTAGTCAGTTCCCGTTCTCGAAATGTGTAGCGAAAAGCCGGAATGAGCACACGCAGCAGCGGATCACTGCATTCGCCGACTGCTTTCAGCGCCAGATTGAACTGTGCCATACAATCGTTGATTTGACGTGTTCTGCACAGCGTGATCGCCTCGTTAAGCGCTTCGAGTGCATCGAGCAGTTCACCGATTCGTTCGTCCTGCGGCTCTGCGCCGAAATACTTGCGCAGGGTGCGCACATTGCCGAACGAACTCATCTCCTGCATGCCGCCTACCAGGTCGAACATGCGGAGCAGATCGGATACATCGGTGATCTGCTGGTTGTTAAAATCAGCATAGGTTGCACCGATCGTCTGATTGTGATTATAGGTCAGTACGCGGCTGAGAAGCAGCAGATACATCATCGTGTTGCGCCACCCGCCGGTCGTTTCTAGCAGAATTTCATCACCCATGCTGTTTTTGCCCATGCCGCCCGGCTGGATCTCGTTCAGAACACGCTGCAGCGGACCTTCGGTAAACACCTCGTCATTCTGAAAATCAATAATCTTAAAGATATCGTCCGGTAATTGGATCTGCTTTTCTCGTGCGAACTCCAGAATATGCGTTTTGAAAAAATCCAGCGTGCTTTTCTTTGCCTGCGGCGTTACGATACAGATGATCGACCGGACATCCGGATGTGCCAGCAGCATGGCCTTGACCGGCGCTTCGTTGGTCTGCGTACCGGTGATCTTGTGGGCCTCGTCCATGCCAAGCACACCGGTCGCGCAGGCATAGTCCTGGGTTTTCCGCTTGGATTCGTCCTCACTCAGCAAGCTGAGGAATAAAATAATTTTTTTCGCCATGCTGACCTCACTTTTTCTTCTTTTTCGAGGATTTTCCGGTATTCGACGAATTAGTCTTTGCACCAAATTTCAGGAGCAGTGCAGCTGTTGCATCCTCTGCAGAATCATACTTCGGCGCATCCTTTTCGGCTTTCTCACGCAGCTCGGCAACCGACGGCAGCGGATAATACATTTCCTTGAACAGCAGCCGCTTCGGTTCCTTCTTCTGGTCAATCGTCAGGTAATCCACCATTTCCGTATCCTCTCGGATCGTCTTTTTCAGATAGAAGAAGTCCTTGATTTCCGGTCTATCATCCACTTCCGGTACGGTTTTCGATTTATAATCGTTCATAAACTGTTTATACGCCTGGATGAACGGCTTATACTCTGCGGTTTTTCCTGCGCTCTCGAAGCCGGAAGCCGAATAGAGTGCTGCAAAATCGAACAGCCGCAGATTGTCCAGTTTGACGCTCATACGGCCGAAGCCGTATGGCTTTCCCATGCCAATCGACTGATAGCAGCCATCATTCAGCAGCAGCGACCATAGCAGCAGACCGAGTTCGTCCTCCTTAAGATTTTTGAAGCGAATTGTACCGCTGAACGTAGTTCCCTTCTTCATAGGACGCAAGGTAGTCAAAACCTTTTCATTGCCGCTTTGCGGCAGCGGGAATTCTACATCTTTAAGCCAATACTGCTTAAAACCGTTTAATTGGAAGGCGTCTTTCGGCTCATTAGGCTCATAAGAATAGTGCTTTCCTTCCTGCACATATCCCTCGAAAAAGCTGGGTTTCGGCTCACCAAGAACAGTTTTATACGCATCAGCAGGCGCGGCACTGCTGATGGCTTCAAAATCGCCGAAGGACACGCGCGAACGGTAAGATGTATTACTGCTTTTTTTGTTTTCGTCCTTAAAATTATGTGTAAACCCTAAAACCGCATGTGGATAATCCAGCGGAAGCTCATTCTGCGAGGTAATACGCTTCTGCATTTTCCGAAAACGCTCGGGCAGTCCTTCCGCAATGGAATGCGAATGACCGATGCGCAGATAGCGTGCCATGCCGAAATAAATGTGCCCATCATAATTTACATAGAAAACCGGCTTACTCTGTCCCTCCTCCGGCAGCTTCCAGAACTCCTGATACGCTTTCGCCGTATTTTTGCGCGCTTCACAGTCCGCCTGATAGGACAAGCGGTCAGCTTCCGAAATATCAATGCCGTGCTGATCTCTGTCGATCGGCGGAAAAACATACAAATGGTTTTCTTTCTGTACCGGTTTTCCGGTAAACAGCAGGATACCGCGTTCCTTGTATGCCGGTGCATTTTCCGCTTGGTACAGTGCGGTGACATTTTTGCCGTCCGACTCATATGCGACTGCTTCTGTGCAGGCATATTTTTCTTTACCGAATACTTTTTCTGTCAGTTCACGCGATACACGCAGTACCGGCGTTTCTTTCGGCAGCGGATAGATCCGGTATAAGCCGTTTTCTCGCACCAGATAACCCGCGTTGATATTGTGCGGTATGGAAATCGACTTGCCGCTCCGGGCCTTTTCCGGCTTTACGCCCAGTGTAGCCTGATAGTATTTGCGCAGCGGTTTGCGCGCACCTTTTCCTGCAATTTCGCGGTAATAAATCTGGTAATCCTCCAAATCCTCATCCTTGAGAACCAAACCATCCCCAAGAATCTGCATATTCTCTCTTACCATGCCGCGAATGGTAGAACCGGGAATCATATAGTTTCCGTTGGCGCCGCGGAAGAAATCCGCATTTTCCTGTCCGTCCGACACGAAAACCGGCGTTTCTGCGGTAAGCGTCAGATGAATCTCACCGGTGAGCAGTTCTGCACAAAGTTTATCATGCGCAGGTAGTTTGCTTACATCGGTATACCGCATAAACGGCTGACGCTCGGTAAACGGCACAAAGTTATATGGTGCACGAACGGTGTTTTCCAACGTTTTCGGCGGATAGTAGGTATCGTCCTTCGCCATTCGTCATTCCCTCCAATCATACAGGCAGACGGCGCTCACACCGGCCTGACCGTCCTCATCAAACGTCAAATATTCGCGCACGCTGATTTTACTGCCCAGATTGCCCTGTAATTTGTTATACTGCTTTTCGATGTACGGCATATCGTCCTGCAAAATCACACTGCGGGCCCTCAGTTCGCCGTTCTCCCGGAAAATGCGGATTTCAGTATCGTGATCGAAAAACCGTGCTTCTATCAGCTCATCCCAGTTGATATCCATCGGCATTTTGCCAATAACAACACGGCTCAGCTCGGTCACCATGACGAACTGCAGCTTTTCGGCCTGTTGCAGAGCCTGCTCTATGCTATCTATTCGTTTCATGTGCGTTCCTCCAGTGTATGCAGCCAGGCCGAAACCAGATTGTCCGTGTCGTTCAGCTTGCAGCCGTCCGCGCCGAATGTCATATCGGCGGTTTTGTCTCCGCACGCGATCGCAATGCGGGATACCTTAATATAACCGCGTCCGACAGCGCCGCCGCTGCCCAGATTATATAACCCGAGACCGAGGTCGCGCAGTGCGTAAACCAACAGCGCACAGCCGCAGATATCATCCTGCGGTGCTGTGATGGTCAGCGTGACGCCGCTTTTCAGCGGTTCTTCGGTGAACAGTCCGCGGCGTATCACACCTCCGGTGAATTTATTGATGCGGATACGCGAGATCTTCTGCTCTTTTGCCTTATCCAGCACCACATCGGTGAACCGCACTCGACCGGCGATACCGTTATCACCTTGTGCAGCACCGCGTCCGAACAATTCGTCTACGGCTTCCGAGCAGTCGAGCAAGTCGGCGATCGCCTTCACGCGGGCACGTACAGCACCCTTGACCGACGAACCCGGCAAAACCGCCGTACCGTTCTCCTTAATGTTCTGAATAATCTCCTTGCGCGTGTTATTCTCATCGTATTCAACACGCGGAACCGAACTCTTGATCAGAATGCTGTCCGCAACGCCGTTGACTGTGAATGTACATACACTTTCCGTGCAAATCTTCGGCAGTTCAAGCGTTTGGCCGTCAAATTCATCCTGCAGCCAAGCCTCCCGGTCGGCCTTGTCGGTTATGTGATAGATCTGACTGCGAACTGTCAGCGCAACCCGTCCGAAGCCGTTGGACTTCTGTGCGCCCAAACGAATCTCGCCCGCGTGCAGCGCACCGAGCATCTGCTCGATCTGCGCCGGACCGTCCGTGTCGCTTTCCGCGCCCAGCCATGTCAGCGTGAATTGCATCACGGTATTGCGTGCAATGTGGGCCGCATCGAATTTGCCGCCGTCTGCCGCAGACCCCATTTTGCCGTTGATGCGCAGGCGCGGACGAAGCTGTATCGTGGTATCCTCCGCCGATTCCGCGGCTTTTTCCTTGATTTCCATATCGGAAATGATGAGCTGTCCGGACTTTTCCTGTGAGCCGAACAGCGCATTTGCGGCGTTCTTCTCCTGCTTTTCCAGCCAGCCGCGCAATGCGCCGGCCAGAGAAGCGGCCTGCAAGAATGCCTGTCCGTCTCGGTGACGGAGTACACGGTCGATACTGCCATCCGAAGGACCGGTACGCAAGGGCGTTTCCGTAACTGCCGTTACCTCATAACGAACTGCTTTATCAAACGTTGCCATGGCCTGCGTCCTCCTTTCGGCTGTGATCGAACAGGTCGCAGAGCAGCTGTACCCGTTCCGTTGTATCCATATTTTCCATCCATGGTTCTGACGGATGAGACAGCACTGTGTTGACCAGTTGCTTCATTTTCGCAAACTTGCTGGACGTTTGTTCACCCTTTTCCGCATTATGAGCAAAAAAGCCGTTCATTTTTTGCAAAATATCGGCTTTGTGTTTGTGTTCCTCGCAAATGGCCTGAATAGAGCCAAGCTGGCTGTCCGAAATATCGCCGGCGAATTTCTTTTCACACTGCTCCATGATCCATGTCAGACGCTTACGACGCAGTTCAGCCATATTCTGTCGGCGCGGTGCAGCGGTGTACTCCACCGGCTGTTTTGCCTTGATGCTGCCGAACAGCGATTCCGACAGAAACAGCACCTGTCCGAACCCTTCTGCGCGGCGCAGACCCAATCCGCTCTGCTCGATGGCGGAAAGATGTTCCTCATCCGGCGATTCACCATCAAAGCTGATTTTGAACAAGCTGCCCGCATCATACATGCGGACCGCCGGTGTGTGGCATCCCCACTGACGGTTAAAGCCGCCGTATTCCGAGACCGAAGTGCTGCTGAATTCAGAATTTACGCTTGCAATACCTAGTTTTTCCGCGAGCACCTTCCAGTTGATACCGCACGGCTCACCGCACTCGTTTGTCATGCCGAGCGGCGACAGCGCCAGCATATAAAGTACCTTGTTATCACCGTGACGCTGCATGCTGCCGTATCGGCGGTACGCCGGAGCATCACAGGGTTCAATGCTCATGCGGCATTTGCCCATGCCATCGTAACGATCGGCGCCGATCCAGACCGTACCGCACAGCACCTCTGCCAGCTTGGGCGCAAGGGACGCATCATCAAGCAGAATGTAGCCGTCAAACCGCTGTCCTGCGTCAATACTGCGTGTCTGAAAGATATTTGTCTTGTCAGCGCCGCGTTGAATGCGCTGACTGCCGCCGGTTCTTGCATTCCAGTAGTGCAGTACGCCGTTTTCAATCGTGCAGAACGAACCGACATCGGCACGTTTGGAGCCTTCGGAAATTTCGCCGTTCTCTAAAACCGAACGGAAATCACTGCCGTCCTTCTGCTCATAAAAACCCTTGAGGGACGGGAGAACCGCCGGATTGTCATTCTGCACCGGAAACGCGCTCAGAAAGCGCGTTTTCTCGGTCAGCAGTGCAATTTTATTGGCGGCAAACCAGTCCGGTTCCCGTTGAGCGAGCAGGCTGGCCGCCATACCGCGCACAGCCGCACCGGCAATGTATCCGTGCGTGTCCCAGCTGTTTTCGCCGGAACGGTTGTAGTCGGTCATGCTGACCGGCGTTTCCGTGTAAAGCGTATAGTGCAGACAATGAGTCGCTCCAACTGCCGGAAAGGCGGCTTTCTGCGCTTTTACCGGCTCTGCGATAACTTTTACATGGCCGAAACCACGGCTCCGCATCGTGCCCAGCCACTTGATGCCGCGCGCGGATTCCCGCACGAAAGGCACATCCTGTTCCTCACAGAAAATCTTGCCGATAAATTTCTGTCCTCTGCAAATACACATCGCCGAGCGTAATGTACCCGTTTTCACAACATCGTTTTCCAGACTGGTAAACGTGCGGTGATCATAGCAGGTCTCGCTCTCCTCCGGCTTTTCTTCGAGTGTCAGCGGTGTCAGGTGCAGACGGCGTCCGCCTGCCGTACCCGTCCAGCCTTCCTTGCCGAGCAGTGCCTCTACGGTATCCGTCGGGCCGCCGCTCCACTCGAGCAGATCGTGCATGCTCTCACGCAGCAGGCCCTTGAAGGTAGTACCTTTGAGATACGGATAGCCGTTTTCGTCCTGACAGACCGCGATATCCTCGCCGCCGGGAATGCTGTGTCCTGAGCCGAAAATCGTATCGGAAAGCAGCTCCAATCTGACTTGTAATTCTACCTGCCTGCTCATGCTTTCCCCTCCAGTCGCTCAAAGTGATCCATCATTTCGATCGCGTCAAAAAACAGGCAGTGAGAAACCGGTTCACTGTTCCTGCTGCCGTCATCAAAGGTGCGGAACGGCTGCTTGTCGATCTCTTTGCCATTTTTCAGCATGGCGGCAAATTGGGCATACTGCTTATCTGCCGTATCAAACTGCGCTTCAAATATCGTGCGGAGCAGCTTGGTGATTTCACTGTCCTGCAGCGCATAGCGGCATTCCAGATCGCCCTGCTTGATGGCACCGCGCAGTTCCTTGAGCTTTCCGCGCGCAATTTTTTCGCCGCATTCCTGCACCGCCTGCTTCATCTGCATACACATACCGCGTACGAAATCATAGGTGCGTACATTCATTTTCGTGCGCGCAGCCTCGTCCATTTTGCCCTCGAGCACCACCACCGGCCGTAATTCCATGCGTTTTCCGTCCTCGGTCTGGTAGTCCGCACGAATCTCGCGGAGGTTTTCCTTGAGCTGACCAAATTCGATATGCCAATCCATCACAGATACCGAACCATCTCCGCAGAGCGAAACGCCGTATTTCTTCGCGCTGCTGCACAGTGCCTCCGCCAGATCATACGCCTGATGGAACGGGTATTTCAGATGCACCATCGCCACACCGGCACAGGCGGCATACGGCTTTCCGTCCTGCGGATTGGTCTTTGCGGAAAGGTGCTTCATAAACCGTTCGGCACATTCCAGACCCAGACAGCCGCGCGCGACAAAGCACACATCATCACCGGCAAGAATAACCGGACGTACCGGAAGGATTCCGGTGTTTCCTGCGGGATTAGCGGCCTCGTAATCGGCCACCTCTGCCGCCATTTCCCGAAAGGCGGCTTCAAAATCGTGCTGAATGCCCTCGCTGAAGCAGCGCAGCTTGTCGCAGCAGGCGTCCCAGCTTTCGGTTTCTGAATCATACAGATTCTTTACACGCTTGCCCATCGAGTTGCCGTCCACATGAACGACCGCAATGAAGTTCTCGTCGGTCAGGCCCTGCATGTCCTCAAATCTCTCCGCAAACGACCAACCTTTCGGCTTCAAAAGTTCATCATATCTCTCGCGGATCTTCTTCCATTCTTCTCGTTCGGGACTAATCTCCTGTCCGGTTTTATTTTTCTGCTTGTCTTTCTCTTTTAGCTTCTTCTCAATGCCGAGCGAGGTCAGTCGGAATGACGCCTTTCGCAGAGACTTTTTCTGCTCGAGCGCTTCGGACAGCCAAACCAGATTCTGACCCGGTGTCGCCGGTTTTCCGTTCTCGTCTGTCGCCCGATATTCCATCTGCTTGGCAAACAGCTCAAGGCCGTCATACTCGCGCATGGCCTTCTGCGTTACCTGCTCGGCAAAGCGTGTTGCCGTTGCTCTGTCCCCAAACTGGAGGATGGTGTGTCCGCCGCCTGCGTACACAAAATTCTCACGGCTGTTGTAATATTCCGGTGCAGCCTGCTTGAAAAATTCCTCGCTCGTCACATAGCGGATGATATCCGAACGTGCCGCGTTATCCCTTAGGTGGATGCTTGAAAATATATAATCCTGCTTTCTGGAAACCTCCAGAATCAAAAGTATTTTGCTCAAGGCACTGCCTCCTTTCGACATGATTTCATTATAGCACGATTTGGCAAATGTTCAATAATATTCAACAAGTTCTTGTAGGTGAACCCCGGTTTTTGTTGTGCATTTCGCCCTGTTCCGGGTGAGAAAAAAGTGAAAACAGACATCACCTCCTTCTTATATGGATTTTCTATGTTACGCGGTCAGTCGTCGGTCGCGATGGAAATGATCTTCACGGCCAGACCGATCACAGCCAAAATCGTCTGCGGCGTCATATGTTTCACCTGCCTTTTCGTTGGATTTGCGCACTTTCTGCGACTTTAGTCATCGTTTGCGATGCTGATAATCTCGGCCACCAGACCGAGGATAGCGATAATGCCCTGAGGCGTCATGCGGATTCACCTGCCTTTCCTGCTGTGATTCGGAATGCCTGTCCATCTATGTATGTATCACCACTCCCTGTTCCATTTCCTGAGGATTTAGAACGGCTCATCGGCAAAGCCGCCGATAAAGCCGATGATCGAGCCGATAGCACCGCCGACGGCTGCGCCTGCCGCCGTACCGACTTCCGCGCCGAAGAACGTGCCGACCGGTCCGAAAAACGAACCGCCTACCGCACCGACACCGGCAACGACCGCGCCGCCGATTCCGGCACCGGTGGTGCCGCCCATAGCCGCACTGGATGCGCCGTTGGCCATGCGTCTTGCAAATTCATTCATGCTTCCTGCCTCCCTTCCTTTGGATTTTCAGAACGTGTCAGTTCTTGTCGATCGTGTCGATGATCTCGGCTACCAGACCGAGAATAGCGATAATCGTCTGCGGCGTCATATCTTTCACCTGCCTTTGCTATGTATTTCTTTCAGGAGAATCAGTCCTTTGCAGTCTCCACCTGCTCTGCGACGAACTTCACAGCTTCGATCACCATCGCAATCGCGGTGATGATAACGCTTGGCTTGATATCTTTCATGGTGTTTTCCCTCCCTTCACTTAGTTATCGGATTTCACACGCGGTTTTTCACACTTCCCGGGAAATTTTTTTGCTCACTGCGCCAGACCCAGACTGATTGCCGCAGCCTGATCGACCCGGCCCATCATTTCCACATTCAGGCTGCACAGATAGCGAGATAAGCGCGTTTTGTCGATCACGCGAATCTGCTCGAGCAGAATGCAGGAATTTTTCAGCAGGCCGCTGTCCGCACCGCACCAGACGTGCGTCGGCAGCGGCTTTTTCGTGCGGCTGCTGGTCAGCGGCGCCACAATGACGGTCGGGCTATACCGGTTGCCCATATCGTTCTGCAGCACGACCACCGGCCGTTCGCCGTTCTGTTCGTAACCGACGCCGCCGTGCAGGTCGGCGAAGAACACCTCGCCGCGGTGGATTGCGGTATGTACGCTCAAATGCTTCACCTCTTTTGACCCTTCTATTCCTATATCGGCGGATTTCCGACCGATTTCACACTTCACGAAAAAATTTTTTGAGGAGAACAGGAAAACCGCTGTTCTCCTTTTTGTTACAGCCGCCGGGTTTGGAGTTCCAGCTTGACGATCTGCTGCCAGTACAGGTGCTCGAAGGCGATTTCCGGCTCGGTCTGTCCGTCAGCCAGATGCAGCGTGCTGCCGGTGAACCTGCGTCCGGAGACCGACTGCAGCACCGGGCGTTCGTCCGCGAGCGTTACCAGCTCGGCGAGCAGCTCCACCGGCAGTACGGCGGCGATTGCATCCGCCTGCTCGATCAGCGGGCGCAGTACGTCCGCCTGCTTTACGGTTTGGGTGTACGGCAGCACCTGCACCGTATCGCCCAGCACGCGCGCAAGGTCGTGCAGCTGTGGTTCGGTCATGGCGTGGCGCGATATCCATAACACGGTTTTCAATTTTTCACCTCCCCTGCTGTGGATTTAGGTCTGCTTAGTAGCAGATGGTGTCTTTCACCCAGTCGAGGAGCGGATTGTCCTCGCCGAACAGCGGAAAATCCAGCCACGGCTCACGGATTACAAACATACGGTTCACCTCCTGTCCTTTCTAAGTTCTTCTGTATAGGTATCAGAAATTTTTCGGCGTTTTTCACACTTCCCGAAAAATTTTTTGAGAAGGTTCTTTGCCTTACACAATGTTATCGGTTGGAGGGACGGGGTTTTTCACAGTTCGGGCAAAAAAATAAAACCGACCTGTCAAAATTGACAGATCGGTTTTTTGCTGTCCCCCGCAGGGGCGCGAGTTGTTACTAATGATGGCAATGTTATTCGCGCAGAGAGTTATTGTTGCTGTCCCCCGCAGGGGCGCGAGCTGTTACTTTCGGTATCCCTAAGGAACGCGTCGCCCGAGCTTCGGGTTGCTGTCCCCCGCAGGGGCGCGAGCTGTTACCTATGAGATCCAAGAGCGTAAGAAGCTCCCACCTGTTGCTGTCCCCCGCAGGGGCGCGAGTTGTTACAAGATGATGCTATATCATATCCGAGATTTGATCGTTGCTGTCCCCCGTAGGGGCGCGAGCTGTTACATCATGGGAAACAGAGCAATTATCAAGGGTGTCGGGTTGCTGTCCCCCGCAGGGGCGCGAGTTATTACCAAAAGATTTCAAATTCGCCATTGATGATATCGTTGCTGTCCCCCGCAGGGGCGCGAGTTGTTACCGTAAGGACAGTGACCTGGATCCGCTGGAGGAGTTGCTGTCCCCCGTAGGGGCGCGAGCTGTTACGGCGATATCCGATATGAAGATTTGGTTTGCAAGAAGTTGCTGTCCCCCGCAGGGGCGCGAGTTGTTACCAGGGGTCTAAGCTGTGGGCGTGCCATTACATGGTTGCTGTCCCCCACAGGGGCGCGAGTTGTTACTGTCTATGGCATCTAGAATTTCTACACTTGATTCGGTTGCTGTCCCCCGCAGGGGCGCGAGTTGTTACATCCATCAAGCGCTACGGCTTTATGCAGCATATCGTTGCTGTCCCCCGCAGGGGCGCGAGATGTTACGGTAACAGGCAGTTACTACACCGGCGGCTCGACGTTGCTGTCCCCCGCAGGGGCGCGAAGTGTTACCATCACCAGTGAATGTATATTCTCACAAACCCGTGTTGCTGTCCCCCGCAGGGGCGCGAGTTGTTACGAAATCGAGTATATATTATACTAGTGAGCCACAAAGGTTGCTGTCCCCGCAGGGGCGCGAAGTGTTACTTATTGTACCTTGAAAATTGTATAATGTAAGCAGTTGCTGTCCCCCGCAGGGGCGCGAAGTGTTACTTTATTGTTATTATAACACGAGGTTCGCACCAAATCAACCGCTGCTGCACATCCTCCGCCGCCCGGTCTCAAAACCTTAAAGTATTGCCACCGGTTGCAAAACTCAGCGTCATAAGTTATAATGTAGGTATCAAAACCTATATTCAAAACTCGCGGTGTCAAAACCGAGAAAACGGGGGAATTTACATGACATTCGGCTACGCGAGAGTCTCGACCAAGACGCAGGCGCGCGACGGCAACAGTCTGGACGCGCAGCAGGCGGCGCTGACCGCGGCGGGCGCGGAAAAAATCTATACGGATACCTTCACCGGCACCAAGATCGAGCGCCCGGAGTTTGACAGGCTGCGGGCGCAGCTGCGGCGCGGCGATGTGCTCATCGTGACAAAGCTCGACCGCCTCGCGCGGTCGGTGTCGCAGGCCTCCGACCTCATCACCGATATGATCGACGAGGGCATCACCATCAATGTATTGAACCTCGGCATCCTGTCCAACGACTCGGTCAACACGCTGCTGCGCAACGTGCTGCTGTCGTTCGCGCAGTTCGAGCGCGACATGATCGTGCAGCGCACGCAGGAGGGCAAGGCTGTTGCGCGCGCGACCGACCCCGATTTCCGCGAGGGACGTCCGCCGAAATTCGACACCGAGCAGCTTGACCATGCAATGGAACTCCTCGAAAACCATTCGTATACGCAGGTCGTGAAACTCACTGGTATCAGCAAGTCTACGCTGATTCGGGAGAGGAAGAGGAGGAAGAACTTCTAAATTGAAGTTAATTAGATTGACAAATCCGTAAGTCACGCGTATTATAATAAGTAACAGGACTCCCCACACCTCTCAACGATGTGTCCCAGGGGAGACATTTTTTTATCTGGGGAATCTCATATCATACAAATAAAAGAACACAGCTCTTATACTGAACAAATAACAAAACTGCGCAGCAGAGGCTGTATCATTACAGATGATGCGGCTTGTGAACAAATATTAAAACATATCGGTTATTATCGTTTATTAGCTTATTTGCTGCCATTCAAAAACGAAGACGGCACCTACGGTAAAAACCTGTCGTTCGAACGTGTTTACCATATTTATGAGTTTGATCGGAAGCTTCGCAATCTTCTGTTTTCTGCTATCGAGGTTATTGAAATAAGCCTTCGAGCACGTCTTGCATATTTTCATTCCGAAAAATATGGACCGCTCGGATACCTCGATGCTTCATTCTTTAATTCGAAACACAATGCTGAAAAATTCAAGGCAAATCTTAATCGTGAAATCGAAAACAATAAAAAGGTACTATTTGTTAAACATCATCTCGAACACTACGATGGAAAATTTCCATTATGGGTTGTCTGCGAGCTGTTTACTTTCGGTATGCTTTCGTATTTTTACAATGATCTGACTACTGCAGATAAAAAGATTTTCGCCGGGTCTGATTACCGTCATATGGTCAGCTGGCTAAGATGCTGTACGGATTTGCGTAATATTTGCGCTCATTACGGCAGACTCTATTTCAGAGTATTCTCCGCCGTACCATCTGGTTTTGATATTCCCGAGCGCATGAAAAGAAGGCTATGGGGTGAAATCCTTTCCGTAAAGGCGTTATATCCGTCTTCCCATAAATGGAATACCGAGTTTATGCCCGCCATTACTGCTCTGTTTGAGGAATATGCAGATGACATAGACCTATATCATCTGGCATTTCCAAGAGATTGGCAGGACGAGTTCAAAAAATGAAATATATTGATGCTTGTATTTAAAACAGAGAGGGTATGCCTGTACGACATACCCTCTCTGTCTATTCTATCCTTAGCCTCTCGGCGGGAACGGATCATGCCCGTGAGAGTCCTTATCTCTGATGCGTCCATCCGGGCGATGAATCACCAATTCAGAATGCTGATTGCGAGAGATTTCTCTTGCAACATTGATTGCCTGTTTTTGCGTTGAAGTACGCACCGTAGCGCGCGTATTTCCTGCGCCTTTCACCTGCCATCCGCCTGCCGGATGAGGTATTACATGCTGATTTTTACCCATAAGTACGCCTCCTTATTTTAAGCGGGTCACGCGTCCGCAATGCGGACACTTTGACGGATTCGTCACGGGAATCACACGTTTTCCGCAACGGCAGATATAATATTTGTATTTGATGGTCATACTGACCTCCTATTTATAGAAAAATTATCTATTATGATCACACTATTGGGAAAAGATTGCGTTTTTTTACCTTTCTAGACACAGATCTCATATTGCAATCGGAAGTCAAACATGATACAATAATCGTGCATTGTGACAAAGTACCATAATCCGTGCTTCTGTCGTCTCGCAGGACACCGAGTTGCCGCTCGGTGTCTTTTCTTTTCTCATTTTATGTGTTATTGTCGAAAAACAGCCTTGGATTGCATCCAAATGCATTTTCCAGAATACGATTGGTTAAATTAACCTTTGCTCGCGATGTTTTCAAATCGCTCATTCGATGTAAAACGCTCTTGCCGCAATCATCCTTTGCAGTGATCCATACTTGATCTCGTCGATACTCTCCATCAACTAAAAGCGGCTGATGAGAAGTACAAATCAGCTGTGCATGATGCGGATTGCTTTCCTCATTTGTAAACAGGTGGATAATTTCCTTGGCCAGTGACAGATGAAGACCGTTTTCCAACTCATCAACCATCAAGACACCTCCATCTTCGAGAACATCAAAAAGATAGGGCAGTGCAGTAAACAATTTTACCGTTCCCAGCGACTCATCTTTAAAAAAGGAAATTGGTGTAACCGTCGTTTCCTTGCCGTTTTCATACACTGCATGGCGCGATGCTATACCCACCCTCGTCGTCTTGACGATAGCTTCTCTGTTTTCAAAATCATCCGAAGTATTTCTTTGATGCTCCACCTCTTCTTCTTCAAAAGATACTTTTATATCTCGAAGAGTCGGATCGGCAGTACGAATGATATTGATATACTTGCGAAGCCGATCCTCCGAAAAAGTTTTTTTAGGATTGATCGGCTGTAGCTTACCCGCGGTCATACTGACCACATTTATTCCTTGAATCGCAGAAACGATCTTCGAAGCCAATGGATTATTCAATAAGTCCGCAATCGGAAGGCATAACGCTTCTGGTTTAACCATACGCTTGACATCTTCAAAACCTTTCAGTTCTGAACGAAGCGTGATATCTTTAAAAGACGATGATGTACGTTCCAGTAATTTTTCTGTTCTCCGGTACTTCTTTGTAAGAAGTTCGTAAACAATTTCCTGTCCCTGAACTGCAAAGGTATAATGGTATGTTATGTTATCTAAAACAAGCTCGATTGCAAACCTTGTAGGCTGTTCTCTGTAACTTGTATCAAATGCAAAGTTTTTTACAGGCGCATCTATGTTTTTAAACTCTGGCCTCGCCATCAGCTGCGCAGCATCTATTACGGCTAATGGTGAAAAACTCAGGAATCGTTGAATTTCTCGGATTATCTTACAGAAAAATGTTTTTCCCGATCCATTTGCACCATATAGGAAAGAAACCTTATTAAATCGACTATTCCCACAAGCAAATGTGTTGTCGATATACTCTTTCTTGCTTAAATCCGCTTCCGTGGTAAACGTAATCGGTTCGGCAAAGGAAGCAAAATTTTCTGCAGAAAGCGATTTCAGAATGAGGTTTTCCATATTTTTCGCCCCTTCCAAAGAAAATTATATCATATACCAGTAAAATGTCAATTGTTATTTTCTATTTTTCGATATATATGTTGAAATTTATGCGATAACATAAATTTAAAAAAACGCCTCTGACGTTATCCGTCGGGGTGATGTCTTACTCTGCCGCTATCTCCTGCATGCGTTCGATCAGACGACGAGACAGCTCCTCGTTTTCCGGCTTTGCCACAAAGCGCAGCAGCGCCAGCATGAGTTTCTCGGCGGTGACGTTTGCTTTTACGCACCATTCCTCGGTCAATTCCAGCACATCCGTATCAACATCCATGTTCACCTCAACGGTTTCTTCTGTGCGGCCGCAGGCAGCACCGTCAATCTCTTTACTCCACGCAGCGAGACATCGCTCCCGATTCTCCTCTACTGCCTGCACCGTCTCCGGCTCGGAAAACGGCTGGATATCCGGCAGACGGTTCCGGATGAGTTCCACATCATGGACATGCAGCGTCTTATCCTCGAATATCACGAGCAGAACCTCGTCCAGCAGCGCGATCACACGCGTAATCTCGATTTCATGCTTCATCTTCTTCCTCCTCGTCAGACAGTACGCTCGCCCAGTGCACCAGACGGATTTTCGGCTGCGGTATATCCTGATACCAGTAATCACGCAGCAGCGCAAGTTTTCGCTTGATTGGCTCACTCTGCTCGTCTGTGATTACGATCAGTTCATCAAAGTGCAGTCCGTTTCCTGTGGCGGTAAGACAGAACATGCCAATTTTCGCGACGTCAAACCAGTATTCAGCTATCGGATAATAAATAATCACCATTGTCCGGCCGTTTTTCAGATGCACATAGATGGTCTGACTATCTATCATCCCATAGAATTCCATCGGGTTCTTTTGCATGCTCTTTACCCCGTTTGACTGATGCAGTCTTTCCTCCAGCTGTGAAATGATAACCTCCTTCCATTCCGGGAACGGATGTCGTATATACAGCTGCGGTTCCGGACACACGCAGCGCACCCACCGCAGCAGCTCATGCCAGTATGGGTCTGTATTCTGCATACTGCCGTCCAGAAAATCCAGCTGTGCAGCCTCCTCCGGCTCTGCCTGAAGATACAGCACGAAAAGAAAAGTATTCCGCATCAGCACTTCCGCTTTCCATATCTCATCAAACAGACCGTGCCGGAGCAGGCGGCCGTTCAGATAGATCATCAGTCCTCCGGACCATCTGTCCCCCAGATAATAGTGATAATTTCCCCGTGCCGGTTCAACCTCGCCGTAGCGATACGAGGCGTGTACGCTGACGCCGTTCAGGAGAAAATGCGCCTCATCTTCCCTGCTGTTGTCCGTCCAGATCGGCTCCAGTCCGGTCAGATTGTACATCCGCGTCCGGCCGTTCAGCGGTTTCCAGAAGAAATGTATTTTCTGCCTTTGCGGACCGCCGCCGCAGTCTGTCTCGCCGAGCAGCACCGGCAGATAAGTAACGCGCAGCTCCTCCATCATGCGCTCTATCCGCATTTCCAGTTCCCTGCTGTCGCGGCAGTTCTGATCTACCAGCTCATGCGGCAGAGGAACGGAAACCTTCGTGCCCGAAGTCCGCATCATGTGCGGAAGCTCATCGAGTGAGACTGCCTCGTATTGCATGACTGAATCGCGGTACGGCGCCGCCACTCGCAAAGCAGTACCGTTCTCTGTTTTGGTGATCATCTCCCATGCTTTGCCTTTCGGGTCACAGTTTACGAGCACGGTTTTCAGTCCGATGCCGAAGCGGTTATACCGGCCGAGCTTCTGCGGCTTTGCACGGCCACAGCCGAATACTTCGCTCAGCCTTTCCTCCGCTATTCCCTCGCCGTTATCGATCACCTCCAGCTGATACTGGTGCCAGTCCTCCTGTCTTAAATATACGGCTACGTCGCCGGCATTTGCCGACAGAGCATTGTCCACGAGTTCCTTCAGAATGTCCGGTAAAATGAGCCGCCGCGAGGCGAGAATATTCCACAAAACTGGCGGTCTCGGCGCAAATTTTTTTGCTGACATTTTTGTTTTTTCCTCCTGTGAAAATTGTTATCCAACTATGAACAACACACTATTCACAGTTGCAGGAAAATAAAAAACGTGCAGATCCATAAGAGCCTGCACAGTCAAAAATGTTCCGCAAAATCCCATTGAAAAACTGCTGCAATTCTCGCTGCCGAATTGCAATAATTTCAGAAAAAGGGTATACTGGTACTGCGGTGCGAACTTGAAATTTTTCGCTGTACAGGTGGCTGCTTCACCTGCGCAGGCTGACAGGGGTTGCCGCCTCTGTCAGCTGCCGTTTTTCATTCTTCTGATGATAGTATATCATGTACGGGCGCGTACATCAATTGTTAGATTGCATAAAATCAGTTTTATATTTTTTACAGCAGAATAAGGGGATAGTATTATGCTGATCAGCGATGCACGCCGCCGCGCAAACGACAAGTGGCGGGACAAATTCGACGAGATGCGCTTTCGCGTTCCGAAGGGAAAAAAGGAAGTGATCACAGCCTATGCCGCCGCACATGGCGAGTCTATTAACGCTTTCATCAACCGTCTCATTGACGAGGAAATGGCAAAAGCCGAAGCAGAAAAATAAAGAGCGGATGCAGACTGTAAATCAGACTGCATCCGCTTTTTATCTCAGCTTTGCAAATTCTTCTTCGATCTTCTCAAGCTGCCCGGAAATCTTTTTGAGCGTTTGCGTATCAACATTGCCGGAGATGTGCGCAAGCCGCGCCATTTGATTGATATTCACAGCGATGCCCTGCAGCTTCCGCCGCATGTCATGCTGAACATCTTGGTCAATCATCTTGAGCTCTCCATTTTCGATCAGCAGACGGAAATACTCCGCCATTGTCAGGTCGCTTCTGTGGATTTTTCTCTTTAACATGAGCAGTTCTTCATCATCCAAACGCACAATGATCTGATGATTGCGTTTTCTCATTTTTCATTTTCTCCTTGTCGTGGCTATTCGGGGTTTCAGGGGAAATTCCACTGAGGAAACAGGTTTGTGGCTATCCAAAACCTTATGCTTGCGGAATCTTTAACCTTTAGTATAGTAAAGCACATTTCTGTTTGCCATACAGATGCTGTTTTCTTGCTTTTTTCTTCTCTAACTGCTGCTGCAGACCGTGAAAAATTTTCACAGGTACGATACTCTATTTCTGAATAAACCGGCACTCCGATACAGGCTTCCGATCACAGATTTTGCAGGTTCCGAGGTTCACACTGCCGCGTCCACCATAAGACGAAAACGCTGTCGTTTTGTCCACCCGGCCGCAGTACCGGCATTTAACCCAGCGGTTTCCGTCCGGGTCAATAACCTGCGTTTCCTGCTGATTAAGCTGCTCCGCAAGCGTCTGCCGAAACGCTTCTTCTCTCTGTTTTTTCTGCGCGCGGCGGCCGGCCTCTTCCTTCTCGTGAACCAGTTTTTCCATCGCGCGCTGCCGCTCACTTTTCGTATTCTGCGGTCTGCGGACCGGCAGCGTCTGCGTTCGTTTTGGCCGCTGCTTTTGCTCGCGCTCTGGACGCTCAAGCAGCTCTTTCATCTGCTGTTCTCGCCGTATTTTTTCCTGCTGTACCTCGCGCTCAAACTCGCTTTTTTTCCATTCACACAGAGCAGCCAGCGGCGCGTTTTGATAGAGCAGCCGTCCGTACTCGCTGATCGAAAATTCACGCAGCGCGCCTGCTGCAAACTCGATCTCACGCCACAGACCGGTACAGTCCTGCGCGTAGAAAACCGCAGACAGCTTCGCCGTGGAATACTCCATCTCCTCGACGTCCAGCAGCAGACAATATCCCTGCCGCTCCTGCACTTTCATCAATGCTTCCGGATACTGACCGTTGCCACAGCTGTTCAACGCATCAACAATATAAATCAATCGAATACCGCTGCTGTTCGCACGGAGAATTTCCATCTTCTCGTCTGACAGATTCGCGCGGTTACAGCTGTAACTAACCGCAAATTTGCTCGTCCGCGACACAAACGAAAACTCGTATTTCCGCGCCGTGTCTCCGACCAGACAGATGGGAACCCGCGTTTCCACATCGGACACGTTCAGCTTTTCATCCAGCCAACATTTCAGCACGATCTTGGAATAGATTGAGTGCGGTCTCTCGGTCTCAGCAGTGCACTCGTGCTGTCTGGCGCTGTCCTTCAGACGGAAATGCTGTGCGCGCAGGTTTCTGTCTCCAGCAACGAGAATAAGGTTTGCACCGCAGCCGCATGGACAAAACAGCTCACCTTTGCGGCTTCTAGTGCGAAGCGCGGACAGCTTGTCCGGAATATTGATCTGCTTTCCGTCAATGACTGTGAAAATACTCTCAATGCCGATGTATTTTCCGTCGCATAGGCAAACCGATCTTTGTACCATTTCGCTGCTCCTTTCGGTTATATTGTGAAAAGAGAACCTTTTCTTCTAATAGACTCTCAATTCAAAGTTTTAGCGTTGAACAGTTATAAATTTGTAACTTTATAACTTTATGTAGTCTTACCCAAATAGAAAAGCTCCGGTGCAGAAACACCGGAGCTTTTCTCGTGCCCCATGGACACTTTCACCATTTCTTATTAAAAGTATACTGCATAGCCGCAATCATTGCAACCATATTCGACATTCCTTGCTGCAATCCGACATCCATGGTATACTGTACAGGCTACCACCCCCATACAGGTAGAGGAAGGGGGTGTTCAGCATGGATTGGCTGATTTCCTTGATACTCTCTGTTGCGGCAAGCGTAGTAGCCTACTACATCTGCAAATGGATGGACAGAAAGTAAGCCGGTAGCCATCCTCAGGTTTGATCTGCCTGCTCCCAAAAGATAAGAAAAGCCCCGGAGTCGTGACCTCCGGGGCTTTTCGCTGTTCAGTATGGATATACTGATTTCCTTTTGCCTACCGATAGTATACCGCATATCAGGCGGCATTGCAAGTATATCCGGAAAACCCGGATTCATTCTAAAAAAAGCCAACTCTTCCGAGTATTTTTCAACTTCACCTGATTAAGATTGACATTCCTTATTTTCCATGGTATTCTTAATTACAGGAAAAACAAAAGAGCCGATGCCTAGGAAACATCAGCTCTTTGATAAACGGTATCCGCCACTT
>ERZ772884.240-NODE-240-length-44177-cov-6.692036_pt1 | contig 44177 bp, 69 predicted proteins | sample MGYA00580574_ERZ772884 | MGnify/ENA primary metagenome ERZ772884 (study PRJEB29015, sample SAMEA2737690) | human gut metagenome | biome: human gut; feature: human-associated habitat; material: faeces | place: China | collected 2012 ... | reverse complement strand
TCTTCTTATTAGGTGGTTTAATTGAGTATAGTGATACAGAAACATTGTTCTCTACGCCAAAAGAAAAGAAAACAGAAGACTATATTACAGGGAGGTTTGGATAATGGTTTTGCCTACAAAGTTTTTAAAACAAATAAGACAGTTAGAACTGACTATGACACAAATGTCTCAAGACTGTTTAAAAGGATTGTGGTTTTGCAAGCACGCTATTTTAGATGGAAACAAAACTTTAGTTCAAGATGTTTCGCAAATGCATGAAGAAGTGAGTGAACAAGGAAGAGAAGCTGAACAAATTTGTATGAAGATTCTTCTTCTACAACATCCTGTTGCAAAGGATTTAAGACGTATTACTGTCGCTACAAATACGCTTCGTGATTTAACACGTATTATGGATCAAGAAAAAGAAGTTTCAGAATTAATTTGCGCATTGAATATGGACGATTTAGTTGTGGATGATTGTATTAAACAACAGTTTTCAATTGCCAAGGAAATGATTAATCTGGCTATTGAAGCATTTGTCCAAAAAGATGAAATGGCAGCAAACCAAGTGATTGAAATGGACATAAAAGCAGATGAACAATATAATCGAGCTAAAGAAGTTTATGTAGACTTATTAGCTAAAAAAGAACATGATACAGGTACTTTAGTGGATGTGTTACTTGTTGGTAAATATTTAGAGAGAATTTGTGATCATTGTGTAAACATTGGAAAATGGGTTCTTTATCAAAAGTCGGGCATTTTTGAAGAAATTGAATGAAAAAAAAGCTGTAAGCAAATTTGCTTACAGCGTATTTTTTACTTGGTGGAGCGTATCGGGATCGAACCGATGACCCCCTGCGTGCAAGGCAGGTGCTCTCCCAGCTGAGCTAACACCCCAAGTGCCTTATAATATTACCTAATTATTTTGGAAAATGCAAGCTTTTTCTGATAAAATTAACTTATGAAAAAGAAATGGACATGGATCATCATATTATGTTTATTCAATTTTAGTTTAATGGGCTTTATTTTAACGCACCCCACACCAAATTCGAAAGAAGCGACAAAGGTTGTAAAGAATGTTTCTACAAAAAAACAGGAAGAAAAAAAATCATTTACATTTGTAGGTGTAGGTGACAACTTGTATCATGGTGCGATGTATTGGTACCCATACCAGAGGGATGGATATTATAATTTTGATTCCTATTATGAAATGACAAATAAATATACACAAAATGCAGATTTGGCATATATCAATTTTGAAACGTTATGCATAGGAGAAGAGTATGAATTGAGTGGATACCCTACTTTTAATGGACCTACAGAAATTCTGTCTTCAGTCAATAAGGCTGGCTTTGATTGGTGGAGTTTAAGTTCAAATCACTCTATGGATCGGGGTGCTGAGGGTTTATTAACACAGATTGATTTGATTCGAAAGAATTATCCAGATGTTATTACGACGGGTTCGCATACGTCTTTAAAGGACAAAAAGCGTACATTAGTAAAAGAAATCAATGGAATCAAAGTAGGATTTCTTGGATATACCTATGGCTTGAATGGATTTAGTGTGCCTGAAGATAAGCCGTGGCTTGTGGATTTGATTGATAAGGATCAAATGAAAAAAGATATGGAAGCTTTAAGTAAAGTGAGCGATGTCCAATTGGTTTCTATGCATTGGGGTGAAGAATATCAAACAGAGCCCACTGAAGAGCAGAAAGATTTGGCAAATTATTTAAATGAGCTAGGTGCTGAGGTTGTGATTGGTTCACACCCACATGTTATTGAACCGGCAAAAGTTATTAAAGGAAAGAAACAAGATACACTTGTGTATTATTCATTAGGAAATTATACAAGTGCACAGGATATGGATTCAACAATGGTTGGTGGAATGGCAAGCTTTACATTGAACTATGATCCGAACACAAAAAAGACGTCTTTTACAGATACTAAATTTATTCCATTGATTACATGGTTTGATGTAGGGTATAATGCATGGAAGACTTACCCAATCGAAGATTACAATGATTCGCTTGCACAAACACATAACTTAGCTTCGAATTATGATCTTTCAAAAGAATGGGTGCAACAGTTTGTCCAGTCTGTAATGCAAGATTGTGATGGAGTAGAGGTGGTTTTAGAATGAGTCAAAATCAAAATACAATAGCCGAAAATCGTAAGGCAAGACATGAATATGAGTTGTATGATCGTTTTGAAGCAGGTTTAGTGCTTCAGGGAACAGAAATTAAAAGTATTCGAAGAGGAAAAGTTCAATTAAAGGACAGCTATATCAGTTTTCAAAAAGGGGAAGCTTTTATTAAAGGTATGCATATTTCTCCTTATGAATTTGGAAACCGATTTAATCATGATGAAACGCGTGATCGCAAACTCTTAATGCATAAGCAGGAAATTCAAAAATTGGAGCAATCTGCGCGTGTAAAAGGATATACAGTCGTTCCAGTAAGAATTTATTTATATAAAGGACTAGCTAAGCTTGAGATAGCTTTGGCGAAAGGTAAAAATCTTCATGATAAGCGTGAATCTCAAAAGGCGAAGGATGCGCAAAGAGAGATTCAAAAGGCCTTGAAAAATCAGTATTAATAGATTATACTGATATTCCTTGGGGATGTTCAGGCATTCGATGAGTAAATGTTTGGATTCGGCCACAGCCACGAAGGATACGTGTAATAACCAACTTAAATTAATTGCTAAAAATAAACTTGCTAATGTATTTGGTATGAACCAAAGCATGGCTTTCGCTGCTTAATTTTATTGCCTACGTTTGGCTTCGCAGCCCCTTTCTGAAATTTCGCTTTCTTATTTCAGACTGAGTGTTAAAGAAAAGAAGATAGAAATAAGCATTGGCTAGCTGCTTATTTTGAATCAACTATAGCTAACCCAAAAGAATTTTTGTTTCCATCCAAAACTTTTGGATAACTAGATGGAAAAAGCTGTAAACGCTGTCTCGTGGGACTTTGCTTAGACAGGAGTTCGATTCTCCTCATCTCCACCAAAGACAATCAACGCCCTTATTTAAAGGGCGTTTTAATTTATCGTGATGTACTTTTGATGTATAATTGTTACGAAAGAAGGTAAATTTACATATGAGAATTGCAGTGAGCTATAAAGATGGAGAAGTGTTCCAACATTTTGGGCATAGCTCAGAATTTAAAATCTATGAAACTGATCATAATGAAATTATTAAGAGTGAAGTGATTACAGTCGAAGGACATGGACATGTTAGTGTTTCGAATGCTCTAAAAGAACAAAATGTAAACATTGTACTTTGTGGTGGTATTGGACAAGGGGCTAAAACTGCATTGGCTGGTTTTGGGATTCATTCTTTTGGTGGTGTACCCGGAAATGCGGATGAGGCTGTTAAGAAATATTTAAGTGGACAACTAGAATTTACAACGGATGTGACTTGTACAAAACATGAATCTGGCGAAAGTCATTCTTGTGGTGGACGTTGCCATTAATTCTTGATTTTTTCTTTTGACACACCTTGTATTTCGGTCTATAATCTAGGCAACAATAGTGATAAGGATATGAATGCATTCTATTCAAATGTAGAGAGAGTGTGGTTGGTGAAAACACTTTGCGAATGTATGTATTTACTCCCTTTGAATTGCCCTTGAAAAAGTGTGCCGTAATTCTTGCGTTAAAAGGTTTGAGGTGTATACAGTAATTGTATAAACAAAGGTGGTACCGCGTGCGACAGACGTCCTTTGATGGCTGTCGCTTTTTATATGGAAAAATGGAGGAAAGTAAAATGGAATTAGTGAATGTATTAGAAAATGAACATTTATCTATGTTGAACCACTCATGTGCTCATATGATGGCTCAAGCTGTTAAGCGTTTATATCCAAATGCTAAATTCTGGGTAGGACCTGTTATTTCTGAAGGTTTCTACTACGATATGGATTTAGGAGATGTAAAATTAAAAGAAGAGGATTTGGCAAAAATCGAAAAAGAAATGAAGAAAATTGCCAAAGACGGAAAGAGAATTGTTCGTGAAGAAATCTCTAAAAAAGATGCTTTAGAAATGTTCAAGGATGATCCTTATAAAATTGATTTGATCAACGGATTAGAAGATGGAAATATCACAATCTATCGTCAAGGTGAATTTGCGGACTTGTGTCGTGGACCTCACGTTGAGACTGTTAAGATGTGTAAAAACTTTAAATTGTTGAAACATTCTGGTGCTTACTGGAAAGGTGATGCAAACAATAAAATGCTTCAACGTGTTTATGGTATTTGTTTCGATACAAAAGAAGAATTGGAAGCTCACTTAGAAGCTTTAGAAGAAGCTAAAAAACGTGACCACAAGAAATTAGGGAAAGAAATGGGCTTATTCACAATTAGTGAATTTGCGCCAGGTATGCCTATCTTCTTGCCAGATGGAATGATTTTACGTAACATCTTGGAACAATACTGGTACCAAGAACACGCAAAAGAAGGATACCAATTCATTAAGACTCCAATTATGATGTCAAAAGAATTGTGGGAATTGAGTGGACACTGGGATCACTACAAAGACAATATGTACACTTCAATGGTCGATGATCGTGAATTCGCAATCAAACCAATGAACTGTCCAGGAGCTTTATTAGTATATAATTCAACTTTACATTCATATAAAGATTTACCATTGCGTTTAGGGGAATTAGGACAAGTACACCGTCACGAAGCAAGTGGTGCATTGAATGGATTATTCCGTGTACGTACATTTACACAAGATGATGCGCACTTATTTGTAACTCCAGATCAATTGGAAGAAGAAGTTAAAAAAGTATTACAATTGGTAGATCGTATTTATTCTGTATTTGGTTTACCATATGAAATTGAATTATCAACTCGTCCAGAAAGTGGATATATTGGATCTGAAGAAATCTGGGATGCTTCAGAAAAAGCATTGGCACAAGCTTGTGTTCACGCAGGTAAAGAATATAAAGTAAATCCTGGAGATGGTGCATTCTATGGACCTAAATTGGATATCCATATTAAAGATAGCTTAGGACGTGTATGGCAATGTGGTACTGTACAATTGGATATGAACTTGCCTGAAAGATTCGAATGTAAATATGTAGATGCAGATGGAACAAAGAAAACTCCAATTATGTTACACCGTGTAGTTTATGGATCAGTTGAACGTTTCATTGGTATTTTGATCGAACACTTTGGTGGACACTTCCCATTGTGGTTAGCTCCACGTCAATTTGTGGTAATTCCAGTTCACCATGAAAAACATGTTGAATACGCAAATAAAGTATGCGATGCATTAACAGCATTAGGAATGCGTGCAACAGTAGATTCTCGTAACGAAAAATTGGGTTATCGTGTTCGTGAGGCGCAGCTACAAAAGGTTACTTACCAAATCGTAGTGGGCGATGGAGAACAAGAAAACAATACAGTTACAATTCGTCAGAGTGGTAAAAAGGATAGTGTTACATTATCTTTAGATGAAGCTTTAGCTAAATTTAAAGCTGAAGTAGACAACAAAACATTGTTTGGAAAGTAAGAGTTTAGAGGTCAAAAATTGACCTCTAAATTTTTTTTATCTTTTTTAAAAAAATTGCTTGCAATAAGTTTTTATTCATGTTATTATAAACAGGCGTTACGGATAACGCAGGTTGTTCTAAAAAATAAGTATTCTGAAAATATTCTTGGAGAAGTACTCAAGTGGCTGAAGAGGTGCCCCTGCTAAGGGTATAGGTCGGGAAACTGGCGCGAGAGTTCAAATCTCTCCTTCTCCGCCATCTTATTTTTGGAAAATTATGGTCCAGTGGTGTAGTGGTTAACATGCCTCCCTGTCACGGAGGAGATCGTGGGTTCGAGTCCCATCTGGACCGCCATTCATGCAGATGTAGTTCAATGGTAGAACACAGCCTTGCCAAGGCTGATACGGGGGTTCAATTCCCCTCATCTGCTCCATTGAAATTTAAGCCTTTATTTAAAGGCTTTTTTATTTGCTTTGGGGTATATTGGGGTATAATTTGATATTAAAATATTGAATTATACCTCCTTTTTGCATATTATGGACATATAAGAGGGCACAAAAATGGCAGTGGAATTAGATAAAAAGACAGGAAAATATATGTTTGCCGGAAAAATATATAAAGATGGTAAATGTATAAAGAGATATCGTAAGCGTGGTTTTGATTCTAAATGGGAAGCGCAAAAAGCTGAGGTTGAATTCAGAAAAGATTTTTTTATGCTTCCGTCAGACATGAATTTTGACAGACTATATAAAGCTTTTAAAGAATATAATAAAAAGTACGTAAAAGAATCAACACTAAAATCAGATGAATATTTGTACAATGTTCTTTCTAAGGAAATGAAAGAAATTGATTTTCTAGATAAAAGACAAATGCAAAACCTGATCAACAAATTTGATGAGAAATATTCAAAGGCATATGTATCAAGAATATATTTCTTTTTAAATAAGCTATATAAATTTGGTGTTACTTCTGAATACATTCCAACCAATCCAATGACATATGTAAAACGTGATCTTAGATTGAATGAAAGAAAAGAAGAAATGACAATATGGCAGCAATATGATTTTGATTTATTCATTGAAGAAGTAGATGAACAAATGATGAAATGTTTTTATTCTGTTTTATTCTATATGGGATTACGAAAAGGTGAAGCAATGGCCCTGCAATGGAAGGACATTGATTTTAGGAAGCAAACGATAGACATCAACAAAACATATAGATACAAAGAGAAAGACCCTAATAAATGGCTTACACCGCCAAAAACAAACAATAGCTATAGAACTATCACAATGCCTAATACATTGTCTAAAATGCTTCGAGAATGGTTTTTAGAATGTTCTAAATGGGATGATTTCACAAAAGATAAATTTGTATTTGGATATTATAAACCAATATCACCTCAAACAGTACAAAGAAGATTTGATGATGCATATAATAAGGCAAAAGCAAAAGATGATGGATTGCCTAAAATAAGAATTCATGATTTTAGACATTCACACGCATCATTTCTAATTAATAACATGGCAGGCGCTGGATTCTCAGATTTTGACATAGCTAAACGCTTGGGAGATACAGTTGAAACATTGCATAATACATATGCACACTGGTTTGATACAAAAGATAAGAGTATTGTAGATATGATGAATAAGTTGTTGTAAATGAGACATAAACAATGTCTATTTATGAAAGGATATAAAATGAAAAACAGATAGTGTATACTGCTCAATATCACTATCTGTTTTTCATTCTTTGCTTATTCGTTTTTTTCTCTGCTAATCTTTTCTTGAGGAAATAGAAAAAAGCCTAAAATATTTATCATGTACACATGAATAATAACACCACATTTTAAAAATGGTAATGAAAAATGCAAAATATTAATAAATATTTACTAAGCAAAATCAGTATTAATAATATAACCAAAAGTACATTAAAAATTCTACCCCCCCCCCCCCAAAAAAATCGAGACAGGTAATGTAATATATAACCATTTGCACTTTTTAGTATTATATTTGTACAATTTAATGCTAAACAGACATTGACATATAAAATTTAAGACTTATTATATTAGAATAAGGAAAACGTTTTCCTTTTTGTTCATAAAAATGAATAGAAAGGGATGATCTTATGGAAAGGGATTTATGGATAACGAAATTAATTATCCTAGCAGAAAAACTTAACGTGGATGATCTGCAAATTCTGTATAATCATGCACAAAGACTGCTGTTATCATCTAAAAATGAATAACACTAATACCTATAGGTATTTACGCGCAAATTTTAAAAAATAGAAGATATGATGAAATCCTAGAATAATTATCGTAAATCGTTTAATATTAAATATGAAAGGGCATGCAAGGTGAATTATGAAAAAGTACTTATCATTAGCATTATCTTTAATGATGGTTGTATGCTTAATTGGATGTTCAAACAACAAAACCTCATCAACAGAAAATAAAGATAATGCTATAAAAAATCAATCGTTGAAAATTGGAGAATCTTACTATGATATTCAAGATAGAGGAGATGGTATATGTGATGTATATTATTCAGTAGAAGTGATTAACCCAAATTCATATGATGCAAACAATTACCAAGGGTTATTTATTGATTGCCAAGATGAAGATGGATATAGCATTAAAGAAGAAGGAATGTATACTGGTTATATATTAGCTAAAGATCATACATATATTTCTTATTACGTAACCGCAGTGAGTGAAAAACCTGCTAAAGTTAAATTTAGCATTGAAGATATTGAAAACTCCGGTGGATTTTCTGAACCTTTGGCTAAAGAAAAAAAATCTAATGATCTTTTCAAATTAAAAGACACTCGAATTGACGATGTGAAAAATTATGGCTCTAATCCCGAAGGCAAAACACATAAAGAATTAGTTGGATCAATTTGTAGTGACATGGAGGAATATCCTGAAGGGGTATCGGAAGTAGAAGTTATAGGTGTATTCTATAAAGATAAAAAATTAATTGGTTCTACAGGTAAACATATTAGCGATTTAGATTATAAAGACAAGCAACAATTCAATATAAGTCCAAACCACGTTGACTTAGACGATGCATCAACTTACGATGATTACAAAATAGTTATAGCGTTTCCATCTGTAAAAATATCAAGCGAAGATTCAGAAGATTAAAACGGGCCAATAGAATTATAAAATAAAGAGTAACAAGTTATATTTCTTGTTACTCTTTTCTTTTTTTCTTCTTGCTATTTCTCTTTCAACAATTGAATTTAAATAATCGGCAACTTGTTGTCTGACTTCTTCAGACACTTCCAAATATCCTCGAACAAAAAGAAGAAATATAAGCTAGGGAATTTACCCTAGCTTAATTATTTAAATTTAACAGCTGTTCCATACATTTGCATATAAAAATGTTGAAATCCATTAGTATCTAGATTTAGTTCTTCTTTCATGCCAATGACAGCATCTGCACCCATATAATATGCACGCTTTTTTAATTCTTCTACCGAAATAAAAAAGGCTTCATCAAATTGGTTATGGCCATTTCCTAACAAATCTTTTGTGGATGCAGAAATATCACCTGTACTGAATAATTCTATCATCCCCGATAATGCTCCTATCGATTCTGTTATGGATGCGTTTTGATTAACTAGTTGATTTTGATCTTTTAATGCATTGATTACACTACGATATTCTTTTTGCTTTTGAAAAATCATTTTTCCTGATCCTGCATCATTTATTTGATAAAATACAGGCCCAATAATAACATAATCACGTTTTATGTCTGTTGTAGTGACGGAAATTTTCTGGATTTGAATTAAGTCATGTCTATGTTTTAAGTCACTTAATGGTTCTCCACTATATTCAGGTACTCCATAAGATGATATTTCTGACTTGATTTTCGCTTTTTCATCATCAGACAACTCTTTCCATTTTTCTACATCAATCGGTGTTTGAACCATTTTCCCATTGCAGTTAGAACAATTGTCTTTATTTCCTTTTAATCTAGAAACTGTTTTTCCACAATTAGGGCAATAATAAACTACTTTTTCCATTACTATTCCTCCATAAATAAGCTATGTACATATTTAATTTATAAAACAAAGAGTAACAGTCATTCCTTGTTACTCTTTTCTTTTTCTCTTTTAGCTAGTTCCCTGACAACTATTGATTGCAAATAATCTGCAACTTGCTTTTTTATATCAGGTGGTGCTTCGAGGTATCCTCGAACAAGCCATTTATCTTCTGGTTTTAATCCATAATCTTCGATTAGTTGATCTATCTTTGAATCAGGTATAGAAATGAACATTTCCTCTCCAATACCTTCAGTTAACCATACATAGTCAACGTTGAATTCTCGACATATAGAATTGATGGTTTGACTTGATGGGTTGGTAGTTCCTTTTTCAATGTTATTGATTGAACCTTTTGAGATACCTATTTGTTTACCAAATTTTTCCATACTCAAATTAAAATGTTTACGTATTTTATATATTCTCGACCCTATATGTTCTTCCACGATTTTCACCTCTTAACTGCTTACACTGTGATTATACATTAAAAAGTATGTCGAGTATACAAAAAAACAAATTATTTGAATAATTTAAAGTTGACATAGTATGCAACGCATACTTATAATGTATGTATAACATACAAAAAGTATTTTAAAAGGAGGGATGTAATGACTGATGAGGAAAATGTCACTAAAGATGCTTTGGATATGCTTGCAAAGATGGGATATGAAATCAACGAGTATGACCGAGGTTTTATCGCATGTATTTTGACTCAGAGCAACAGAAAATGTTCAGAAGGAAAGGAGAACGAAGAAAAATGAAAGCATATGTGACTGTTAGAGATGTGATGCTTGTTTTACCTGTAAAAGATACACAAGCTAGAAAGATTTTACATAATCTTCGCAGACAAAAAAATAAAAATGGTGAAATATTTGAAGGATCATATCGAGACACTATGCTTGGAAAGATTCTTGCAGTTCCCACTCCAATATTTGTTGAGTATTTTCCTGAGACTAAAAGTGCGCTTAATGACATTTGGAAGGAACAAATAAAAAGCACTCTTGGACAAGAGTGCTAGGGCAGCAGCCCTGCGTAAATTAACCACATGATTATTATATCACAGAAAATTAAAGGAGTAATGAAAATGGCAAAAAAAGAAGAAAAAGAAAATTGGGTGATTCCCGATTTCGATAATTATGAGATTAATAAGTTAGATGACAAGTATCTCATTAATTTGAAACCTAAGCCAAAAAATTATGTAGTTGCATGTACATTCATTAATATTGCTTTACTTGCATTGAATGTATGCGTATTTTTATCTACTAAGGTGTTGGCTACAACAATCATCCAGGTAGTTAAGTAATATGACTAAGGATGAGTTACAAACAAAAATTGACGGGTTCATAGAAGAAGAAACAGCGGATGAAAAAAGTAAGAATACCATTCGTAAATACAAGCATGTTGCTACTTTGTTTGTTAACTCATTGCCTGATGGTGAAATAAAAAAGAGCGATATAGTTACTGTTAAAGATAAACTGCTGCATGATTATAAAATCAGTACAGTAAACAACTATATTGTGATCATTAATAAATTTATCAAATATAGCGAAATCATTGATTCTGATGATGATTTTAATTTTCTTAAGCTAAAGAAATATTATTCAAAGAATTTATTGAAGAACGTAAGAGTCCAGAAAGATGATTCTTTGGATGATATTCTAGAACCCAATGAATTTCAAAGGCTATTGAAAAAAGCCCGTGAAATCAATCGTATGGACTTATACGAGATCATGAAGGTGTTTGGGTATACGGGAATTCGGTTGAGTGAATTACAGTTCTTCACTGTAGAAGCAGTAATGGATGACAATGTGTATGTTATGAACAAAGGAAAAGGTCGAGGAATCATTCTACGTTCAGACTTGCGCAGAGAGCTTCTAAAATACTGCAAGGACAACAAAATTGAAGAAGGGTGTATATTTACATCTTCTGATAAGAAAAGCCCTGTAAATGCTCGTGTGTTGTCTAGAGACTTAAAGATGATTGCTGGTAAATGCAGAGGGATTAAGCTTGGTAAAGTACATCCTCATGCATTCAGACATTTGTTTGCAATTCAGTATTTGATGCAGAATGGTGAAAATGCGATTGCAGAACTAGCGGATATTCTTGGACATTCTAGTTTAGAAACTACAAGAATCTATGTTCGCACAACAAGAAAAATGAAAAAGCAAAATCTTGAATCATTGAGCTATGCGAAAAGGAGTAGGTAAAGAGGTAATTATACAATACGGGAGAAACAAATGAAAGAAGCTACTAATGTTAATACAGGAGATGTTATTCAGGTTCAAAATGCATCATATGAGGTTCTACAGGTAGTTCCTGATGCAGTTTATATGTTTGAAGAATATGGAATAACAGCTGCACTTGTACAAAGAAAAAACATTTCTTGCATGGGTGCAGCATATCGTTTTTATCAGGTAGATGGAAGGCTTTTTGAACTTGTGATTCTACCTAAAAGTAATACAAGGAATAGAAAGAGAATAAAGGAAATATCTTTATTCTGAGGATAGAAAATGAAACACAGTTTTGATGCAGAAATTGCGAATGAATATGGAGTTGAAATAGCTATCATGTTCGATATGTTTTGTTTTTGGATCAGCAAGAACGAAGCAAATAATTACAACTTCCAGGACGGGAAATATTGGACGTTCAATACTTATGAAGGACTACATAAAATGTTCCCGTATTGGAATGTTCAAAAGATAAAAAGAATCTTAAATAAAATGGTTGAACTGGACTTGTTAGTTAAGGAAAACTATAACGAAAATCCATGGAATCATACAACTTGGTATGCATTTGGAGAAGTAGGACAAAAGTTAAAAAATGCTTTATCTATCGATTGGTCAAAAGTGACTAATCGAACGGTCGAAAATGGCAATTGTAGAATAGTCAAAAATGACCAATGTACAATGGTCAAAAATGACCAATCTAAGACAGTTATATACACAGTTAGTAACACAGTTAATAAAAGAAATATAAAAGAAAGTTCCGACGACACTGATTTATCAGCATCAGAAACAATCCCTTATGTTGAAATTATTGACTACTTGAATTCTAAATGTTCAAAACGTTACAAACACAGTAATCGAATTGCTAGAGAAAAGATTCGGGCTAGATGGAATGAAGGATTCAGATTAGAAGACTTTAAGCTTGTGATTGATGTGAAAGCGCATGAATGGTTAAACGATACAGAGATGAATAAGTATCTAAGACCAGATACATTGTTTGGTTCTAAGTTTGAAATTTATCTGAACAGTGTGGCACCTAAACAAAAAACAAATAATTTTGTGATTGCGAAAGGAATGAAGATGTAATGCAGTCAGTTAGTGAAATAATCCAAAAACAAAATGATGCGAATAATGAGAAATATCTTAAAAGCAAACATTGCCAAAGTAATTGTGATAAATGCATGGCCGCCGGTGCATGTGGCATTTGGGAAAAGCCAGCGTATTACGATGGAAAATACTTGGTGGCTCCAACAAAGGTGTTCTGCTCAAAAAGAAATGACTGTGAGAAACTATCAAGCTATCGCAGTGAGTGGATTGAGAAGAACAAGAAGAACAGTGGTTTAAAAGATTTATTGAATAAACGAATCAATGATTTTGTTGCATCTGATCCGTGGCAGGAAGCAATCAAAAAATTGGCAGTGAATTACATTCAGGATTGTAAAAACAATTTTGCAGAACATGTGCCTTGCAATTGGCTGATGTTTTTAGGACAGAGTGGATGTGGGAAAACACATCTATGTTCAGGAATCAGTAATTGGTTGCTCGAACAAAATAAACGCGTTCTGTACGTCAGATACATTGAGTTGAGCAATTCTATTAGCAACTTTGATTATTCGCTTCTAGAACGTGCTAAACATGCTCAAATCTTGTATCTAGATGATTTGTTTAAATCTAGTGCCAATCGGTTAGATGATAAAGCAATCTTTGATTTGATTGATTATCGCTATAACAACAACATGCAGACGATCATATCCTGCGAAAGAACAAGCCAGGAAATGATTGATATCAATGAAGCAGTTGTTGGAAGAATTGTTGAAAAGTGCAATGGTTTCTTCTTTGAAATTGAGAAAGAGCCTGGAAAGAATTACAGGTTGAACTGATGGCACGAAAAATATACGGAATATACAAGGATGATCTTCCTGCTTGTATTGGAACAGAAGATGAATGTGCATCGTTTTTAGAAACAACAATCAATACATTTAGATCCATGTGTTCCAAACAGAAAAAAGGAAAAATAAAGCGTTCAAGGAATGGATTTATAATCGTAAAAATATGCGAAGAATTGGAATTGGAGGAAATAGAATGATCGAATTAAAAGTGATTGAAAAATTCATGGAAGAAAATGGTTTAGAACCATATGATGCATTTGATGTGGATGGTGAGCTAAAAAAATACAATCCATGTTATTTTACTGAAGAATTAGAATTACGATCAATGTATCTTGATTTTAAAGGTGTTGATAGTCCACTTTGTACAATTTGGTTACATAGACTATTAACTGGAAAAGATCATGTAAAACATAAAAGAACAGAAAAAGATAATTTGGAAGTTGTCGCCGAAGAGGAAAATATGAAATTAATATGGAAAAAAAATAGATTTGACGGGCAAAAAATAACACAACTTGTATTGACTGATGCCTACAATGAAAGCAGAGCAATCGCAACAATTGTAGAGCACCAGCTTAACGAGAGTGAGCCAAAATTGTTTTATGTATATTTCACATTGTATTTTGGAGAAACAATAAGCATTTTTCATCCGTTTAAAAGTTTTGAAGTAGCGAAGAGAGCGGCTTTGCAATTCATTAAAGAAGAAGCGGTAGAAAGAATGAAAGAATTAACATATATCACAAATTTTATAGATGAATAAAAGGAGAAACAAATGACAACTACAGAAATGATTAGAGATATGCTAGGCAGGCAAAAGATACATGATGTAGAAGTGTTTAAGAAACACAATATTACAAGTATTTCTAGAGAGCAATTAGAAAGTGCGTTGTTTGATGAATTAGGAGAATTGATGCACGCTCAGAAAGCTGATTGGTGTTGGTGGAAGTTCACACAAGAACCTAAGGATGAAGCTAAGGTATTTGAAGAGTATGTAGATGTTCTTCATTTTGCCTTAATGTTCGAAATAGATTTTGGACATGGTTGTTATCTAAATGATGATATTGGATGGAATTATAGAAGAATAAAGTCTAGCTCAGAGCTTGGACTAGCATATGTGTATAGTCATGTACTTGGCACTATAAAAGATAGTGATGTATTAGCCTATGTAATTGCACTAGGATTGCATATGGGTTATTCGATTGGAGAAATTTATAAAGAATATATTCGTAAGAATGAGATCAATAAAGAAAGGTTAGCAAACGGGTACTAGGATATGTGGATTAGAAGTCAGAGTTTATTAACATTAGCTAATTTTGAGTGCTTAAAGATTAGACAATATGGTAGCAAAAAATTTGGAATCGTTGGTGACGGGGACATTATATTAGGCAAATATTCTACAGTAGAAAAAGCTATAAATGTTTTATATGAAATTCAAGAAAAAATCAATTATGAACACAGTTACACGATTAATTTAATGGATGAAAAAGTTTATTTGTTAAATGATGATGTTAACATTTATCAAATGCCACAAGATGAGGAAGTTGAACTATGATTCCAAAAGAGATAAGAGAGAAAATTGAACAAAAGCTAAAAATTGATAAAGAAATCAAAGAATGGCTTAGTGAAAATTCTTGCGTGCAATATGGTGAAATCTTTTGGGAATACGCAGAGATTGTCGATAAACCTAAAGGAACGGAGCAGGATAATGGAGAATATTGTAGCCAAAGCACAGATGGTTATGACAATTATTGGGGACATTATTACTATCCATTAGACAATGGTAAGTATTTGAAAGTTTATTATGAGTGTTAAGAGGTGGAAGCATGACAGAAAAAGATTTAAATGAATTTGAAAAAGAATTCGGATTTAAATTGTTGCCTACATCATTTAAAAAGCCTTTGTCAGAGATTACAAAAGAAGAATACAGAGAGCAAATTGAATGCTTATACAACGCAATTATTAATGATAATTCAAATGATGATGATTTAATGATTGAAGAAAGAATTGATACATTAATTAAAGTGTATGAAGGATACATTGATGAGAACAACCAAAGTATCAAAAAACACAAAAACCTTTTAATTGAAAAATTGGATGATACGAATTATGGATACCCTAAATTATATGTCGAAACGATTGAAATATATATGAGAGAAAATGAATTGTTTGAAATGTTTATTGAATCGTTAAAATATGCAAAGACAGGAGAAAGAAAATGAAAGAAGTAGAATATGCAGTTATTGTAACAAACCTTACAGGTGGAGCTACAAAGTTTTGGATTAAAACAGATAGATTGCTTGATGAAAAATCGAATGATTTATTTATGTACAAATTTATATTTTCAAATAAAAATGATGTGAATTGGAGAAGATATATTTTTGTTATATATAGATTCAACACTTTAAGTGAATATGAAAAAGAATGCATTATTGAACATATCAAAAGTAATGGTGATATAGATGGATTTGAATTGGAAAAAATTGTGTTGAAAGGATAAAGAAAATGAATAATAAAGAATTGAAAAAAAACTTAGAAAAGGAAAGAAAAAAGCAAAGAGAAGATGCTATAAAAATAAATACTTTTATCAGATTAGATAAAAGCAGTGCTTCTGAAATTGATAAACAAATTGAGCAGACTTATTTATCTTTGCAAAAGAATATTAAATTTTTCTGTACCAATAAAGACTTGATGAACAGTATGCTAGATGAATTAGACTATATTGTTTACGCATCAAAGCTATACGGTGGAAAGCACGTTATGGAAGAATTAGATAATCGTTACAGAAATAAATTAATGAGTTAAAAGGAGAATGAAAATGAATAAATACCAAAAAGCATTAAATACAATTGTTGATGCCATAAGGGATTACGTGTCATATAGAGAATGTGATTTGTTGCCTAGTGAAAATGAAATATACGGTGCAATGGCATTACTTAGAAAATTAGTTAATAAAGCAGATTCATTTGAATGGATTCCGTTCACTTTTGATGAAGAAGGTGTACTTAATTGTGAGTTGCCTGATGTTGATGAAGAAATACTTGTGTCTGATGGTGATAGCGTATGGCAAGATACTTGGTGTGAAGCAGATGAAGGATATGAGCTTGAAAGTGGAATTGAAATAGAAGATTTAGCTTGGAGACAATTACCAAAGCCGTATGAGGAAAATCAAAATGAAACTAACTGCTAAAGGAATGTTCAAAAGATTAGGCTATGAAAGAGAAAGAATACTAAATGAGCGTTTTATTTCGTATAGAAAGCCTTACGGAAATAGTTTTTGCTATATTCAGTTCGATTTGAAGGATAAAACTTATAACGCTCATTACTTTGGGCAAAAAGGTGGATGTTTTCAACAAATTTTAAGTCCCAAAGAGTTAGTAGCAATATATAAACAAATAGATGAATTAGGAGGCGGATTCACTTATGAATGCAAAAGAAATGTTTGAAAAGCTAGGGTATAAAAAACGTGCTTTTGGCGATTGTATTTTCTATGAAAAAGGAAGTATTATGCGTCACATAATTCAATTTAATTTAAAAGAAAAAATCTTTTATTCATATACGTCATGTGGAATGGCAAATCAAATAAAAAGTTTAACTGCAAATGAGTTAAAAGCGGTTCGACAACAGATGGAAGAATTGGGGTGGATTTAATGAACGATATTAAAATACCTTCAATTGAATTTGTTCGATTGAAAAAAGGAATGACAGATAGTGAATTAAATGATTACATAGCAGAAAATGATGATTATAGTTTTTTAGTTTATCTTAGATACAAATATGATTTTGAAGAAGAATGGACGTATTCGACGGAATGTGCAGCGTGGAATGCTTGCGAAGATTGTGTAAGTTGGTTAAATGATTGGCATGAAGGACAACAAAATGTCGAGTATTTGGCTATAAGCAAATTAGGAGAAGAATATGACTGCTGAAGAAATGTTTATAAAATTAGGATTCACAAAAAAAATAACACCAAACACTTTTATAATGTATGGATGCGTAAATATTACTACGCCACGACTTGTTGCGTTTGATAAAGTATCTAGACGTATTGCAGTTAAAGATGTACTAGGAGATAAATTAATAACAAAAAGAGACATATCGGTAAGTGAATTAATGGCGATTATCCAACAATGCATAGAACTCGGATGGTTAGAAGAAGAAACTTGTACCAACGGTTCTGATTATGATTCTACGGAAGAATTTATATGTTCACATTGTGGATTAACTTTAATTGAGTATAAAGAGTATGTGAATGGTGAAGATGATGGAGAAGGATATTACTTTGATTTCAAACCAAAGTATTGTCCAAATTGTGGCAGAAAAATTGTAGATTGAGGTGGATTTAAATGACTGCTTTAGAAATGTTTGAAAATATATGCTATAGAAAACGCGTTTCTGATGATTGTATTTTGTATGAAAATGGAAATTATATTATGTGCAACATAATTGAGTTTTGTTTAAAAGATAAAACTATTTATTCATTTACAAATAGTGAAGTGGGAAGGGAAGCAAAAAGCTTGAGTGTAAATGAATTAAAAGCCATTAATAAGCAATGTGAAGAATTAGGATGGCTTGAATCAGATCCCAAACAAGAAACTAATCTTGAGCATTATTTTGATGAATTATTAAAAGTAGGTAATCGTTTTACTTTTATGAATGGAAAAATCAAAAGCTGTAATAGTGTGATGTGTAGTAAATGTGTGTTTGAAAGTGATTGTGGTGTAAAAAGATTTAAATGGTTGGCAAGTTCATATGTAAAGCCAACATACAAATTGAGTCAATTTGAATTTGATTTATTGAATGCATATAAAAATAGTGGAATGCGGCGGTGTATTTCAAATTACGGTACTTTGCTTGAATTATATAAAAAAGGATATTTTAAAGAAATTGGTACAAGTATTCCAATTCATGAAATCTTAGATAATTATGAGGTAATCAAATAATGCAGAAAGCTAGATTATTATATTTAGTTGATAAATACGAAAATGAATTGATTAGCAGTACTAGAAAATACAAGAGTTATTATGTCGGTAAGATTGGAAACGTAGTGCACAAACAAAATATACGTGGAATTGTCAGCTCAAATGAATATTTATATGACATTGAGTTTGATGATGGTGCTAGATTTTGCGTAGACAGAGAACAGATTGAATTTGTCGGAGGGACTGAGTGATGAGTTATTTTATTGTTGGATTTTTCTTCGGCGGAATTATTGAAATGGTTCTGTATTCGGTTGTTGTATCTTGAAGAATCAACAATTTAGAATATCAGAACAAACAAATGATTTTTGAATTAGAGCGAAAGGAAAAGGAATTAGCTACATACAGATGTATGTACGCTAGTTCTTATGATGGATTTGAGGAGACAAAATGAAATTAATACCAAGAGAAGAATTAGCTTTTATTGTAGATCACTTAGACGATGAAGATGTTTTTTATTATACTATGAAACGGATTTTTGACATATATGGAGATGATTGGTTTGTTGAAGGATGTAGATGGATGAAAGTAACAGAAAATGAAGCAAGAAAAAAAGAATTAGAAAGGTTAGGATATAAAGGTGTTAAAGAAATACAGGATTAAATATATCAAAGACAATAATATTTGTGTGATGGAAGTTCAGGAGGAATCAAAAAGAATGGCGATGTATAAGTTCTATATGAAACATCCATCATGCAGCATTGAGGAAATTGAAGAGATTGCATAGGAGATAAGATGAGTAAAACGGATTATGAAGAATATGTAGATGTTCAGGTGGATACACTGATTAAAAAACTTGAAATGTTCAAGATCTATGAAAGAAAGTTTAAATCGTTGGATGGAATCTTAAAGGATTTGGAGGTTCGCAAAAAAGAATTTTCAGATCCAAAATCTCCATCGTTTGAACAAAGGTTGGATTCAAAGAAAAATAAGGACATTACAAATGATGTTCTTGTAAAGTTTATTTCAAAAGAAAAAGTGCTTGAAGACGACAAGAATCTTATCTTAGGAAAGATGAGAGAAGCTGAAACAATTATTGATCTTATTCCAAATGATGATGTTCGTTTATATATGAAACGTCATTATATCGATGGAGAGTCGTTTGAGAAGCTTTCAGGAGAAAAGTACTGTAGCAGAATGAAAATGTATTACGCAATGAAAAAAGAGCTTAAAAAGCTCGTTATGGGAGATTTAAGCAAATGATAGAGATATTAAAAAGAATAAGGGAATGGGTTAGAGATCATATTGATGAAATGATATTATCTGGTTTTATTATTACTATATTTGTTTTATGTGTGTTATATGCGATTGTTGCTTCTAATGGTTCAAATAATACATCATCACATTGCAGCACTACGTTTATACCTGTCTACAATGGAAGAATAACTATTTTCATTCCAATAACCAGGTGTTATTAATTATATGGAGATTTGAATAAATAAGTGAGGATGAACAATGCAGAAAGTAATCAGATCATACATTTTTGATGGGAAAAGTTTTGAAGAATTGCAAAAAGCGTTAGATGATGGCTATGTTGTTGTTATGGCAAATAAGGTTGGAAAATGCGATGATGCTATTGAATACATTCTTGAAAAGAAAGACAAAGAAGTCTCGATTGATGCTATTGTTAAAGGTTTAAGAGAGAACGCAAAAAGAGTTTTTGATAATGATGATCAATCTAAGTGGGTTAAGGCAGGAATTTTACAAGCGGCAAAGATGATTGAAACAGGTGAAGTAAGATGAGATTAATTGCATAAATACGTGGTTGAAAATTTCATAAAGTTTTTATTTTATAAAAGTGTTACAAAGTAGCCTATTTACTAGGCTTTTAAAAGGTTTGTAGTTAGTCTGATAATATATAGTTATCGGACATAGAAAGAAGGAATGAAATGAATAAAATATACAAATTATTAATGGTTGGAATGATTGGCGTTTCCTTATTTGGATGTGCTTCTATGGATCGTTGGGGTACTGATATTAAATCAGATTTGAATGGAGGATTGAATAGGATAATCAATGTGTATACAGCAGATGGAAAAATTATAGCAAGCTATGAAGGTAGAATTGATATTGAAACAAATGATGGTGGATATGTAAAATTTGATTATGATGGAAAAAGATATGTTTATTATAATTGTTTTGTAGAAACGATTGCAGAAAAATAGGAGTAATCTTATGGAAGATGCAAACAAAGTTAAATATGAAATTAAAAATGTATATGTAGTTCCTATTGAGCATGAAGAAGGTGGAGATATTACGTATGGTACACCTGTAGCATGGGAAGGTTTTAAATCATTTACATTAGAACCGGAAGGAGATACAAATACATGTTATGCAGACAGCACTGCATATTTTACAACGAACAGTAATAATGGATATTCCGGAAGTATTGAAATACATTCAGAAAGAATTGATGAATTTACTATAGCAGGAAGAAAAAGTGTATCTGAGAAAAAGTTTTTAGGAGTAAAGAAAATGAAACACAAATTACCAAAGTTTTTATAAAAAAAACATATAAATATAGGTGATGAGCTTAATAAGCTGTTTATGATCAACAATACACAAAGTTTATTTGTACAATACGGAGATCGTGTTGTATGTGTTTATATGGCAGATGAAAAGTTTTATAGGTGTAATTATGATAAGAATGGTATACTCGTTATTAAGCATTATATTTGTGAACCGCAATTCAAAAGTTTATATAGAAAGTTTTTAGATAATGAAATTGATTGCTTAAACTATGAAGACGTAATGAATGGTTGCAATAAGATTTATCTAAAGTCAGATGAAGATTATAAAAAGTTTATGATAATATTAGTTGATATGTAGAAAGTTTTTTAGGAGTGATGAAATGGATACAAATAAGTTTTCTTACAAAGAAGTTTTTGTGAAGTATGATAATGTACAGATTGGTGTTATTTGTTCTAAGTTTGTTGAAAAAGTTTTTGAATACAATGCGCATGATGATGAAGATGTGGCTGTAAATTATGTTTATTATGTGAAGAAAGAAAAGTTTTCTCAGTTGCTGGAAAAGTTTTTTGACGGTTCAATTCTATGCAAACATGAAAAAGGATCTCAAAAGTTTTTTCCAACGTCTCAAGAACAATTAGAAGAAGTTTTTTTGATCCTGGATAAATAAGTTTTTCAAAATAAAGTTTTTCAGATATAATGGATGCATGAATGATTATGTAAGTTTTCTATGCACACTATTAAATATAAAGATTCCAAAAGTTTACTTTAAAGTAAATGATAAGGTTTATGATCTTAAACATAAACCAGTCAATAAAGAACTTTTTCAAGTAAAAGATACAAGCATATGCACATCATACCCAAAAGAAAATGTAATTTGTGTAAACCTGAATACATCCATAGATAGTAGTTTAGTTTATATATATCTTGCACATGAAATAAGACATTTATACCAATATGCATGTGTATATAAGAAGAATCAAAAAGTGTTTTCTATAGATGAAAGAAGTGTTTCTATATGGAAAAAGGAACTTGAAAACTATGCAGATTCAAGCAGCAAACACTATGAGAATCAGGAAATAGAAAAAGATGCAAACTTGTTTGCAAACTTTATTGCGATAGTGATATTTAAAAGAGTTTTGGATATAAAAGAAATGGATCAAAAAGAATACGAGTTTAAAACAAAACTTTTCATGAACTTTTTCGCATCGAATCCAGTCAAAAAAAAGCTGATTCAAAAAGAAATGAGAAGACATTAAAAAAAGGACTTTCACAAGTCCTTTTCAATTTGTTTAAATAGTGCAGCAGTTCCGCGCGGTGCACGTTCAAGCATTTCAACCACATGAACATATTTACCATTTAATGACTTTTTGCCGTCTTTGTAGTATATCCATGATCCTTTTATGATGCCGTATGATTCTTTTTCTATTGCTTTTGGATGTTTTCGAGTTCCGGCCCATTCAATATATTTAAATTTGCATTTTTGAAGTTTTAAAATCTTTTTTTCTTCTTTCTCTTTTTCAAGATCTTTTTTCTTCTTTTCAAGTACCTGGATTATTTCAATTTTTGATAGTTCAATAAAATCAAGATCTAAACTATAGAAATTAGTTTCATTGAAATATGATCCCGTATGATGCCAAGAGCTACAGATTAGAAAAGCTTTTAAAACTTCTTTGCTATAAATTTTTAATTCTTTTTCTTGAAAGTCATTTCTAACATTTAAAACGCATTCTATAATATCGTTTTTAATCCATTTTGAAAGTGGCTTTTCACCATTTTCATAAGCTTCATAAGCGCGCACGCTCATTTTATTTCCAATATATCCCATATATTTTTACCCCCTAAAATGGAAACTCAAACTCTTCTAACATTTTATTGATTTTTTGTTGTTCTGTTTCTGTAGTTGCTGCTTTCTTCTTTTTTGGTGCAGCTTTTTCTACGATCATTTTCTCGATTTTACCATTATTATACACATAGCTTTCTATAAGCTTGTTTCTATTAAAAACATCTATAGTTTTAAAGCTGGTATTATAAGTTGCTAGCATGCTTTTTGATCCAGGTTTACAGATCTTAAAAAGATCCTTATTTAATATATCTATATAACACTTGTAAATTTTGAAGAAATAACAAATATCTTTTATTTCCTGGATGTCTGGAGTACATAACTCTTTTTTTGCTTCTGTATTAAAAAATAACTTAATATCATAGTTGAAAAGCTTATCAAGATCATGAGCAACAAAAAGCCTTAAGTCATTTGTCTGAGCTGCTGCATACATACATTTATTATAATCAAATTTAAAGCCATGATCTTTTAAAACTTTTTCAGTTGAAGCGCTTGGAGTTCCTAATGCTTCAACATAAATGTGGGGTTGTTTTCTTTCGTTAGTGATGTAGTAATTAAAGTGAACGCGCTCACGCTTCCATGTTGTCATTTTTAAGCCCTCCTAAAATATTCAAAATGTATAAACTATTTACAAGCTGCCAAAGTTCGCGCGGTTCAAGCATCCATGCAATTACATCCATGCCATAACTGAGATCATATAGCCCATTTAAATGTCTATTAATTGAAAAAGGCATTATACTATTTGCCTTTAGACTATTTGCGTTGAGCTGAACCAGCTTTTTTTCTACTGATTCAATATATTCATTATTATTCATTTTTAAAACCTCCATTCATTATCTTCAAAAATAGTTATAACAAGTGTATAAAGTTCTTTGCTTACTTGTTTAGAATCAACTAAAAGTTGATCATAATAAATGCGTATAACTTTTTCATTTTCGATATAAGCAAGATCATAAACAAATGATTCAATATGATCCGCTAAACACTCATAAAGAAAATCATACACGACAAAATTACCAGAAATAAGATCATTCATATATGATCTTATTCTTGCGTATTTATGCAATAACTTAACTTCTAAAAGTTCCATTGTTTGACCTCCTGCAATTAATAAATAAGTGGTAGTATTATGTTTGATAAGCCTAAAAATAGGCCTATCAACAATGCGTCAAAACATATATAGAAGTAGAATTTTAAAAATGCAAGTATGAGCACCTGGACGGCGCTCATCTTGTCAAGATCTTTGCGAGTTAACATTTTAATAGCCTTCTTTCAAGTAAATTAAATATTGCTTTCTAGCTTCTTCCAACCATTCCATATCATAATCACTTTTTTCATCTGTAAGCCATTGTTTGAACTCGTCATCTTTTCCGGCTTCTTCTACTAATCTATAATCGGAAAAACTTTCTAAGTTATCATAATCATTAATAATAAAATAGTCGTCAGTATAATGAAAGTCACCGCATAAAGTCATCCTTACAATTTCGTGCGGATCATAACCGGATAAACATGCATCGAGATTATCATCATCTAATTCATAATAATATTCATTATATCTTTCACTTCTAAATTCAAACCATAATGAAAGAAGTTCATCATCATACATATTTTCAAGAATTTCATCCCCAATCGCTTCCATAATTGCGCCGTCTGTAGAATGTGCAAAATCATCGTACTGAGTAGCCATATAAGCCACGTGTTTAGCTGAAGTTTCATAAATAGATAACATTTTCTTTTTTCGCCCGTCTATGGTAGAATAGAAAGGCAATATATACAAGACGGGCTTAACCTCCTGAATTTTGTGTATATTTGCCGTTGTTGTGAACTCCTGGAAGCGGCCAAACTTGAAAGGGGTTCACGCTTTTTTATTTGCTTTTGTTCATGTCTTTTTCAATCAAATCTATTATATAAGCGGTTTTACTTGGTTGTTTATCAAGCCATTTAATAAGGTCTATATTTTCTTTTTTTACTCTAAACTCGTATTTTCTATAATTGGCTTTATTAAATTCTTTTATATATTCTATTTGATCGAAAGAACCACTTTTTTTTCTTACAATGTTTACACCTCCTAAACTTGAAAAAATGAAAGACACGGTTTATAATATAAATGGTTAATTAATTAGGTTTGTTATTTGTGATATAGCACTAATAACAAGCCTTTTTATTTGTGACTTTATAAGCGCTATATCAATTTCAAAATCTAATTTGATATTTATGGATATTTTTGTTTTCATAAATACCACCGCTTTCTATTATGCGGAGTTTAACCGTGTCAACTTTATAAGCTTGACCCGTGTCTTTTGTGTAAGCTTTTTATTTAGCTTACACTTACATTATAAGCATATGCATGTATATGTCAATAAAAAAATTAATAATATTTTTTGGTGCTCATTTTTTCAAAAAGCTTTTTGTTTTGCAAACGTGCTTGCAAGCGCCTTTTTATAAGGCTTTCTCTAGTGTTTGCGTTTGGTCTTATAAGATATAGTTAACAGACCTAATATATATACATGTATGGACGTGGTGAACGTCCTTTTTTTGGTGGTCTTGGATCATGATCCAGGAAGACAACCAGCGCACTTGATCCAATTGTTTTTGGAGTTGTAGGAGTTTGCTATATATAAGAACGTGCGCACGCGTTCTATTAATACAGCTATTGTCATGTTATGAAACAGCGCTTTCAACAATGCGTGTTGTAAAATGTTTCAACATGTCAATTAATATATGTATATCATATGGTTGAAGCCGTGAACGGGGCGGCGTTGTGATAGCTGCATAGGTTTGATTTTTAACCCTGAAAGCGCCCTGGCATGGATCAAATCAGCATAGACCGCCCCTATCTTTCAAAAAGTTTTTTGCACTTTGGGGAACGGCGTGGGGAGTTCAAAAAAACTGGGTCATGAGTGCATGAAAGGGGGAAAATCTGAATTTCTTCATTTTGTACAGTGTACAAAGAAAAACCGTGATATTCTGTAGTCGTGAAGATTGGAAAACATCTTCTAGAACAAACAAGGTAGTTCTTGGATTGTTTCATTTTAGTGCCCGTTGAAAAAAGATCTGTGGAAACATGGATCTTTTTTCATATCACTGCATTCAAAGTGTTTACTGTTAGTTTTTGTCATCCTTTAAATCTGTTAACTGTAGTTATGGTCAAAACTTTGAATGTAGCGATATGAAAAAATATTATGGTTCAGAAGCAACAAAAACAGGTGCTAGAAATTATGCTAGAAAATTTTACTCAAGCAAGGCTTGGGAAAAGAAAAGCAAAGCGTATAGGAATGCACATCCACTTTGTGAAAGATGTTTGAAAAAAGGTATCTATACCAGGTCGACTTGTGTACATCACAAAGTACACATTGACCAGGACAACTATAGAGATGTACACATTCTATTTGGCGATTCTAATTTGGAAGCGTTGTGTGACTTATGTCATGCTGAAGAACATTCCAAACGTAAACCGTCTTTTGAATTTGATGAAAACGGAATGCTTATAGGATGTGGAAGGGAGGATGATGAATGCAAAAAGGAGCATGGAAAAAAAGAATCAATTCACAACTAGAGAATTTAGGCACATTTTCTCCTGAATATTCGGTTGCGGTTGATTCACTTGCAGATGCATTGGCCCAATATGATTCGACAATGAAACAATGGAGAGATTCGAGTAAAGCAAATGGCTACAAATCACTACAGATGGTTGTTGAATATACGAACAAGGGCGGTGCAACGAATTTATCGCGCTCACCATACTACATTATTACCGTTCAATTACGTGATCAGATCATGAAGTACTGCAAAGAACTTGGCTTGTCACCTACTTCACTTTCAAAAACAACAGAAGTATCCGGAAAAAAAGGTGATGAATTGGATGAGTTCATGAGCAGATTTAAATGAAATATCTAGACATTTATAAAGAACGTATTAAATCGGGTGAAGATGTAGTCGGTAAGTGGATAAAACTTAATCTTCAATATGTTGAAAGAGGTTTAGCAAATGGAGATTTCTTCTATGATGAGAAAAAAGCGGAAATGCATATAGCGTTTATTGAAACGTTTTGTCATCACGTAGAAGGAAAAACAACAAAAGTGAAGCTTGAGCCTTGGCAAAAATACTATATTGCGTGCATATTCGGACTTGTTGATAAGAATGGAAAAAGGCAGTTTCGTGAAATACCTACGGTCATGGGCCGAAAACAAGGAAAATCATTTCTTTGTGCAGGTATTGAACTTGATGTTGGATTCACTTCTGATGAAGCAGGTATGCAGATATACAATATAGCGCCAAAGTTAAAACAAGCGCAGATCATTTACAATGTTCTGTATCAAATGATGGAACACTCTAAAGCGTTGAGTCAAAGAGTGAAAAAACGTAGAACAGATATCTACATGAAACAGAACAATTGTCGATGGGAGCCAATTGCATTTGCATCTAAAAAATCAGATGGATTCAACCCATATTTGACAATCTTTGATGAGTTTGCAGCCTGGGAAGGTGAAGCGGGTATGAAAATGTACAACGTTATGTTGTCGGCAGGTGGTGCAAGACCTGATCCACTTTATATTCCTGTAAGTACCGCAAACTATATTGATGAAGGATTATATGATGAATTATTTGTTCGTGGAACATCTGTTTTACTTGGTACGTCTGATGAAAAACAAATGTTGCCTTTCTTTTATATGATTGATGATATTCAAAAATGGGATGATCCTATTGAATTAAGAAAAGCAATGCCAAACCTTGGAATATCGGTTTCTTATGAATATTTGCAGAATGAAATTTTAAAGGCACATAGCTCACCGACATATAAGGCGGAGTTTATAACAAAATATGCGAATATCAAACAGAATTCAACAGAAGCATTATTTAGTGCAGAAGATATTAACAAAGTCAAAGGTGAAGAACTTAAATTTGAAGATTTTGCACATACATATGCAGTTGGTGGAATTGATTTGTCACAAACAACCGATTTAACAGCCGCATCTGTAGTTATACGAATTCAAGACCAGGACTACATATTTACTCATTTTTGGCTTCCAACATTAAAAATCAAGGAGCTAGAGGAAAGAGACAAAATACCATATACAAGATTTATTCAATTGGGATATTTAAGCCCAAGTGGGGAAAACTTTGTACGGTATGAAGATGTTACAGAATGGTTTGAAATGCTACGTAAGAAATACAAGATTTATTGTGTAGTCGTTGGATATGACCGTTATTCGGCTCAGTATCTTGTGGATGATATGAAGAAATATGGATACAAGATGGATGATGTTATTCAGGGTACTAACCTTACACCGGTTATTAATGAATTTACAGGATATGTAAGAGATGGATTTGTTCATACAGGAACGAATGGACTATTACAAGCTCATATGTCTAGCGTGGCATTAAAGAAAGTTGCGGAGGACAATCGTGTTCGCATGAATAAAACTGATCCAAGAAAACATATTGATGGATATGCATCTGTTATTGATGCATATACAGTAAGACAAAAATGGTGGGATACATTTAAATACCGCCTTGAAAACAAGAAAAGGAAGGTGAATTAGTGGCTAAAAGCAGAAGAAAAAGATTTGGTTTGCTAGGAAGTCTATTAGGACTAAATAAGCCAGCACCTAAACAAAATCAATTACATTCAATGTTTGCAAGCTTAGGTGGATATTCACCGGTGTATTCATCCTATGATGGTGGAATATATGAGATTGGACTATGCAGAGCATGTATCAATCGAATTGCCACGTCATGTGGGAAGGCTTCACCTGAACTGACAAACAAAGACTACAAAAGCAAGATATATAACTATTTGGTTAAGAAAAAGCCAAATCCTTATATGACAGCTAGTCAATTTTATAAAAGATTGGCAACTATCTATTTTACAGAAAACAATGCTTTCATTATTCCAATTGAAGATGAATATGGAATGGTAAAGGGATTATGGCCCGCAGTACCAAGTCAGTGTCAGTTAAAAGAAATCAATGGTGTAGTTTATATTTATTTTAATTTCATCTATGGCGAAACAAAATTGATTGAATATAGCAAAGTAGGGCATCTAAGGCAAATGCAGTATAAAAATGATTACTTTGGTGATACGAATGATGCATTTGATACAACAGCTAAATTGATGCTTGCTCAGGAAGAAGGAGCAATCAATGCAATCAAGTCTAGTTCTATTGTTCGATTCTTAGCTAAAATTTCAACACCAATTGACGATGATGAGGATTATAAAGAACAACAAAACATGATCTTGAGAAATAACCTGAACAAGAATGAAACAGGTGTATTTCTTGTTGATAATCGTTTTGATGAAGTAAAACCTATTGAAAGTAAACCATTATTAGTGGATGCCAAGCAGAAGCAAGCCATTGAAAATAGTGTATATAGTTATTTTGGAATTAGTGAAGCTATTTTACAAAATAAATATAAACCTGATGAATGGAATGCATTTTATGAATCAATTATTGAACCATTCTTTATTGAAGTTGGAGAAGTGTTGAGTGGAATGTTATATTCCGTAAATCAGATTATGAATGGTAGTGAAATCATTCTTACAAGCGATCGTTTACAGTATGATTCAACACAGACAAAATTAAATGTTGCGACTCAAATGTTCGATAGAGGAATGATTGATACGAACGGGGCATTAAATATTATGAACAAAGCGCCTTTACCAAATGATGAAGGGAATAAGCGTTTTATTCGAGGTGAATACATCCAGGTAACTAAATCAAATCAAGGAGGAATTAGTTACAATGGCGAAACCGAACCACAGCAAAATCCAAATGCGCTCGATCCCGTTCCAAATGAACCCGGTGACGGAAAATAAACGGATTGATACTCAGTACTATGTTGAAGGATATGCTACTACATTTGAACCTTATGTGCTTTATCGAGATTACGAAGGTAATGATGTATATGAGTTGATTGAGCGTTCAAGTTTGGATAACGCTGATATGAGTGATATCATCTTCCAATTTGATCATGGAGGAATGGTATATGCACGTACAAGCAATGGTTCACTTATTGTTGAAGTAGATGAACATGGATTGTTTGTTGCAGCAGATTTAGGAAGAACAGAAGCTGCAAAACGCTTGTACGACAGTATTCAGGCAGGAATGGTTACTCAGATGTCATGGCGTTACATGGTGGATGAGGAATCATATGATAGATCTAAAAAGATGTGGACAACACGTAAAGTATCAAAAATTTATGATGTTTCGGCAGTGTCGATTCCTGCAAATGATCAAACATCTATTGAAGCAAGGGCAAAGTCTTTAATGGATGAAGAACGGACTAAAAAAGAAAATGAAAAGAAACGAGAAAGACTGAGTTTGTTGTTGCAGATCAAGGAGGCTATTAATTAATGTTTACAGAGCAACAACTAGCAGCATTCAATGCAATGAATCACGAACAGATTCAAAAAAGATTTAAAGAAATTCAAGATGAGGTTAACAAAAACGATCCTAATACAGACTTGGAAATGTTACAGGCGGAATTTGATATCTTGCAAAAACGTGACAAAGAGTTACAAGGCAAGGTAGCACAACGTCAAGCGTTCTTAGATACTATGGCAAAATCTATTGTAGATGAAGAAGGTGCTTTTGTTACACAACAGGAACAAGCTCGTAGCAAAGCACATCCATCAATGCCTACAAACTTATCAGAACGTAAAAAAGGAATGGAAGACGATATGGAGTATCGTAGTGCATTCATGGAATTCGTTCAAAAAGGAAAACAGTCAGAAATTTTAAGACAACGTAGTGCAGAAGCAGGTGTGGCAGCCGATCTAGGTATTTTAATTCCTGAAACAATTGTTCAGAAAGTAATGACTGAATTAAGTAAATCACGTGGTTACTTATACAATGCAGTATTACATACAAATTTCCGTGGTGGTGTTAAATATCCTATCGGTTCATTCAAGGCTACATTTAAACGTATCACAGAAACAACAGTGTCTGATCGTCAAAAAGCCGGTTCTGTTACAGAATTTGTACAATTTGGATATTTGATTGGTGAAATCCGTTTAGCTCGTACCTTACTGCAAACAGTATTGACTGTAAATGCATTTGAAACTGAATTAGCAAAAGTTATTGTAGAAGCTTATTTGGAAGCTATGGATCGTGAAATTTTAACAGGTAACTCTGCAAATAATGAATGTGAAGGTATTTTAACAGAAGCTAATAAAGTAAGTGGAGGACGTATTAAAGCCGATCACATTATTGAATTTACGGAAGCAGAAATGAAAGATTGGAAATCATGGCAAACAAAATTGTTCGCAAAGATTCCTTTATCAATGCGTAAATTAAAGCCAGAGTTTGTAATGACTCCTGCTACATATGAAGCAAACATTAAAACGTTGGCCGATGATAATAATCGTCCTGTTTATGCAGAAACATATAATCCTATTGATGGTGCAGAACGCGCTACATTCAAAGCTAGAACTGTTAATTTCGTTGAAAACGATACGTTCAAAGATTTTGATGAAGCACAGAACGGTGAATATTTCGGAATGTATTGGGTAGGAAAAGAAGCCTATGCAATCAACTCAAATATGCAGTTTGGTGTGAAGAAGTACTGGGATTATGAAAAGAATGAGGAAGTAACTCAGGCATTAGTTATCAATGATGGTAAAGTATTAGATCCTCAATACATCTTCTTGTTAAAAAAAAAAGTAGCTTAAGCAATGGAGATGTTGCAACAGGTGAAAGCCAAACAGGAACACAATCATTAAATGATGAAGAACCTATTGTATTAGATGATGAGCCTAAGAAAACCACTCGAAAAAGCGGTACGAAGAAAGCTTAGGTGATAGGCAATGGCATTCAATATTTCTGAAAGCCTTCTAGAACGTGTTAGAACTGCTGCTACAAGAGCTAAATCACATGTTTATGATGATGAAATCAAAACATATATCAATGCGTGTCTATATGATTTGGATAGATTAAATATCTTATTTGATGAAGATGATTTAGAAGATGAAATTGTAGTAGCGGTAATAACATATGTAAAGTCAAAATTTGGTACAACGGATGCTTCATATAAAGAATCAATGGCTAAAACATATGAGGATTTACGTCAGATTCTTATGACAGATAAATCCCATAAGAAGGTGACATAGTATGGCATATGAATATACTCGTGAGAATAATCTTTACTACGATGTGGCATATCTGATTGAAAAAGAAAGATATGTGGATGCAGATGGTGTGGAACATGTTAACGAAACGGAAAAGGAAGTATTTTGTCGAGTTGGTGGAATTTATTCAAAAGAATTTAATGAAGCCTACCAGGCAGGCATACAGTTAGCGTATAAGCTTGTTATTCCTACTATTGATTACAATGATGAAACGACAGTGAAATACAACGACAAAAAGTATGCGGTTTATCGTACATTCCCATCTGGAGATACGATTGAACTATATGTTCAACAGGACGCTGGAGAATGGAAACAGTAACGGTAAGACAACAAATCGTTGCTAAATTCACTGAACTTTTAGGTGAGGGACAATTTGTATATGGCAGTTTCAAATCAAAACCCCATACCCCCTATGGGAATTATGCGTTGGATTATACAAATAATTACTTTGCAGACAATAGAACGTATTGTAAGATTGGAGTTTACATATACAGATTAGTGACTGATCAAAAAGATTTTGAATTAGAAGCTAAAATCGAAGACATGTTTGATGAATTAGAAATACCATACCAAACCATCACAGATGAAGATATAACAACTCAAAAAGTACACTGTACAGAATGGACGGTGACATTAGTTGGCCGTCAATGATGTATATTGCGATATGTCGCAGCTTGGGCCTGAAATCAGAAAGATTATTCAAGAATATAAAGAGCATTCTTTGGCGCAGATTGATAGAGCAGTAGAAGAAACTACAAAAGATTCTAAAGACATTGTTAAAGCTAAGGCCAATGTAGAAGATAGAAACACACGCAGAAAGGGAAAATATAAAAGATCTATAACATATAAGATAGAACGTGAATTAGCTCATACACGCGGTGTTATTTATGCGAGTGGCCACGAATACTCATTAACTCATTTACTAGAAAACGGACATAATTTATGGAATTCTCCTAGACGTACACGTGCATTTGAGCACTGGAAAGATGGAGAAACAAATGCAATCAAAGAACTGCCAAGTTTAATCGAAAAATATTTGAAAGGATAAAAACTATGGCAGAAAAAAACAAAGTACGATTCGGTCTAAAAAATGTACATGTATGTGCTATTACAGAAAGTGCAGGATCAACTACATATGGTAAGCCTACTGCATGGAAAGGTGCTAAATCATTAACTCTAGATCCAGAAGGAGATACAAATACATATTATGCAGATAACACTGCGTATTTCACAACGAATACAAACAATGGATATTCAGGTAGTTTAGAGATGTCTGAAATTCCTGAAGAAATCGAAAAGATGATTTTCAATACAGTGACAACAGAAGAAGGTAACTTAGCAGAAGATGCAAACGTATTGCCTAATAATGTTGCGCTAATGTTCCAATTTGAAGGTGATGTAAGTGCTACTAAACATATCTTCTATAAGGTTGTATTTGCACGACCAAATGTAGAAGGTGAAACGAAAGAAGAAAGCACTGATCCAAAAACAACATCAATGGATATTACAGCAGTTCCTGTAGAACAAGGTGATCATCAATGGGTAAAGTCAAAATGTCGTAAAGGTGATACAAATTATGAGAGTTTCTTTACAACTGCTCCAACATTACCTAGTCCAAAAGCTAGTGAAGTGAGCCAGGAAGATGGCACACCGGTAGTTGTACAAAGTGATAATGGTAAGGAAGTGAGCACATTATAAGAGGGGCAACCCCCTCTTTGTGAGGTTATATGGAAACAAAAATTAAAATTGACGGAAAAGAATATGGCGTTCTTTATAAAGGAAAGACAGCGAAAATCTATAGAGAATACTTCAATAGAGATATGTTGGTTGACACTCAGAAAGCACAGATGAAGTTTTCGAAAGCTATCAAAAATAAAGTGGGAACAGATGAAGAAGATGAACCTGCATATTATGTATTGTTAGAAGCGAATGGTTCAGAATTCTTTGAACGTGTGTTGTGGGCATGTATCAAAGCATATGATGTTGTTCAAGGAAAAGAAACGGAAGATTTTTCAGATTTTATTGATAATGTTGTAGACTATGACACATTCGTCACAGTAGGTATTGTGGTGTTTGAAAAAATCGTTTTTGCGAACAGTCCAACTATCGATAGTGAATCAGAAGATGTAGAAGAAAAAAGCAAAAAAAAGAATAGTCAGCTACTCTGATTTGATTATAGGGTGCATGAATTTAGGGCTTAAGATGAATGAAATAGATGATATGGACATTGGAATGATGTTTGACTTGATCATAGCTAAAAGCAATATGAGTGCAAGAGCAGACAAACAATTTAGTAACAAAGTACATATCCGTAAAGCAATCCAAAGCGACTTTGACAGATTTTAGGAGGTACTAAAATTGTCAGGTTATAGTCAAATAAAAGGTATCTCCGTAAAGATTGATGGAGATACTACAGGATTTCAGAAAGCGATAAATGAAATCAAAAGAGAAACATCAGGATTAGACCAAACAATGTCTAAACTAAAAGCTTCGATGAAGCTAAATCCGAATGATTTCTCGTCATTTGCAACATACCAAAATCTATTAAAGGATAAGATTCAGAGCACTTCTAAGCAATTGGATGTCTATAACAAAAAGCTTAAAGAATATCCTAAAACACAACAACAATGGGCAGATCAAGTTAACAAATCAAAAGACACGTTATCGCAATATCAGACTAAATTAAACAGTACTGAATCAGCGATGAGTGCCTTACAAAAAGAATATAAGACAAATCAAACTCAAATCCAAGCATGGAAAGATGCGATTGGCGATAGTTATCACACTACAGAACAATGTGAAACCGCAATTTCCACTCTAACTGCTAGAAATAAAGAACTTTCAGTTTCTATGAAGGCAAATAGTGCTTCACAAAAGGAATACAATGCAAAAATTGCGGAACAAAAGAAAAATCTTGTTGACTTAGGAAGCACGTATGAGGAATCGCAAAGGACGTTTAATGGTCTAAGAGCTGGTGCAGCAACGTTAAACAATGAACTAAAGAGCTTGAATAAAAGCTTTATTACAGATAATGAAAATATATTAAAATTATCACATTCATTTGGTGTTGCCAGTCAGAAAGCAAATCAATTTGCAGAAACTATTAAACCCTTGTCTGCGTTGTCAGCAGCGGTTATTGTCGGAGCAACAAAAACTGCAATTGATTTTGAAAATGCATGGACTGGTGTTACAAAAACTGTAAATGCAACCCCTCAACAGTTTGAAAAAATCAATGCTGGATTAAAAGATCTTGCACAGAATACATCGAGTACATATCAAGATATTGCACATTATGCAGAACTTGCAGGACAAATGGGTATCCCTACAGATTCTATTGTTGGATTTACTAAAACTATTACAGAATTGGGTGATACTACAAATCTTGTTGGTGAAGAAGCAGCACAAAGTATTGCCAAATTCTCAAACGTAATGGTTTCACAGTCTAAAAAGACGAATACATATTATTCTCGTTTAGGTTCTACAATCGTAGATTTAGGAAATAAATTCTCTACAACCGAAGCAGATATCATGAATATGGCTACTAGATTAGGTGTTGCAGGTAAAATGGTAGGCTTTAACTCTAATGAAGTATTAGGCTTATCAACTGCATTATCTTCATTAGGTATTGAAGCCGCTGCTGGTGGTAGTTCTGTCTCTAAAATGTTAAAGACAATTGATCTATCTGTTTCTACAGGAGATAAGAAACTACAAAAGTTTGCAGAAGTGTCTGGTATGACTTCTCAACAATTCCAAAAGGCTTGGGGAGAAGATGCAGCGGGAACATTCTTAAAGTTTGTAGAAGGTATTGGGAAATCGGCGGATGTTACAAAAACATTGGATGAATTAGGCATTAAGGAAGTACGACAAGCACAGTCAATGGGTGCTTTGGCACAAAGTTCGGATGTATTGGCTAAAGCATTAAATGTTTCTCAAAATGCATGGCAAGCGAATTCAGCCATGGCAACTGAAGCGGAAAAACGATATGGAACATTAAAATCTCAAATGTTACAGACATGGGAAGCAGTTAAACAAGCCGCTGATGAACTAGGCCAGGCATTTACACCTACTCTTACATCTAATTTAAAAGTTGTAAAAAAAGCAGCTAATGCATTCTCTGATTTAGATGAAGGAACACAACAGACAATCGCAAAGATGTTGTTGTTGACGGCAGCCACTTATCCAACCGCAAAAGGATTAGGAAAAATATTTAGTGGCGCTCAGAAGTTGACAAATGGATTTGGAAAAGTTTCTTCATGGATTGGCAAAACGGCAAGTGAACTAAACGATTTAAGTGGCCCTGTAGATAAAACTGATGGCTTATTGACAAAATTGTTTAAGCGAACTGGTGTTACAACTGAAGCATTAAAAAGTTCAAGTATTGCATTGGGTGGAGTTGGAATAGCTGTTGGATTGGCAGCTGCTGAAATTGCAGTGTTAGTTCCTATGTTTGAAAAGGCAAATAAAAAAGCTTTAGAAAATGCTGTTAAGAATGATGCAGTAGCGCAAAGTTATTTAAAAGTTGTAGACAGTGTTAGTTCGTTCAACAAAAAAATTGATGAATATAAAGAAAAATCAGAAGCCATTTTATCTACAAACGAACAGAATATCAGTCAGTCTAATTCTTTGATGAGAACGATTGAACAATTAAATGGTGTAGAAAACAAAAATGCTATACAGAAACAAATGTTGCAAGAAGCTGTTAATCAATTGAATGAAATCTATCCTGATCTCGGTTTAACAATTGATTCAAATACAGGAAAAGTTGCCGACAATACAGGCAAGGTGTTTGAAAACAATCAAGCGTTAGAAGAATACATTCAAAAAGTTCAAGAAGCTGCTAAACAAGAAGCGTATGCAGAAGCGATTAAAGAACAAACAAAAGCTTTAATTAAGCAACAGATGAAATATAGTGAAGTAACAGAGAGTGTTCATGGATTAAATGACAAGATGGATGAATTGAAAGTCAAACAGTCACAAGCATTTAAAGATGGAGACAATGAAAAGGCATTAAGGTATCAAACTCAGATTGAGCAGTTGAGAAAGAAAATAGATGAAGCAAACGTTTCTTTAGCAACTATGGCAACTAAAATGCAAGAAACAAATAAAACTTTACTAGATCTCAACAACCAGGCAGAAACGGGTGGCTATACAAAAATTGGAGATTCGTTAAAACAATCATTACAAGGTGCTATAGATAAAGCTGGTGAAGCTGGTATTCAAATTCCTGAAAAGTTAACAAGCGGAATTATGAATGGCACAGAAAGTTATCAAACGGCAAGTAATTTTGTGGCATCTATGATGACATTTCAGCAGTTAGTTGATAATGCAAGTGCAGCTGGGCTTAATATTCCACAAGGCATGGCTTACAGTATTATTTCAAATGCAGGCAGTGTATCAGAAGCGAATACAATGCTGAATAACCTGATTGAGTTTGAGGAAGCATTAACGAAATCAAATTATGATGGTGAACAAATTCCACAAAAATGTGCAGCAGGTATTGCAGATGGAACAATTACTGTTGATCAAGCTATGAAAGCTTTGGCAAAAGGCGGAGTTGACGAATTAGAAAAGGAATTAGATAAAGCTAAAGATAAAGCTTCAAAAAAATCCAAAGATACTGGAGATAAGATGGGCGATGGAAAATCCAATGCAAAGGCATCTTCTGGTTCTATGGGAAAATCAGGTGGAAGTGCATTATTGAAAGCTTATGAGCCGTATGCGCAAGCAACTATAGATTATGCAAAAAAAGTTGAAAAAGCTATCCATAACGCAAAAGCAGCTGCCAAAGATCCTATTGTTATTACAACTATAAAGAAAACTGTACACAAAACTGAAAAACATTCTTTAGATAATTTATCTCGACCTGTTGTTGATTCTGATGTTGCACCTATGAGTGCTGATTCTATTGCAGCGTTGGCTGATACAAGCGCATATGCAGCGGCTAGTGATGCTACTACATCTATTATGGGTGGTACAGTATCGCGCTCTAATTCTACGGCATACAATTTAAACTTGGATGGTATTTACAAAAGAATGGACAATTTAACGAGTGCTTTAAATGCAATATTGGATAGCAATATCACAATCAATCTACAACCTATGCAATTGGATGGAAATGTTGTTACAGATACTGTACAAGAAATTATATCAATTCGAGATATGTTGAAATCATGGGGAAATGGAGGTTCATAGAATGTATCATTTTAGATTTACACCTGAAAATAAACTGCGTTATACGCAAAATATTATGTATTTATTAAAGGTAAGTGAGCGTCCTGTTATTCCTATGGCAGAGGAAATTGTAGAAACATCTACACTTGGTGACGGTACTACATCGTATCGTCATACAGGTGTATATCAAGATCGCAAAATTCCTATCAAATGCAACTTTGTTTTAAATAGCAAGAAAGAATATCTAGATCGTATCTATAAGATCCAACAATATTTTAATGGAAACAAAGGAATATTGGAGTTAACTAGTGATGATAGAGAACATTATTGGAAGGTAAAAAATATAACGTTCGATATGGATTCTAGAGATTTTGGGCGAGGAAGTGAATTTACAATCACGTTTATTTGTGAACCTTACAGATACGTAAATAAGTATTCAAGGCCATACGATATTGTAAGTGGAAAAAAGGTAGAACTTGCGAATTATTATGAAACAGCATATCCAATCTATCGTCTATATAACACTTCCATGAACGCAAAAAACATTACGATTAATTGTAACGGAAATAATTTTACAATCACAAATCCTTTTAACGGTACATCGGATATTTCGTATGTTGAAATCAATACAGAGAATTCTTATATGAAAACATACTATAAAAATGGAACGTATAAATATGACACATTGAAAACAAGTGGATCATTTGACGGACTTAAGTTTAATTATGGTTCAAATAATGTATTGATCGCAACAGATATTGGTGCTATTCGTGCAGAAATTATACGTAATTATAGGGAGAAATAAAGATGATTCATTTATTCTTTTCTAGAAAAAAAACAACATATGCACAAATGAAAGAACGTAATGGAGATGTAATTTTAAAACATTGTGTTAGTGCAAAAGCAGTGTTTGAAAGAAATTCTATTTGGTGCGTAGAAATAGAATTCCCAAAAAGTGATTTGATGGGTATGGAAATCAGTGATGAATCCGTGTTTAAAGTGGATATCAATTTTGAAGAACCTCAGTTATATAGAATTGCGTATCCAAAATACAACAAACAGAAAGATACATATACATGCTATGCAACACATGTGTTCTTTGATTCTCAAAAAGAAGTGTTTGTGTTTGATGATCGTACTATGAGTGGTACGTGGCAAGATGCGATAAATACCGCAAATGATATTATCACAAATTCACGGCCCAATTATCCTTATAAAATTTATGGACATGGAAAATATGCAAACTATGCCAACGTTAATGCAGAGAATGAAAAAATCGTTTATTTCCGAAATGTTCAGAATAGTGGGTATTGTTTGGATGTTCCAAACGCAAGTGAAGATGCATCTTTACAGTTACAGACGTATCAAAGAAACAGAACGTCCGCACAGACTTTCATGTTGAAAAAAGTAGGGTCAGACAAATATGGAGATATATATGGAATTTTATCTTTATGTTCATGTAGATGGCTTAAATTGGACTCAGGAAAGGTTGTGTTAGGCAGCCTATCTGAAAGTCCATCAGATAATTCTGAGAAATGGTGGTTCATTAACAATGGTTCTAGTTACGAGATTGCACCATATGGAAACATATATTATGGCATCTATCCTAGTTCAACGAGTATTGGCAATGGAAATAAAGTTATTGTTGCTGATAGAGGTACTGCCGAAGTTGGAAATGCGTGTAAATGGATGGTTGAAGATGTGGATTCCACACAAACGGCATATTGGGTTCGATATAATCTGATCCAATGTTTGTTTGGCACAGAAGAAAATTCCATGATGAACAGATGGCCTGAATGTGAAAACAACAGATATGTTGCGATGTTCAACAATTATGACTGTTATTTTGGAAATCCAGATTACTATGCTTCCAATTTGAAACCAAATGATTTCTTTATAAGTAATAAAGAAATGTCTGAATACACAAAAAAGAAGTCAATGGAAAATGTAGTTACAGGAATTATACCGAAAGCATACAATGGGCGACTTCTACCAAATAACGAAATCGTTAAAGCTAGCAATTGGAATATAGATGAGATCCATAGAATTGATGTGAAAGAATATTCCGATATCAAATTGATTGCGGATGATTCACAAGCAAAGAAAACAACACTGGGCGTATTTACAAATGAAGCGAACCTAAGAAACTATCTTAGAATACAAGCTAAAAAATCTTTGAAGAAAGAACTGCAAGAGCCAAAAACAGAAACGTCTATTAAATTTGAAGAATTATTTTCATATAATGTGCCGAATGCACAGGCGTTAAAAATAAATGATTCAATTTATGTAGAAACTGAGTTTGGTAAAAGGGAAAAATTCTATTTAAACAAACTGACCTATAACTTGGTTAAAGAACTTCCTGAAGATTTAGATCTTGTATTAGAAAGTGAGGTATAACATGGCAATTGTATATAGTCATTTAACTGTAAGTCTTACAAAAGAAAATTCTGATTTGATGTTGGAAATGCTTCAGGGAGATACAGGACGAGGACTTATTGTATTTGTGAGTGATGATGTGATTGTAGATGAACAGTCAAAAACTGATTCATCATTAACAGCTACGTTGTGGATTGAAAAACCAAGTGGATTAAATATAAGTGTGGATGCGACTAGTGTATCACGATTTGAAAACTCGAATGCATATGAAATTACATTTTCTGACACAGAAACGTTTGCGAATATTCTAGCGGAAGCAGGTATTGTAAGTGCTGAAATAGTATTGAGTTCAGATAATACATTTGTAACTTCATTTACATTTAAAATTAAAGTTGTAAAGAACTTTGCGTTAGATAGTGGTATTGATTCAACGGAAGATTTTAAAAATCTGTTAGATGCGATTGCAAAGGCACAAACAACTATTAAAACATTGGAAGGATATCAAAAACAATTGGATAATCGATTAAAGCTTACTGTAAATGTACGTAGTGGAACTACAAATCCTACTGTAAAGGCTAGTGATAAAGCAGGAGATATCTATATTAAATATGAGGCGTAGTGTATGACTGTTTTAGCAACATTACCATTTAATCAGTATTTAGTACTTACGTTTGAATCTTACAACGAGAGGTATGAAGGGTCATATCCTAATTTAAGATTTAAAGCGGATGTAAGGTTTAAATATACCGGAAACTTCAAAATTCAAGCAAACAATGTTGTTACTCTTGGAGGACTTTCTAAAACAATTTCAAGATGGGATTTAAATTATATCCAGGATTCAGGATGGTATTATCTAGGACAAATCAATGAGCTTATGTATTGCAATAGACAACGTTCTTTTACATGGGATGCAAGTTGTCAAGGATGGCCTAATTTATCAGGAAAAGCAAAATTAACTACACCATTAATTGATTTACCATCATATGATGCATGGATATCAGGTGTTGGAAACAATGATATTTCAATTTTTGGAAAGTTAAAAACGAATCCATATAACTTATATACATTACGTTTATGTTCTAATAAGGATGAACAATTTGTAAGTAATAATTTAAATGGAAATTATTCTTTTACTGGTCTTACTCAGAAAACACAATATGAATTTCATGTAGAAGCTTATATGGCAGACTGTAGCGGAAATAGATTGTCACAAGTGGTATTAAATGCCACTACATTGGAAAACTACGCTTCTGTATATGTAACTTATGTAGATTTTGAAATTATCAAAGGTAGTGGAAATACAGATGATGTGAAATTCACTGTACATACATCGGATGATGTACATGTTAAATCAGTAACATACAAAGATGGCTCAAGTCAAAACACAGTGAATTCTAGAAAATTTAAGCTATCTTCTGTTCCAAAAAATACAGAAAGAACGATTCGAGTACTTGTTACAGATTCATTAAACAGAACATCTTCATGGGTGAACGTTAAATTCAATACAACGTTTACACATATGGAAGTGTGGCGGTTTGGTGGAACAAGATGGAAACGTGGCTATTCATTAGCAGTTACACAGAACAGAAGTAATTATCAGTTATGCAGATTATTTGTTTTTGATGGATTGGAATGGAAAAAGGCAATTCTATATAAGTAGAAGGGAGGAGCATACATGGAGATAAAAAGAGATCATATCTTTATTCGTCAAGGTGATACTATCATTTCTGAAATATCTTTTAATTTCAAAAGTGGAAACACATTTATACCTGGAGAAAAAGATCAATGTTTATTTGTTATTATGAAAAATTTTAAAATGGTTAAATGTGTTGAAATTAAAGATGATTTAAAAATCAGGTGTCCTACAGATGATTTAGAAGTTGGAACTTATTCTTGGGCTATTCGAGTAATGGCAAATGGTATTCATGATACACCGTTATCTGGTACATTGATAGTAAGAGGAGGGTAGAAATGGCTAAATTAAATGCAACTTTAAGTTTTGACTTAGATACATATGCAGGTGTAGATAATGAGACGCTTGTCATTGATGCACGTACTCGTGAGATTTATATTCCTGATCCTGAAAACGTATTTGGTGTTCAATACGATAAAGATTCTAAATATATTCGGTTTAGGGTTATCAATACAGTTTCAGAAATATTTAAAATGGAAGATGCTTTAATACGAGTTAATTATCGAGATTCAAAAAACATTATCGGGTCAAGTATAACCACAGATAAAGTCACTTACTATGATACATGTGAATTTGCCTGGATTGTACCTAATAACGCATTAAAAAATAAAGGAGATCTTTATTTTGTGGTTAGTGCGGTTATTGTAGATGACGATGGAATTATTCAAAAAAGATGGGCTACTACACTATCAAGAGTTGTTACTCCTGAAAGTATATATTCAAAATCTGCTTCATTAGATCAAAATGAACGAGATGAGATTGCAATGCTGCTTTTATTAGTATCCGAAAAGTGCAATCAAGCAGTGGAGGATATAAGAGAAGCACGTGATACAGGTGTAACAACGATTACAAATATCAAAGATTCAGGGATTAAAGAATTAAATGATTTGATTTCCAAGTATGGCATACGTTTTGAGGATTTAAGTGTTCTGAAATCTAGAGTAGATCAATTATTCGATTCAGGAAACTTGCCTGATGCCAATACTGAAATAACGGATATTCGTATAGGATATGACGGAACAATTTATTCAACAGCTGGAAATGCGATAAGAATACAGATTTCTAATATTATGGAAATGATATTAGATAACCATTTTTATACACCTTTATTAATTGATATAGATTCTGAACTGATAGATGAAGAAAATAACATATTGCAAGCAGATTGGCGATATAAAGTTGAATAGGTGAGATTATGAGACAAGGAACAACACCGACAATTGTTATAAATGTTAACAATATAGATTTAAGTGAATTAAAAAGTGTTTACATTACATTTGAGCAAGATGGACATCTTTTAAGAAAAGATATGTCTCAAATTGAAATTGAAGATGATGAAATTAGAATCACATTAACACAAGAAGAAACACTTAAATTCAAGAAAGGGATAGTTAACGTACAATTAAGAGCTATAACACAAGATGGATTAGCGATAGCAAGCTCAATAGCTACAACTACAGTACATAGAATCCTTGATAAGGAAGTGATTACATGATTTTAATGAATCAAGTTACGTTGGATGTTCAGGATGACTCAGAGCATATTGATATAGAAGTAGATGGAAATAGTGATGATTTGAATTTAGAAGTCAAGGAACAATATGGAGGAGGTACATCCGATTACAACAAGCTAAAGAACAAGCCGAAATTAAATGGTAGCGAAATCATTGGTGAAGTTGAAGAAATAGACCCAACAGTTCCGACATGGGCAAAAGCAGAAACAAGACCGGTATACACTCCGGAAGATGTAGGGGCTATGGCAGAAGGTTCTGTAACATCTGTATCAACAATCGAACTAGATGAATTATGGAATAGTCTATAGGAGGAAAAAGAATGGCTATTGAATATTTAGATAAGAGTGGATTGACGCTCTTAATCAGTAAAATTAAAT
>ERZ772884.226-NODE-226-length-45730-cov-42.616289_pt1 | contig 45730 bp, 44 predicted proteins | sample MGYA00580574_ERZ772884 | MGnify/ENA primary metagenome ERZ772884 (study PRJEB29015, sample SAMEA2737690) | human gut metagenome | biome: human gut; feature: human-associated habitat; material: faeces | place: China | collected 2012 ... | reverse complement strand
GGCTTATGAAGACATTACTAACATCGGGGTGTACTAATCAACGGGGAGCAGGTCAGATATGCTTCTTCACCAGTTAAGTACTGTGCTCCCTCTGGTGTATCACTTCTTACCGGCTTACCACTACTTAGAATCGCATTCAGGCCTTCACATATAGCAATCGTGACCATCTTATAATCTCGTACTGAGGAATCGCCGTACTCATTGAGTGTAAAGGCATCAAAGTACTCGATATTGTTCTTTATCGCTTCATCTGTGATGTATCGAGTCGATGTAACCAGAAGTAGCATATTCTTGTTTGAGAAAGTCTTACGTTTCTTGTTCTTTTCAAAGTAACTTTTAACAGAGTTTGATATTACTCTACGTGCTTCATCTGTAAGTTGATTGAGATGGCGTACTCCCCTTAGATGATCTTGTAATTCTGCATTATCGTGTTTTTTTGGTTTTCGTCCACGTTTCTTTATTTCATGCGGCTCTTTCTTTTTTGTCATAATAAATACCCCTATGATAGATGTTAATATTGGCCTGTAGTATTTCCAGTACTCAGGCCATTTCGTTATTTTGATTTTTGTAATAGTACCGCACTAAGTTTTGGAAATGCTTTATACTGCTGCGATATTTTATAGATATATGATTTACGCTCAACAACATAAGCAGCATGAGCTTCTTCTATCGTTGGGTATGTCCCAAACTTATGTACTTTCTTATCAAATGTTGCTTGTGCTTGATAGCCCTTATGATTAACGACAACACCGGTTGATAATGATGTTGGTACTTTACGGAACAATTGATTTACTTCTCTCGGTACAAAGATGCAGTTACTTGGGCTGTACTCATTACCTCCTAATATGTCTTTATCTAAATGCCAACCATCAACAACATTTTCAACATACCAATAATAAAAATCACTAAACCGATACCAGTCATCGCAGATGGTAACAGTACTGTAATTGATGTTATTACGTACTCTTGAGTGAAAATTATTCCATACTCGTAGTGCTTGTTTTACATGTGGTAATTCCTGACCCTTTAGGTCATTTCTTTTTTCCTTTTCCATATTTCATCCTTGAAACTAAGTACTTCATCCTGAAGTACTGTTAGTACCTTTCTAAAGTGAAAGTACCAAACCCTTACTTACTATCTAAAATCCCATATTGCTGTATCAGATACTGAATGGCTGAACTCATCGTTGTAGCCTTACCACACACTATAAGTGATTTTAGTATTTCTTCTTGTGTAGGACTTAATCTCACCCCAACACTAATAGTTTTCTTTTCTTTCATAACATTCCTTTGTTTAACATTTTCCATTTTTTCTCAACGCAAAAAGATCCCCATGTTGGGGATTACTTTTTGATGTAGAATTATAATTATCACGTTGAGGTAGTGATCACCATAATATGGATTATACCATGTTATTTTTTATCGTTCCAAAAACTTGATAACCATTTTATTTATGGTTGGAATTTTCAAAGGTAGTGCTAATACTGTTAGTAACATAAAAAAGATGCACAGTACTATCCAACATGGAAATAGTACGAACATATAGATTGCCGTAGCAATGATTTCAAAGATTATTTTGTATATCCAATTCATAAATCTCTCCTATCTGTTATAGGAGTATTTATGGTATCTCACTTAAAATCGGTCATATATGATGACCGTCGAAGGTTAGCACCTTCGTTTATAAATTTTCTTACTTAGACATTACACTATTTGCGAACTCAATGAATTCTACATAGTCACCGTTAGGATCATCAATCTGGAGTTGTCCATCTATGTATGTATTCATATTCCCATCATCAAGGCGAAAGTAAAAACTCCCATCTTCATTATTATACTGAACATTTCCACGGTCAGTATAATACATAGTTTGTAAAGCCTCTTGACCATAGAATGGAGAGTCCGACTTATTACCTTCTGTATACTCTACTTCATCGCCTTTACAGCAGCTATATACTAAATTCTGGTCGATCCAGATTTCTTTATCTTGTTGTTCTACGGCACAATCATTGGAATAATAAATATGTGTTTCATTATGTTTGAGTGTCATTTTGGACTTGCTCCTACTTGATATCGGCAGTAGCGAAAAGATTTATATATCTCTTTTGTCTGCCTAGCCTTTATTAAGGGCGTGAAGCCATTATATATTATTCCCGAGGACTGGTCAAAGATAATAGGAAAATATACTCAGATATGCACATCAAACTAACACTTAACGCAAATCCTTCCTGTAACGCTCTATACGCCCCCCAAGCCACGCCTCACCTCATTGCATTACCATACATGGAAAAACCTCGCAGAATCTCTCCTGCGAGGTAAAAATAAAGTTTAAAACGTAAAAACTACGTTCTTCAAAGAATTTTCATACTTATTGAAAGTAAGGTACTCTCACAATACTAAAACCAATCAATTTGATCTTCGTTCACAAAGATCTCAAAACCTTCACGAGCAAGGAGGCTTAGGTAATTGCCAATGCTATCAATTGTACGTGTGCGGCTTAAAGCTAATGACCATATATCTGTGCCGATAGTTACTGATGCAATGAAAACTGCATGACCATTTTCATGAACTGTATAGATTCGTTCACCCTTTCTTTCTTCAATAGACATTTCATATATTACATCTCCACCGCCACGTTTATTATCAATTACAAGCATGTGTGAAAGTACATCATTGAAGTATTCCAATTGGATAAAAATACGCTTATCGAACATCCAGTATTTCACTGCTTTAAGTACTAACCTAAGCTGTTTTCGCACTTTCGCTCGTAGCTCTATGTTCATTGGATCAAGTACTTCATCCATATCAAAATCAAATTTAGGTATCTCTCTTACAGTTTGAGCATTGATAATTTCTTTTTCTATTTCTTCAATCCTGTCCTGCACCTCCGTTAACCCATCATTGAGATGTATACCTACTCTTTTACCTGCTAATTTTCTTTCATTTATTTTATCGCTATAACTATTTTCTTCTCTGCGTAATGATGATAGCTCTTCATGCAGACCATCCAGCACTGAAGTTTCACTGCCAGTACTTTCTATCATTAATTTTTGAAAATCTACATTCTTCACGCATTTGAGTATGTTTTTTTCAATTCTAATATACTGTATGGATTTTGCATCACAGATCTTCCTTTCTTCTCGATTTCGACAAATCACATATTTCGTTCTAACATGATTATAGTGAATCGCAACATTACCACCACAATAACCGCACTTAAGGATCTTCGGGAATAAGTTAGTTATGTAATCATCTTGTGCAATAGTTATATCCTTCCGAATGCGATTGGCTACACCATTCATCGACAACTTTTGATTCACACGCTCAAAAGTTAAGTTATCGATAATCTTCTGCGTTACTACATTTTTGTCACGTAAAACCCTTAGTACATTTACAGTACTCCACCCTTTCGGCAAACGCTTAACGATAGCACCTGAGCCAAGCCCACTTTCATATAGCTGAAAGATCTCTTGCACCACATCAGATTCAAGTAACAGGTCTTCTGCTGGTTTATTCTTCTCCAACATCACACGATCCATCATGCGATTAGCTGTGAGAAACAAATCATCATCTATGACTTTCGGATAGACATTATGAATAACCTCGTCATTGTAACATTTATGTTCACCCAACAACCGACGATCCCTTACTAGCCTTGAAACTGTAACCATTTGCCATTTTGGATCGGCAATACGTTTGACTATCTCTCCAGTACTGAATCCATCCCTATACCACTCGAAGCATCTGATGATCAGATCCGCCTTCTCTTGAATCACTTGATACCTGTTATCAACGTTCTTCAACCACATAGGCATTTTGTTCGATATCACTGTGCCGTTCTGTACTGCTTCAATGATTTTCCTATCCCATGCTGCCTTTGCACGTACTGACTTCATTAGCGACTCGTTGTGAGAACGCATCTGAATCAGCTCCATGATAAGTTTTGAGTGCGGGTCATCTTTCCGTAACACAGTACTGGCAGAAATATCGTGAACCTCGATTCCACTGTTCACGATGAACCTGATAGTGTCCTCTGCCCAACTGGAACGGCGACTAATGCGGTCAAGCGACATTACAATGAGTGCGTCACCTTCGCCGTACTTGCGGTTTTGCACATCTTGCAAAAATATCCCAAGTTGTGACTCCGATGATATATTGGAATTTTTAAACGCACTAACCCCTCTATCCTGAATGAATAGCCTATCATTTTCGAACAATCCAGCATTTTTATCTAAATATCCCTCCAGTGCTGAACGCTGGTCATCCAGACCACCGCCCCCTTCGATTTGCTGAATGCTTGATACTCGCTCATAACATATAGGACGGAGCATAATTTTTATCCCGTTGAAGAACTACGCTAAAAGTATTAAATCAAAATGTTCCCATAGTATACGAAAGGACGGCATACCATGAATATATTCGATCACTATCGCCAGCGATATGAAGCTGCCAAGGACGAAGAGTTCACACTGCAGGAGTTTCTTACCACTTGTCGGCAAGATCGCAGTGCTTATGCCAACGCGGCTGAGCGGCTATTGATGGCTATCGGTGAGCCTGTCATGGTCGATACAGCCCAGGAACCCAGACTTTCTCGACTCTTTTCTAACCGGGTCATTGCACGTTATCCGGCGTTTGAAGAGTTTTACGGCATGGAAGACGCGATTGAACAGATTGTCTCTTATCTGAAACACGCGGCTCAGGGGCTGGAAGAGAAGAAACAAATCCTGTATCTGCTGGGGCCTGTGGGTGGGGGTAAATCATCGCTTGCTGAGCGACTGAAATCATTAATGCAGCTCGTACCGATTTATGTATTGAGCGCCAACGGTGAGCGTAGCCCGGTCAACGATCATCCGTTCTGTCTTTTCAATCCGCAGGAAGATGCTCAGATTCTGGAAAAAGAGTATGGCATTCCTCGCCGTTATCTCGGCACCATCATGTCGCCATGGGCGGCAAAACGCCTGCATGAATTTGGTGGCGATATCACTAAGTTCCGGGTAGTGAAGGTCTGGCCGTCAATTCTGCAACAAATTGCTATCGCCAAAACGGAACCCGGTGATGAGAACAACCAGGACATCTCCGCGCTGGTTGGGAAAGTCGATATTCGTAAACTCGAACACTACGCGCAGAATGACCCGGACGCCTACGGCTATTCCGGTGCGCTGTGCCGCGCCAACCAAGGGATCATGGAATTTGTCGAGATGTTTAAAGCACCGATAAAAGTGCTGCATCCGCTGTTAACCGCCACTCAGGAAGGTAACTACAACGGGACGGAAGGTATCTCCGCCCTGCCGTTCAACGGGATTATTCTCGCCCACTCGAACGAATCCGAATGGGTCACTTTCCGTAATAACAAAAACAACGAAGCCTTCCTCGACCGTGTTTACATCGTGAAGGTGCCGTATTGCTTACGCATTTCCGAAGAGATCAAAATCTACGAGAAATTGCTTAATCACAGTGAATTGACTCACGCCCCCTGCGCCCCTGGCACGCTGGAAACGCTGTCACGTTTTTCCATTCTTTCGCGCCTTAAAGAGCCAGAAAACTCCAGCATTTATTCAAAGATGCGGGTTTATGATGGCGAAAGTCTGAAAGACACCGATCCCAAAGCCAAGTCGTATCAGGAATATCGTGACTACGCCGGTGTCGATGAAGGGATGAACGGTCTGTCGACGCGTTTTGCGTTTAAGATCCTCTCCCGCGTGTTCAACTTCGATCATGTAGAAGTGGCGGCAAACCCGGTCCATCTGTTCTACGTCCTGGAACAGCAGATCGAGCGCGAGCAGTTCCCACAAGAGCAGGCAGAACGCTATCTGGAGTTCCTGAAAGGTTATCTGATCCCGAAATATGCCGAGTTTATCGGCAAAGAGATCCAGACGGCCTACCTTGAATCCTATTCCGAATATGGGCAAAACATTTTCGACCGTTATGTTACCTACGCGGATTTCTGGATTCAGGATCAGGAGTATCGCGATCCGGATACCGGGCAGCTGTTTGACCGCGAGTCTCTTAACGCCGAGCTGGAGAAAATCGAGAAACCGGCGGGGATCAGTAATCCAAAAGATTTCCGCAACGAGATTGTTAACTTCGTACTGCGCGCCAGAGCGAATAACAGCGGACGCAATCCGAACTGGACCAGCTATGAAAAACTGCGCACGGTTATCGAGAAGAAAATGTTCTCCAATACCGAGGAGCTGTTGCCGGTTATCTCGTTTAACGCCAAAACGTCAACCGACGAGCAGAAGAAACACGACGACTTTGTCGACCGTATGATGGAAAAAGGCTACACCCGTAAACAGGTGCGTTTACTGTGCGAATGGTATTTGCGCGTACGTAAATCGTCTTAACAACCCTGGCCCGGTACACATGTTACCGGGCCTACAACGACAGCGAACCGTGGGCCTGAGAAGCGGCAACACAGGCGTAGCATACAGTTGGCAAATGTAGTACGGGGGGCATATGACCTGGTTTATTGACCGGCGTCTGAACGGCAAAAACAAAAGCATGGTGAATCGCCAGCGTTTTTTACGCCGTTATAAAGCGCAAATTAAACAGTCGATCTCCGAGGCCATTAATAAGCGTTCGGTGACTGACGTCGACAGCGGCGAATCCGTATCCATTCCCACGGAAGATATTAGCGAACCGATGTTTCATCAGGGGCGTGGCGGTCTGCGCCACCGCGTGCATCCGGGCAATGACCATTTCGTCCAGAACGACCGAATTGAACGTCCCCAGGGTGGCGGCGGAGGTTCCGGCAGTGGTCAGGGCCAGGCCAGCCAGGATGGTGAAGGTCAGGATGAATTTGTCTTTCAGATTTCGAAAGATGAGTATCTTGATTTGCTCTTTGAAGATTTGGCCTTACCGAATCTGAAACAAAACCAACAACGCCAGCTGACCGAATATAAAACGCATCGGGCGGGTTATACAGCTAACGGCGTTCCGGCAAATATCAGCGTTGTGCGCTCCTTGCAGAACTCACTGGCGCGACGCACAGCCATGACGGCAGGCAAGCGGCGGGAACTTCATGCACTGGAAGAGAATTTGGCCATCATCAGCAACAGTGAACCTGCGCAGCTGCTGGAAGAGGAACGTCTGCGCAAAGAAATTGCAGAATTACGTGCCAAAATTGAACGCGTCCCTTTTATTGACACCTTCGATTTACGTTACAAGAACTACGAGAAGCGGCCCGATCCCTCCAGCCAGGCAGTGATGTTTTGCCTGATGGACGTTTCCGGTTCAATGGATCAATCCACTAAAGATATGGCTAAGCGTTTTTATATTCTGCTGTATCTGTTCCTCAGCAGAACGTATAAGAACGTGGAAGTCGTATACATCCGCCATCATACCCAGGCGAAAGAAGTCGATGAACATGAGTTTTTCTACTCGCAGGAAACAGGCGGCACCATTGTTTCCAGCGCCCTGAAACTGATGGATGAGGTAGTGAAAGAGCGTTATAACCCGGCACAGTGGAATATTTACGCTGCACAAGCATCGGACGGCGATAACTGGGCCGATGACTCTCCGCTTTGCCATGAAATCCTGGCGAAAAAATTATTACCTGTTGTTCGTTATTACAGCTATATCGAAATTACCCGTCGTGCACATCAGACATTGTGGCGAGAATATGAGCATCTGCAATCTACTTTCGACAACTTTGCGATGCAGCACATCCGCGACCAGGATGATATTTATCCGGTGTTCCGTGAACTGTTTCATAAACAAAATGCAACAGCTAAAGACTAAAACTATCAGCCAGGTCATTATCGCCTGGCTGATTTTTAGCTTACTGTAAATTATCTCATTTATTACATACATTAGCTTACAATCGCTTTAAATATGACAGCATAACCTTTACATAATTTAGTTCCAGAAAACAATCATTCGGAAAAATGATTCAGTCAACACGTATTTCCATGGGGTTATTCTTTAAATATTTTTTATCGTTAACGAAAATTGATCCTGGTCAAAACTATATATCTCTGCCATCAATAAAATCCAGCACTCACATTGCTCTCCTTTTTATGGTTTCTATGGGTACACAAAAATTAAAAGCTCAAAGCTTTTTTATTTTCAGTTTATTGCTGACGTTAATTTTATTTTGCATCACCACATTATATAACGAAAACACAAATGTAAAACTCATCCCACAGATGAATTACCTGATGGTTGTTGTGGCTTTGTTTTTCCTTAACGCCGTCATTTTTCTTTTCATGTTAATGAAATATTTCACTAACAAACAAATTTTACCAACACTCATTTTAAGCCTTGCATTTTTAAGTGGCCTTATCTATTTAGTTGAAACCATTGCAATTATCCATAAACCAATTAACGGCAGTACACTGATCCAGACAAAGTCGAATGATGTTTCTATTTTCTATATTTTCCGCCAACTCAGTTTTATTTGTTTAACCTCGCTGGCACTCTTTTGTTATGGAAAAGACAACATCCTTGACAACAATAAGAAAAAAACGGGAATCCTGTTGCTGGCGCTGATTCCTTTTTTAGTTTTTCCCCTTCTGGCACACAATCTGAGCAGTTATAACGCTGACTATTCTTTGTATGTCGTCGACTACTGTCCGGACAACCATACTGCGACCTGGGGAATCAACTATACAAAAATATTGGTTTGTCTGTGGGCATTTTTACTGTTCTTTATTATCATGCGTACACGATTAGCCAGCGAACTATGGCCGTTAATAGCATTATTATGTCTGGCATCGCTATGCTGCAACTTACTTCTACTGACTCTGGATGAGTATAATTACACCATCTGGTATATCAGTCGCGGGATTGAAGTTTCCAGTAAACTGTTTGTTGTGTCTTTTCTGATTTATAACATTTTTCAGGAACTGCAACTCTCCAGCAAACTGGCAGTTCATGATGTGCTGACCAATATTTATAATCGGCGCTACTTTTTCAACAGCGTAGAGTCATTATTGTCGCGACCTGTTGTTAAGGACTTCTGTGTCATGCTGGTTGATATTAATCAGTTCAAACGCATCAATGCCCAATGGGGACATCGTGTGGGTGATAAAGTGCTGGTTTCAATTGTCGATATTATCCAGCAAAGCATCCGCCCCGATGATATTTTAGCGCGACTGGAGGGTGAGGTTTTTGGCTTGCTATTTACCGAACTCAATAGTGCCCAGGCAAAAATCATTGCGGAACGTATGCGTAAAAATGTCGAACTCCTGACCGGCTTTAGTAACAGATATGATGTTCCTGAACAAATGACCATCAGTATTGGCACGGTTTTTTCAACGGGTGACACGCGTAATATCTCGCTTGTCATGACGGAAGCAGATAAAGCCTTACGCGAAGCGAAAAGCGAGGGGGGCAACAAAGTGATTATTCATCATATTTAAGTGCAAAAATATTCAGAGCCATGCTTTTTGCGTGGCTTTTGCATACAATTTATTACTATTACCCCTAAATTTCCCCTCCCCAGCGGCGCAGAGATGAGTATAATTAGCGCCCCTGTGCCAGGCCGCAATCGAACTTTATCTGGTTTTCTCGTTTCACTAACCGAAGGAGTGCCATTTATCATGAAATTGCACCATAGAATGCTCCGGCATTTTATCGCCGCAAGTGTCATTGTGCTGACATCTTCCTTCCTTATTTTTGAACTTGTCGCCAGCGACAGAGCAATGAGTGCCTATCTGCGCTATATCGTGCAGAAAGCAGACTCCTCCTTTCTTTATGATAAGTATCAGAATCAGAGTATTGCCGCGCATGTGATGCGCGCTCTCGCTGCTGAGCAGTCGGAAGTGTCGCCAGAACAGCGGCGCGCCATCTGCGAGGCTTTTGAGTCTGCCAATAATACCCATGGCTTAAACCTGACTGCCCATAAATACCCGGGCTTACGCGGCACACTACAAACCGCATCCACTGACTGCGACACAATTGTGGAAGCTGCAGCACTATTACCCGCTTTTGATCAGGCAGTGGAAGGCAACCGCCACCAGGATGATTACGGTTCAGGTCTTGGGATGGCCGAAGAGAAATTTCACTATTATCTCGATCTCAATGACCGCTATGTCTATTTTTATGAGCCGGTTAATGTTGAATACTTTGCGATGAATAACTGGTCCTTCCTGCAGTCAGGAAGTATTGGCATCGATCGCAAAGATATTGAAAAGGTATTTACCGGGCGTACCGTATTGTCGAGCATTTACCAGGATCAGCGTACTAAACAGAACGTGATGAGTTTGCTGACGCCGGTATATGTCGCAGGGCAGCTAAAAGGGATTGTGCTGCTGGATATTAACAAAAACAATTTGCGGAATATCTTTTACACTCATGACCGCCCTCTCCTCTGGCGTTTTCTCAATGTCACGCTAACCGATACCGATTCGGGGCGCGACATTATCATCAACCAGAGCGAAGATAATCTGTTCCAGTATGTCAGTTACGTCCATGACTTACCGGGCGGCATTCGTGTCTCGTTATCCATTGATATTCTTTACTTTATCACGTCTTCGTGGAAAAGCGTTCTGTTCTGGATTTTGACGGCGTTAATTTTGCTGAATATGGTCCGGATGCACTTCCGTTTATACCAAAATGTGTCGCGAGAAAATATTAGTGATGCGATGACTGGACTGTATAATCGCAAAATTTTAACCCCTGAACTGGAGCAGCGGTTGCAGAAACTGGTGCAATCCGGTTCTTCGGTGATGTTTATTGCAATTGACATGGACAAGTTAAAGCAAATAAATGACACCCTCGGTCATCAGGAGGGGGATTTAGCGATTACGTTATTAGCTCAGGCGATTAAACAATCGATTCGTAAAAGTGATTATGCCATCCGACTCGGTGGCGATGAATTCTGCATCATTCTTGTCGATTCGACGCCGCAAATTGCAGCACAACTGCCTGAACGTATCGAAAAACGTCTGCAACATATCGCGCCGCAGAAAGAAATCGGCTTCTCTTCCGGTATTTACGCGATGAAAGAAAACGATACGTTACATGATGCGTATAAAGCTTCCGATGAGCGTTTATATGTCAATAAGCAGAACAAAAACAGCCGTTCATGATAACCTTCTGTGGTTGTTTGCTTGTAATCTCAGGAGCGTGAAATGACTGAAATGGCTAAAGGAAGCGTGACGCATCAGCGGTTAATCGCTTTATTATCACAAGAAGGTGCTAACTTCCGCGTCGTTACCCATGAAGCGGTAGGTAAATGTGAAGCGGTGTCAGAAATTCGTGGCACCGCTCTAGGCCAGGGTGCTAAGGCACTGGTATGTAAAGTCAAAGGCAATGGCGTAAATCAACATGTTCTGGCGATCCTCGCTGCCGATCAACAGGCCGATCTGAGCCAACTCGCCAGCCATATAGGCGGATTACGCGCTTCGTTGGCCAGCCCGGCGGAAGTCGATGAACTCACAGGCTGTGTCTTCGGCGCGATCCCCCCTTTCAGCTTCCATCCAAAACTCAAACTGGTTGCCGACCCTCTACTCTTCGAACGATTTGATGAAATCGCCTTCAATGCAGGGATGCTGGATAAATCCGTTATTTTGAAAACCACGGATTATTTGCGCATTGCGCAACCAGAACTGCTCAATTTCCGCCGCACTGCGTAACTAGCCTGTCCGTTCAATAAGCAGAACGGACAAAACCAGCACAACAGCAATGGCAAAAAACGATGACGTGATAATCAGTGTCTCGACGAACATTTGATCGTTCATAGCATGCCCCCGGGAGATAGCTGTTTTCACGTTATTGTTAGCGTGCACAAATGGCAGTTTGATGACAGTTCGCCTGATTTTTTATGCAAAAAACGTAAAGATTTTCTACTTCCTTCCTGCAGCAAGCGTAAAGTAAGCAGGCTTATTATTTTTTGGCAAGGAAACCACGATGTTTGATGTCACTTTGCTGATCCTGCTCGGGTTAGCTGCGCTGGGCTTTATCAGTCATAACACCACTGTCGCCGTTTCAATTCTGGTGTTGATCATTGTCCGCGTCACACCGTTAAGCACCTTTTTCCCGTGGATTGAAAAACAGGGGCTAAGTATCGGGATAATCATTCTGACGATTGGCGTTATGGCCCCCATCGCCAGCGGGACGCTACCGCCCTCAACCTTGATTCACTCGTTTCTGAACTGGAAATCGCTGGTGGCAATTGCAGTAGGCGTTATTGTCTCCTGGCTGGGTGGGCGCGGCGTGACCTTAATGGGCAGCCAGCCGCAACTGGTCGCCGGGCTGCTGGTAGGCACTGTTTTAGGCGTGGCGCTGTTTCGCGGCGTACCGGTCGGCCCGCTTATTGCCGCGGGTCTGGTTTCGCTGATTGTGGGGAAACAGTAGTTAATCCCGCAATATATCGGCCTGGCGTTTGCCCCAGGCCTTTCTTAAACATAGTAATAAAGGCCGTTGTTGAATCATACCCCAGCGTATGAGCAACTTTCTGTACAGTATCGCCTTTCACTAATCCCTGAAGTGCCATAATCAGCTGTAACTGCTGACGCCACTGGCGAAAACTCAACCCCGTCTCTTTTACTATCAGTCGCGCAAGATTGCGTTCACTCATCGCAAAAAAGCCAGCCCATTGCCCTAATGACCCCCACTCGACGGGCCCTTTCGCCATCATCTCCACCATCGTGCGGATTTTAGGATGAGAAGAAACGGGCAGGTGCAGCTGTTGTTGTGGCTGCTGAGGGAGTTCATCAAACAGGACCTGAATTAATCTGCGGGTCATCGGCTCAGCACGCTGAGTCGTCGTCCTGTTTGCCAGGGTTAAAATCAATTCCCGGCATAAGGGCGATATTTTCAATGTGCAACATGTTGTCGGCATTGTCACTGCGCTGGGTTCGATAAACAGAAAACAGAGTTCAGCGTTAGCTGTCACTTGATTGCTATGTTCCACCCCGCCCGGTATCCAAACCGCATATTGCGGCGGCACCATCCACAAAGCATTTTCCACCGTACAGGTAATTGCACCATGTAATGCTAGTATCAGCTGTCCTTTGCGGTGCTGATGTACAGGACTGGTTAACTCATCCGTTCCGGCGTGAATACAAAATGCGACCGCGGCTTCATGGTGTCGGTCGGGTTCATAGCCATTGAGATTCAACCTGTGCATCATTTTGTCCGAATTTAGCGATAATTTGTCATTTTAGCTTGATTCAACATAACAATAAAAACGGTAAGGTACAGCCTCGTTTGTAACAATGAGAAGCATATGACCTGTTCAACTTCATTAAGCGGCAAAAACAGGATTGTCCTTATCGCTGGCATTCTGATGATTGCCACTACATTACGCGTCACCTTCACCGGCGCAGCACCGTTACTCGATACGATTCGTTCCGCTTACTCGCTGACGACAGCGCAAACCGGCTTATTGACCACCCTGCCATTATTGGCCTTTGCGCTAATCTCACCTTTGGCCGCCCCGGTAGCGCGACGTTTTGGTATGGAACGTAGCCTGTTTGCCGCGTTACTTTTGATCTGTGCTGGTATCGCAATTCGCTCTCTCCCTTCGCCTTACTTATTATTTGGCGGTACAGCGGTCATTGGCGGTGGGATTGCATTAGGCAATGTCTTACTGCCAGGATTAATTAAACGCGATTTCCCTCATTCCGTCGCCAGACTTACCGGCGCATATTCCCTGACAATGGGAGCTGCGGCGGCACTTGGATCGGCTATGGTAGTGCCGCTGGCTTTGAACGGTTTTGGCTGGCAAGGCGCGTTGCTCATGCTGATGTGTTTTCCTCTGCTGGCTCTTTTTTTATGGCTGCCACAGTGGCGAAGCCAACAACATGCAAATTTGAGTACCTCGCGCGCCTTACATACTCGGGGTATCTGGCGTTCGCCGCTTGCCTGGCAGGTCACATTGTTTCTTGGGATCAACTCACTGGTCTATTACGTGATTATTGGCTGGCTTCCGGCGATCCTCATCAGTCACGGCTATAGCGAAGCACAGGCGGGTTCACTGCATGGTTTGCTGCAACTAGCCACAGCAGCTCCCGGTTTGCTGATCCCTCTTTTCTTACATCATGTGAAAGATCAGCGCGGTATTGCAGCGTTCGTTGCCTTGATGTGCGCAGTGGGCGCTGTTGGGCTCTGCTTTATGCCAGCGCACGCGATCACCTGGACTCTGCTTTTCGGTTTTGGTTCCGGCGCAACAATGATACTGGGGTTGACGTTCATTGGTCTTCGGGCAAGTTCTGCGCATCAGGCGGCGGCACTCTCGGGGATGGCACAATCCGTCGGGTATTTGCTGGCAGCCTGTGGGCCGCCGCTAATGGGTAAAATACACGATGCTAACGGTAACTGGTCCGTACCACTGATGGGTGTTGCAATACTTTCACTACTGATGGCGATTTTCGGACTTTGCGCCGGGAGAGACAAAGAAATTCGCTAATATCCGGTGCTATAGTGACGTGACAAATCATGCGTGAAAGGGAGAACAAACACGATGAATATTCAGTGCAAACGCGTTTATGATCCGGCTGAACAGAGCGATGGTTATCGCGTACTGGTCGACCGCCTCTGGCCGCGCGGTATCAAAAAAACCGATTTAGCCCTTGATGAGTGGGATAAAGAAATCACGCCGTCAACGGAACTGCGCAAAGCCTTTCACGGCGAAGTCGTCGATTTTGCAACCTTTCGCGAGCAATATCTTGCAGAACTGGCGCAACACGAGCAAGAAGGAAAGCGGCTGGCGGACATCGCCAAAAAACAGCCGCTGACCCTGCTCTACGCAGCAAAAAATACCACGCAGAACCATGCGCTGGTGCTGGCCGACTGGCTACGTAGCTTGTGATTTTAGTACAGCATCCGGCGGTTATTTTTCACCAGCCGGATGGTCCCGTCGCCACAATGCCCATTCATCAATCGTTTCACCGCCCGGTAATTTGCAATTGTTGCTGACCCCTTGCGCTGTCGACACTGGAATGAGCGTCCCGCCCTTCTGCTGGCAATAGACCGACGCCGGATTTGCCATACCAATCTGCGGCGGTTTAGGTGCTTCTGGCTGAGAAGGGGTTGAACAACCAGCCAGGACCAGCAAGCAAGGCAGAACAAAACTGATAATTTTCATTTATTGATCTCACATATTTATCCAGACTTAGAGTATCGCGGTATCGTTTTGTTTTGCAGCACTATTTTTATTACATTCACTCAAAACATATTACGTCTTGTTTCATCTTTGTTGATGATGTTTTATCATGCCTGCAAAGATTAAATAATCAGCATTTACCCGCCGTATCCTGGAGTTGTTCCGTGTCAGATCAGATTATCGCCCGCGTCTCGCAATCCCTTGCCAAAGAACAGTCACTGGAAAGTCTGGTCCGACAGCTTCTGGAGATGCTGGAAATGGTCACTGATATGGAATCAACCTACCTGACCAAAGTGGATGTCGAAGCGCGCCTGCAGCATATTATGTTTGCCCGTAACAGCCAGAAAATGCACATCCCGGAGAATTTTACCGTCTCGTGGGATTACTCGTTATGCAAACGCGCCATTGATGAAAACTGCTTTTTCAGCGATGAAGTCCCTGACCGTTGGGGCGACTGTATTGCGGCACGCAATCTTGGCATCACCACATTTCTAAGCACGCCAATTCACTTACCGGATGGATCATTCTATGGCACGCTTTGCGCCGCCAGCAGTGAGAAGCGCCAGTGGAGTGAACGCGCGGAACAGGTTTTACAGTTATTCGCCGGACTGATTGCACAATATATTCAAAAAGAGGCACTGGTTGAACAGCTGCGCGAAGCCAATGCTGCGCTGATTGCGCAATCGTATACCGACTCGTTAACCGGGCTACCGAATCGGCGGGCGATTTTTGAAAATCTGACGACACTGTTTTCCCTCGCCCGGCATCTTAACCATAAGATAATGATCGCGTTTATCGATCTGGATAACTTCAAATTAATCAATGATCGTTTTGGTCATAATAGTGGCGATCTGTTTCTCATTCAGGTTGGCGAGCGCCTTAATACGCTCCAGCAAAATGGCGAAGTTATTGGTCGTCTCGGCGGTGATGAGTTTTTAGTTGTTTCACTAAACAACGAGAATGCGGATATTTCGTCGCTGCGAGAACGCATTCAGCAGCAAATACGTGGAGAATATCACTTAGGTGATGTTGATTTGTATTATCCCGGTGCCAGTCTTGGCATAGTAGAAGTCGATCCTGAAACAACCGATGCAGACAGTGCCCTGCATGCTGCCGATATTGCGATGTATCAGGAGAAAAAACACAAACAGAAAACACCTTTTGTCGCGCATCCAGCGCTACATTCCTGAGGCGTATTCACATCCTTTTGATTGGTGATAACATGCGAATCGGTATTATTTTTCCGGTTGTAATCTTCATTACAGCGGTCGTATTTTTAGCATGGTTTTTTATTGGCGGCTATGCTGCCCCGGGGGCATAAAGATGAAAAAAACAACGATTATTATGATGGGTGTGGCGATTATTGTCGTACTCGGCACTGAGCTGGGATGGTGGTAACGTCACCTCTAAAAAATAGCAAAGGCTGCCTGTGTGCAGCCTTTGTGCAATTTAAGCGTTAACTTTTAATCTTCCTGTAGATAAATAGCACGACAATCGCACCAATAACGGCAACCACGAAGCTGCCAAAATTGAAGCCATCGACTTTACCAAAGCCAAACAGCGTGCTGATCCATCCGCCGACTACGGCACCGACTATCCCCAGCAGGATAGTCATAAAGAATCCACCACCATCTTTACCTGGCATGATCCACTTCGCCAGAATACCGGCAATAAGCCCAAAAATAATCCATGACAGAATGCCCATTGTTTCCTCACTTATCTGTTTTGCATTAGCGGGTTAGTCGCTGATAAAAAGCATAGCACAACATCGGGAGGGCAAGATTTGTGACGAGCATCACGGAGGATTTTTTTGCGATGGCGCAGAAATTGCGCCATCAACGATCAGTGATAATTACCAACCACAAACATCATGTTCGTTTTCCGTGTCATAAGAACGCACGGTATTCACCAGATCTTTTATCACTTCAGCCGCCACTTCTGGCACCAGCAAAGTCATCGGCGTCTCTGTTTCATAATCGACAGAAACGCCATTACTGTTATTGGTGACGGTCACGGTATACGTTGCTTTGCCCATGATTCATTTCCCGTTATGAATGACTTTCCGTTGTTGCGCACCTTCCATCAGGACTTCAGGAGCCACGAAGAAGTCAATGTTGAAATAAGTATCGTCAGTCATGGCTTCAATGTTGTGCCACTTTTCTGGAGGGAACACCGCAAACTGCCCCGCTTCGATAAGGATCACCTGATCAGGCTCTGCACTGTGTTCATCAGCGTAGCCGAGATATTTGACCGCCCCATGCATAACGGAAAGGCGTGGGTAAACCCCCGGGCGCGTTCCTTTATCAAGATGACGTTCGAATATGCCGGCAGGCGCAGTTTGTTTATTCCAGAAAGGCGTTGAGCGCGTATGAATATAATTCTGTGGGATTTGCAGCATCCTTTTCCCTCCTTCGGTGAATGCGCTGAAAACGGTTTATTCCAGCCGTTTCAGGGTACGCCTGATAACTTGCATTTTAAATACCATTTATTGGTTACTTTTTAGCACCATATCAGAGAAAAATCAGGGAGGATTACAAGTGGGAAGCCCGCGACAACGCGGGCTGAATGTATCAGGATTGCAGCGTCGCCAGTCGGGCGGCGAAACCCACGAACATCAAACCAATCAGTGAGTTGCCAACTTTAGCCAGTTTCTTTTTGGTACGTATGTACTGCGTGACAAAAGCACCAGAAATAATCAGGAAGCTCAAATAGCAGAAACTCACCAGTTCCAGCGTCGTCGCCAGAATAAAGAATGAAATTCCCGTATGTGGGGCATTAACATCGATAAACTGTACGAAAAACGACACATAGAACAAAATGGCTTTCGGATTAGTCAGGCTCAAAATTAACGCGCGTTTAAAAATGGCCCCGTATTGGGGCTCATCGGATTTGGCCTCGTTATTTTTACCCTTCAGGGTCGCGTAGAGAATTTTACTCCCCAGATAGAGCAAATAAAACGCACCAAGATAACGTACAATGTTGAATAATATCGGGGTGGTCTTAATTAATGTCGCCACTCCAGCCCATGCCAGAAACATCAATACTGCATCGCCAATAAATACACCGCAGGCCGCAAGATAACCGCCTTTCATACCGCTACTGACGCTATTTTTGAGTACAAACAGGGTATTTGGCCCTGGCACCAACACAATAAAAATGGCCCCAACCAGATAGGTCCAGTAATTCAGAACCCCGTATTCAGCGAACACATTAACCTCTTTAATTATCTTTCGATCATGCGCGATTAAAGGTGAATATGCTAACCAATCTGTAGCGGCTTAGAAAGGAGAAAATCAGGTTTTAACCCGATATCAACCCGATAATTGAATAATTAATCAGGCATGCTCCAGTGAAAAATTCGGGTAGTGCTCAGCAAAATACTGGCGTAAAAATTCTACCGTTATCCGCACTTTCGCTGACGTCGCCAGCCTTGAAACATAAACGGCCCAGACGTTCGCTGGCTGGTAATATTCCGGCAGCACTTGCACTAAATGACCACTGGCAATGTTTTCGCTAACATCCCACCAGGAACGCAGAGCAATCCCCTGCCCATCGAGACACCACTGATGGACAATTTCTCCATGATTAGACGACAGTGGGCCGGTGACTTTAATCGCATGGTGGCCTTCTTTATTGCGTAATTGCCAGACACCAAAAGGATGATCGCGCTCTTTAATGACCAGGCACGGCAATGCAGAAAGATCGGTTAAATGTTTCGGCGCACCATGTTGCGCAATAAATTCCGGCGACGCGCAGAGAATGCGGTAATTAGTCGCCAGTTTGCGGGCGATTAAATTAGGTGCGATGTCATCGCCAATGCGAATATCGAGATCGACACCTTCATTGACCAAATCGACCAACCGGTCTTCCACATCAAAACGTAATTCCAGTTGCGGATACGCCTTCGCCAGCGCTGATAACGCCGGAGCCACCACCTGTCGTCCAAAACCAAAGCTGCTGATAATACGCAGCATCCCCTGGGGCACCTGACGCACGTCAGAAAGTTCGTCCATCATCTGACCGACATCCTGCAAAATCCGCTGCGCCCATTCATAAATCCGCTCTCCTTCTTCGGTAATGGTGACGCGGCGGGTGGTGCGGTGTAACAACACCACGTTTAGCGTTTGCTCCAGCAAGGCGATGCGCTTGCTGACGAACGCCGGTGAAACGCCCAGTTCTTCCGCCACGGCGGCAAAACCAGCCCGACGAGCCACCAGCATAAAGACGCGCAAATCATTCAGCAGCGGTAAATTATTCATGATTCGTGTTTTATGTTTCACCAGTTACGGGGATTAATTCCTTTTCAGTCAATTATAGGATGGTGATGTTGTCAATTTTGATGGTCAGGAAGTGAGAACCCAATGATGAAAACGATGCGTATTGCTGCGATCCCGGGAGACGGGATTGGCAAAGAAGTCCTTCCTGAAGGGATTCGCGTGTTACAGGCTGCCGCTGAGCGCTGGGGCTTCGACTTGAGTTTTGAGCAAATGGAGTGGGCGAGCTGCGAGTATTACAGCCATCACGGTAAAATGATGCCGGACGACTGGCATGAGCAACTTAGCCGTTTCGACGCCATCTATTTTGGTGCCGTCGGCTGGCCGGATACCGTTCCGGACCATATTTCGTTGTGGGGTTCGCTGCTGAAATTTCGTCGTGAATTCGACCAGTACGTCAACCTGCGCCCGGTTCGTCTCTTTCCTGGCGTTCCCTGCCCGCTGGCGGGAAAACAGCCTGGCGACATCGATTTTTACGTGGTCAGGGAAAACACCGAAGGCGAATATTCCTCGCTCGGCGGTAGAGTGAATGAAGGTACAGAGCATGAAGTCGTCATTCAGGAATCGGTATTTACGCGTCGTGGTGTCGATCGCATTTTGCGTTATGCCTTCGAACTTGCGCAAAGCCGCCCACGTAAGACGCTAACTTCTGCCACTAAATCGAACGGTTTAGCCATCAGCATGCCGTACTGGGATGAGCGAGTGGAAGCAATGGCCGAGAATTACCCGGAGATCCGCTGGGACAAGCAGCATATTGATATTCTCTGCGCGCGTTTTGTGATGCAGCCGGAACGCTTCGATGTGGTGGTGGCGTCCAATTTGTTTGGCGATATCCTTTCCGATCTTGGCCCGGCCTGCACCGGCACCATTGGCATTGCCCCATCCGCTAATCTGAATCCGGAACGCACTTTCCCGTCGCTCTTCGAGCCCGTCCACGGTTCCGCGCCGGATATCTACGGGAAAAATATTGCTAACCCTATCGCCACGATTTGGGCCGGGGCAATGATGCTCGATTTTCTCGGCAATGGCGATGAGCGTTTCCAGCAAGCGCATAACGGTATTCTGGCAGCAATTGAAGAAGTGATTGCTCACGGGCCGAAAACACCTGATATGAAAGGCAATGCCACCACGCCACAGGTTGCCGACGCGATTTGCAAAATTATTTTGCGTTAAGGTCAAACCAGTTTATTTGAACCGCGTCACTGACGCGGTTTTTTTATTCGTTCTTTGCAGTAAATAACCTGCGTCATTTCACCTTTTATTGTTTCCGTTTCGTGTTTTATGGCTTTCCGTATTCTTAATTGTTTAATTTATGTAACATGCAAATAATCAATTTGTTAAACACAACATACAACTCATTACCCTGCAAATAATTACAACTGGCAAAAGCCAGAGACGGGCTTTTATGCCCAGGAGATGACTCATGATGAGCAATGTTAAGAAAAAAGATGTGCCGCTGATAAGCATCAGCCTGGTGGCCATTCTTTTCATCGCAGCTGCATTAAGCCTTTTCCCACAACAATCGGCCGACGCGGCCAACGCAATATACACTTTTGTTACGCGTACGTTAGGTTCCGCCGTACAGGTATTGGTTTTGCTGGCAATGGGACTGGTGATTTATTTAGCCACCAGTAAATACGGCAATATTCGTCTTGGCGAAGGAAAACCGGAATACAGCACGCTCTCCTGGCTGTTTATGTTTATTTGTGCCGGTTTAGGTTCTTCTACGCTTTATTGGGGGGTTGCTGAATGGGCCTATTATTATCAAACACCTGGATTAAATATCGCACCGCGTTCACAACAGGCACTCGAATTTAGCGTTCCCTACTCTTTCTTCCACTGGGGCATCAGCGCCTGGGCAACTTATACGCTGGCCTCATTAATCATGGCTTATCACTTTCATGTGCGGAAAAACAAAGGTCTGAGCCTTTCCGGCATTATTGCTGCTATTACCGGCGTTCGCCCGCAAGGCCCATGGGGAAAACTGGTCGATTTGATGTTCCTGATCGCCACTGTCGGCGCACTGACCATTTCCCTTGTTGTTACCGCAGCAACCTTTACCCGTGGGCTTTCCGCGCTGACCGGTTTACCCGATAACTTCACCGTGCAGGCATTTGTGATCCTGCTTTCCGGCGGCATTTTTTGCCTAAGCTCGTGGATTGGTATCAACAACGGTTTGCAACGTCTGAGCAAAATGGTTGGCTGGGGCGCGTTCCTGCTGCCATTACTGGTGCTGATTGTCGGCCCAACCGAATTTATTACCAACAGCATCATCAATGCCATCGGCCTGACCACGCAAAACTTCCTGCAAATGAGCTTATTCACCGATCCGCTTGGCGATGGTTCATTTACCCGCAACTGGACCGTTTTCTACTGGCTGTGGTGGATCTCATACACCCCTGGCGTAGCAATGTTTGTCACCCGCGTTTCCCGCGGTCGTAAGATTAAAGAAGTTATCTGGGGACTGATCCTCGGCAGCACCGTCGGTTGCTGGTTCTTCTTTGGCGTAATGGAAAGCTATGCCATTCATCAGTTTATCAATGGCGTAATCAACGTCCCACAGGTGCTGGAAACACTGGGCGGCGAAACAGCTGTGCAGCAAGTTCTGATGTCGTTGCCAGCCGGTAAATTGTTCCTCGCCGCATACCTGGGTGTGATGATTATTTTCCTTGCCTCGCATATGGATGCGGTGGCCTACACCATGGCTGCGACCAGTACGCGTAATCTCCAGGAAGGTGACGATCCTGACCGTGGGCTGCGTCTTTTCTGGTGCGTGGTGATCACTCTGATCCCGCTTTCCATCTTGTTTACCGGTGCTTCGCTGGAAACGATGAAAACCACCGTCGTGCTCACAGCCCTTCCCTTCCTCGTCATTTTACTGGTGAAAGTCGGCGGATTTATTCGCTGGCTGAAACAGGATTACGCCGACATTCCGGCTCATCAAGTTGAACATTATCTCCCGCAGACACCGGTTGAAGCCCTGGAAAAAACACCAGTGCTCCCTGCGGGAACCGTATTCAAAGGCGACAACTGAGCGCCATCATCCTAACGATAAAGGTATCCCTATGAGCAATCTGAGCCCTGACTTTGTACTACCCGAAAATTTTTGCGCTAACCCGCAAGAGGCGTGGACCATTCCTGCCCGTTTTTATACCGATCAGAACGCGTTTGAACACGAAAAAGAGAACGTCTTCGCCAAAAGCTGGATTTGCGTCGCTCACAGCAGCGAACTGGCGAATGCCAATGATTATGTGACGCGTGAGATCATTGGCGAAAGCATCGTGCTGGTACGCGGTCGTGATAAGGTTTTGCGCGCGTTCTATAACGTGTGTCCGCACCGTGGTCATCAGTTGTTGAGCAGTGAAGGAAAAGCAAAAAATGTGATTACCTGCCCGTATCACGCATGGGCATTCAAACTCGATGGCAACCTGGCCCATGCACGTAACTGCGAAAACGTCGCCAATTTCGATAGCGACAAAGCGCAACTGGTTCCGGTGCGTCTGGAAGAATATGCCGGATTCGTCTTCATCAACATGGACCCCAACGCCACCAGCGTAGAAGATCAATTACCCGGCCTGGCCGCGAAAGTGCTGGAAGCCTGCCCGGAAGTCCACGATCTGAAACTGGCAGCCCGCTTTACCACCCGCACGCCTGCCAACTGGAAGAACATTGTCGATAACTATCTCGAGTGCTATCACTGTGGTCCGGCGCATCCAGGTTTCTCCGACTCTGTTCAGGTTGATCGTTACTGGCACACCATGCACGGTAACTGGACGCTGCAATACGGTTTCGCCAAACCGTCCGAACAGTCTTTCAAATTCGAAGAGGGCACGGATGCGGCATTCCACGGTTTCTGGCTGTGGCCGTGCACGATGCTGAACGTCACCCCGATCAAAGGGATGATGACGGTCATTTATGAATTCCCGGTGGATTCTGAAACTACCCTGCAAAACTACGATATTTACTTCACCAATGAAGAGTTAACCGACGAGCAAAAATCGCTGATTGAGTGGTATCGCGATGTGTTCCGTCCGGAAGATTTACGTCTGGTTGAAAGCGTACAGAAAGGGCTGAAATCGCGTGGCTATCGTGGTCAGGGGCGCATCATGGCCGACAGTAGCGGTAGTGGCATTTCCGAACATGGTATCGCCCATTTCCATAATCTGCTGGCGCAGGTGTTTAAGGACTAATGACATCGGCGGCGGTATTTTCCGCCGCTGGGCTGATTTTTGATGGAGTACAGCAATGTCAGACTATCAAATGTTTGAAGTACAGGTGAGCCAGGTTGAACCCCTTACCGAACAGGTGAAACGCTTCACGCTGGTGGCAACCGATGGCAAACCATTACCTGCGTTTACTGGAGGAAGTCACGTCATTGTGCGGATGAGCGATGGTGATAACCAGTACAGCAATGCGTATTCACTACTGAGTTCGCCGCATGACACCTCTTGTTATCAGATTGCCGTTCGGCTGGAGGAAAACTCGCGCGGCGGTTCCCGCTTTTTGCATCAGCAGGTAAAAGTGGGCGATCGGTTAACGATTTCAACGCCTAATAACCTGTTTGCGCTAATTCCCTCGGCCAGAAAGCATCTGTTTATCGCGGGAGGCATTGGTATCACCCCTTTCCTGTCGCACCTGGCAGAGATGCAATACAGCGACGTCGACTGGCAGTTACATTACTGCTCGCGAAATCCAGAAAGCTGCGCATTTCGTGATGAGCTAGTCCAGCATCCGCAGGCTGAGAAAGTCCATTTGCATCATTCATCAACCGGAACACGACTGGAATTAGCGCGATTATTGGCGGATATCGAACCTGGCACACACGTTTATACCTGTGGCCCCGAGGCGCTAATTGAAGCGGTAAGAGGTGAAGCTGCGCGTCTGGACATCGCCGCCGATACGCTGCACTTTGAGCAATTTGCTATCGAAGACAAAACCGGCGATGCATTTACCCTGGTGCTTGCCCGTTCCGGAAAAGAGTTTGTGGTGCCGGAAGAGATGACTATTTTGCAGGTTATTGAAAATAATAAAGCCGCGAAAGTGGAATGTTTATGTCGTGAAGGGGTATGCGGAACCTGCGAAACGGCAATACTGGAAGGTGAAGCTGACCATCGGGATCAGTATTTTAGCGATGAAGAGCGTGCCAGCCAGCAAAGTATGTTGATCTGTTGTTCGCGTGCGAAGGGTAAACGCCTGGTGTTGGATTTGTAGTTTGCCGAAGCCGGATGTGGCGCTGAGCGCGCCCAGTCCGGCTTCGGAAGACTTTACTGTGGATATTCCTGCAATAAATTGTGTAATGCTTCCGCCATCAGCTCACCACGCCAGCCGGAAATCAGCTCCGGCAAATTGTTCTGCGGTTTCAGTTTCCAGTGCCAGTTCAGCAGTTGGTTGATTTGCCGACGCGATGCCAGCAATTCGGCGCTGATCTTGTGCGTTTCGCTCACGTCAGTAATCAGCGACTTAATCGCTTTAAACGCTTTACGATAACCCGGCATGTCCATCAGGTTAAGCATCGGCTGCGGTAAGGCCTCTTCCGGCAATGTCTGCGCTTTTTCCACCAGCGCCAGCAGCGTTTTACCGTGAAAGCGGATTTCGCTACCGGATAAACCCAGGCTGTCCAGTTCGCCTAAGCTTCCCGGCATATAACGCGCTACCGACCACAAATGCTCTTCACGCACGACAAAGTTCACCGCCAGATCGCGCTCCCGAGCCTTACGCAGTCGCCAATCGGCTAACAGTTGCAGACAGGCCAGTTGGCGTGTGCGTAACTGCCAGGCATTGGTGATATCACGCCAGGCATCTTCCGGCGCAACGACTTCCTGACGACGCATTTGCATCAGGCGGCATTCATCCAGCGCCGCAGGTAGCCAGCCGGAGGCCTCCGTTTCTACCATAAGCTTGGCGGTGATCGGTAACAGATACCAGACATCAGCCGCTGCGTATTCACACTGACGTTCGGTCAGCGGTCTGGCCAGCCAGTCGGTGCGCGATTCACTCTTGTCCAGCGTAACGCCGGAATACTCTTCCACCATGGAAGCGAAACCCCATGACATCGGGCGTCCGCAGAAGGCAGCAAGGATTTGCGTGTCAATCAAGGGTTGTGGTAATTCGCCAAAGACATTGAGGAACACTTCCAGATCTTCACTGCCTGCATGGAGAAATTTTGTGATGGACGGATCGCGCAGGATCGCTTTCAGCGGTGACCAGTCGGTGATCCCGAGTGGATCGATTAGCGCCAGATGCTCGCCATCGAAAAGTTGAATCAACCCCAGCTGCGGGTAATAAGTGCGCGTACGAACAAATTCAGTATCCAGGGCTATCGCCGGAAAGGCACGGACGGCTTCACACAAAGAAGCCAGCGCATCGTCCGTGGTAATCATTTGGTAATTCAAATTGTTTTCTCTTTAGTGGGCGTCAAAAAAAACGCCGGATTAACCGGCGTCTGACGACTGACTTAACGCTCAGGCTTTATTGTCCACTTTGCCGCGCGCTTCGTCACGTAATTCTCGTCGCAAAATTTTTCCGACGTTAGATTTCGGTAACTCATCACGAAACTCCACCAGCTTCGGTACTTTGTAGCCCGTGAGCTGACGGCGGCAAAAGGTCACCAGTGACTCTTCGGTAAGCGATGGATCTTTTTTCACTACGAAGATTTTCACCGCTTCACCACTGGAGCCGGAAGGTACGCCAACAGCCGCGACTTCCTGTACGCCAGGATGCTGCATGACGACATCTTCAATCTCGTTGGGATAGACGTTAAAACCGGAAACCAGAATCATGTCTTTTTTACGATCGACAATGCGCAGGAACCCTTCTTCATCCATCACCGCGATGTCGCCGGTGTGTAACCAGCCATTTTTGATGATCTCATCTGTAGCATCCGGACGCTGCCAGTAACCCAGCATCACCTGCGGTCCTTTGACACAAAGCTCACCCGGTTGACCCGGTGGTACTTCATTATCGTCGTCATCCACCAGTTTGGCTTCCGTCGACGGCACCGGCAAACCGATGCTACCACTATGATAATCAATATCATATGGGTTAACGCTGACCAGCGGCGCACACTCGGTAAGACCATAGCCTTCCAGCAGATACTGTCCTGTCAGTTTCACCCAACGCTCTGCCACCACTTGCTGCACTGGCATCCCACCGCCTGCGGAAAGATGCAGACTGGAGAAATCCAGCTGCTGGAACTCTTTATTGTTCAGCAACGCATTGAACAAGGTGTTAACGCCAGTGATAGCGGTAAACGGATATTTCGCTAACTCTTTTACCAACCCTGGAATATCGCGCGGGTTAGTGATAAGCAGGTTCTGCCCACCCAGTTCGATAAACAGCAGGCAGTTAATGGTCAGGGCAAAAATGTGATACAGCGGCAGTGCCGTTACTACCAGTTCTTTACCTGGATGCAGCAACGGCCCATAGGTGGCGTTGACCTGTTCCAGGTTCGCCAGCATATTGCGGTGAGTCAGCATCGCGCCTTTCGCCACACCTGTGGTGCCGCCGGTGTATTGCAGGAAGGCTAAATCTTCCGGCACCAGTTCGGGTTTGACGTACTGCATCCGGTAGCCGTTATGCAGTGCGCTACGAAATGAAATGGCATCTGGCAGATGGTATTTCGGTACCAAACGCTTGATGTATTTAACAACGAAATTGACTACCGTGCCTTTTGCCGTAGATAGCTGATCGCCCATACGGGTCAGAATTACGTGCTGAACGGCGGTTTTATCAACCACTTTTTCCAGTGTGTGAGCAAAGTTAGACACGATAACAATCGCCGATGCGCCGCTATCATTAAGCTGATGCTCAAGCTCACGCGGGGTATACAACGGGTTAACGTTTACGACGATCATCCCGGCACGCAAAATGCCAAATAGCGCCACCGGATATTGCAATAAATTAGGCATCATCAACGCAACGCGATCGCCTTTCTTCAGCCCCAACCCTTGTTGCAAATAAGCGGCAAACGCGCGACTGCGTTCTTCCAGCTTGCGGAAGGTCATTACCTCCCCCATATTCACAAACGCAGGCTGATCGGCGTAGCGCGCGACCGACTGCTCAAACATATCTACCAGAGATTGATAACGGTCAGGGTTGATCTCCGTCGGAACGTCCGCGGGATAACGGTTAAGCCAAACCTTCTTCAATTCTTCACCTCTAAAATGCGTGTTCGTCGTCATCGCAACCCCAAATGATATACATACCGTTAACATAATATTAACTCATCATACCAGCTTGATAATTACCCAACGAAAAGGTTGCGAAGCGCGTCACTATTTATTTTTATCTTTACCGTAAGAATGCAGAAACAGCGGACCAGCCGCTGTTTCTTTTTCTTTAAAAACAAGCAATTATTCAGTTACAACTGTTTGTACTCTCGCGGGGCCGGGATTATACCAGCCCCATCCGCCGTAGCCATAGGGCCAGCCACGACCGCCATAAAACCATGGATCAATCGGCTGAGGCGGCATAATCACCTGCTGGGTTAAATGCCAACGTTTGTAACCCGTTACTTGCATCACCATAAATTTATAGGGCGTGTTGCCGATTTTTCCGTCAACCGCACCAGTGATTGGCCCGACTACCGTAACCAGTTGTCCACGGAAATCCACCGGGTCCAGAAAACCGTTCACATCGGCATAAATGCGACCGCGAGAAGGTTCTCCCAGCGTCGGTCTGGCTCCGCTGTCCAGCGGTACGGTAGCAATTTCCAGGCGGGTTTTCCCTTGCTGGTTTTGTACCGCAACCACTTTGCCACCAAAGCGTGCCTCCTGACCAACGTACAGCTGCGGCGCACTCATCACCCGAACTAAATCTTGTTGCGGCGTGGGACTGCTGCCTTTAATGGCGTCCGGCACAGTGACACAACCGCTCAGCATTAGCGCAAACGTACCTGCCAGTATGCCTTTGATAACATTCTTTTGAACCGCCATGATGCGACTCCTTTTTTTCTCAGGGCATACTCTTAAGATTCATTCTTTGCCCGGAAGTTTCTTCCATGCGACGTTGTTACGTAAATAAACCGGTTCGGCATGTTCCACCGCCACCGTTTTACCCTCGGCAAACATCTGACACGCAATCGGCAGCATATCTTCGGCAGCAGGCAGTAACACTTCGCCATCGCGCAAAACCAGCCCGCTCTCTTTACCGAGATCCGGCCAGGCTTGCCAGCCCGTCCCTACCGTTACCCATTCGCCGGAAAGCTGTTGCATTCGTTCATGAACGAGTTCGGGTTTGAGTACGGCTTCGGTTTCTTCACCGTGCCAGATACCGTTTTCATTACGCTGATATTCGGCCCAGTAAACTTCGCCCATTCGCGCGTCAATGGCTGCCAGCACGCGGGTTGCGCCGTTTTTGCGCCACGCCCCTTGCGCCATCGTCATTAGCGTGGAGACGCCAATCATCGGTAATTCCGCGCCAAGCGCCAGCCCTTGCGCGATGCCAATACCAATGCGCACGCCAGTAAAGCTACCGGGGCCGCGCCCGTAAGCCAGAGCGTTTATGTCAGTCAGGGAAGTTCCGCTGGTGGTCAGGATATCCTGCACCATCGGTAAGATTCGTTGAGTATGTTCACGAGGGCAAAGCTCAAAATGAGCGTTGACAGTACCGTCGTTCCACAGGGCGACAGAGCAGGCCTCTGTCGCGGTATCGATAGCCAGAATTCGCATGGGTCTTCGTGCTTAGATCAATAAAAAGGCGCGCATCATACCATACTCCGTAACAAATTACCTGGAGGATGGTATCGCAAGGAAACGAACCGCTCGGGCAATGTCACGGGTGCGTGGCGCGGGCGGCAGACTGGCGAGAAACGTCGCGCCGTAAGGGCGCATTACCAGCCGATTGTCGCAAATTACCAGCACACCGCGATCGTCGGCGTCGCGAATCAGTCGCCCTACCCCCTGCTTGAGAGTAATGACCGCATCCGGCAGCTGCACTTCATCGAACGGGTCGCCACCGCGCAAACGACAATCTTCCATGCGCGCTTTTAACAGTGGATCATCCGGCGAGGTAAACGGCAATTTGTCGATAATTACCAATGACAATGTATCGCCACGCACGTCCACCCCCTCCCAGAAACTGCTGGTTGCCACAAGAAGCGCATTACCGGCGCTGACAAATTGCTGCAACAGTTGACCTTTGCTGGTTTCCCCCTGCAACAATACAGGAAGCGTCATGGTAGCGCGGAACTGCTCGGCCAGATCGCGCATCATGGCGTGCGAGGTACAAAGCATAAAACAACGACCGTTGTTAGCTTCGATGATCGGTCGCAGCATTGCCGCCAGTTGCCGTGCACAACCCGGTTGATTGGTTTGCGGCAGGTTGCGCGGCACACAGAGTAACGCCTGGCGGCTGTAATCAAACGGGCTTGGCAATAGCAACGACTCCGCCTGTTCTATCCCAAGCCGCGAGGTGAAATGATGCAGATCGTCGTTCACCGACAGCGTTGCTGAGGTGAAGATCCAGCTACCGGGCTTTTGCGCCATTAACTCTTTGAATTTATCCGCCACGCTGAGCGGCGTGAGAGCCAGAGTAAAATGGCGCGAAGTGCATTCGTACCAGTAGCTGTAGCCCGGCTGATTGATCTCTTTTAGCCGCTTCAGCCGTGTGCGATACAACGTGGCGCGCTCAAATGCCGCATCCAGCAAGGCGGAACGCCCCAGTGACAGTTTCGCCACGTCATAACAAAGTTCCAGGGTGTCATCGAGCAGTAAAAATGCCCGCTGAATTTGCGGATTAGCTAACAGCTCACGCAGGTTACCGCGATAACCTGGCTCACCGAGTTGCAGACGAAAATCCTGCGCACTCTGGGCAAGACGATCAGCGCACTTTTGTAACTGCTGGGTGTCTTTTAATTCGGTGCGGTAAGCGATGGTGATGTCTTTTGCCAGGTCGAGCAGTTGTCGACTGGAGAGTGACTGACCAAAATACTGGCTGGCAATGTCCGGTAGCTGGTGGGCTTCGTCGAAGATCATGACGTCCGCTTCCGGGATCAACTCGCCAAATCCACTCTCTTTAACCACCATATCCGCTAGAAAGAGATGATGGTTTACCACCACCACATCGGCGTCCATCGCTTTTTTACGTGCTTTGACCACAAAGCAATCTTTATACATCGGGCAGTCGCTGCCAAGACAGTTGTCGTTGGTGCTGGTGACCAGCGGCCACGCCTGTGAATCTTCCGCCACGCTGACGCAGGTGCTGATATCACCATCGACTGTTTGATTAGACCAGGAGCGCAGCAGGATCACATCGCTTAAGATTTGTACCGGCAGATCGCCCCCCGCCAGCGCCTGCTGTTCGAGACGTTCAAGGCAGAGGTAGTTTGAGCGCCCTTTCAGCAGCGCCACGTTGCCCGTGTATTTCAACGCCTTTGAGACTGTTGGCAAATCGCGGCTGTAGAGCTGATCCTGCAACGCTTTTGAGCCGGTCGAGATAATGACTTTCTTTTTCGCCCGCAGCGCAGGAGCCAGGTAAGCGTAGGTTTTGCCCGTACCGGTTCCTGCTTCCACCACCAGCGGCTGGCCTTTTTCTATCGCCTGGGTGACGGCTACCGCCATCTGTCGCTGTGGTTCTCGCGGCTTAAAGCCTGGTATCGCTTTCGCCAGCTGACCGTCTGGTGCAAAATCGTCCGTCACACTACCCCCTGTTGATTTGAACAGGGATTATGTCAGGATGAGGGCGCTTTCGCCAGTTGAAGTGGTGACGGCGACCTCACATTGTGGCAGTCTTTGCAGCACGAAAATGGAAGTATAATGAGGACAAAATGATGACTATCGTTCGTATCGATGCTGAAGCCCGCTGGTCTGATGTAGTAATCCACAACAACACGCTCTACTACACTGGTGTACCGGAAAACCTCGACGCCGATGCCTTTGAGCAAACCGCCAACACGCTGGCACAGATTGACGCCGTGCTGGAAAAACAGGGCAGCAATAAATCGAGCATTCTGGATGCCACCATTTTCCTGGCCGATAAAAACGACTTCGCGGCGATGAATAAAGCGTGGGATGCCTGGGTTGTCGCGGGTCATGCGCCGGTGCGCTGCACGGTACAAGCGGGTTTGATGAACCCGAAGTATAAAGTTGAAATTAAGATTGTGGCTGCGGTGTAAGCTTTATCGAAGCAAAATAAGTCAGACGATAATTTATCGATAATACTGGTCGGTTTTACATAAATCGACCAGAGAATAAGATATTACTGTTGATGCTTCTGCTAATTCATTATTTATATTTATAATTTCAATTTTATCTATAAAACTAACTATATAAATAAACATAAACATGCCGTTGTGTTCGCCCTTTGATTAGCAACTCTGGTTTTCTTTCTTAGCTGAACAATCTGGTTATAGCGTGCGGACTGACCGTTAATTTTCTCCATCTTACTGGATAACACACCATGAGCTGCTACCTTTAAAACACCTGAATGTCAACAGGTTAACTCGTGCCATATCGTTATAATCCCTTTGATATTAGATGCAAATTAAGGTCATATATAGCCTTATCGATAACATGGTTAATTTTAAGGATAAGAATATGCCTGCTGTAATAGATAAAGCCCTGGATTTCATTGGTGCCATGGATGTATCAGCGCCAACACCAAGTTCGATGAATGAAAGCACGGCGAAGGGAATCTTTAAATATTTAAAAGAACTGGGAGTACCCGCGAGTGCCGCTGATATTACGGCGCGAGCTGACCAGGAAGGCTGGAACCCTGGGTTCACGGAAAAAATGGTTGGATGGGCAAAAAAAATGGAGACAGGTGAACGTTCTGTGATTAAAAATCCTGAATACTTTTCAACATATATGCAGGAAGAACTAAAAGCACTGGTCTGAGTTAAATTTATATCAGCATAAATGGGTCAGGACGCTTTTAATCACATATAAAAAGCGTCCTTTTTCTCACAATCAAATGATCATCGGCTTCTATAACGAAATCGATACGGATTAGTGTGTTACTCGTCTTCATCCTCAAAACGTGCCACGATTCGCTCGCCGGAGTGGTTGGCACGCAGCTCTTCTGCCACCAGCGCGATTGCCTGGCCGCTGCTCATCCCTTGTGCCATCAGTTCCTGGATCCGCTCGACAGCTTTTTGCTGCTGTTCATGGGTGAGTGAAGGTAAACCTGCAAACATTGTTAACTCCTGCTAAATTGTTGGCGCTAATTATTTCATGCTACCCGGCACATAGCCAGTAGAGTCAGGACTGATGAAGACGTTATCTCCCGCTGTGATTACTTTACCCTGGCGTCAGGACGCCGCTGAATTTTATTTCTCCCGCTTAAGCCACCTGCCGTGGGCGATGCTTTTACACTCCGGCTATGCCGATCATCCGTATAGCCGCTTTGATATTGTGGTCGCCGATCCGATTTGCACTTTAACCACTTTAGGTAAAGAAACCATTGTTAGTGAAAGCGAAAAACGCACAACGACCACTGATGACCCGCTACAGGTGCTCCAGCAGGTGCTGGATCGCGCAGACATTCGCCCAACGCATAACGAAGATTTGCCATTTCAGGGCGGCGCACTGGGGTTGTTTGGCTACGATCTGGGCCGCCGTTTTGAGTCACTGCCAGAAATTGCGGAACAAGATATCGTTCTGCCGGATATGGCAGTGGGTATCTACGATTGGGCGCTCATTGTCGACCACCAGCGTCATACAGTTTCTTTGCTGAGTCATAATGATGTCAATGCCCGTCGGGCCTGGCTGGAAAGCCAGCAATTCTCGCCGCAGGAAGATTTCACGCTCACTTCCGACTGGCAATCCAATATGACCCGCGAGCAGTACGGCGAAAAATTTCGCCTGGTACAGGAATATCTGCACAGCGGTGATTGCTATCAGGTGAATCTCGCCCAGCGTTTTCATGCGACCTATTCTGGCGATGAATGGCAGGCATTCCTTCAGCTTAATCAGGCCAACCGCGCGCCATTTAGCGCTTTTTTACGTCTTGAACAGGGTGCAATTTTAAGCCTTTCGCCAGAGCGGTTTATTCTTTGTGATAATAGTGAAATCCAGACCCGCCCGATTAAAGGCACGCTACCACGCCTGCCCGATCCTCAGGAAGATAGCAAACAAGCAGAAAAACTGGCGAACTCAGCGAAAGATCGTGCCGAAAATCTGATGATTGTCGATTTAATGCGTAATGATATCGGTCGTGTTGCCGTAGCCGGTTCGGTAAAAGTACCAGAGCTCTTCGTGGTGGAACCCTTCCCTGCCGTGCATCATCTGGTCAGCACTATAACGGCGCGACTACCAGAACAGTTACACGCCAGCGATCTGCTGCGCGCAGCTTTTCCTGGTGGCTCAATAACCGGGGCTCCGAAAGTACGGGCTATGGAAATTATCGACGAACTGGAACCGCAGCGACGTAATGCCTGGTGCGGCAGCATTGGCTATTTGAGCTTTTGCGGCAACATGGATACCAGCATTACTATCCGCACGCTGACTGCCATTAACGGACAAATATACTGCTCTGCGGGCGGTGGAATTGTCGCCGATAGCCAGGAAGAAGCGGAATATCAGGAAACTTTTGATAAAGTTAATAAGATATTACGCCAACTGGAGAAGTAAGACGTGGAATACCGTAGCCTGACGCTTGATGATTTTTTATCTCGCTTTCAACTTTTGCGCCCGCAAATTAACCGGGAAACCCTAAATCATCGTCAGGCTGCCGTGTTAATCCCCATCGTCCGTCGACCGCAACCGGGGTTGTTGCTGACTCAGCGTTCAATTCATCTGCGTAAACACGCTGGACAAGTGGCATTCCCTGGAGGTGTAGTCGATGACACGGACGCATCAGTTATCGCCGCCGCGCTGCGCGAAGCTGAAGAAGAGGTCGCTATACCGCCTTCCGCCGTTGAAGTTATCGGCGTGCTGCCGCCCGTCGATAGCGTAACTGGCTATCAGGTAACCCCAGTGGTCGGCATTATCCCGCCCGATCTGCCGTATCGCGCCAGTGAAGATGAAGTCTCGGCGGTGTTTGAAATGCCGCTCGCCCAGGCATTACATCTGGGTCGTTATCACCCTTTAGATATCTACCGCCGTGGCGATTCACATCGGGTATGGCTGTCCTGGTACGAACAGTATTTTGTATGGGGAATGACCGCAGGCATAATTCGTGAGCTGGCGCTGCAAATTGGTGTGAAACCCTGACTATACTTATCTTTACATCTACAAAACACTACTTGAGACAATCATCGCAATATTAGTTAAATCGCGGTTTTTGATTAGTTTAATTCATGTGAATAGTTAAGCCAGTCGCCGCGTTCCCTCTTACACTATGCGCTGTTATTAGTTCGTTACTGGAAGTCCAGTCACCTTGTCAGGAGTATTATCGTGATTAGTCTATTCGACATGTTTAAGGTGGGGATTGGTCCCTCATCTTCCCATACCGTAGGGCCTATGAAGGCAGGTAAACAGTTCGTCGATGATCTGGTCGAAAAAGGCTTACTGGATAGCGTTACTCGCGTTGCCGTGGACGTTTATGGTTCACTGTCGCTGACGGGTAAAGGCCACCACACCGATATCGCCATTATTATGGGTCTTGCAGGTAACGAACCTGCCACCGTGGATATCGACAGTATTCCCGGTTTTATTCGCGACGTAGAAGAGCGCGAACGTCTGCTGCTGGCACAGGGACGGCATGAAGTGGATTTCCCGCGCGACAACGGGATGCGTTTTCATAACGGCAACCTGCCGCTGCATGAAAACGGTATGCAAATCCACGCCTATAACGGCGATGAAGTCGTCTACAGCAAAACTTATTATTCCATCGGCGGCGGTTTTATCGTCGATGAAGAACACTTTGGTCAGGATGCTGCCAACGAAGTGAGCGTGCCGTATCCGTTCAAATCTGCCACCGAACTGCTCGCGTACTGTAATGAAACCGGCTATTCGCTGTCTGGTCTCGCTATGCAGAACGAACTGGCGCTGCACAGCAAGAAAGAGATCGACGAGTATTTCGCGCATGTCTGGCAAACCATGCAGGCATGTATCAATCGCGGGATGAACACCGAAGGTGTACTGCCAGGCCCGCTGCGCGTGCCACGTCGTGCGTCTGCCCTGCGCCGGATGCTGGTTTCCAGCGATAAACTGTCTAACGATCCGATGAATGTCATTGACTGGGTAAACATGTTTGCGCTGGCAGTTAACGAAGAAAACGCCGCCGGTGGTCGTGTGGTAACTGCGCCAACCAACGGTGCCTGCGGTATCGTTCCGGCAGTGCTGGCTTACTATGACCACTTTATTGAATCGGTCAGCCCGGACATCTATACCCGTTACTTTATGGCAGCGGGCGCGATTGGTGCATTGTATAAAATGAACGCCTCTATTTCCGGTGCGGAAGTTGGTTGCCAGGGCGAAGTGGGTGTTGCCTGTTCAATGGCTGCTGCGGGTCTTGCAGAACTGCTGGGCGGTAGCCCGGAACAGGTTTGCGTGGCGGCGGAAATTGGCATGGAACACAACCTTGGTTTAACCTGCGACCCGGTTGCAGGGCAGGTTCAGGTGCCGTGCATTGAGCGTAATGCCATTGCCTCTGTGAAGGCGATTAACGCCGCGCGGATGGCTCTGCGCCGCACCAGTGCACCGCGCGTCTCGCTGGATAAGGTCATCGAAACGATGTACGAAACCGGTAAGGACATGAACGCCAAATACCGCGAAACCTCACGCGGTGGTCTGGCAATCAAAGTCCAGTGTGACTAATACTTCTTACTCGCCCATCTGCAACGGATGGGCGAATTTATACCCGCTTTCTCGTCTGCTGTAATATTCCCCACTACACTTCCACTGTTGCGTCAGGCGTTTGTCGCCATACGCTTACAGGGTGGCCCGCATGCAAAAAGCACAACGGATCATTAAAACCTATCGCCGTAATCGAATGATTGTTTGTACGATTTGCGCACTCGTTACGCTCGCTTCGACCCTGAGCGTGCGATTTATTTCACAGCGTAACTTAAATCAACAACGGGTAGTACAATTCGCCAATCACGCTGTAGAGGAATTAGATAAAGTACTGCTTCCCCTACAGGCAGGTAGCGAAGTCTTGCTTCCGCTGATTGGTCTGCCCTGCTCTGTCGCCCATTTGCCATTACGTAAACAGGCGGCAAAACTCCAAACTGTGCGATCCATTGGCCTGGTGCAAGACGGCACACTCTATTGCTCCAGCATTTTTGGTTATCGCAATGTGCCCGTCGTGGACATTCTGGCTGAACTTCCTGCACCGCAACCACTTTTACGCCTGACGATCGACCGTGCCCTGATTAAAGGCAGTCCGGTTTTGATTCAATGGACGCCTGCAGCGGGCAGTAGCAATGCTGGGGTCATGGAGATGATTAACATCGACTTACTGACGGCAATGCTCCTTGAGCCACAACTGCCGCAAATCAGTAGCGCCAGCCTGACGGTGGACAAACGGCATTTGCTCTATGGTAATGGGCTGGTAGATTCCCTTCCGCAACCTGAAGACAATGAAAACTATCAGGTTTCTTCGCAACGCTTTCCTTTTACCATTAACGTTAATGGTCCGGGGGCTACGGCGCTGGCATGGCACTATCTTCCAACACAATTACCGCTGGCGGTGCTGCTAAGTTTACTGGTGGGCTACATCGCCTGGCTGGCGACCGCTTACCGGATGAGCTTTTCCCGCGAAATCAATCTGGGCCTGGCGCAACATGAGTTCGAATTGTTCTGTCAGCCTTTGCTTAATGCGCGCAGCCAGCAATGTATTGGTGTAGAGATTTTGCTGCGCTGGAACAATCCGCGTCAGGGCTGGATTTCACCGGATGTGTTTATTCCTATCGCGGAAGAACATCATTTAATTGTGCCACTGACCCGCTATGTGATGGCAGAAACCATTCGTCAGCGCCATGTTTTCCCGATGAGTAGTCAGTTTCATGTTGGCATTAACGTCGCACCCAGCCATTTTCGCCGTGGTGTGCTGATAAAAGATCTCAATCAGTACTGGTTTAGCGCTCACCCGATTCAGCAACTGATCCTCGAAATCACCGAACGCGATGCCTTACTGGATGTTGATTATCGGATTGCCCGCGAGCTACATCGTAAAAACGTCAAACTGGCGATTGATGACTTCGGCACCGGCAACAGTTCATTTTCCTGGCTTGAAACATTACGTCCTGACGTGCTGAAAATTGATAAGTCATTTACCGCAGCTATAGGTTCTGACGCGGTTAACTCGACGGTGACCGATATCATCATCGCGCTGGGGCAAAGACTGAATATTGAACTGGTGGCGGAGGGCGTGGAAACGCAAGAACAGGCGAAGTATTTGCGCCGTCATGGCGTGCATATTTTGCAAGGGTATTTGTACGCACAGCCGATGCCGCTACGTGATTTTCCCAAATGGCTGGCGGGCAGCCAACCGCCGCCCGCCCGGCATAATGGACATATCACGCCCATTATGCCGTTACGTTAATGCTTACTCATCTTCATCGTGCGCCGGTTGCTCTTTAACAATGCGAACCAGATCAACACGATAATCATTGGCTTCAATGATGGTGATATGCAGTGGCCCTACATCAATCACATCGCCCACACGGGGAATGTGACCATTTGCCGAGATCACGAGGCCCGCGACCGTCGCGATATCATCGTCATCGGCAAGGTGCTCAACATCAAGCGCCTGCTGCAAGGCATGCAAATCTGTACCGCCTTTTACCAGCCAGCCGTCACCATCAGTAATGATTTCCGGCGTTTCGTCAGCGTCCGGGAATTCACCCGCAATGGCTTCCAGCACATCCAGCGGCGTGACCAGACCTTGTACCACACCAAACTCGTTGGTCACGATAACAAAGCTCCCGCGAGCACGACGCAGCACGCCCAACAGGTTGATCGGATCGAGGGTTTCCGGGACGATAATCGCCGGAGACGCCGAAGCAATCGCCGCCACATCAACGCCCTCTTCCAGCGCCACCAGCAGTTCTTTAGCACGTACAATACCGATGATTTCATCCAGTTCACCGCGACATACCGGGAACAGACTGTGCGGTGAAGAGAGCAGTTGCTCGCGGATTTCATCGACCCCGAGATTAGCGTCAACCCAGCTTATTTCACCGCGCGGCGTCATGATCCCGCGCAGAGAACGCGACGCCAGCGTCAGTACGCCGTTAATCATGTAACGTTCTTCTTCGGCAAATGCACCTTCCGGGATCGGCATCGGCATCGGGTTATCGGCATCGTGCTGAACATTGGCCTGACGTTTCCCGCCCATCAAACGCAGGATGGCATCGGCAGTACGCGCTCGCAGCGGCAAAGTCGACTGGTGACGAATAAAGTTGCGACGCGCAATCTGGTTAAACACTTCGATGATGATCGAGAAGCCAATCGCGGCATATAGGTAACCTTTCGGAATGTGGAAACCGAAACCTTCTGCCACCAGACTCAGACCAATCATTAACAGGAAGCTCAGACAGAGCACCACCACCGTGGGGTGCTGGTTAACGAATCGCGTCAGCGGTTTCGATGCCAGCAACATAACCGCCATCGCAATCACTACCGCCGCCATCATCACCGGCAGATGGTTAACCATCCCTACTGCAGTAATTACCGCATCCAACGAGAAGACGGCGTCAAGGATGACAATCTGTGTGACGACCACCCAGAAACTGGCGTAGCCTTTACCGTGGCCGGAATCATGATCGCGGTTTTCCAGCCGTTCATGCAGTTCGGTTGTTGCTTTGAACAGCAAGAATATCCCCCCGAACAACATAATCAGGTCGCGTCCGGAGAAGGAGAAATCCATGACGGTAAATAGCGGTTTGGTCAGCGTGACCATCCATGAAATCAGCGACAGCAGCCCCAGACGCATAATCAGCGCCAGTGATAACCCCAGCAAACGCGCTTTATCGCGTTGTTTTGGCGGCAGTTTGTCAGCAAGAATGGCGATGAAGACCAGGTTATCGATACCCAGCACAATTTCGAGAACAACAAGCGTGAGTAGCCCCGCCCAAATTGAGGGGTCCATTAAGAATTCCATGACAAGCTCCTGCTTAAGGAATAGCTATTCGACGCCAGAAATAATGCAGGCGTAACGACAAAATGCAAACGAAAGGTGCGGCATAGAGTGCCAGAAAGGCAGGCGTTAAAAGGCCTGATGCTGAAATGACGTCGGTGACGATCCATACTGCGGGCTACTGCCCTATACTCCATGGTTGTTAAACGGGAGTTAAACATATCAGAGACGCCTCTGATTTGGCAAAGATTTACCTTCCTTTGCAAACGAATGTGACAAGGATATTTTACCTTTCGAAATTTCTGCTAATCGAAAGTTAAATTACGGATCTTCATCACATAAAATAATTTTTTCGATATCTAAAATAAATCGCGAAACGCAGGGGTTTTTGGTTGTAGCCCTTATCTGAATCGATTCGATTGTGGACGACGATTCAAAAATACATCTGGCACGTTGAGGTTTTAACGATAATAAAGGAGGTAGCAAGTGACCATTGCTATTGTTATAGGCACACATGGTTGGGCTGCAGAGCAGTTGCTTAAAACGGCAGAAATGCTGTTAGGCGAGCAGGAAAACGTCGGCTGGATCGATTTCGTTCCAGGTGAAAATGCCGAAACGCTGATTGAAAAGTACAACGCTCAGTTGGCAAAACTCGACACCACTAAAGGCGTGCTGTTTCTCGTTGATACATGGGGAGGCAGCCCGTTCAATGCTGCCAGCCGCATTGTCGTCGACAAAGAGCATTATGAAGTCATTGCAGGCGTTAACATTCCAATGCTCGTGGAAACGTTAATGGCCCGTGATGATGACCCAAGCTTTGATGAACTGGTGGCACTGGCAGTAGAAACAGGCCGTGAAGGCGTGAAAGCTCTGAAAGCCAAACCGGTTGAAAAAGCCGCGCCAGCACCCGCTGCCGCAGCACCAAAAGCGGCTCCAACTCCGGCAAAACCAATGGGGCCAAACGACTACATGGTTATTGGCCTTGCGCGTATCGACGACCGTCTGATTCACGGTCAGGTCGCCACCCGCTGGACCAAAGAAACCAATGTCTCCCGTATTATTGTTGTTAGTGATGAAGTGGCTGCGGATACCGTTCGTAAGACACTGCTCACCCAGGTTGCACCTCCGGGCGTAACAGCACACGTAGTTGATGTTGCCAAAATGATTCGCGTCTACAACAACCCGAAATATGCTGGCGAACGCGTAATGCTGTTATTTACCAACCCAACAGATGTAGAGCGTCTCGTTGAAGGCGGCGTGAAAATCACCTCTGTTAACGTCGGTGGTATGGCATTCCGTCAGGGTAAAACCCAGGTGAATAACGCGGTTTCGGTTGATGAAAAAGATATCGAGGCGTTCAAGAAACTGAATGCGCGCGGTATTGAGCTGGAAGTCCGTAAGGTTTCCACCGATCCGAAACTGAAAATGATGGATCTGATCAGCAAAATCGATAAGTAACGTATTGTGTTGATTATCACTCAGTTTTCACACTTAAGTCTTACGTAAACAGGAGAAGTACAATGGAGATTACCACTCTTCAAATTGTGCTGGTATTTATCGTAGCCTGTATCGCAGGTATGGGATCAATCCTCGATGAATTTCAGTTTCACCGTCCGCTAATCGCGTGTACCCTGGTGGGTATCGTTCTTGGGGATATGAAAACCGGTATTATTATCGGTGGTACGCTGGAAATGATCGCGCTGGGCTGGATGAACATCGGTGCTGCAGTTGCGCCTGACGCCGCTCTGGCTTCTATCATTTCTACCATTCTGGTTATCGCAGGTCATCAGAGCATTGGTGCAGGTATCGCACTGGCAATCCCTCTGGCCGCTGCGGGCCAGGTACTGACCATCATCGTTCGTACTATTACCGTTGCTTTCCAGCACGCTGCGGATAAGGCTGCTGATAACGGCAACCTGACAGCGATTTCCTGGATCCACGTTTCTTCTCTGTTCCTGCAAGCAATGCGTGTGGCTATTCCGGCCGTCATCGTTGCGCTGTCTGTTGGTACCAGCGAAGTACAGAACATGCTGAATGCGATTCCGGAAGTGGTGACCAATGGTCTGAATATCGCCGGTGGCATGATCGTGGTGGTTGGTTATGCGATGGTTATCAACATGATGCGTGCTGGCTACCTGATGCCGTTCTTCTACCTCGGCTTCGTAACCGCAGCATTCACCAACTTTAACCTGGTTGCTCTGGGTGTGATTGGTACTGTTATGGCAGTGCTCTACATCCAACTTAGCCCGAAATACAACCGCGTAGCCGGTGCGCCTGCTCAGGCAGCTGGTAACAACGATCTCGATAACGAACTGGACTAACAGGTGAGCGAAATGGTTGATACAACTCAAACTACCACCGAGAAAAAACTCACTCAAAGTGATATTCGTGGCGTCTTCCTGCGTTCTAACCTCTTCCAGGGTTCATGGAACTTCGAACGTATGCAGGCACTGGGTTTCTGCTTCTCTATGGTACCGGCAATTCGTCGCCTCTACCCTGAGAACAACGAAGCTCGTAAACAAGCTATTCGCCGTCACCTGGAGTTCTTTAACACCCAGCCGTTCGTGGCTGCGCCGATTCTCGGCGTAACCCTGGCGCTGGAAGAACAGCGTGCTAATGGCGCAGAGATCGACGACGGTGCTATCAACGGTATCAAAGTCGGTTTGATGGGGCCGCTGGCTGGTGTAGGCGACCCGATCTTCTGGGGAACCGTACGTCCGGTATTTGCAGCACTGGGTGCCGGTATCGCGATGAGCGGCAGCCTGTTAGGTCCGCTGCTGTTCTTCATCCTGTTTAACCTGGTGCGTCTGGCAACCCGTTACTACGGCGTAGCGTATGGTTACTCCAAAGGTATCGATATCGTTAAAGATATGGGTGGTGGCTTCCTGCAAAAACTGACGGAAGGGGCGTCTATCCTCGGCCTGTTTGTCATGGGGGCATTGGTTAACAAGTGGACACATGTCAACATCCCGCTGGTTGTCTCTCGCATTACTGACCAGACGGGCAAAGAACACGTTACTACTGTCCAGACTATTCTGGACCAGTTAATGCCAGGCCTGGTACCACTGCTGCTGACCTTTGCTTGTATGTGGCTACTGCGCAAAAAAGTTAACCCGCTGTGGATCATCGTTGGCTTCTTCGTCATCGGTATCGCTGGTTACGCTTGCGGCCTGCTGGGACTGTAAGACTGTTGTACACTACCGGGGCCTTTTGGCCCCGTTTTTTTATCTGGAGGATTAATGACAATCACGGACCTGGTACTGATTCTTTTCATCGCCGCACTCCTGGCCTTCGCGATCTACGATCAGTTCATCATGCCCCGCCGTAACGGCCCCACCCTGCTGGCAATTCCTTTGCTCCGGCGTGGTCGCATCGATAGCGTTATCTTCGTCGGATTGATTGTCATTCTTATCTATAACAACGTCACGAATCATGGTGCGTTAATAACGACATGGTTATTAAGCGCACTGGCTCTGATGGGTTTTTATATATTCTGGATCCGCGTTCCGAAGATCATCTTTAAACAAAAAGGTTTTTTCTTCGCCAATGTCTGGATTGAATATAGCCGAATCAAAGCGATGAACTTGTCGGAAGATGGCGTGTTGGTGATGCAATTAGAACAGCGTCGGCTGTTAATCCGCGTTCGAAATATCGACGATCTGGAAAAAATTTATAAGCTTCTCGTTTCAACTCAATAAGTTATGAATTTAGCCAAAGCTATGTTTAGTGTATTTTTAATAATCAGACATAGCTTAGGCTATATTACCTCTTCCCTTATTTGTTATTTATTTTAACGTTTCATTGATATATAAATCTAAATGTAAATCGTTATCAATAAAGCAATGAAATAATATATTCCAACAGTTGTTTTATATTCTCAAAATATGTTAAGGTTGCGCCCTCATTTGGGGAGTAGCCGATTTCCAGATTCCGGAAATGTACGTGTCAACATACTCGTTGCAAAACGTGGCACGTACGGACTGAATACTTTCAGTCAGGCGAGACCATATGCACATCAATCGCTATGCCTGCATGAACGCGAAAACCATCGCGGCTTGTTGTTCATGTATGCATGTTTGCTGGGGGCGATGATGTGTTTTATGGATACCCCGGTCAGGACATTGTCATGAATATCACTGCTACTGTTCTTCTTGCGTTTGGTATGTCGATGGATGCATTTGCTGCATCAATCGGTAAAGGTGCCACCCTCCATAAACCGAAATTTTCTGAAGCATTGCGAACCGGCCTTATTTTTGGTGCCGTCGAAACCCTGACGCCGCTGATCGGCTGGGGAATGGGCATGTTAGCCAGCCGGTTTGTCCTTGAATGGAACCACTGGATTGCGTTTGTGCTGCTGATATTCCTCGGCGGGCGAATGATTATTGAGGGTTTTCGTGGCGCAGATGATGAAGATGAAGAGCCGCGCCGTCGACACGGTTTCTGGCTACTGGTAACCACCGCGATTGCCACCAGCCTGGATGCCATGGCTGTGGGTGTTGGTCTTGCTTTCCTGCAGGTCAACATTATCGCGACCGCATTGGCCATTGGTTGTGCAACCTTGATTATGTCAACATTAGGGATGATGGTTGGTCGCTTTATCGGCTCAATTATTGGGAAAAAAGCGGAAATTCTCGGCGGGCTGGTGCTGATCGGCATCGGCGTCCAGATCCTCCGGACGCACTTCCACGGTTAATAAGAACGCTGCCAGAGGTGAATATTAAAGTCCGTCTGGCAGTCGAACACTTCTTTTGCTGCCAGTGTTTGCCAGACTTCTGGCTTCGCACGCCAGGCAAACGGCGTCATCTGCAATAATGCGACGGCTTCATCACCGCGAAGACGCATCGGATAACACAACTCCGCACTCTGCTGTAATGTAAAACCTTCCAGTTGTTCTGCATGAGGTGCATGAAGATGTACTTCATTGTAAATCAGCCCCTTCAGCTCCATCAAATGTCGCGGTCCCGGCGTGGCAGTAATGACCCAGCCGCCGGGCTTCACTACTCGTGCTAATTCTTCTGCTTTACACGGCGCGTAAATACGTATTATGGCGTCCATACTGGTATCGGAAAACGGCAAACGGTGGCTGGAAGCGACACAAAAAGTGACCTGCGGATAGCGTTTCGCCGCCGCTTTTATCGCTACCTTCGAAACATCCAGACCAAACGTGGTGATTTCGGGCAACGCATCGGCAAATGCGTGTGTGTAATACCCTTCACCACAGCCAATATCCAGCACCGCCGTGGCCTTATCATCAAGCCGTTCCCTCAGTTGGGCGACAATTGCATCACGCAGCGGCTGATAATGTCCGGCATCTAAGAATGCGCGGCGTGCTTGCATCATTTCCGCGCTGTCGCCCGGATCATGAGACCGTTTATGCTGAACGGGCAGCAGATTGACATACCCTTCTTTCGCCATATCAAACTGATGTCGCTGGGGACAGATATAGCTGTTTTTTTCACGCGAAAGAGGCTGATGGCAAAGTGGACAGGAAAAAGACATGACAACTCCGGCAGGATACTAAAGGCCGCAAGTGTAACGCGAATCACGCGGCGGGCAAATATCCGAACGCCAGGAGCGAAGATAAAGCATAGTAAAAAGCCTCGCATTCGACGAGGCTTTATAGCGAGATTGAAGCGTATTCACACTTCAGATCAGTGGATTCGATCAGATAGCTGTTACGTTAACAGCTGCCGGACCTTTCTGGCCGTCCTGAATTTCGAACTCAACGTTCTGACCTTCAGCCAGAGTTTTGAAGCCATTACCCTGGATAGCGGAGAAGTGTACGAACACATCTTTGCTGCCATCAGCCGGAGTAATGAAGCCAAAACCTTTAGACTCGTTGAACCACTTAACCTGACCTTTAATCTTTGCCATTTGAAAAATTCCTTAGATTGTTTTCTTCGCCCGCAGGCATAACATAGATAAAACTGACACATTACTGCATGAGGCACCAATATAAGGCTCGGCAGAGAAGCGGTATTCAACGTCAACGTGTTTACTCAGGACTTCTTTACTGAAAATGCCACACATAAACAGAACTGTACCTCGTTTAACCCGAAATCTGTTATCACATACAACGTTAATTATGGCAAGCCATTTTTAAACATGTCTCGATCAGACGCACAAATCTCGATACGTCTTCCACTTTTTTTGCACACTTATGCAACGGAATACGCGCCGATATATCATTGTGCTTAACCTTGCCAGTTCAGGCAGATACTTAAACTGGCGTAGTTTCTAACATAGTTCAATAAGTTCAGTTGTTCCAGGCCAGTGGGAGAAGTTATTACATAGTGCGTGCAATATCACATTTTCTGCTATGCAATGAATAAAAGGTTATATCACTTTTTCTCATAAAAAAGTCAGTTACGGCTATCAATTACCCTAAGGAAGGTGCGATTTAATCGTCATATGTGAGAACATAAAGCTTTCTTTATCATGAG
>ERZ772884.218-NODE-218-length-46970-cov-9.484451_pt1 | contig 46970 bp, 63 predicted proteins | sample MGYA00580574_ERZ772884 | MGnify/ENA primary metagenome ERZ772884 (study PRJEB29015, sample SAMEA2737690) | human gut metagenome | biome: human gut; feature: human-associated habitat; material: faeces | place: China | collected 2012 ... | reverse complement strand
GGTGTCGGCGGCGGCCGGTTTGATCCCAACGGTCTGGCGACCCGCGAGCAGACGGCGGCCATCCTGTATCGGTACGCCCGCTTCAAGGGCTGTGATCTGGATGCCTGCGGCGACCTGTCGGCGTTTGCGGACGCGGGCAGCGTGTCCGCTTTTGCGCTTGCGCCCATGACCTGGGCGGTGGGCGAGCGGCTGATCTCCGGCAATGCCATCGGCGGCCGGACGCTTCTCGATTCGCAGGGCGTGACCACACGCGCGCAGTTTGCGACGATCATGATGCGCTACATTTTGAACGTTGTCCAGCCGGCGCCCGAGCCCTGACAGCCGCTGCAACAGTACCGGCAGTCCGGCATCCCGGAGTGGTTTTTCCGCTCCGGGATGTTTTTTCGCCGCCGTTCGGCAGAAATCGCGGAAATCCCTGCCAGACTCTTGACAAAATCGCGCCCGCCATGCTAGTCTTTTTCACTAGGGAAATGAATTTTGACAGAAAGGCAATGGCAATGACATTAAATGAATTGAAGATCGGTTCCTCAGCAGTCATCACGGCCGTCGGTGGGGACGGCGCGCTGCGATGCCGGCTGTTGGACATGGGGCTGACACCCCGGACGCGCGTCACTTTGCAGAAGGTGGCGCCGATGGGCGACCCCATCGAGATCCGCGTGCGCGGCTATGAATTGACGCTGCGCGTAGAAGAAGCGAAGAAGATCGAGGTCGAGGGGGTGTCGGCATGATCTTTGCACTTGTCGGCAACCAGAACTGCGGCAAGACGACGCTGTTCAACGCCCTCACCGGTTCCAACCAGCACGTGGGCAACTTTCCGGGCGTGACCGTCGACCAGAAGATGGGCGAGATGCGCGACGAGAAGGGCTGCTCCGTCGTCGACCTGCCGGGCATCTACTCCCTGCGTCCGTATACGCAGGAGGAGATCGTCTCGCGCGATTTTATCATCAATCAGAAGCCGGACGGCATCATCAACATCGTGGACGCCACGAACATCGAGCGCAACCTGTACCTGACGCTGCAGCTGCTCGAGCTGCGCGTGCCGATGGTGCTGGCGCTGAACATGATGGACGAGGTGCACGCCAACGGCGGCGCCATCGACGTGCAGAAGATGAGCCAGGCGCTGGGCATCCCCATCGTGCCGATCTCGGCGGCGAAGGGGGAGGGCGTGTCTGAGCTCGTGGATCAGGCGCTGACCGTTGCGCGCAGCCAGACGCTGCCGAAGGTGACGGACTTCTGCGCGGATGATTCGGCCGTGCACCGCTGCATCCACGCGGTCGTGCACCTGATCGCCGACCATGCCGACCGTATTGGCGTGCCGGCGCGTTTCTGCGCGGCCAAGCTCATCGAGGGCGGGGACGATCTCGCGCAGTCGCTCGCGCTCGACGAAAACGAGCGGGAGCTGCTTGAGCACTGCATCGTGCAGATGGAAAACGAGACCGGGCTCGACCGCAACGCGGCGCTCGCGGACATGCGCTACACGTTCATCGAGGGCGTCGTGGCTGCTTCCGTGGTCAAGTGCCACGAGAGCAAGGAGCACGCGCGCTCCATGAAGATCGATCGCATCCTCACAGGCAAATATACCGCCCTGCCGATGTTTCTCGTCGTGATGTTCCTCACGTTTTATCTCACGTTCAACGTCATCGGCCAGTGGCTGTCCGACCTGCTGCAGCTCGGCATCGACGCGCTGACCGGCGTCGTGGACGCCGCGCTCACGGCCTACGGCATCAACCCCGTGGTACATAGCCTCATCATCGACGGCGTGTTCGCCGGCGTCGGCAGCGTGCTCGTGTTCCTGCCGATCATCGTGACGCTGTTTTTCTTCCTGTCCATTCTGGAGGACACCGGCTATATGGCCCGCGTCGCCTTCGTCATGGATAAGCCCCTGCGCAAGATCGGCCTGTCAGGGCGCAGCATCGTGCCGATGCTCATCGGCTTCGGCTGCTCGGTGCCGGCCATCATGGCCACGCGCACCGTCTCGTCCGACCGCGACCGGAAGATGACCATCCTGCTCACGCCGTATATGAGCTGCTCGGCGAAGATCTCGATCTACGCCTTTTTCACCGCGGCGTTTTTCCCGCGCTACCGCGCGCTCGTCATGCTGGGCCTGTATGTCCTCGGCATCCTCATCGGCATCCTCGCGGCGCTCATCATGAACAAGACGGCCTTCCGCGGCAAGCCCGTGCCGTTTGTCATGGAGCTGCCGAATTACCGCATGCCCGGACTCAAGAGCGTGGCGCTGCTGCTCTGGGAGAAGGCAAAGGATTTCCTCCAGCGCGCGTTCACGGTCATTTTCCTTGCGACCATCATCATTTGGTTCCTCCAGAGCTTTGACACGCGCCTGAACGTCGTGGCCGACAGTGCCAACAGCCTGCTCGCGCTCATCGGGCAGTTCATCGCGCCCGTCTTCCGGCCGCTCGGCTTTGGCGACTGGCGGTGCGCCACGGCGCTCATCTCCGGCTTTATCGCCAAGGAGTCCGTCGTCAGCACGCTGCAGGTGCTGCTCGGCGGCGCGGCCATTTCGTCGCTGCTCACCACGCGCTCCGCCATCAGCTTTCTCGTGTTCACGCTGCTGTATACGCCGTGTGTGGCCGCCATCGCCACCATCCGCCGCGAGTTGGATTCCCGGCTCAAGACGGTCGGCGTCGTGGTTCTGCAGTGCTCGGTCGCGTGGGTCGTGGCGCTTGCCGCGTATGCGATCGCGGGGCTGGTGTGATGCGGCTGATCGACTATCTCCTGCTGGCCATCGTGGCCGTGTGCGCTGTGATCGCGTGGCGCGTCTGGCGCCGCGCCATGAAAAAGGGCGGCTGCTGCGGCAGCGGCTGCACCGGTAACTGCGCGCAGTGCGGCAGAAACTGTGACTGCAAAAAAGAGAAATAGATAAAAGCAAGGCTTCCCGAATTCGGGAAGCCTTGCTTTTTTCTATGCGTGTGGCCGCGCTCACAGCTCCGCAATATGCACCGGGTTTCCGTGCTCCCGGATCAGGGCCGCGAGATCGTCCGCGCGCAGCCACACGGTGGCCGTGTTGTCGTTCGGGTGCACGCCGATGAGCCCCGGCTCAGCGAAAAACGCGGCGTCGAGGTAGAGCTGCGATGCTGCAAAAGCGCGCATGAACCCGTCGCTTACAGGCCGGCGCTGATATTGCCCGCATCCTCGACGCCGACGGAAAACGGAGAAACTCGCTGTGGAGCGCTTTGGGAGAGCGGTACTGCCGCTCGCCGTTTTCGCCCGGAAACACGATGGGGCTTTCGGTGTGCTCCTGCGATTTGATTTTGAAACGCAAAAGCCGGAGCAGGCGATGCTTGGCCTGCTCCGGCACATGGAAATGCTGTGCTGCAATTATGATTTTGCGAGTTCGGCAGTGATCGCCTGGTTAAACGCATCGGCCTGTGTGTCCCAATCGGAATACTCCGGATCGTCCTTGTGGCTTGGCAGCAGGCTGTTGTCAGACAGATAATCGCCGAGCACAGCCGTTACTTTTTTTGCGCCAAAATAATTCAGGTGATCCCCCTGGTCACGGGTATCCGTGCTCCAGTTGATCGACACCTGGTCGGACATGGTGTTGAAGTCGATGAACGGGATCTGCAGCTTATCTGCGAGCGCCTGCGTGCTGTTGTGGCGCGCCATGTTCCAGTTGACTGTGCTGGGCGTGCTGACGAGCATCAGCTGCGCGCCGTTTTCGTCACAGAAGGCCTTGATGCGCTCAACATAGGCGCGGTTTCGCTTCGGGATGGGAGCGTAGGCATCCGATGGCGTCATATAATTGCTGGCGTCCGCCGGAGTGGCGTTGCAGCGCAGCTGATACCCTTTGGCATTTTCGGTGTGGGTGTAATTGACGGTCATGCGCCAGTCATTTGCCTTCAGAGATTTCCACCGGTCGTGGTAGGAAAACACAGGGAAGAGGTCGCCGGCCTCCTGCAGCAGCATACTGCCGTACGAAAAATCGATGAAGATCACATCGGTCTCCAGGATCACAAGCTTGGGCGACTGCTTTTGGAAGGCTTTGTGCAAGAACGCTTCCGAATAGTACAGTGTCTGTCTGGATGTGCCGCAGCAGTAGGCCGTGTAACCGTATTGCTGCCACAGCTGCATCGGGATGAAGGCGGAATAGCTCTCGCTGTCACCGAGGATGAGCAGGTCGATCGTGTTGTCCGGTTCTCCGAGGATGCCGTTGGCCGCGGGGTCATGGATGCCGTCGCTGCGGGTGTTGTTTTTTGGCCGCACCAGCTGCGACACACCGGTCAGCAAAAGCGCCAGCACGGCGAGAAAAACGACGCATCTGAGCGTATGTTTGAGAAAACGGGACATGCGTGCCTCCTAAAAGTTCGCATACATGGGGTCGACGGGAATGTAGCCCTTTCCGTATGCTCCGAAAACGATGATGAACAAAATGAGCGCGTAGAAGACCGTCCAGCGTACTGCAGCAGGGCGCTGTGCCAGCAGCGCGCGCACGGACTTGCCTTTTTCGTTGATCACGCTCACGACGAACACGATCAGCAGTGTCACAGCAACGATCATGAGGTCAAACTTGTCAATACCGAGCGCCTTGAAGAGCGCATCGTCAAAGACGGGGAATGCAAATCCGGTGACCATGGTGCGGAACATCTGCATACCTGCACGCAGGCCGTTTGCACGGAAAAACAGCTCGCCGATGATGACCAGCACCGTCGTGCGCAGCATCTGCAGCAGACGGTACGGGAAGCTCTCGGCGCGGATGTGCAGCCGCGCGTTGACGGCCCGCACCGGCGGGGCGATGATGTTGCCGCCGAGGATCAGCACGAAGTGGTACATGCCGAAAAAGAGATAGCTCCACGCGGCACCGTGCCAGAGACCGTTGCAGAACCACACGCAAAAGAGCGCGACGGCGCTCGCCAGCAGTGGACCGTAGTGGTTGCCGAGGCGTTTGCGGGCGGCGGAAGTGAGCTTTTCCAGTGGCTTGAGCGTGACGACCGGGTAGAATACATAGTCCTTGAACCAGGTGCCGAGCGTGATGTGCCAGCGCTTCCAGAATTCCGAGATCGTCTTGGAGAAAAACGGTTGTCGGAAGTTTTCCGGCATTGTGACGCCGAGGATCTGCGCCGTGCCGGTGACGGCGTCCATCGAGCCCGAAAAGTCCATGTACAGCTGCACGGTGTAGCACACGGCAGCCAGTGCGATCACGCCGCCGTCAAAGTCGGTGTAGTTATTAAAGACATTTCTCACGAGCGGGTTGAGCCGGTCGGCGATGATGACCTTTTTCATCATGCCGTAGGCAATGCGCTGCAGACCGAGCGTCAGGTTCTCGTAGGTGATTGGCTTTGCGTCCCAGAGCTGCTGCGCGGTCTGGTCGTAGCGGCAGATCGGCCCTTCCACGATCTGCGGGAAGAAGCTGATGAACAGCGTCAGGCGCAGCAGATTCGTGTCCGCTTTTGTGACGCCGCGCTGCACGTCCACGATGTAGGACAGCGCCTGCAGCGTGAAAAAGGAGATACCGATCGGCATCACATACTTCGGGATCGCCAGCTGCACGGGAATGTGCAGGTGCGCCAGGAGCGTGTTGACATTCGTCGCGGCGAAGCCGGAATATTTGAGTGCGAACAGGACGCCGATGTGCAAAATGACGGCCAGCAAAAGGATCCGGTGCTGCACGGCCTGCTGACGCTTGCGCACGGTCTTGCGCTCGGCTTTTTCTGTCTGCGCGAGCAGAAGCTTCGTCTCCGACTGTATTTTGTCCAGCCACAGTCCGAAGTAGTGCATCGAAAGCGCCGTCAGAAGCAGGTATACGAGCAGCTTGCCGCTGATCAGCCAGAAAAAGGCGCAGTCGGCGGCGAGCAGGAAGTATTTTTTCCCGCGCCGCGGCATGAGACTGTACACCACAAGACAAAACGGCAGGAACACGACGAGAAATGCCGTCGAGAAGAAGGAGGTCAGGGCGCTCCCTTTTCCCGCGAGGAACAACGAAGAAAGCTCCATATCAGCAGCCCTCCTGCGCGTATTTACACACCGCGGCAGCTTGTGTCACAAGCGCACGGGCGCAGAAAAGAGCGCCTGCAGGTCCTGCGGCGCCGCTTTCCGGATGGCGTCTGGGGCACTGCGGTCCGGCCGGGAGAAAGGCTCCCTCCGGCAGAGCCGCCGCGCTGCATGTATGCTGTTCGGTCATTGATGGTTCCGTGCTTGCCATTTGCTCTGTTCTCCTAAAGACGCATTGTTGTGTGGAAACATTATAGCAGGGTTGTGCCGAAAAAAATAGCCAATGATACCTGAATTAGTCTTAATTCTTGCCACCGCTCCTAGGTACAGAGTCCTGCACATTCAGACGGAAAATACGTAGCTTGGTTTCGGTTTGTGCGAAAAAACCAGCCGGGCGGTGTGATCCGGATCGGACAGCGCGAAAATACCACTGACCGTGCAGATCTTCGAGCATAAAAAAGCCAGACGAACCATGCTGGTTCATCTGGCTCTGCAATGGTGGACCTGGGCGGGCCAAATAAGAACTTGTGGTGTTTTGCAGGAGGGCTTTTGCTAAATGTAACTGTTAACTAGGACATATCAACGGAGTAGCCTATCTGGAAACCATATTCAGAATTATAATCCACACGCTTTAAAAAAACGATCAAGCGTTTCATATGCAGTACGGAAAGCCTGCATCGTCTGATTATCAATCTCCCAATCTTGGGGACATTCTGCACTATTTTCCGCATCATAATGGTCTGCATCTGTACGACCGGCATTTAAATCTTCCATACAAGAAATAAATTTCTCTCTTGAAATACCTTGATCTAAAAACCGTTTGCCAAGTTGTTCCCAATTGTCACAAATTAGAGTTTTTAATCGCGAAAAGTAAAAATCAAACTTTTTATGATCAAAAAAATCAGAGAAATTACAGGAAGCAGGTTCTATACCGTAATGCGGTTTCAATATGCATTTTCCATTTTCTCTTATAAATAGGGCACGCCCCACCTCAGGAGAACTTGCATAGGTATAGTAATTCAGAATATAGCGTTTTAGCTTTTTCTCACATTGCGCTAGAGATAATATCAACCCATTTTAATTATCATTTAACCCAAACTGAATCGACCACAGCTTTTTCTTATACAATTGCTCGTACTCCAATACCTCATGCTTATCCCTCTTGATGGGAAATACCTCCAAAATGGAATACTGGAAATTATTGCAATAGTCAGCATCGGCGGTGATAAGCTCCTTGAGGCGCTTATTGCCGCCGTGCTTTGTCCGGGCATATTCGCTCCATCGGCCCCAGAGACCGCCCTGCTCACCGCTGGCGGAGCCGACATAGTGCTTACCCGTTTTGGTATCCGTAATAAGATACACCCCAGCCACAGCAGACAGTTTTTCCTCCCACTCTTTGTATGCTGCTTTGTTGTAAACAATTTTGTGGAGCGTCTCAAAAGACAGCAATACCTTGTCATAGCTGGTAAAGCTGATTTCAGACACGGCAGGGCGGATTTCCAACAATTCCTTCTCTGTTGTTCCGTTCTGACACCAATTGATCGTTCCCTTGCCCCAGTCAATCACAAGGCGGTCTTTCATATCAGCAAGTAAGTCCGTCTTGACCAGTTCATATACCACAGACTTCTCCTCAGTCATGCCGCTATCTGGTACAAAATCTTCTGGGAATTTTGTGCGGATATATGGCTTTGAACCACCAACGCGATAGCAGCCCCGAAAAACACCATTCGTGCCTTCCGTCCCCAAAAAGCTGATGACCATATCACAGTCCCGAAACCGCGCATGGTTTTGAACTGACTGATACAATTCCAGATAGCCCCGCTCGTAGTTGGCGGCTATCTCCTCTTTGGTAAGGTTGTGACGAATCAGCTTTACTCTGTCCCAGTTGATTTGCTTTCCAGCCAATAGCTCTTGAAATTTCATGGCATCCGTCCTTCTCTCTGCTTTTTTGAATTCATACCCACATGATAAAGCATCTTTTGGCGCATCGCAATAGATTACACATAAAAATATAAGTGTAAAAATAGCGTGTATTGCGGAGCGTATCTCCCAGAAGAAACGGGAACGCAACGAGCTGGAACAGCAGATTCTTTTGGAGACTTCCTCCCACCCTACGCCCACGGTCAATGAAGTGCGGTTCTTCCTGAACCAGTTCCGCAAAGGCGATGTGAATGACCTGAAATATCGGCAGGCACTGGTGGATACTTTTGTCAACAGGATTTACCTTTATGACGACAAAATGACTGTCCTGTATAATACACAGGACAGCCATTCTGATGTGACCATCGACGATTTAAGTTCGTCTAGGGTCGTTTTGGTGGACGATAGCTCCCCAAATCCGAACCCCTCGCTAGAAGGAGAGCCAGTGTTACTAACCCGGAAAGTCTTGGTTTTGCAGGAAGTGAGGTTATATGCAGTGGTGATTTTATATCCGTCAGGTTCGTCCCATACCGTCACGGAATTTACCAGAAGGTCGATGATACGCCGCCTGCAATCCTCGTCTTCTATATTGCCGCCTTGGAACTTCGTTAGCCAGAATATTATCTGATCTCTGTCAATTCGGCAGATATATTTTTCTTCTTCCCGAAGCTGAGAGGTCAGGTCTTTTTTTTCCTTTTCCAATTCGGTTAGGCGGTTTAAGAGAGTGTCAGACGCAATTCCTTTTTCAATGGCCTTAGTGATGTTGTTGATACCTTGCTCGATCTCGGTGAGTCTAGTAGATAGTTCAGGAATACAGGTGTTTTCCTTTAAGTCCCTGTCCGCTTGCGACATAGCCATGTCGGCCAGTTCCTCAATCACATCGTTGGTAAGCAGCGCCATAGCGTCCTGTGCGACAATGCGTTCAATGAAATCTTTCTTCAATGGCTTCTTATCACAGCCCTTTCGCCGTTTCCGTGAATAGCAGGTGTAGTAGTTGTGGATAGCCCCTGTCTTGCTCGTACCGCTTTCCCCGTTCATAGTGGCTCCACAATGCCCGCAGAACAGCTTTCCAGATAGGAGGTAATCTACCTTAGCTTTACCCCTTGCAGGTGCGTCAGCGGCCAAAGAAAGCCGCCGTTGCACCGTTTCAAAGAGGTCTTTGTCGATGATGGCTGGAATGGCGTTTTCTTTTTTTATGTCTTTGTAGATGTATGTCCCGATATACCGCACATTCTTAAACATGGATTTAAAACTGCTTCGGTTAAACTCCGAGTTTTTGGCAGTACGGTAGCCCTTACTGTTGAAGATGCGGCAAATCTCAGCCATGCTCTCGCCATTGGCGTAGAGTTGAAATGCTTCTTGGACGATATGAGCGGTTGCCGGATTTATTACAAGTTTATGATCTTCGATTTTGTAGCCCAATGGGACATGGCCGCCAACGGAATGACCCTTCATAGCGGACTCTCTCAGACCACGGGTAATCTTCTGACTGAGGTCTGCGGAATAATATTCGGCAATACCTTCAAGCACAGACTCCAAGATGATACCTTCAGGGTTCTCGGAAATCGTTTCGGTTGCGGACTTGACCCGAACTCCATTCTTCCGCAGCCGCATTTTAAACACGGCGCTGTCTTCTCTATTTCTGGCAAAGCGGTCGAGCTTCCACACGACCACGAAGTTCCAGAGATGATGAGCGCTGTCGGAAATCATCTCTTGGAAATGGACTCGCTTTTCTACATCTTTCCGAGCAGTAGTAGCACGGTCAACATAGATGGCGACAATGCGGAAGCTCTTGCGCTTACAGTACGCAATACAGTCTCGAAGCTGACCCTCAATGGACTGTTCCGTCTGCCGTTCCGAACTGAACCGAAGGTACAAAGCGACATCAACTTCACCTTTGGTCAGGGTGGTAGGGTCATCATGAAACTGCTGCTGTTCCTCCGGGGTTAACATGGAGAGGTCGATATTAAACTTTTTACGCATATCAGAACCTCCGCTTCATTTCCCGGACACGACCGATAAAGTGCAAGCGTTTCTGGTCGGCACCTACGAACTCCATATCAGGATAGTAAGGGTTGAAGGAGTGAAGCGAGATGGAATTTTCACCGAACTCGACCTGTTTTAAAAACCCTTCTGTACCGTCTACCACGACCACGGCAATACAGCCGCTCTCAATTTCTGCGTCCATCTGAATAAGCACTCTATCGCCATTATCAATCTTCGGTGCCATGCTGTTACCAGATACTTCGAGCCAAAAGCAGTTGTCGTTATCGTATTCGTCATCAACTGCTTCCCAACCAACAATCATTTCTTCCGCAATCACCCCTGTCCCCGCCGAAGCTAAACCGATGACTGGACGCAAACCCCGTTTCTCATACGGAATGTAGGTGCCTACCGTTTCCGTATTAGGAATGGGGTTATTAGTTTTCCCCATGAGGTAGTCAACCGACACCCCGAAATATTTGGCAAGAAGTTGTTGAGTGGAACGGACAGGGATAGCCCCTTTCTTCCATTCCCCAAAAGAATTTTTGCCGAGATTGAGTTCATCAACAATCTGTTTCTGAGTTAATCCCTTTTCTCTGCGAAGTTCAGTCAGTCGCTCGTAGAAAGTCATCGTGTTTTCCTCCGTTCCCGTCAACGGGAATTTTTTTCAGAAAATCACTATCGCCCTATTGACAAATCCCGTCTGTGGGATTATACTCAACTTACAACAACGAAAGTTAATAAAGGCAACAGTAATCCGAGGGGTCAACTTCCTTCTCGCAAAAGGAAATCGGCTCCTTCATAATCGGGGTATCGCCAATGCTATTGTCGTTCGCAAAACTGATTGTAGCATAGGCGACCTCCGATTGCAAGGATTATTTACAACTAAAGTTGCAATCCACATGAAAGGAGGTCGCACGATGGCAGAAACTTCCCGTCCGTTGTCTATGAGAGATCGTTTTTCCTACGCAGAACAGATTAGGGATAAGATTTCTCACTTTACGCTCACCTATGCGTGGCTTATTCATCGCCTGTCGGACGAGGGGCTGCTCACGGACAAGTTTGAAATGTCGGCAACGCTGTCCGGCACTCGTATTGGCCCAAAAGCAGATGAAATCCTGCGTCGCTCGCTCGATATTTTGAACGAGTACGAGGCGAAAATCGTATCATGAGTGTTTTCGTCCCCGAAAAACAGGCTCAGGCAAGCGCACTAAGCCTACTGGTCGCTCAGCGCGTTCGAGAATATTTCAAGGACGAAGCTCACCGAGCCGAGTTTGAAAAGTGGTACGAACAGCGATACGGCAAGAAGTACATATGGAAGAAGGTCACTTCATGAAAAAGGTTTTTGGAGCACTCGCGTTTCTCTCGTTTTTCTACCTTCTGGGTGTAGTCGGTTCTATCGAAAAAGAGATGATGACGCTGGGTGTTGGCGCAATTCATATGGCGGTTAGCCTTGTGTGTTTTGGCTTGTTCGGTAAGCTGTACGGCCTTTCGGAGTCGAAGCAAAGAAAAAGCCGCTGACGGAAGTACCAGTTCCATCAACGGCAAGCGAAAATGCTCAATCCGATTATATATCGGAAATATTCACTTGTAAAGGAGTGATGCAAATGAACGTCAATCGTAAAGTCGGCAACGGTTTTGAAAAATCGTTGTGTGAATATTTGTCCAATAAGGGCTTCTGGGCGCATAATCTCGCTCAAAACGCACAAGGTCAGCCGTTTGATGTGCTTGCCTCTCGTAATCGAGAAACACACCCGATCGATTGCAAGGTGTGCGAGAATGATGTTTTTCGCCTGAATCGAATCGAAGAAAATCAGCGATCCGCAATGACGCTGTGGGAAGCTACAGGTAACGGCACCGGCTGGTTTGCGCTGAGGCTGAAAGACGGAGATGTATATTTCATTTCGCTCTATACACTCAATAATTTGGCCGCGAAAGGTGTTAAGCAACTCAACGAAAGGGATATTCGCATGATGTGTATTTCCCTTGATGCGTGGGTGAGTCTATGCAAGTAACTGTTGGCAACCAGCTCCGAATTGAAAACCCGTCTGAGCAGTTGCTTACATGGTGCAAGAAGCAGCTCATCCTTTCTAATCCCGAATACATCAAGAAAAAACGTATGGGTTTCTGGACAGGCAATACTCCTGAGAAGTTGCATCTGTTCCAATGGGACGGCGACACACTGGTTCTTCCCTACGGGTGCTTGAACGATGTGCTGGCGATGGACGATTGCCACATGAAGGTCAATCTTCCCACGCCGACCGAGGTGGACTTCGGTTGCACCATTCCGCTCTATGACTACCAAGTGGAAGCCAAGGAAGCCCTGATAACAGCCTACTACGGTATCCTTCAAGCTCCTGCGGGGTGCGGTAAGACACAGATCGGAATTGCTGTTGCGGCAGATACAGGTCGAAGGACACTCTGGCTGACCCATACACGGGATTTGCTCGTACAGAGCAAAAGCCGAGCGGAGCAGTACATGAGTCCTTCTCTGACTGGCACAATCACCGAAGGTAGGGTTCAAATCGGCAAGGCAATCACCTTCGCAACGGTACAGACCATGTGCAACCTCGATCTGAGTCAATACCGTGATGTTTGGGATTGTATCATCGTGGACGAGTGTCACCGTGTAGCCGGAACCCCGACCGCCATGACGCAGTTCTCAAAGGTGCTGAACGCTCTGGCAGCTCGGCACAAGTACGGTCTGTCCGCCACGGTTCACAGGGCAGACGGTATGATTGCCGCCACCCACGCCTTGCTGGGTGGGATTGCCTATCGGGTGCCGGACGAAGCGGTGAAAGACAAGATTATGACCGTCAGCGTTCTACCCCGTGCCACGCATCAAGGACTCAGCCGTGAGTTCTTAGACACGGACGGTACGATCATTTACGCTAAGTTGGTCAATTATCTTACTGAACGGTGTGACCGGAATGATTTGATTGTTGCTGACCTTGTGGCAAACCGAGATCACTACAATCTTATTCTTTCTGATAGGCTTAGTCATTTGGAGAACCTAATGAACCATCTCCCGTCCGACCTGAGAAAACAGGCGGCCATGATTGATGGGAAGATGACCACGAAGAAAGCTAAGGCTCTCCGAGAACAGGCCATTGAGGAAATGCGGCAGGGGCGCAAGCGGTATCTGTTCGCTACCTATTCACTGGCAAAGGAAGGACTGGATATTCCCCGGCTCGACCGCTTGTATTTGATCACACCGCAGAAGGACTACGCTGTAATAACTCAGAGCATTGGTCGTATCGCTCGTACCTTCGAGGGAAAGGGTGAGCCTATTGCCTACGATTATGTGGACGATGGTATTCAGTACCTCGTGAGAAGTTACAAGAAGCGATGTACCACCTACCGGAAAGCGGGGTGCAAGTTCCTTGAATCTTGAACCTTTCATTTTCGACTGCGAGGTGTTTGCCTACGATTGGCTTTTTGTCTTCAAAGACAAGGTTACGGGGGAATACACCGAGATTTGGAATGACAATGAAGCGGTCGAACAGTTCATGACCCAAGAACCCCTGTTGGCAGGGTTCAACAATAAGCACTATGACCAATTCATTCTGAAAGCAGTTCTCTCAGGTTTCACGCCGGAGGAAATAAAGGCGGTCAACGATTTTATCATCGTTGGTGGTCACGAGGGCTGGAAGTACGCCCCTCTCCGTGACTGCGGAATTTTCTTCGATCAATATGACCTGATGGACGATTGCCAGATGGGGTTGTCTTTGAAAGCAATCGAAGCGCACCTCGGAATGGACATTCGTGAAACCACTGTTCCGTTTAACATCGACCGCCCTCTGACTGAGGACGAGAAGCGAGAGGTCGCGTTCTACTGCCGCCATGATGTTGACGCAACCGACAGGCTGGATGATCTTCGTCAAGGCTACCTGTCCAGTAAGCTCACGCTGGGTCGTGAAAAGGGGCTGTATCCCGCGAAAGCCCTCTACATGACCAATGCCAAGCTGACCGCTGCTTACCTTGGCGCAGAGCAAAAGCCACACTATGACGAGCGGGAATATCAGTATCCGCCGAAGCTGCTTCGCAAGTATATTCCGCAGGAAGTGTTTGACTTCTTCGAACGGTTGAAGGATAAGAGTATTCCTGACGAAGTGGTGTTCAAGGAAAAACTCGATCTGATGGTAGGCGGTTGTCCTTGTACCATCGCCTATGGCGGTATTCACGGAGCTATCCCGTGTTACCGAGAGAAAGCCACAGAAACCCGCTCTATCCGCAACAAAGATGTTGCAAGCTACTATCCACACCAGATGACCTTGAACGGTTATTGTAGCAGAAACATTCCCTCTCCCGATGTGTATGCCGCCACTATTGAGCGGCGTGTTAAGGCGAAGAGGGCTGGCGATAAGGCTACGGCGAACGCTTTGAAGCTGGTGCTGAACACCACCTACGGCGCTATGCTGAACCGCTACAATGACCTGTATGACCCACTCATGGGGCGCTCGGTCTGTATCTCAGGCCAGTTGCAGTTGCTCGAAATGGCGGAACATCTTGTTCAGGACTGCCCCACCTTGAAGATCATTCAGCTCAACACCGATGGCATCATGGTCAGCCTTGATGACTGCGATGTTCCTATGTATCAGGAAATCACGCAGGAGTGGCAGGACAGAACCGGCTTTGAGTTAGAAGAAGACCTTATCAAGATGATCTGTCAGAAAGATGTGAACAATTATGTCGAGATTCCCTTCGGGGGCGATCCTAAAATCAAGGGCGGCGTTCTCGTTCGTGGGATTGCCCCGGCAGGAGCGTTCAACATCAATAACAACGCTTGTGTGGTCGCCAAGGCGGTCAAGGATTATCTGGCCTACGGCGTTCCGGTCGAAGATACCATCATGAACTGCGACCGCCTGCTGGACTTCCAGTTGGTCGCCAAGGCCGGGAGTAAATACGGTGACGCTCTCCACGAGGTAGACGGTCAGATGGAGATTGTACAGAAGGTCAACCGGGTATATGCCACGGAAGATCATCGGTACGGAACCCTCTACAAAATCCACCTCGGTACTGGCAATCCCGTCAAGATTGCTGGACTCCCCGCAAAATGTGTCGTAGACAACGACAATCACCTGACGATTGATGTGGTTGATCGTGACTGGTATATCCGGCAGGCGAGAAAGTATGTCCGAGATTTTCTCGGAGAGAAGCCGCCCAAGCGAAATACCCGCAGAGTCAATTCCATTAAGAAAAAATTATTAGAAATGTTGGAGGTGAATTGATGACAGATTGGACAGGTACGGGAACATCGACATTCAAAACTATTGGTGCGTCCAATCACACTGAAAAAGAGCGTGAAACTTATGATTTCTATGCAACCGAACCAAAAGCGGCGGAGCTGCTATGCGATATATTCCGCTTTTCACCTTACATTTGGGAGTGTGCTTGCGGAGAGGGGCATTTATCCGAAGTTTTTGAGAAGCGCGGATACTTGGTCAAATCTACGGACTTAATTGATCGTGGTTACGGGGAAAGTGGTGTTGATTTTCTCCAATGCAACGAGCCATTTCCCGGAGATATTGTCACCAATCCTCCCTACAAGTATGCACAACAATTCGTTGAAAAAGCTCTCTCTCTTGTAAAAGAAGGAAATCATGTGGCGATGTTCTTGAAGCTCACTTTCATGGAAGGTCGAAAGCGTAAAGAACTCTTTATGAAATCTCCACCCAAAGTAATTTATGTATCCAGCTCCCGTCTCTTGTGTGCGAAAAACGGCGAGTTTCAAAAGATGATTGAGGGCGGCGGTTCCGCTGTTGCCTACGGCTGGTACATTTGGGAAAAAGGTTTCACAGGAAATACCACAATCAAGTGGTTCAATTAAAAGGAGGATTATTAACTATGGCTACTACCAAGAAGGCCGCTGAGACTGCGGCGGTGGATTATTCCGCCATGAATGTATTCCAGAAGTTGCAGCTTGCCCGTGTGCGCTTCCTCGAAGCTGGCGTGGACAAGAGCGGTAAGCACATGAAGCTCGAATATAAGTATTTCGAGCTGGCGGACATTGTTCCCAAGGCCGAGCAGATTTTCCTTGAAATCGGTCTGATGATGGTTCCGTCTATGTACGGCGACAAGGCGACCGCTCGTGTCTACAATGTCAATGACCGTGAGGACTTCATTGACTTTGTCGCACCGTACACCCCCATCGCCCCCATCGTGTCCAACGCGGGCAATCAGGTCACAAACGAAATGCAGGCGACCGGCAGCTCCATAACCTACATTCGCCGCTACCTGTGGCAGCTCGTTCTTGACATTGTGGAGCATGACAGTATCGACAGCGGCGAGTTTGACATGACTCCCGCTCCCGCTCCTGCCGTCACCAAGAAGCTCCCTGTGACCGCTGCACAGCGTCAGGAGATCAAGAAGGAACTGACCGGCGCTCCTGCTGGTGCGGCTACCAAGGAACAGGTCGGTACACTGAAAGGTCTGCTGAAAAAGCTCTTGGATATTGACGCAGAGCAGGAACAGTTCGTGCAGACCATCGCCATGAAGACCGAGGGCTTTTCCAAGATCGAAGCCGACAAGTGTGACGCTCTGATCGAGGGCGTGAACGATATGCTGGCTGGCTATGAGATGAAAGCGGCGAAGGAGGGCTAAAGTGTGGAATGGCTTGACGGCAACAAAATTCAGATTATTCCTCCCAAGCGTCCGAAGAAGCTGACCGGTACTCGCTTTGCTACTATCCTCGGTCTGAACCCGTGGTCTACGCCGTTCGAGATTTGGTGCGAAGTAACTCGCACCTATCAGAAGCCGTTCGAGGACACGATCTACACCATCGCCGGTAAGACCATTGAGCCTAAGCAGGCTGAGTACATGAAGCAGACCTACTTCATGAGCAATCTGGTCACGCCGACCGACATTTGGGGCAAAGACTACTTCCGTCAGACCTACGGTGACTTCTTCAAGGAAAGCCCCGTTCTCGGCGGTATGTGGGACTATTTGCTCTATGGTAAAGATGGTAAGCCCACCACCGTCCTCGAAATGAAGACTTCCAAGCGTGTCGAGGACTGGGAGGACGATATTCCTGAGTATTACGCTTTGCAGGCGGCGTTGTACGCTTACCTTCTCGGCGTGGACGAGGTTATCATGGTCGCTTCCTTCCTTGGGTTCAAGGATTACGACCATCCTGAGGAGTTTGTGTGTAGCGGTGAGAATACCATCACTCGCCCCTTCAAGGTGTCCGAGCGGTATCCTGACTTCGAGAAGAAGTATGTAAAGCCTGCCCTGAAATGGTGGAAGGACTATGTGGAGAGCGGCATTTCCCCTACTTTTGACGAGCGCAAGGACGCTGAAATCCTGAAAGCTCTCCGCACTAATAATCTGTCTCCTGAAACGGACATGGCGGCGCTGGTCAAGGAAGCCGAAGACCTGAAAGCCAAGCTGGACGCTCACGCCGCTGAGGTGACTGAGGACGAGAAGCGGTACAAGATCTTGACCGACATGATTAAGAAAGCCGCAATCGCTCAGTTCCGTGACGGTGACAAGAAAGTGTCTATCGCTGGCTCCGCCTATAATTGGGAAGTCAGCCGTACTTCCACCACGAAGATCGACAAGGACGCTATGGAAGCGGACGGTATTCTGGCGAAGTACACGACCACTGAGGACAGCTACCGCATTTCCCCAAAAAACATTAAGGAGGATTAACCTATGAAGTTTTCCAAGTTCGTGAAGTCCCTCGCCCCGGATGGCGGCGCTATCTACGAGTACATGGACGAACGCTGGCTTGCTTCCCCGTCCGTACTTATGCTCATTCCCGATGGTATCCGCAGCGTGACCGGGTACAGCAACGAGAAAATGCCCGAGGGCATTGGTCGCCTGATCTCTCAGGTCGGTTGCACCGAGTATGCCGAGTTGGTTAAGGCAATCATGCCCGAGCCGGACGGGGCAATCAGGGATTGTGTCCGCATCTTCGCTACGCTGGACAGCACCGTGACCCTTCCCATCACCAATGATGATTGGTCGCTGATCGAGAAGTCAGACTTCTGCGAAATTCTGTACGCTTACGATCTGGAAAGCGACAAGAGCGTACCGAAAGCCCTGCTGGTCAAACAGTACGCCAAGTACCCCGATGACGAAGACCAGTTGGTTGGTATCATCTTCCCCTGCGAGTACACAGAACAGCTCAATTTCTACGCCATGAAGGAGGACAAAAACAATGGCTAAAATCGGACTCACCGAGGGTTTTACCCTCATTCCCGAAGGTACTTATGTCTTTCAGATCACCGATGTGAAATACAAGGAAGACTTCGGCAAGCTGGAAGTCTATATGCAGACGCAGACCGGCAGCAAACATATCGAGCGTTTCTCCCTGCTGAAATCTGATGGCTCTCCCAACGAGGGTGCATACAACGCTTTCAGCTACTTCGCCAAGACCGCCCTCAACGACTTCGACCTAACCGAGATCGACCACACCGACTTGATTGGTCACTTCATCGAGTGCGATGTGGAACATGATGTTCAGGAGAACCAGAGGAAGCCCGGACAGAGCATTACCTTTGTCCGTCTGGCTGATAAACGCCCCTCTGAGGGCTGGGACGGCTCTGACAATACGGTTGCCACCTCCACCGCCAAAACCGCTCCTGCGGCTTCTCAGGCGACTCCTAAGACCCCGATGGATTTGATGGCTCTCCTTGGCTAATAGCGAGCGCGAGGGAGGGCTAAAATAAAACGCTCTACCTCGCCAATGGTATGTTGAAAACTATGTTGAAAGTGAGGATAAGCTACAATGGCAGAAGCCTATTATCATTCGCTCTCCAAGGTTCAGCGCCACGCTGAAATCTGCAAGGAGATCAACGATCTTTACGAGCGTAAGAACCATGACTACGGTGACAGCTTCCACCAGACCTTCATCGAAGAAGGAATGGCGATGGCTCGTATCCGGTTGGGAGATAAGTTCAGCCGCTTCAAGACCCTCTCCCGTAGCGGTGAGCAGAAGGTCAATGACGAGTCTATCCGAGACACCCTGATTGACCTCGCCAACTACGCCATTATGACTGTACTGGAAATGGAGGTTGCGAAAGATGTTGCAGATTAAAACCATTAAGAACCGTCTGGACAATCCCATCACCTTTGACGATGAAGTAAATGCGGCTCTGCGCAAGGGGTGGACTCTGAAAAAGAGAACCGTTCTACGGCCTATCGCCCAGTCCGAGTCCGTCTATATTCACACTATGTTGTATGCAGAGTTGGAGAAGGAGGTTGCGGAAGATGAATGAGAACAACGACCTCGTACAAGTAGTACGGTGTAAAGACTGCGTATGGTATATGCACGAGGAAGGTTGCCCCCTTAGCGCAAGTGGTATGCACGATAAAAACGGGAAACTTCCTCATGCCACCGATTTTTGTAGTTATGCTGAAAGAAAGGTATCGAAATGACGCTGAATGATTATCAGAAAGCCGCCGAGCGTACTTCCGGCAACCTGACCTCGTGGGATAAGGTTCGCAACGGCTGTTACGGCCTGAACGGCGAAGCCGGAGAGTGCATTGACATCCTGAAAAAGACCGAGTTTCAGGGTCATGATTTCGACCCGATGAAGATGGTTGACGAGCTGGGCGATGTCCTCTGGTATGTCGCACAGTTGGCGACCGGCTTGGGCGTGACTCTTGAATATGTGGCACAGCACAATGTCGATAAGCTGCTGGCTCGTTATCCTGACGGGTTCGACAGTGAAAAGAGTATTCACAGAAAGGAGTACGAAAACGATGGTCGGTGATTTCGTTGAGACAATTCACGGTGTCAACGGGATTTTGACCGCCTTATTGAGTATTATCAGATGCCGGACGATTACACATGGCTCTGCAAAGAAATGTTGAAGCGTATCGGCGTTGATGTTGAAGCATGGAACAAAGAAAGGAAAGAACCCGATGAAACTGAAAAGCATTGACGGCAAAGTGCCGTATATCATGGCTGCTGGAAAAGACTTCGTGAAAGATGAAATGTCGCTGGCGGCGGCAGAGCAGATTTGCTCTCGTGGAACGCAGACCGCCAGCAAGCTCTTTCCCGATTTCCCCATCTGCGTAGATGACAAGTTCTATTTTGCTGGAACCTCGACAAAGCCCAAGTCCAGCAAGGCTAAGACTCCTTGCGAGAGCTAACCATTACAATCTCCCTATGGTTCGTCATCATTATCACCGTTCTCTGTTGGGAAATGCCCACGGTTGAGGTTGAAGAACCTTCTCCCGTTGTCGAGGCGGTAGAGGTAGTCACCCCGGAGCCAAAGCTGGAGGTGACACCTCAGCCGTGGACAGACGAGGAAGTGATTGTGCTGGCGAGAATGCTATGGGGAGAAGCCAGAGGGGTCAACTCTGACGCTGAGAAAGCTGCTTGTGTGTGGTGTGTGCTCAACCGTGTCGATCATGGCTACGGCGATATTATAACGGTCGTGACTACACCTGAACAATTCGTAGGGCACAACGCGAAAAATTCGATCGATGACGATTTGATTACTCTCTGTATAGACGTGTTGTCCCGCTGGTATGCAGAAAAAGATGGACAGGCCGAAGTTGGCAGAGTGCTCCCCGCTGATTACTTGTGGTTTTCCGGTGATGGCGAGAGAAACCACTTCCGCAACGCCTACCGTGGCGGTGATAGATGGGACTGGTCTTTGCCCAGCCCGTATGAAAGCTGAGGTGGCAACAATGTATGAGAATATACCCGCTGAACTTCGAGCGGAAAAGGCATGGGTCAATGTGTGGAACGGGTCGAAAGTTCCCATGCAGGCCACCGTCAGAAAGGCGGCTTCTTCATCTAATCCCGATACATGGTCAAATTACATTGACGCTGAACACAATGTCCAGCACGGCTACTATGACGGTCTTGGCTATGTATTTCATGGTAACGGGATAATCGGTATCGACATTGACGATGGCTTTACTGACGGGCTTCTGAATCCGCTGGCGGCTGACATTATCGGTCGTTGCCGCTCCTACACAGAAAAGTCCAGAAGCGGGAGAGGGGTTCACATTCTCGTTCGTGGAGAGTTGCCCTTCAAGGGCAAGAACAACCGTGCTGCCGTGGAGATTTACAAGAGCAATCGGTACTTTATCATGACCGGCGAGGTTTTGATCTTCTCCGAGATCGTTGAAAACCAGTCAGCGATTGACTATGTAATCGAGAAGTATTTTCCCGACACACCGAAGGAAAGTAGCTCAGGTACGGTTGCCCCTCAGCGTATCTATTCTCCCATCTACCGCCGCCCTGAAAACGGTAAACTGCGTTTGAAGCCCGAATACCCGCCTATCACACCGGGAAGTCGGAACCTCAGCCTGACTTCTCTGGCGGGTCAGCTCCACAACCAAGGATACACCAAAGCAGAGATTTACAAAGAGCTGTTGTATGCCAACTCCCAAGCCTGCAAGCCCCCTCTCCCGCAGTCCGAGATCGAGTTAATTGTAAATTCAGTGACGAGGTATAAAAGATGACTACTGGTATCCAATGCTGTTACAAATGCCCGGACAGGCATCCGGGTTGTCACGCCAAGTGCGAACGATATCAAAAAGAACACGCAGACTACTTGCGCCGTAAGGAAATCGAAAATAATCAGCGGAAGAAAATACGTAATCTTGATATCTTCGATCGCTTTAATTATTGGAGGTAAGCATGGAAAACGCGCTTGACAAATATTGTCCGCTCAATCCGAGCGAAGATCAAGCCTTGCTATGTTCTGGCGAGAAATGCGCATGGTGGGACGAAGATTCTCAGAACTGCGCCGCTGTGGTGCTGGCGAGAGCGATAAAGAAAAGGAAGTGAACTCATGCTTTACAATTTCAATGGAACCCTTCTCAATGTCGCAGACATTGTGACTGTCTCAACCAGTAAAGGCCAACAAGCAGAATACCCCTTTGTTCTCACGGTTGCCATGAGAAACGGTCAGCAGTTTGCAGTCAGCTACCGCAACGAAAATAACCGCACACGGGAAGTCAATGAGATCGCACGAGCCTTTAACTACTCTGTGGCCAACCCCGTCACCCGCTACGAGGTTGAGTCCATCGTAGAGGAATACATTAAGAGGGTCAGGGCCGATCTTCGACCCCTGAAAAAGTTCGCAAAGGAGAGTGCTGAAAATGGCTGATGAAATCACAACCGTCCCCGAAGAGCAGGAGCTTTTCCAGCTCTCCAACGGTCGCTACATCATGGACGAAGCTCAGTCCAGAGTGATGTTTCAGATTAAGGAAGCACAGCCTGAGCATAGCCACCCGATCAGCGGCACGGGGTATTCGTGGGACGAGTCCGGCATGGCGGAGCTGTTCTCCGAGTGCTACAAGAATGATACCCGCTACTGCCCCGAAGCGAAAAGCTGGTTTACTTACAAAGATGGTGCATGGCGCAAAGACACGGGTTCTCTGCTGGTAGCGGAGAAGATCAAAGAGTTCTGCCGCCTGATGGCTCTCTACTGTGGCGAGATCGCCAACGAAGAACGCCGCACCGAGTACATGAAGTTCATCGTGAAGATGGGCGACCGGCGCTTCCGTGACCGGCTGATGAAGGACGCTGCCAGTGTGCTTCCCATCGCTTCGGCGGAGTTTGACGCAAATCCCTACCTTATCAACTGCAAGAACGGCACTTTCGACCTCGAAAAGATGGAGTTCCGGGAGCATGACTGGCACGACTTTCTGACCATGCAGACCAACTTCAACTATACCTTGCAGGACGCACGATGCCGTCGCTGGGAGAAGTTTATTGCGGAGGTCACTTGTAACGACGAAGACAAGGCTGACTATCTGCAAAAGGCGCTTGGGTACTCTATGTTGGGTGTGGCAAATGAGGAATGTATGTTCATTCTTCATGGCAAGACCACTCGCAACGGCAAGTCCACCATGCTCTCGGCAATTCACCACCTTCTCGGTGATTATGCTTCCGTGTCCCCCGTGTCGATCATCTGCAAGGCAGAACGCTCGAAGAACGCCGAAGCCGCGAACCCCATGCTGGCTTCTCTGAAAGGCAAACGGTTTGTCACGATGGCTGAGAGTAATCAGTATGGTAAGCTGGACGAGGAAACCATTAAACAGCTCACAGGCGGCGAGGAAATCAAGGCTCGGAACCTCTATGAGACTGCTACAACCTTCCTGCCGCAGTTCACCCTCTGGCTCTCCTGCAACGATCTTCCCACCGTCAGCGATAAGTCCCTGTTCGCTTCCGACCGTGTGCGGGTCATCGAGTTCAACCGCCACTTCACCGAAGCGGAGCAGGACAAGAACCTGAAAAACGAGTTTCAGACGCAGGAAGCTATGCAGGGCATTTTCGCTTGGCTGGTCGCCGGGTACTTTAAGTACAAGCGTTTCGGTCTGAAAATGTCTCCCGCTATGCGGAAGGTGGTCAACCAGTACGAGCGTGACAATGACCTGTGCCTGCAATTCCTTGAAGAACGCTGTGAGCAGGCCGAGGGAGTCAATATCCGCTCGAAGTCTCTGTTTGACGCTTACAAGATTTGGTGCAAGTCCAACGGGTACTTTGCCTGTTCCGCCAAGCGGTTCAACGCTGACATGGAGACTCACCCTGAGTGGCACGGCGGCAAGGTCGTGTATCAGGGCTACCCCGTCTACAAGAATCTCAGACTGAAAGGAGCGTCTTGATAATGAAATGGGTTAAATGCAAAAACCGACTGCCAGAACTTCACACCGATGTCCTCATGTTTTTCGACAATGGCGTTGGACAAAACATGGCAGTTGGGTTTCTCACTGATGTTGATGAACACATCACTTCATGGTGCGCCTATTCCGATGGCGGCTGGTATACGGATTGTGACGAGTCTCCGTTGTACTGGTCGCAATTACCGAAATATCCGAGGAGGTATAACTGATGATTGCCACCAATGAGGAACTCGCCCTGCTGGAAAAGTGGAAGCGAAAACTCTGCTTGCAGGAGTGGCGGATAAAGCTGTTGACCCACCTACACCCCGAAGAAATGACGATGAGTGATGCCGCAGGCTGTACCGAGTGGTCAGAAGCAATTAAGACCGCTCGTATCGAGATCATTGACCCCGCCTACTACGGCGACCGCATTGTGCCGTTCGACTTTGAAAAGACGCTGGTACATGAACTGCTACACCTGAAATTCTCCTTCTGGTGTCAGAACGAAGATGATGTTGGCGATAGAGTCATGCACCAGATGATTGACGATCTCGCAAGAGCTTTGACTGAAAGGGACAGCCAAGAGTTTGACTTTACGCCGGTGGTGCATGGGCGGTGGATTCGACCACACTGGAAGAACAGTGATTATTGCTGTGACTGTTCGGAATGCGGCGGGGAGGCAATGCACAGAGACTATCAGTGGGATAAAAATGGCATCTACCCTATCTGCCCCAACTGCGGGGCGAAGATGGACGGGAGGGGACAGTGATGAAGACTGAGAAAAAGAACCTTCGCCGTATTTCCATCGTAGTCACGGCACAGACCAAGGGCAACCTCGAACGGCTGGCGGCGGTCTGCGGCTACTCCGAGATCGGTCGGGTGGTTGATAAACTCACCCGTGAGAAGATGATCTCCCTCCACAACTTTGAAAGGAAGGAAAGGTACCATGTGTAATGAAAAATGGGGGAACTACACACAAGAGTTTGAATTTACGCCGGACGCAGAAGAAATCAAAAACGTACAGGAGCTTTTGGATCGGCCGTACTCTTGTACTGATTTTTCACCGGCTGCTCGATGTGCAGTACAGATGCTCTTAAAATATGCGCGTGAAGAACACTTCCAGCACCTTAAATTTAAATCCAATTTTTTGGAACTGAATAAGAACTGCGCAATTTATGAAGAGATACTCGCGCGTAAAGATAGGATGATCGACGACCTGCGCCAGCAGTTATCGTTTATGCGTCAGGCGATGCAGGAGGTGGGGTGATGGGTTGCGATACTTGTGTATTTTACCCGCCAAGCGCTTGCGACGGTAAACCGTGCTGCGTGTGCGACACTGACGATGTGTTGTTTAACTGCTATCAACCAGCTTGTGAAAAGGACTGTGCCCATAGGACTGAGATGGGTAATTGCGGGCACCCACGCTACTATGGGATTTTGCCGCCAGCGTATCCCTATGATTTTTGCAGCTACGGAAGAAGGAAAGAAAATGATTAACGCAAAAGGTGAAGTTATTTATACAAACACAGAAATCGCTTACGAACTTGGGCTTTCACCGGCAACGGTTAATGCCATTGGGAGGCGGCTGTTTGGCAATGGACGAATTCCGCATTGGACACTTAATGACGCGAAGCTGATTGTTGAATACATCAAGTCTATTTCCGTCGAAGAAGATGCACGAAGACTGTCCGTTCTGCATGACGCCGTACATGAAATCATGGGAGATCGCAAGCTGGATGATGCCGACACAAGAAAACGTGTAGGCAAAGATATTCATCTTATTCCGAAAGGATGAAGCGCGAAATGAACGATAAAATTCCCTATGCGAAAATGTTGGAAGATGGAATCAAAAAGTTGACAGAAGGCAAAGCGCAGAACGCGGTTTTGTGCGGACTGCTGGAAGATGGCACAACGTGTGTCGCCTATGCGAATGCGTCACCCGAAGATTTGGCGAACATTGCGTGTCATCTGCTGTCCGAAGCATTTATGCGGACGGTTATTGTCAACATCGACATGGTAAAAGATGCCCTTGACGAATACGAAGATGAAGAAGGTGAAGCGGAATGACAAAGGGCGAGAGTATGCGTAAAGCACGTAATAGGGCTAAGATGTCAGCAGCACAACTGTCGCGGATTTCAGGTGTGCCCACAACCACGATCTACGCGCTGGAACGTGGCACGGCGCGAAATGGGCGAATTGATACAATCGAGCTGCTTGCAGACGCATTACGGATCAGCATTGATGAATACATCGGACGCCGCCGTTAGGTGATAAAGGTGATAAAGGTGAGTGTTTTTGCAAAGACTTTTTTCAAATTGGCGTGTTTTGAAAAATTGTTTTTCGTATTTTAGGTGAGTTAGGTGAGTAATCGGGCATAAATGCCTATAACTCTCTCTTATACGCGCATATATAGAAATAGTTATAGGGAAATGCACCCGATTACTCACCTTTATCACCTTGGCGACTCTGAAAGGAGAAAACGACTATGACTGAAACGCTGGAAAATGAACTGCGTAATAAGATTGATGATCTTAATAATCAGTTGATTGAGAGGAAGCATTATTGTACTAAACTTGAAGATGAAAACCGAGAGCTTAGTGCGAGTGTCGATAAGTGTATGGAAGCGCTGACTCGGCAGAGAGGGGAAATTAACGCACTCACGAGCTGTATTAAAATATTGGCTGAAAAAATTAGCGATTAGTATGGAAAGGAGAAAACGACTATGGCAGATGAAATTGTGAAAAAGCGAACTCGGCCTGATCGTAAGGAAGCCATGAGCGTTCATACAGAGCCGGGTGACAATAGAAAATATCTGGAACATTCGATGGCCATGCTGGACTGGTCTGATGTGAATGTGAGAGAACCTGAACAGGTCAAAGAGCGTATGGGTATGTATTTTGCTCTGTGCGCTCGGGACGACATGAAGCCCTCGGTTGCTGGTATGGCATTGGCTTTTGGAGTTGATAGAAAGACGATATGGGCATGGGCAAATGGAGTGGATAGTAAGACGCTACCAGCCGAGAGCCGTAACTTAATTAAAAAGGCGTATCAACTTTTGAACGCTCAGATGGAAAGTTATATGCAGAACGGGAAGATCAATCCAGTTGCCGGTATCTTCCTGATGAAGAATAACATGGGCTATGCGGACAAGCAGGAGGTCGTGTTGACACCCAACCAGCAGCTCGGAGATCAGGTTCCCGCTGAGGACTTGGAAAAGAAGTACCTCGAAGATGTGGTGGGTGCGTCCGGCGACTATGACTCGGAGGACTGAGCGACTTTCACGACTTTTGCGACTATGGCTTACGACTATGCCGAGCGACTTTGCGACTTTCCCGCGACTTTCACGACTTTCGCCCGAACGACTTTGCGACTTTCCGGCGAGGGTCTGCGACTTTGACAGAGCTGCCGATCTCCCCACGAGGTCGGCGGCTTTTCCTTTCCCCGGCCAGATCGGCGGCGGGTTCTACTGGGGGCTGCGCGGGCGCTGTCGGTGCCCTGTCCTGATCGGGGCCGCGTTTTTTGCCCTTTATAATGTATAGCGGCCACATTTACAAAAAATCTTGATTTTATTTTATATTTACGCTTGACAAGTAAATGCAAATATGCTATCTTGTATTTACAGAAAGATAGTAAATGCAAATGCACCTTGAAAATTAAATCCCCGTACATTTCCCCATGTGGGCCGGTGAAATAGGCTTTCAGCGTATCAAGGCCGAAAATGGGAAAACGGAACGGAATATATTATAACAGGAGGTTAAATCCATGTATAAAGGACAAGTTACAATGATTGTTAATCGTTTTGGCGGTTTACGCGAACGTGCAATTTTGAAAAATCCGCATACCATCGAAAAAACTGGAACATGGAACAATGAACATAAAGTTTTGAATGTGTTAGAACTGAAACCCGGTGCAGATGGGTATAGAGCCGGTTTTCAAGTCGATTTGGTTACGATGTCAATTTGCGGTTAATATAGGAGGGTTACACAATGAAAAAATTTGTTGAAATTTTGGAAGAAATCAAGCAGGCAGGCGAAGCAATCCGGGTGGCAGAAGCTAACGAAAAAAAATTGATTGATGAGTATATCAAGGTTGAAGACATTAAAAGTCGTATTGCAAAGAAAAGAGCGGTTGAAACTGATATGACTGTCAACAGCGAAAATATTAAAAATCTCAAGATCACAATTAAGATTTTGAAAAATAACGCAAGAATCGCGCTTTTTTATGATGTTCTCCCGGTTGCGCTGGAAATTCTCGCCAAGTATAGCGGCAAGCCTTACGGCGAGAAAACACGGCAGAAAATAAGCGATGAAGTCCAAGAAAAAACAAATTGCCGTTTTTATATTGGCTCTCGCTATGGTTCGCATTCGTTTGAGGTTTACCCGGTGATCGGTTTCGGCAATGATTACAATATCAGTTGTGGCACAGAATACACCAACGGGAACAAGAAACCGTTGCTTGTAGATAATAAAATTCAGCTTGTGACCTTTGAAGAAATCGCACCGTATTATATTTCTCGTGAGTATGTCGAGGACGTGTCGCAGAGGGTCAATGAACTGAAAGCCATTTATAAAGAAGCTGTTGCAAAGCAAAAAGAACTTGAATCTATTTGCAATCGTTATAATTCGCTGGCTGTGGGGGATCTTTCTCCCATCTACTCCGATAAACGCATATATGAAAATATGGAAATTTAATTTAGAATGGGGGTTTAATTATGAAATATTGGCGATTCGTGAATTGGGAACCCGCGCCGCTTGAAAGCGCGTTAAAATCCCGTGTTGCTGTGGCTATTACAGCATATGAAAACGGCGATAAAAACGCCATAAAGGAATATTATAGGCAATCCGCGACAATAGAAACACTGAAAAACCCCGTTGTTAAAATTGGCGGGTGGGCGTTTTCCTTGCGTGAGTTTTGCCGGGTGTATTGGGTGAAAGTCCGCTATTACGGAATTATGGAGCTATACGCGCCGAATAAGTCGGCTATTTATGCCGTATTAGGGCGGTATCATGCTTTGAAAATTGTGGAGGTGGGATAAGATTGTATATTATTCTTCTGCTGCTTTTCCTGCCGGTGCAAATTTTGATCGAAATCTTGAAAATGAATAAGTGAACGCCGCCCCGGTGCTATTCCGGGGCGGTTGTTTTTTTGCGCTTTTCCGGCCCGATCGGGGGCGGCGTGAATGGGTGATGGGGCCGGGGGATATGCCAGCAGCAGCGAGGACGGGGTGAGCTGAAAAATATCCGCAAAAAATAAAAAGGCTTATTTACACTTACCTATTGACAATTACATTTACCTATGCTATCTTATACGCAAGGGGTGATCTTATGATGACATTCAAAAACGCAATCGGCTATATCCGAGTCTCCACCGAGAGACAGGCCGATGATGACAAATACGGTATCGAGGTTCAGAAGCAGGCCATTCTCCTTTACGCTAACGACAACGGCTATAACATCGTAGACTGGAAGATTGATGAAATCAGCGGTACGAAAGACGACCGCCCCGGCCTGAATTCCATTCTGTACGGCGATGATGTAAGCAACCCTCCTTATGAAGCGGTGATCGTATTCAAGAATGACCGTGTGGCTCGTGATACCAAGCTGTACTTCTACTACCTGTATGTGTTGGAAAAGAAGAACATCAAACTTCTGAGTACGCAGGAGAGCTTCACAGAGGGCAGTGAGTTCGCCAACATCTACCGTGCGCTGCTTCAATTCGTGGCAGAGCAGGAGAGAAAGAACATCGCCCTGCGAACCGGCAAGGGCCGTTCCATCAAGGCTTCCTGCGGTGGGTACAGCGGTGGTCGCCGTCCCTACGGCTACAAGGTAGTTGATGGTGTTCTCACCATTGACGAGCAGGAAGCTCCTATCGTGAAGTTTATCTTCGAGAAGCACGAGGACGGCGTTTCCATGCTGGGTATCACGGAGCTGCTGGAAAAGGCGGGATACCAGACCCGTTCCGGCAAGCGGTTTCAGGTGTCCACCATCAAAAGTATTCTCGGCAACCGTCCTCTGTACGAGGGTATGTATAAATACGGGAATATGAATTGGGTCAAGGGTGTTCACGAGCCGATTTTGAAAGGGGTAGAAGTGTAAATGGCGTACTATCAGTTTTCATTACCCATGACTACCAGCGAAAGCTATCAGCTTATCAAGACAGTCTGTGAACGGTCTTGCACCATCAAACAGGACTGTCCGAATGAGAGCATTGAGGTTCGAACAAGGTTTCGCATGGGGAAAGGTTCTCTCCCATTTGTGTTTTATCTGAGGGAGCGGGAAGACGGAACTGAAATCATGGTCAGCTCGGATACCGCAACGCTCACGGGCGCTTTAGTGGCGATGAACGGGAATAAGCCGGAAAGCGTTTGGGATTTACCGGACAAAGAATGGAGCGATCTCATTGAGGATTTCCGAAAGGAATATCCCGCCTTCCCCTTGCAAGTTGGCAAGCCTGTTCCGGTCGCCGCTGAGCCTTGTGATGATGGCATGGGGCAGAAATCAATCAGCCGAGGCAAAAATGTATCTCTCGGTAGAGCGGCGGTTGGTGGTCTGATGTTCGGTAGCGCTGGTGCCGTGGTGGGTGGTTTGAGTGGCACAAAGAAGACCATGAGCCAATCCAGAAACATCTTCTCTGCTACTGTTCTTTTCCGAGTGCTTTATAGCAACGGAAGATTGATTGAAAGAACGGTTAAGAAAAACAGCCGGGAGTTTGCCGAGCTGATGGCAAAATCCAGATAATCGGCTTCTGCAAGGGCAGGAGTGACAGCCATGACGGGCTATCTGTGTAGAAATACACGGGTAGCTCGTTTTTTGTTGGAAAGGAAATGCACATGAATTATGAAAAATTAGCATGGTCTATCCGTGCCGTGATCGACCACCGACCGGGAGATAACGGAGCGTACAGCGACCTCTTTTCTCTGTGCCGGGAGTGGGAAACCGAGGATTTCTCGGCAGCACATAAGGTGAACAAGGAGCTGCTGGCGCTTTCCGCAGATCAGGTAGTCCGTGGCGGCGGGGCGAAGTTCTATGAACAGTGGCGGCGGTGTCTTCTCTTTGAAGCACCCCATGATTTTGACTCCTTCATGACCTATATCGAACTCGACCGCAAGCCGGAAAAGCGGTTTTATGCGCCCCGCAAGCACTATCTCAGACCGATGGTGCAAGGGTTTCAAGATGTTCTGGACGGGAAGCTGCGTCTTTTGACGATCTCCATGCCAAAGCGAGCGGGTAAGTCACAAACAGGCATCAATTTTGTGAATATGCTCTCTGGGAAGTTCCCTGACCGCTCGACCCTGATGGAAGGGACAGGCGATGACCTTGTAAAGAGCTTCTACAATGGTTGTCTGGAATATCTGACAGTCCCCAACGAGTACCTGTTCTACGATGTGTTCCCGGACGCACGGCTGGTACAGACCAACGCCGACACGAAGACGGTGAACCTGAAAAGCAAGTCCCGTTTCCCCACCATCATGTGTCGTTCCATTGACGCTCGACAGGTGGGCTTGTCCGAAGCCACCAATGTCCTCTACCTCGATGACTGTGTAGAGGGTCGTGAGGAAGCGAAGAACCGCCAGCGGCTTGATGACAAGTGGGAAGTGATCTCTGGCGATATTATGGGTCGTGCCATTGAAGGTACGCCGATGGTCTTTACCGGCACTCGCTATTCCCTGTATGACCCCATCGGTCGTGTGCAAGAACACGCACAGAGGGAGGGCTGGGCTTGGAGAGCGATTGAGATACCCGCCCTCGATCTCGTGACGGACGAAAGTAATTATGAATACGAGCGGGAGGGCAAAAAGGTTTTCACCACCGCCTACTTCCGGGAGCAGCGGGAGCTTCTGAGTGCCGAGCAGTTTGAAAGCGAGTTCCAGCAACAGCCCTTTGAAGCGAAGGGTCTGCTGTTCAACAAGGAAGAGCTGAACTATTTCTTCGAGCTACCGAAAGACCGTGACCCGGATACCATCATCGCCGTTGGTGATACGGCGGAAAGCGGCTCAGACTCGACCTCCATGCCGGTGGCGAAGATTTACGGCAACGATGTGTATATCGTTGATGTGGTCTTTGATGACTCCCCCGCTGAGGTGACGAAGCCGGAATGCGCCAAGTGCCTGATCGAAAATAAAGTTGCTTCTGCTGTTTTTGAGTCCAACAACGCCGGTCAATATTATGCCAGAGATGTTGACCAGATCATTCGTGAGCGTGGGTACTCTGTGGGTATCCGCACGAAGCGCACGATCTCCAATAAGCAGACCCGTATCGAGTTCGCTTCGGACAATATCAAGAAGAACTTCTACTTCAAGCACCCTTCTACCTACAAGCGAGGTAGTCAGTATTGGAACTTTATGAAGGAAGTGACCACATACACCCGCTCCGGTAAAGTCCCGCACGATGACGCTCCCGATTCCCTCTCCCTGTTGGAGAACGAAATCCGTATGCTGTCCGGGGGCAAGGTGGAGGTTTTCAAACGGCCTATTTGAGTCCTTTACTTTCGTTGTAGCGAATGGTATAATTAAAAGTTTGCTATTGACAAGCATTGGAGAGTTTGATACAATGATAAGAGAGAAAATGGGTAGAGGGGAGGTATTCTGCCTTGGGTCATTTCGGTCGTAATAAAATCTTTACTGATGTGACAGAGATCACACGGGACAATGTTCTGGAAGTGTTAAGAAAGGCGCTTATCACGCATTGGTCGAACAAGGCGGATATGGAGTACCTCTATGCCTACTACAAGGGTAGACAGCCGGTGCTGAACCGCAAGAAGGAAGTTCGCCCGGAAATTAAAAATACGGTGGTCGAGAACCGCGCCAATGAGATCGTGTCCTTCAAAGTTGGCTATCTGATGGGTGAACCCATTCAGTATGTCAGCCGAAGTGACAACAAGTCAGTTGCCGACAAGATCACCACTCTGAACGGCTACTGTCTTTCCGAAGATAAGGCCGCAAAGGATAAGGAACTGGCGGATTGGTTCCACATCTGCGGCACAGCATACCGCATGGTGCTTCCCGACAGCGTGTTTGAGAAGGAAAGCGATGAAGCTCCCTTCGAGATTTACACTCTCGACCCTCGGTTTGCTTTCGTGGTGTATGCCAATTCCATCGGTGAACCGCCCGTAATGGGTGTGAAGTACATTCAGCGGTCGGACGGTGCGGTGATTTACAGCATTTATACGAAAGACCGCTATTTCGAGGTTGAAAACCAGAGCATGATCGTCCGGGAAGAAGCTCAGTCGCTTGGTATTCCCATTATCGAATACCCGGCGAACAACGCCCGGTTGGGTGCTTTCGAGATCGTCCTTCCCTTGCTGGACGCTATCAATACGGTGGACAGCAACCGTCTTGACGGTGTAGAACAGTTTGTTCAGGCGCTCATGCTGTTTCACAATGTTGATATTTCCGGCGATGATTTCTCCAAGCTGCGGGACGAGGGTGCGATTAAGTTCAAGGACATTGACCCGCAGTATAAAGCGGAGATCAAGTATCTGACCTCCGAGCTGAACCAGAGTCAGACACAAACGCTGGTCGATCACCTCTATAACACGGTACTGACGATCTGCGGTATGCCGAACCGCAATGGTGGTACTTCCACCAGCGATACCGGCTCTGCGGTCATCATGCGTGACGGTTGGTCGGCGGCGGAAGCCAGAGCAAAAGACTCCGAGTTGATGTTCAAGCTCTCTGAAAAAGAGTTCTTGAAGCTGGTTCTGCACATCTGTTCCGATCTGAGTGATCTGGAATTGAAGCTGTCGAACGTAGAGGTTCGCTTTACTCGCCGCAATTATGAGAATATCGCTCAGAAAGCAACAGTATTGACTACTATGCTTGCCAATCCGAAGATTGCCCCTGTTCTGGCCTTTACACATTCGGGTATGTTCAGCGACCCGCAGCTCGCGTACCGTATGAGTATGGATTATGCTGAGGAACAGGAGAAAAAGGCCGCTGAACTCACAACCAAGCAGAAGGAGGTTAATCCTGATGGAGAAGGAAATCCGCCTGACCCCAGTGGCGGTCAAAAAGATTGAAGAAATCTTGACTATGGGAAAGACCGTTGAGATTGCACAGCGGAACGAGAAAGTGGTTGTGTGGGCGGTCAGCAGCAAAAAGAAATATGAACAGCCTATCGCATAGGCGATAGGGACAGCCATTACGGGCTACTGATACCGAAAAGGTATTGGTAGCCCTTTTTCTTTTGGTTTAATCGCCGTAAGGCGTTGAATAGGCAGAGAAGCCTTAAATCACAAAACGGAGAGAACCGTAAACACAAAGGCATAGTGCGGAGATGCACTCTAAAAAGCGCAGAAAGGAACGATTGTATGGCAAAGATTGATGTTTCCACCATTGAGGGCTTTGCAAATATGACCGCAGAGCAGAAAGCGGAAGCCCTCGCAAACTACGAGTTTCCCGACCCTGATTATACCGGCTATGTGAAGAAAGATGTCTTTGACAAGACTGCTTCCGAGCTTGCGTCTTGGAAGAAGAAGCACAATGAGTTGCTCTCTGAGGAAGAACGCAAGAAGCTGGAAAATGAGCAGATGTTCGAGGAAATGAAGAACAAACTGGCGGGATTGGAAAAGGAGAAGACCGTTTCCAGTTACAAGGCGAGTTTCGCCGCACAGGGTTATCCTGAGCCGCTGGCAACCGAAGCCGCTACCGCTATGGCAAATGGTGAAATGGATAAGGTCTTTGCCGCACAGAAGAAGTTTCTGGAACAGTACGAGAAAGATGTAAAAGCCAAGGTTCTGAAAGATACCCCCAAGCCCCCTGCCGGTGGTAAGGGTGGTGAGATGACCAAGGCTGATTTTCTGAAACTCGACACTAAAGCCCAGTTGGAGTTCGTCAAGGAACATCCTGACTGGCAGACAATTTTGAAGTAATTATGGAGGTATAACACTATGGCTTCTTATCTCGGCTTACCGTTTGACCCTGAGCTGTTTAACTATAACTGGGCAAACGCAAAAGACCCCACCCTGACCGCCATGTTTGAGAGTGGTGCTGTCGCCCCGAATGCAGAACTGGCGCGGCTGATCGCCAACGGCTCTGACTTCTACACCCTGCCCTTCTACAAGGTCATCGGCGGTACTCCTGAGAACTACGATGGCGCAACCGATATCACCCTGACTGACCCCGCTGGCGGCGCTCAGAACGGCATTGTGTTCGGTCGTGCGCATGGCTGGAAGGAGAAGGACTTCATCGTTGACTACAACAGCGGTGCAGACCCCATGCAGCAGATTGTGGCTCAGGTGTCTAAGTATTGGCAGAAGCAGCGCCAGTCCATCATGCTGAAAATCCTCAATGCGGTCTTTGGCGTGACTGGCAGCGGTGAGTTTGCTGGTTGGGCGAACCACATTACCGACCTGTCTTCCGCTTCTACCACCGTTGGTGACGCAAACAAGATGGGTGCGACCACTATCGGTGACGCTATCCAGAAGGCCGTGGGCGACAATCAGGACGCTTTCCAGCTTGTGTTTATGCACAGCAAGGTCGCCACTAACATGGCTGGTCTGAAACTGCTGGACTTCCTCAAGTACACGGACGCAAACGGCGTGGAGCGCCCCCTGCGTATCGGCACGGTGAACGGCATGACCGTGATCGTGGACGATGGCTGTCCCACCACCGCAGCGGATACTTCCAAGGCAGCGACCTATACCACCTACGTTCTGGGTCTGGGTGCTATCCAGTATGCTCCTGCGCCCGTGAAGGTTCCTTCCGAGCTGACCCGTGACGCTCTCAAAGGTGGTGGCTATGACGCTCTGGTGACTCGTATCCGCGAAACCATGCACCCCAACGGTTTCAGCTTTACCAAGCCCACTTCCGGCTACACCGCTTCTCCCACGGATGCTCAGCTTGCGGCTTCCGACAACTGGTCTATCGTGGCTGACCCCAAGACGATTGCGCTGGCAAAGATCATCACCAATGGCTAAGGAGGTTCACCATGTTCTATGTTTCTGACGGGAAAGTGTATGTACGGGAGGGAGATCATTTCCGTAATGTAGGCTTTACCGCAAAGGACAAGGTGATTACTCGGTGCGAACTGGAAAGTACCTCTGTTGTGATGGGTACGGTGGTTGTTGATACCCTCGACAACCCCGTAGCCCTCACTCGTGAGGAAATCATCACCAAGTTCAATCTGTCTGAGAGCAATCCTATTCCGGTTATCAAGAAGTCTCGTAAGAAAACTGAGGAACCGGTGGCGTGACGGGAGGTGGAAAGTGTGACGGACGCTGAGAAGTTGAAAATGGTGAAAGCCATGACCGGCGAGACAGACGAGGGCATTCTTTCCACCTACCTCTCGATTGCTGGTGACAAGGTATGCCGCAAGGCATATCCGTATGACCCGGATGCGCGGCTTGTCCCCTACCAGTACGGTTTTGTACAGGTGGAGATTGCGGTGTATCTGCTAAACAAACGGGGTGCCGAAGGCCAGACCGCTCACAGCGAGAATGGCATCTCCCGTTCCTACGAAGACGGAGATGTGCCGCCTACGCTGCTGAGGGACATCATTCCCTTTGCTTCCGTAATGGGAGGTTGAGCATGAAGACTCTGAACCGCAACAAATCGCCCTTCTGGTATCTGCTGTATGACCGTAAGGTTTCTGCCAAGGATGAGTATGGTAACGAGACTGGTGAGGAAATCGTGTTCTACAAGCCTGCTGTGGCGATGAGCGCCAATATCTCGGCGGCAACCGGCTCCGCTCAGGTGGAGCAGTTCGGTAATTTCGCAGGGTACGACAAGGTGATCGTTACCGATGACCTGAGCTGCCCCATTGACGAGAACACTGTGCTGTTCATCGACAAGAAGCCTCAGTATGACAAGGACGGGAAACCGCTCTACGATTACATGGTTCGGCGAGTCGCCAAGTCTCTTAACTCCATTTCCTATGCGGTCAGTAAGGTGACGGTATCGTGAGTCAGACAATCAATGTTCCGCTCTCCGGGAGAGGGATTGAGCGGCTGATACGGGAAGTTGAAAATCGTAAAACTTGGCTTCGAGATCGTACAACGGTTTTTCTTGAACGCTTAGTTGCGATGGGGGTTGGAATTGCTTCTGCGTGTTTCGATGACGCAGCCTATGATGGCACAAATGATGTTGTTGTATCTGCGGAATATCGGGGTGAAAATGCAAGGGCGATTGTGGCAGTCGGTAAAGCGGTTTTATTTATCGAGTTCGGCACAGGCGTGACCTATCCCGATAACCACCCGGAAGCTAAAGATCGCAATATGAAGCGTGGCGAATACGGTCAGGGTCACGGCAAGCAGCACTCTTGGGGTTATTACGGCGACCCCGGTACGAACGGTGTACTGAAAGAAAAGAAGAACGGCGGGTTCGTGGTCATCACCCACGGCAACCCCGCCAATATGCCGATGTACAAAACGGTAAAGGAGCTGCAAGACCGGCTCACGGAAATTGCGAAGGAGGTGTTTTCATGATTGATGTGGAGAGTCAAATCTACACGCCGATTGTGGAAGCCCTGAGAGCGCAGTTTCCCGGTATCTTGGTCAGCGGCGAGTATGTCAATGCTCCTACCCGTTTCCCCTATGTGAGCTTGGTGGAGCAGGATAATTACACCACGGAAGATCACATGGATAGCGGAGATACGGAGAGGTTCTCCACGTTAATGTACGAGGTGAATGTCTACTCCGATAAGGCAGGCAGCAAGAAATCTGTTTGCCGAAAGATCATGAGGTTTGTGGACGACCTCATGTACGCCAAAAATTTCAGGCGTATTTCTCTGTCCCCTGTTCCTAATTTGGAGAATGCAACAATCTACCGTCTGGTAGCTCGGTACAAAGCCGAGACAGATGGAACTACTCTTTACAGGAGGTAAATGAAAATGGCTATTTCGACCTACAAAACCTTTCTGATGAAGAAAGGTGATACCGGCGATACTTGGAGCAAGCTGATCGACATCAAGGAGTTTCCCGACCTCGGCGGTGAGCCTGAAATGCTGGAAACCACCACTCTGAGTGATGATATGCAGACTTACATCGCTGGTATCCAGTCTCTTGACGGTCTGTCCTTCACCGCGAACTACACGCTATCTGATTTTCAGGCTCTCAAAGCTCTCGAAGGCAAGAAAGCCAGTTATGCAGTTTGGTTTGGCGGCACGGAGAGCGCCGGTGTGGTCACTCCCGATGGTTCTAACGGCAAGTTTTCCTTTGACGGTGAGCTGTCCGTGTACCCCGTGGGCGGCGGCGTGAATGAAGTGGTAGGCATGAACATTACCATCGCCCCTTCCACCCCCATCACTTTCTCCGCAACCTAAGACACCAACAATCGCCGTATTGATAAGGAGGATTCATCATGGCAAAGCAGTTGACTATCAATGACCCTACTACCGGCGTGACCTACACGCTGGAATATACCCGCAAGTCCGTCGAGATGATGGAGAAAAGCGGCTTTGTTGCCGAAGAAGTGGAACGCAAACCGATGACTATGCTCCCGGCGCTGTTTGCCGGTGCGTTTCTCGCTCACCATCGCTTTGTGAAGCGTGATGTGATCGACAACATTTATGCTCGCCTGACTCATAAGGACGAGCTGATCTCCGCTCTGGTGGAGATGTATAACGAACCTCTGCTGAGTCTTCTGGATGACCCGGAGCAGCAGGAGGATAACGAGGGAAACCTGAGCTGGAAAGCCGGTTGGTAAGCGACCGCCTTTCCGATAACGAGGGGGGCGGCGGCGATCAACGCCCAGCCGCCCTTTTTGCTTACACAGGAAAATTCTACGAAGTTTTTCCGTATTACCTCGCCATTGGTATGTCCTACGAACAATTTTGGGAGCAGGACTGTGATTTGGTGAAATATTACAGAAGAGCGGCACGAATTAAACAAGATTTGCAAAACCAAGAGGCGTGGCTTCAAGGAGCTTATTTTTACGAAGCTCTTATTGATGCCGCCCCGATTCTTCGTGCTTTTGCCAAGAAGGGAACCAAACCCACACCGTATCGGGAAAGCCCCTATGAGCTGTTCACTCGGCAGGATAAAAAACAGCAGAAGCAGATTCAAGAAAAACACGATGACCAAGCAAAGGCATACATGGAAGCCTTCATGGTGTCGGTCAATAAGAAATTTCAAGAGAAAGGTGGTGGCGTAAGTGGCTGATAATGTGGAAATTCAGGGGTTGGAGTTTCAGATCGTCAATGACAGTACGCAGGCGGTCACAGGGCTTCAAAACCTGATTAACACGCTCAATCGTTTGAAAACCGCTACCAACGGCGGCGCAACGGGTCTGAGCAAGACCGCTCAGGGTATTCGGGAGCTTTCCAATTCTCTGAAAGGCTTAAACAGTGGTGACGCTTCACAGAAGATCACCCGGCTTGCCAATGCGCTGACCGCTCTGAGTCAGGTTGGAAATGTGAAGATTTCTTCCTCCATTGCCAACCAGCTCACGGCAATCAACACCGCTCTTGCTGGCCTAAAATGGACGGACGGCGACAAGTTGACTACCCTCGCCAACGGTTTACGCCCTCTCTCCGAGTTGGGTAAGGCCAACATGACCACCTTTATCAATCAGCTTTCCAAGCTGCCAAAGGTGATCGAGGATTTGAAAACGGCGGATATTGACAAGTTCACACAGCAGATGAAAGACCTTGCCACCGCCATGAAGCCTTTTGCTGACGAAATGCAGAAGGTGTCCAATGGCTTCTCTGCATTCCCGTCCAAAATCCAAAAGCTAATTACTAGCACGGAGAAATACAACGCTTCGGCTAGTAAGGCAACCTCCACTACCGGGAAGTTCGCGGGCGGATTGAAAGCGTTGAATGTTGCTACTGCCGCAGTCGCTTTCCGCAAAATCGGTCAGTTCATTGCACAGACGGTCACGGAGTCCAACAAGTACCAAGAAGACCTAAACCTGTTCACAGTTGCCTTGGGACAGTATGCAGCCGAAGCTCAAAACTACGCTGAAAAGGTGTCCGAGGTTTTGGGTATTGACCCGGCGCAGTGGCTTCGCAATCAGGGCGTTTTCAACACACTGCTGACTGGCTTCGGTGACACAGCAGAACGAGCGCAGCTCATGAGCCGAAACCTGACGCAGTTGGGTTATGACCTTTCTTCTTTCTTCAATATTCCCATTGAAGACGCTATGCAGAAGTTACAGTCTGGTATTTCCGGCGAGCTGGAACCTCTGCGGCGCTTGGGCTACGATTTGTCGCAGGCACGATTGGAACAGACCGCTTTGAACCTTGGTATTAAGGAAAGTGTCGCAAACATGACGCAAGCGGAAAAGGCCGAGTTGAGATACTACGCCATTATGACTCAGGTAACGACCGCCCAAGGCGATATGGCTAGAACACTGCAAGCTCCCGCAAACCAGCTTCGTATCTTGCAGGCACAGCTTACACAGGCCGCACGAGCTATCGGTAACATCTTCATTCCAGCTCTGAACGCCATCCTTCCTTATGCGATTGCCGTAGTTAAAGCTATTCGAGAGATTGCAAACGCTATCGCAAATCTTCTCGGTTTTACTTTAACCGATGTTGATTATTCAAGCGTTGGGAAACTCGCATCCGGCACGGGAGCGGTGGCAGATAATCTCGGAAGCGCTGCCGGGTCAGCTAAAGAGTTGAAGAAATACATCGCCGGATTTGACGAGTTGAATGTACTTCCCTCGAACAGCAATGCCGGATCGGGCGGCGGTGCTGGCGGTGCTGGCGGGGGTGGATTTGACTTCGATCTCCCCACCTATGACTTTCTTGGCGATGCGGTAGAAACCCGCATCGGTGAAATCCAGAAGAGGATTGAAAACACTCTCGCAGAGATCACCACGATTGTTTCCGGCTTTATACTGGCGGTAGGTGCAATTCTGGTCGTAACCGGTGTGAATATTCCACTGGGTGTCAGTCTGATGGCTGCTGGTGCGGTCGGTCTTGCGGCTACCGTTGGGCTGAATTGGACAGCTATGAGCAGTGAATTGGCAAGTACGCTGGCTCTCATTACGGGTGTTGTCGGCGGCTTCCTGCTGGCTCTTGGCGCAATTATGACGTTTTCCGGGGCAAACCTTCCTCTTGGTATCGCTTTGATGGCCTTGGGTGGAGCGAGCCTTGCAACTGCCGCTGTTATCAACTGGCATAACAGCGACCAACACCTCACTGACGCTTTGACCACTTTAACGGGAGTTTTGGCAGGTGCTTCTCTGGCTGTCGGCGCTATGCTGGCCTTTACCGGGGTTGCAATCGGGCTGGGTATTGCACTGATGGCTATTGGTGCCGCCACGCTTGTATCTGCCGCAGCTTTGAACTGGAATAGTATTTCGAGCGCTCTGGCTTCTCCCTTGTCCAGAGTAGGATTGCTGGTCAGCGGAGCAACCTTGGCACTCGGCGCTATCCTCGCTTTCTCCGGGTCTATGCCCCTCGGTATTGCGCTGATGGCTGTTGGCGCTACTTCTCTGGTTTCCGTGATGGCTCTCAACTGGAATGGCCTGAGCGATGAAATTCAGAATGTGATTGCAATTATTACCACAGTCGTATCTGTGGCGTTCCTCGCTATCGGTGCGGCACTGGCGTTCTCCGGGACGAATATCCCGCTAGGTCTAGCCCTGTTGGCGGCGGGTGCGGTCACAATGGGTACGGCGATTATACCGAACTGGAATAACCTCTCCGACAATGTTCGGAAGAAGATCAACATAATTACCACCGTTGTCGGCGGCGCTCTCTTGGTGGTCGGCGCTATCCTTGCTCTGAGCGGAGTCGCCCTTCCTCTCGGTCTTGGCCTGATGGCGGCTGGCGCTCTAAGTCTCGGATCGGCGGTAGCTTTGAACTGGAACGCCGTTGTGACCGCCATTAAAAAAGTGGTTTCCGTTATCGCGGGTATTCTCGGAGGCGCTCTGACGGTACTCGGTGTGCTGCTCTGCCTGAGTGGAGCAGGAATTGGATTGGGTCTTGCCGTGCTAGCGGCTGGTCTTGGCCTGTCATATGCGGCATGGTCACTTAATGATAACCCCATTACCAATTTTGTTCGAAGAATGGCGAATTCCATTATCGGAATAATTAACCGAGTTGTAGATGCAATCAATAACGTATTTCATATCTCTTTCAGAGGATTGAGTGTTCTTGGAAAAGAAGTCGTTCCGGCATTTAACGCCCGGTTGGTGAACATTCCCCACGTTCCTACTTTCGCAGACGGCGGTTTTGTGGATGAAGGGCAGCTCTTTATCGCGCGTGAAGCAGGGGCTGAGATGGTTGGACGTATTGGAAGAAAGACGGCTGTAGCAAACAACGATCAGATTGTCGAATCTGTATCGCAAGGTGTGTACGAGGCAGTGCAGAGAGCAAGCAGTGAAACGAATTCAGGCAACAGTCGCCCGATCACGGTAATTGTGCAGATGAACGGTAAAGAATTGTTTAGGCAAATGGTTGACGAAAACAATGCCGCCATCCGCGCAACCGGATTTAGCCCACTGTTGGCGTAAGGAGAAATTATGGCAATTCTTACAATCACAAAGGCAGACGGGACTTCTGTCCCTCTGCCTGACCCTGCTCAGTTGTCATGGAGCATTCAAGACATTGACGCTGATGGGACAGGTCGAAATCAGAATGGCGACCTATTCCGAGATCGAGTTGCAGTAAAGAGGAAACTAACTCTCTCGTGGCCTCCAATGACCGCAGCGGATATGTCTACTTTGCTGAACGCCGTCACGGATACCTTTTTCACGGTTTCATATCCTGATGCGCTGACCGGAGAAACTCGAAGCATGACTGCTTATGTGGGCGACCGGACTGCTCCTATGTATAGTCTCATCAACGGGGTCTATCTGTGGAATAGTCTGTCAATGAATTTTATTGAAAGGTGAAGCACCATGTACACTGTGACAGAAACCTTCCATGAAGCGTGTAAATCGCCGGGAAGAAGTATTACTAGTAAAATCACATTTAACGGTGTCAGTGAGCTTGCCGCTTCTGAAATTCAGGAAATCGTGGTTACTGAACAATGCGGGTCATCGGACGGTGTAACGATCGGAGCGTCTTTTTCCTCGCAATGCAAAGTGACGATCTATAAGCAGACTCCCGCGCTCCCCCTAAACGGGGCGTATTTCGCCCCCTCTGTCGGAGTCATTCTCCCCGGAGACGGCGGAACTGTATACATCCCGAAAGGCGTGTTTTACGTTCCCTCTGACGGCGTAGAAAATAGCGGCAACCTGTGTCTCACGATCACCGGTTATGACCGCATGGCCGCACTGACTGACGAATATATCCCTACCATTAGTTTTCCGGCCACCCCGAATGCGATGCTGACCGATATCTGTCTACAGGCAAACATCACTGCCCCGGAAGTTACTTTCCCGGAGATGGTAATTTCCAATTCTTACGCGGGTACAATCCGTCAGCAATTAGGATGGTTGGCAGGGCTAATCGGTGCGAATGCGAAATTCGACGCGACAGGTCAGTTGGTTTTTTGCAAATATACCGAGGGTATTACCGTAGGGCTTGACGCGCAATATCAGAATGGTTTGAAAAAGACAGCCGACGATCGATTCACGATTCAAGCGCTTATCACTGGTACGGAAGATAATCCGATTACTGTCGGGACGGGAACTAGCATTTCGGCGACAAACCCATATATGACAGAAGCGGTTGCCGCCTCGGTGTTTGAACAGATAAAGAGTCTGACTCTGATGCCACTGGAAGTAAAGTGGCGTGGCGATCCGTCCGTTGAAGCTGGTGACATTATACACGTTATCGACAATACAGACCTTGATGGAGGCGGTCTGCCCGTTTTGGTTATGTCGCAGGAGTTGCGAGTTAAAGGCGGCATGAGTGCTACCACTATTTGTTACGGCCCACCGGACTCAAACTATACTGTCGAGAACCCCATCATCCAAAAAGTTAAACGCGAGTATGCAGGGCTTGCAAAAGCAATGCAGGACGCGACCGAGCGCATCATTGGTGCAAAGGGCGGATATTGGGAAGTCCTCTATGATGAAAATGGATATCCTACTGGCTGGATGGTGCGTGATACCCCAACTGTCGAAGATAATACCCGCCTGTGGCTGATGAATATCAACGGGCTTGGATACTCCAAAGACGGAGGAAAGACGATTAGCGGTGTGGCATTGACGATGGACGGGCAAATCAATGCAAATGCTATTACCACCGGTCAAATGTCAGCGGAGCGCGTTACTGTGAACGGCCAAACCCTCTCCGATTTTATTGATATCGGGATGGATGATGACGGGCATCCGGTTTTAAGAATCGGCTCTTCGGTATCTGAAATTACGCTCAGGGAATACAACGACAAAATTGGCTTCTATGATGCAAACGGAATGCTCTTAGCATACTGGAATAATAACAGTTTTGAACTGGTAGAGTTGTCGAGATTCAGACTTGGCCCGATGAGCATCGTTGTACAGCCGAACCAATCTGTTAGTTTTGTGGGGGTGAATTGATGGCGGTTTATCAAAGCCTGACACTATCTCAAATCAGTCAAAATATTCAGGACAATACGTCTCAGGTAAGAATTTTGTGGGAATCCACGCAGACCGGCGCAAGCCATAATGATAATTCCAGAACCGCGTACTACGATGTATCCATCAACGATGGACAAGGAACACAATACAGTGTCAGTTATACTCTCCCCCAAGGCACAACTAAGACAATCGTTGATACCACAATCACTGTCCCCCACAGGAACGATGGCACCGGTACGATTACGGTAAACACGTGGATGGATACGAGAATCAGCGCGGGTGTAGTTGAAAAATCTCAAACGTTGACTCTAAGTACAATTCCTCGTGCGACGACGCCCGTTATAGCTCCTCTGGTAATGGGGCAAGAGGGTACAATTACACTTGATCCCGCGAGTAACGATTTTACCCACACGATTATTTATAACTTCGGCATACGGTACCACGGCACGATTGCGACTAAAACCGCAGAGCGGTCGATTAAGTGGACACCTCTTAAATCATTTGCAAATTTGCTTACCGGCGCGGAATCAGGTCAGATGCATTTTAGATGCATGACTTATAACGGAGATACCCTGATCGGGTCTACTGACGTGTGGACGAAAATTACTGTTTCCCCCGATACAGTACCCACCGTGTCTGTTAGTTTGTCGGATGCGGCGGGATATGAGAGTATTTATGGTTGGGTTCAGAACAAAAGCCGAGTAAAAGCGAATATAACTGCGGCTGGCGTGATGGGAAGTAAGATCATCGACACTGTGATGACCGTAAATGGGAAAGTCGTTGACACTAATGCGGAAAACAGCCTGCCCGATAGCGGAAGCATCCCTGTAAAGGTTGTCGTGACAGATTCCAGAAAACGTACTGCAACATATAGCACGAATCTATCTGTGTCCGCGTATACCACCCCGGTTATCAATAATCTGGCATATGTTCGCGGCAGTTACGCCGAGAGCGCGTGGACAGAAAACCCAAGCGGAGCGGACATCAAAATCACTTTTACGCTGGCGATGGCATTGCCGGATAACCGAGCCAATCTTACAGTATCACTCGACAGTGTTGTAAAGCAGGCAGTTACCAATCAAAGCGCAGGCGCAAAAACACTATACCTTTCGGGTGTCGGAACCGATACCACTCGAAAGTTGGAAGTAGCCGTCTCTGACGCTTTTGGCAGCAAAACGTCCAAGGAAATCATAGTTACGACCATAGAAGTGCCACTTAACATCAACTTCTCGTTACCGTCCGTATGCTTTGGAGGCATCGCCGAAAAAGAAAAGACCGTACAATTTAAATGGCCTGTCGATCTGAATGGTGACATGACTATCGTCGGAGATTTGAAACTTAACGGTATATCTATCCGAGACATTTTGTCTAAACTCGGCGTTGATTACATTGTAGAGCAAGGCTTGACCGGCAAGTGGATGTGGCGCAAATGGGCGAGCGGTGTCGCTGAGATGTGGGCAAATTTTGACTCAGACTCGCTGTCAATGACCACGCAGACATGGGGGCCACTGTATACCGCATCGTGGATGGGTCTCGCAGAAAATAAAGCAGCACGCCAATATCCGTTTCCGTTTATTGAGAACCCTGTCGTGTCTGCGATGCCAACGGTTGGAAGTGGCAACATCTGGCTCGCTACAAATACCGAAAACGACATAGGTACACGTCTTACGCACGCCCCAGCATATCAGTGCGTGAGAGGATCCGACGCGATTGTTGACTCCCCGCAGATCAGCTATTACGTCGTGGGGCGGTACAAATAAGGAGGGGATATCATGACACTTGAACTCGCAGATGGACGTGGAGAACTGTTTCAATGGGATACCGGCAGAATCATCGAGTTCGGTGAAGATGCCGTTTCACAAGCACATTTCACAAGCACCGAGAAAGTAACCGATATTCCGTATACTGTCGAGGTTAAAAACGGAAAAGCGGCGATCCCCGATGAACTACTGCAAGTTCCCGGAAAACTAATTGTATACGCTTGGGTTTCCGATACTAACGGCGGTTACACCGAGGTGCAGGTCAATTTTCCTGTATTTGCACGTCCCAAACCGTCAGACTACGTTTACACCCCGACAGACCAGATGACGTTGCAGACGATCCAGCGCCAGATCGGCGACCTTGCCGACCTGACGACCGAGGCAAAGGACACGCTGGTGGCTGCTATCAATGAGGTGGCACGGACAGGCGGCGCGGGAAGCATGGACTTGCGCGTGGCGGACGGCTACATCCAGTACAGCACGGACGGCGGCAGCACGTGGACAAACCTCATCGCCGTGGCCGAACTTAAAGGCGGCAAGGGCGATCCCGGCAATAAAGGCGACACAGGAGCGACTGGTGCGCCAGGCAAGGACGGCAAGGATGGCACAAACGGTATAACGCCGCACATCGGCGACAATGGGCACTGGTATCTCGGCGAGAATGATACCGGGAAGCCGTCACGCGGAGCAACCGGCGCAAAGGGCGACCCCGGCACGCCGGGTACTACTGGCCCTGCCGGTGCTCCGGGCAAGGATGGCCACAGTCCAGTGGTAACAGCCACAAAGACCGGCAAGGCAACGACCATTAGCGTGAACGGGACGGCCATTGCCACGGTCGAGGACGGCGCAGATGGTGCGCCGGGGAAAGACGGCAGCCCCGGCGCGAAGGGTGACAAGGGGGAAACCGGCCCACAAGGCCCGAAGGGCGACCCGGGCGCGGCTGGTGCACCCGGCAAGGACGGTACGAACGGGAAAGACGGGGCGGATGGTAAACCGGGCGCGCCCGGCGCTGATGGCGTGACACCGCACATTGGTGACAATGGGCACTGGTATCTTGGCAGCACCGATACAGGCAAGCCATCAAGAGGTGAACAAGGGCCGGGCGCGGAGGTATTCTACATCGACCTTGCTGGAAAATACCCCAGCTACACCTGCCCGGTGGCGATGGCCGACATCAAGGCGGCGTATGAGGCGGGGACGGAGCTGAAATGCCGATTCACCATGGGCATGTACACAGCGGTTCTGCCGTTGTTTCTGCCGATGCCCAGCTTGAACACATGGTTATTTTCCGGCGCCGGTGCGCTGTCCGCAATGGGCTTCCCAGCGCAGACGATGACTATCGCCATCGTCAATGGCACTGTGCAGGCAAGCGATACGCGGCTGGCATC
>ERZ772884.212-NODE-212-length-47999-cov-4.599157_pt1 | contig 47999 bp, 28 predicted proteins | sample MGYA00580574_ERZ772884 | MGnify/ENA primary metagenome ERZ772884 (study PRJEB29015, sample SAMEA2737690) | human gut metagenome | biome: human gut; feature: human-associated habitat; material: faeces | place: China | collected 2012 ... | reverse complement strand
CAAGGAGAACAGCAGCCCCTGGCAATGTTTGACGGCAAGGCTGCTGAAACCGTAGAAATGACCGGATTGTCAAAAAACGTGCAGCTCCAGCTGGCAAGTGGCAAGAAGTACGATGTAATCTTCTGGGCTGCCGCAGATGAGGTTGGCGCACAATCGAAATTCGACGAAACGACACAAGTGGCTACACTCGCACCCACAGTGTGCAGCAACGAAGCCGACGACGCGTTTTTCGCAAAAGCGGAGATTGACGTAAATGGCAACCTTCAGCAAACCGTAAAACTCTACCGTCCGTACGCACAGCTCAACATCGGCACAGACGACCTTGCCGCCGCTGCGGCATCGGGCTACACCGTGACAAAGACTCAAGTTGCAACGCAAGCCTATTCGACAATCAACCTTGCGTCGGGCAGCGTCGTAGGCAACGCCACCGACGTGACTTTCTCCTATGCCGACATCCCCGACACCTCCGAAGCGTTTCCTGTCGGCTCCGCCTACAACTACCTGTCGATGAACTACGTGCTCGTGCCCGACTACAAGACCATAGCCGACGTTACACTCGACTACACCAACGGCACGACACCGATGAAGCGCACATTCACGAGCGTTCCGCTGCAGCGCAACTACCGCACCAACATCTACGGATCGTTGCTCACCAACAGCGTCGACTTCAACGTTGTGATTGAGCCTGCATTTATCGGCACACTCGGCATCGCCACCGACGAAGAGCTTGCCGACGCAGCATCTCACCACAACCGCCATGTGCAGCTCGCCGACAACGTGCAGCTCGCCATCCCTGAGAACATCGCCGAAGGCGTGGTGATAACCGGCGGAACAAATTCGGTGCTGAAGATAAAGAACGGCTACCAGATACCCAACGACAACGTGACGTTCAAAGATGTCACGCTTGCCCGCGACGACAGTGCCGGCACCAGCGATGGATACTATCTCAATATCAACAGCGACAATGTGGTGCTCGACAATGTGAAACTCGGCATCATCAATCTTATTGAAGATGTCTCATACGCATGGGGCTGTATTTATCTGAACGGCGGAAAAACGCTGACTGTCAGAAACACGAACTTTACCATCAGAGCGGCTTATGGTGTGGTTGCCATGGATCCAGGCACAACCATCATTCTTGAGAACTGCAATTTCGGTCCTAAATTCCAATTCTGCACAAATCAACCTGGAAACGGAAAACTTATTGCCCGAAACACAACATTCCGCGGATGGATGTCGGGATGGAGCGACGGTTATTTCGAGAATTGCACATTCGACTACGGTGATTTATGGTATCCATACGCCCGCTGCTATGGCAGCAGCGTGTTCAAGGACTGCGAATTTGGCCGCTACACCACAGCCACAGACGACCGCTGGCTTCCGACAGCCCCTGACAGAAAAGACGCCGAGGGCAACGACATCTATGACTACGACTATGCTGTGTCATGCATGAAGCAGCATTCAATCATTGAATTTATCAACTGCCGGTATTCCGACGGCTCTGCGTTCAACAAGAATGTCTTCCTCAAAGGCACAACGGATTCAAGCGGAGACCCTGACAAAGTCATCATCAACGGTACGACATATACCGACATAAATGAGTTTACTTATTGGTGATGAATCATCTTTCATAGCATAAAGCGGGGACATTCCACAACGGAATGCCTCCGCTTTAACATTTAATAGGCGGCGCCTCGGAAAAGAAAATTGAGCAAGCTCTTTTCTTTCCTCTCACCTTGCACTATCTTTGCATTATGAAAAAGTTATTGGCTCTAATAATCATCTGCATCGCTATGCCCATGGCAGCACAGGCGCAACGTCTCGACGTGAGCCTGCTGACGTGCTTTCCCGGACAGGAAGTGTTTGAACTGTACGGACACACAGCCATCCGTATCACCGACGGCGCGACGATGGACCGCGTGTATAACTTCGGATTGTTCTCGTTCAACCAGCCCCATTTCATCTACCGCTTTGTCAAAGGCGAGACCGACTATGCCGTAGGAGGATACCCCACTGAATATTTCACACCAGAATATGCCGGTAGAGGCTCTAAGGTCATGGAACAACGTCTGCGGCTGTCTGAACAACAGGCATTATGGCTATTCAACGAACTTGAACGGCTTTGCCTGCCCGAAAACCGCGAATATCGCTACAACTACGTGCTTAACAACTGTGCCACGCGGCCGCGCGACCTCATCGAGCAAGCCGTCGGAGGCCTCTCCTATCCGCCGTCGGAACGCCCCGACGCCACATATCGCGACATAATGACGCACTACGACCGCAATTACCCGTGGTATCAATTCGGCATCGACCTTGCCCTCGGACAAGGCATCGACCGCCCTATTTCCGTCCGCCAGCAGATGTTTGCCCCAATAATCCTGATGAAGGAGATGGCAGGCGCGACCTATAAAACCGCCTCCGGACAGCGCGTTGGCATAGTCGACAGCACAAGTACACTCGTGGATGGCAGCGAGAACGCCGTTCTGCCGCCCACACCGTTTCTGCTGTCGCCCCTGTTTATATGCTGGCTGGCATTCGCGCTCATCGCCGGTGCCACAGTCTTCGGCGTGGTGCGACGCAAGCAGATGCGCTGGCTCGACACAGTGTGGTTCACGCTGACCGGACTTACCGGATGCCTCGTGTTCTTCCTTATCTTCATCTCCGAACACGAAGCCACCTCACCCAACTGGCTCGGCTTTTGGCTGAACCCGTTCTGCCTGTTCCCGGCAATTACAATTTGGATAAAATCAGCAAAAAAGTGGGTATATTCATATCATTTTCTTAACTTTGCGCTTGTTTTGATATTGCTTGTCGCGTGGCGGGCTTTGCCACAAACGGCAAACGCAGCGTTTTTCCCGCTGATGCTTTGCACGTTAGCGCGTTCAGCAGGCTTTATCGTAAACTATAAGAGATGCGAAAAAATAAGCAAGTAAACCGACTGATATCCTCAATGATATTCTCGCTCGTGGCGATGTCTGCCTTGTCGCAGGTGTCGTCGGGGCGTCCTACGCTCATTGTGGGCATATCAATCGACCAACTTCGCGGCGACTATCTCGACCTGCTTCAGTCGCAGTTTGGCAACGGAGGCTTCAAACGCCTCATGGCTGAAGGCGCGCATCTGGACAACGTGGTGTTTGACATGGCGCAGCTCGACAAGACAACGTCGACAGCCGTAATCTACACCGGAACTTATCCCAACGTCAACGGCATCACCGGCACCACCGTCTACAACGAAGAGGCGCGCCGCGTCACGCTGATTCTCAACGACCCCAAATTCATTGGCAACGCCACCGACGAGACGCTCTCGCCAATGGCGATAAAGGTGTCGACCCTCAGCGACGAGCTGCGTATGGACAACAACGGCATCGGCGACGTATACGCCATCGCCCCCGACGCACAACAAGCCATTCTGATGGCAGGACAAGCTGCCAACGGCGCTTTCTGGATAAGCGACAAAACAGGTAAATGGGCTTCGTCTACATTCTACAAAGACTATCCCACCACCATCTCGACTCGCAACATGCTGATGCCTCTGCGCTCACGCCTCGACACGCTGACCTGGCGTCCGAGCATGGACATCAACAAATATCCCGACATTCCTCTCCACCGCACATTCTATCCTTTCAAATACACGTTCAAGGACGGCGACGGCGTAGAGAAATTTAAGAGTTCGGCTCTCGTCAACGAGGAAATAACCTCGGTGGCCATCAATTGCCTGAACGACATGGCTCTGGGCAAACGCGCCACGGTCGACATGCTCAACATCGCATACACCGCAGCACCCTACGGATATGCGTCGGACAACGACAGCCGCATCGAGCTGCAGGACAAGTATCTGCGTCTCGACCATCAGCTTGAGCGTCTGTTTGCCGCCATTGAGAAAAACGTTGGCGGTAACGCCTGCATCTTCGTGACGCCGACAGGCTATTTCGACGACATGTATGCCACCGACCCTCGGTTCAACATCCCGACAGGCGAATTCTCGTCGAAAAAGGCTGTGTCGCTGCTCAACATGTACCTGATGGCGCTCTACGGCAACGGAAGCTGGGTGAACGGATACTTCAACGAGAAAATCTATCTCAACGAGAAACTTGCAAAAGAGAAAAACGTTTCAGTCGAGGAACTGCGCAAAGTGTCGGGTGCATTCTTGCGCCGTATGGCTGGCGTAGACGAGGCATACTCCGTAGACGAGGTGCTCGACAATCCTGTCAGCGAGACACTGCTGCGGCTGCACAAGTCAATCACGTCGCAGGAAACAGCCGACGTGTTTCTGCAAATCGCGCCAGGATGGAAAGTGCGCGACGACTACAACAACCAGCAACAGCTGAAACAAGTCAACATCAACGCTGTCTGCGCGCCGGCATTCATCATTGCGCCGGGCGTAAAGCCTCAGAAAATCACATCGCCAATCGATGCGGCGCTGCTGGCGCCCACCGTGGCACGCATCCTCAGAATACGCTCGCCCAACGGCGCGCGCATGATGCCGTTGTCGCTTAAAGACTAAGCGGCACTACAGCGCCGTGTGCCTCAGGCGCGACAATGGATTTCCCGAGGCACGACAATACGATTATAAACAAAAAACTAAAATACATTATGGGATTCAATGATTTCCTGAAAAAAATTTTTGGAAACAAGTCGCAGCGCGACCTGCGCGAGATTCAACCAATCGTGGCTGAAATCAACAAGATTTACCCCACGTTGGAGAATTTGAGCAACGACGAGTTGCGCGACCGCATCACCAAAATCCGCGCAGCACTCAAAGACAGCGTTGCCGACAAACGCAAAGAGATTGCCGACATCAAGGCTGAAATCGAGAATGTGGAGTATGAAAACCGCGAGCCTTACTGGGAGAAAATCGACAAAATCGAGAAAGACATCCTTGAAGTGCTCGAAGACGAGCTTAACAAATATCTTCCTGAGGTATTTGCCATCGTGCGCGACACCGCACGCCGCTTCGCTCAAAATGAATCAATCGAAGTGACCGCGTCCGATTTCGACCGCGAACTCGCCGCCCAAGGCAAAGACTTCATTGAAATCAACGACGGCAAAGCCATCTACCACAACCACTGGATGGCAGGCGGAAACGAGGTGACTTGGGACATGATCCACTACGACGTACAGCTTATCGGCGGCATCGTGCTTCATCAAGGCAAAATCGCCGAGATGGCAACCGGTGAGGGAAAGACACTTGTGGCAACGCTGCCTGTGTTTCTCAACGCCTTGACAGGAAACGGCGTGCACATGGTCACCGTCAACGACTACCTCGCCAAACGTGACTCCGAGTGGATGGGTCCGCTCTACATGTTCCACGGTCTTTCTGTTGACTGCATCGACAAGACAGAGCCCAACTCCCCGGAACGCCGCCGCGCATACAACGCCGACATCACATTCGGTACAAACAACGAGTTCGGTTTCGACTACCTTCGCGACAACATGGCAACATCGCCTGCCGACCTCGTGCAGCGTCCACACAACTTCGCCATCGTCGATGAGGTCGACTCAGTGCTTATCGACGACGCCCGCACGCCGCTCATCATCTCAGGTCCGGTTGCCAAAGGCGACGACCAGATGTTTGACCAGTTCAAGCCGAACGTAGAGACAGTGGTCAACGCGCAACGCCGCCTTGTGACATCGCTGCTCACCGATGCAAAGAAGAAAATCGCATCCGACAACAAGGATGAGCGCAAGGAAGGCGCACTGCTGCTCTTCCGCGCCTTCAAGGGTCTGCCTAAATACGGTCCGCTCATCAAATACCTGAGCCAGGACGGCATCAAGCCTCTCCTGCTCGAGACCGAGGCTTTCTACATGCAGGACAACAACAAGCAGATGCCTATCGTCACCGATCCGCTCTACTTCGTAATCGACGAGAAGAACCGCAGCATCGAGCTGACCGACAAAGGTATCGACGTGCTCACCGGCAAGACCGACGACCCGACTTTCTTCATCCTGCCCGACATCACAACACAGTTGGCAGAACTGGAGAACGAGAACATCTCCGACGAGGAGAAGGCCGAGAAGAAATCACAGTATGCACAGAACTATGCCATCAAGGCTGAACGCGTGCACACTGTCAACCAGCTGCTCAAGGCCTATACCCTCTTTGACCGCGACATCGAATACGTCATCGACGACGGAAAAATCAAAATTGTCGACGAGCAGACAGGACGTATCATGGAAGGCCGCCGCTACAGCGACGGTCTGCACCAAGCCATCGAGGCGAAAGAGGGCGTGAAAGTGGAAGCTGCGACACAGACCTTCGCAACAATCACCCTGCAGAACTACTTCCGCATGTATCACAAGCTTGCCGGTATGACTGGTACCGCAGAGACTGAGGCAGGCGAGTTCTGGGACATCTACAAACTCGACGTCGTGACCATCCCGACCAACCGTCCGGTGGCACGCATCGACATGAACGACCGCGTATACAAGACAAAGAAAGAGAAATACAACGCCGTAATCGACGAAATCCAGAAAATGGTAGAAGCTGGACGCCCTGTGCTGGTCGGAACAACATCTGTGGAAATCTCCGAGTTGCTGAGCCGCATGCTCCAGCTGCGCCGCATCCCTCACAACGTGCTCAACGCCAAGTTGCACCAGAAAGAGGCTGAAATCGTGGCACGCGCCGGACAGAAAGCCGTGGTGACAATCGCAACCAATATGGCGGGTCGTGGTACGGACATCAAACTGACTCCTGAAGTAAAAGCCGCCGGAGGTCTGGCAATCATCGGTACGGAGCGCCACGAGTCACGCCGCGTCGACCGCCAGCTGCGCGGACGTGCCGGACGTCAGGGCGACCCGGGTTCTTCAGTGTTCTTCGTGTCGTTTGAAGACACCGTGATGCGTCTGTTCGCAACCGACAAGGTTGTCAAGATGCTCGACCGTCTCGGACTTAAAGAGGGCGAGCCTATCGAGGCCGGCATGGTGACCCGTTCAATCGAGAACGCACAGAAACGCGTGGAAGAAAACAACTTCGGCATCCGTAAACGCCTGCTTGAATATGACGACGTGATGAACGCACAGCGCAAGGTGATCTACTCCCGCCGCCACCATGCATTGATGGGTGAGCGTATCGGCATCGACATCATGAATATGCTCTACGAGACAGCCGGCAACATCGTGAAGCGCTACGGATCGCAAAGCGACTACGAGGATCTGCGCATGGATGTGCTTACCACATTCGGTTTCGAGCCTTCATTCACTGAAGATGAATATAAGAAGATGGGCACAGACAAGCAGGTTGACGCCATCTACCGCCAGGCAATCACCACATTCAACCAGCGCACAGAGAAGATGGCAGAGGCTGCCATGCCGGTGATTTCCGACATCGTGGAAAACCACGGAGGCAAGGGTCTTGTGCGCGTGCCTATCACCGACGGCAAGCGTGTGTTTGGAATCACTGTCGACCTTGAGGAGTCGTACAACGAAGGCTGCAAAAACATCGCCAAGGCTTGGCAGAAGTCAATCTTGCTGATGAGCATCGACGAGGCATGGAAGGAGCACCTGCGCGAACTCGACCAGTTGCGCCAGTCGGTTCAGAATGCAAGCTACGAGCAAAAAGACCCGCTGGTAATCTACAAAATCGAGTCGTTCAAGATGTTTGACGCAATGCTCGACAACATGAATGCAAAAGCCGTGGCTTCGCTGACACGCGGTCAGATTCCTGTACAGGCACAAAGCCAACCGCCACGCGAGCAGCAGGCTCCAGCGCAGGCTGAAGAGGCAACAGAAACCGACAACAGCCCACGCATCCCGGCACCGCGCTACAGCAACACGTCAGTGTCGCCGTCGATGCCTACGGCAGAACCGGTGGCAGCGCCTGAACGCCGCGACGACTACCGCAAATACACCGCCCACAAGGAGGAGTATCCAGGACAGGACGAGCAGCGTCAAGCAGCACGCGGTCCGCAAGGCCCACACCACACCGATCCTATCAAAGTAGGACCGAAAGTGGGACGCAACGACCCATGTCCATGCGGCAGCGGCAAGAAATACAAGAACTGCCACGGCAAAGGACTTGTTTAAGCCTTTGACTAAAGCATAACTCAAAAAGAAAGCACTTCCTGACATCGCGTCGGAAGTGCTTTCTCAATTATATAACCAAAAATCCTAAACATGCATCAGAATGCGACCACATGCTTCTCTGTGCCCAGCAAGCCGCCGGCAATACCGAATCCGCCGTCGACGTTGCTGTGTATCTGCACAGCCTCCGTCTGTGCGTCGTTAATCGTCTGCAAATATACCTGATAGAGCATCACCGACTTCAGATAGTAGTATAAATCCTCGGTCAACGACTGCAACTCCACCTCCACTATGCGCTTACCCACATCGCCTTTGCGCAAACGTGTGGTCACCGTGCACTCATATCCTGGGCCACCGACAGCCGTGCCGGCAAACACGTTGCTGAAATCCTTATACCATCCTTTGCGGGGCTTCGACAGCCGGATATCCTGAAACAAAGGATCGTAGGAATGATAACAATCATTGGTGTCATACACCGTCTTGCCGTCGACAACCTTCTCCGCGAGGCTGCGCACGTTGAGACGGTAATAGCCCGACGGCTCCAGCCCCTTCATCCTCAGAGAGATGTCGACCACTGTGTCCTGTCCACCGTCAAAATACCCAGTTTCAAGTTGGTCAAGCAGATGGTCCTGCCGATATTTCCGAGTCCTTACAATCTCGACTGTAGGGGCAACCGTAGGCATAGTGAAATTTGCCGATACCGACGGAAAATTCTGTTCAGAGGCAGAAACCGCAATCACATCGCCAGCCTTCGGACGATAGTCGCTGCGGAAACGGCAATGCTCGGCATCGTAGACCATCTCCACTGGAGAGGCGCCGTTGACCGAATATGTCACCGTGGCAAACCGCAGCGTGGCAGCCTTCAGAAACGTTTGCTCAACATCCGTTCCTTCCGTGCCGACAACACCCGTGCGGTATGTGCGCGCCACGATCGCCTCCAGCGTAGTGTCGGGCGACGCCACCATACTTATCGCTATCACATTGAGGTTCTCTCCTCCCTCGTCAAAGCCAAGCTCTTTCTCACATCCCGTGAGCACCACCGCAACGATGCTCAACGCTGAAATCAAATATTTTAACCGTTTCATATTGTCAGAATTTTAATGTGTAGGTCAACGACGGCATAAACGGGAACATACAAATGCCTTTCAGCACATATTTATTCTCGTTCTTTCCAATATAAACGCTGTTGATGTTCTGTTGGTTGTACAAATTATAGAACGACAAGTTAACTTCACTCGCACCGAACCCTCGATGACTCACCGAATAGGTTATGCCGACATCAAGATGATGCACGTCGGGAAGCTTGTAGTTGTTGCGCTCACGATAAGTGACAAACATGCCCGGCATTTCCGCCCAATGTGCGGCGTCATCACGATTCTGCATATATTCCTGTTCTTTAAGCGTGCTGGATTCCGGTCTGAAACTCGGATCCCATTCCTGCAGCACGCCGCCATACATTGATGTGTTTGCCAATATCCCGCGGCGACCGCTCTGATAAGTCCACGACGCCGACAGTTTCCAATGCTGTCCCAGCCGCTGCACCACAACAATGTTGAAATTATGCCGCTTGTCGTTGCCGGCAAGAAACTCTCGTCCACCGTTCAGTTCCTGCCCCGGGCGGTCGAATGTGCGCAAGGATTTAGCCCATGTGTAGCTCACCCAACCGGTAGTGTTGCCCACAGAGCGTTGAGCCATCAGCTCCACGCCGTAGGAGCGTCCCTTGCCGAGGCTGACAAGACTCTGCCAATCGCCGGTGCAATTGAGCCACGACGCTCCGTTGTTGTATTCCAGCACATTGTCCATCGTCTTGTAGTAGCCCTCAACCGACACCTCAAGACCTTTCATAATTTCATAGTTGACACCACCGGCATACTGGTTGGAGCGCATCAGCGGAATTTTTTCAGTCACAGGCACCCAAATGTCTGACGGCATCACGATATTGCTGCTGCTCAACAGATGCACGCCCTGAGCCATCCGCGCATACGACAGTTTCAACGCCATGGCAGGCGTAAGCAGGAAGCGCACCGAAGCGCGGGGTTCAAGCGAGCCGTATGTCTTGTTTTCAACAGAAAACAACGAATAGCGCAACCCTACATTTGCCATCAACCACGGAGCCACAGTCCAATCGTCCTCGGCATAAATGCTTGCCGTCAGCAAGTCCTGCCGTTTGCCTATTGTTCTGTCGGTTTCCATACGCGTTTCCTTAGTCGGCGTATAATCATAGTTGTAACTATAGGCATGGATTATCGGCGACAACTGCTGCAACGAGCCTTTGACACCCCATCGCAAATCGTGGGCAGCAACAGGGCGAAATCTGAAGTCGGCAGTGATAGAAGCATCCTTCACCTTCGAATCATAACGTGTTTCCGACACATCTTCTGTCAGCCTCTGCAATTGTTCCATCTTCCGACTCTCATAATATCCCGACACATTCTGCGACAGTCTATAGTCATACAGACTAAAACTCGCGTTGACATTCATAAGGAATCGGTCGCCGGCTGTATGCGTCCAATACAAACTCGACACCAGGTTGCCCCAATTGTTTTTTGTCTCATTTTTTTTAGTTCTAATCTCACCACTCTTGCTTCCGAAATTAGTCTCACTATCGGTAGGAGAAGAATTGCTAACGTCCTTGCCCCAATAGAACACAGCCGACAGTCGGTCGCTCTCCGAGAAGCGATGCACCAATTTGGCGTTGACATCATAAAAATTCATCTTGGCATACGGCTCCATTGCCTTCTTGTTGTCGTACACGCTTTTGAGCAAAGGCTGCACTATGGCTCCGAAATATGAGGCGCGAGCTGCCACATTGAACGACGTATGCCCCTTCCATATCGGACCCTCAGCCTGCACCTTCGACGACAACATTCCTATGGATGCACTGCCATGATATGACTCAAAGTCACCCTCACGCACACCTATGTCGATCACACTCGAAAGGCGCGAGCCGTAACGAGCAGGGAAGGCCCCCTTATACAACACCACATTGTCGACCATCTCGGCATTGATTGCCGATACGAAGCCCTTCAGATGCTCTCCATTGTAAAGCGTCGAGCCATCGAGCGTAATCAAATTCTGGTCGTAATTGCCGCCTCGCACAAAGATTCCCGCTGTGCCGTCGCCCGACGACTGAACGCCCGGCAAACGCTGAAGTGACTTCATCACATCAATCTCACCAAACAATGCCGGCACCTCCTTCACCTGCTGCGATGTCAGCACCTGTGCGCTCATCTGCGAGGATTTAACGCCAAAGTCATGACGCGCGCCATAGACCTGCACATCGCGCAACTCCGTGCCTCGCTGCAGCCGCACCTCAACAGGCGCACTTCCTGACTTAATCTGTATTGTTGTCTCTTTATATCCCACATAGCTTATCCGCAAATCAACCGTCTTCCCTTCCGGGATTGCCATTTCAAAGCGTCCATCAGAATCGGTTGATGTGCCTTTCGCCAACGACTTGGCATAGACGCTTGCCGAAGGCAGGGCTTCTCCGCTCTCATCGTCGACAACTCGACCCGCCACAGTCTGCCCCACCGCCGTAGCCGCCATTACGGCAAGCAACAGCAATATACATATCCGTTTCATAATGCTTATTGTTTATTCAACCTGATAATTCCATGGACTGCATCTTTTGCCAACAGAAGCAATGCGCTCGATAATAGTTTTTTCATAATTTTTAGGTTTGGGTTATTAATAATTGGATTGTAATTTTTCATTTTATATTTTTCGAGCGCAATATAATTGTTTTTTTAAAATTTTTCAAGCGAATTTATATCTTTTTTTAAGCAAACATCAACAAAAACCGCGTTTTTTGCGTAAAAGTTAAAACAAGTTTGAATGCTCTGCTCTCGATTTGCACTATCTGTTGAATAAAATATGCTGCGCCTCGGAAAAACATTTTCAAACAAGTTTGAATGTTTTTCGCTCGGCTTGCACTATCTTTGCAATGATATTTCGCGAAAATGGAAAAACAAATTGAAATTAACGGAGTCAACTTCAACTATAGCGTTGAGGGAGAGGGCATTCCTGTGGTGCTGATGCACGGATGGGGTTGCAACCGTACAACACTGGCAAGCATCGAGAAGCTGCTTGTGCCATATTTTAAAGTCTACAATGTGGACTTCCCTGGCTTCGGCAAAAGCACTGAGCCGCAAACAGTCTGGGGCATAGAGGATTACACCCGCCTAACAGAGGAGCTCCTGAAAAAAGAGAACATCGAAAACCCTATACTGCTCGGGCATTCGTTCGGCGGACGCGTAGGCATCCTGTTGTCGTCGCGCAACAAGGTGCGCAAACTGATCCTTGTCGATGCCGCAGGCATAAAGCCGCGCCACTCAATGAAATACTACATCAAGGTTTACACCTACAAGACGGTGAAACACGCCCTGCCGCTGCTTCTTGGCAAAACAAAGGGCGAGGAAATGCTCAACCGTTACCGCAAACGCGTGGGGTCGAGCGACTATTCAAGCGCATCGGTGCGCATGCGCCAGATTCTGAGCAAGGTGGTCAATGAAGATTTGACATGGGCTTTGCCTAAAATCAGCTGCCCGACACTGCTCGTATGGGGCACCGCCGACACTGCCACTCCTATCTCTGATGCCCACAAGATGGAACGGCTAATACCGGATGCCGGACTGGTGGAGTTTCCCGGAGTGGGACATTACAGTTTCCTCGAGAATCCATATCAGTTTGCAGCCGTAATCAACAGTTTCTTAGATAAAGACAAAACTATAAAGTAATGGAATTGACCGTGACTATCCTCGCCGCCGTAATGGTGGCAACAACCGCTTTCTACCTGCTGCAGGTTTACAAGTTCGACCTGCAGATGATGCAGCAGAACTCTTACCGCAACGATCGCTACTTCAAGTGGTGGCGCATGAGCAAGGACTACGCTTCGATGTCGAGAATCTCCGACCTTGCGGTGTTCCTGCTTCTCGTCTCGATGTTTCCAAAGGTGGTGACTCTTCCGATTGCAATCATTGTTTTTGCTATCAAGGCAGCAATCCTGCTCAAAAAGAAATATAAAAAGCCACTGGTGATGACCAAACGCGTGTGGCGTCTGCTCTCGGCTATGATTGTCGCCACGCTGGTTGTGGCGGCACTGTCGTGCTCACCACATGCCGATGCCGGCATCAACATCACCGCCGCAGGGGCTGCGCTCACAGCGATGGCTGTGCTTTCGTGGGGCGTGCTCGCTCTGTGCAACGCAGCGATGCAGCCTGTCGAGAAGTCAATCAACAACAGCTATGTCAACGACGCGCGCCGCATCATCGGCGAAATGCCGTCGCTGAAGGTGGTCGGCATCACGGGCAGTTACGGCAAGACAAGCACCAAGCATTATCTGAACCGCATCCTTAGCGAACAGTTCAACGTGGTGATGACTCCTGGCAGCTTCAACACTCCGATGGGCGTGACCCGCACCATCCGCGAGATGCTGAAGCCGTACACCGAAATTTTCATCTGCGAGATGGGCGCCAAGCAACGCGGAGACATCAAGGAAATCTGCGACATCGTGCATCCGCAATACGGCATAATAACCGCTGTGGGCGAACAGCACATGGAATCGTTCAAATCGATAGAGAATGTGCAACGCACAAAGTTCGAGCTTGCCGACGCTCTCCCTGCCGACGGCTTCTGCGTGGTCAACGATGACTTCCCATACGTGGCCAATCGCGAAGTTGACAACACTTCGTGCCTGCGCTATGCCGTGCAAGCCACCGCAAACGCCGACTACACCGCGCGCAACATTGAATATTCGGAACACGGCACCCGCTTCGACGTTGCCGACAAAAAAGGCGGCACCGTGATGTCGCTCGAAACGCGTCTTGTGGGCGAATGCAACATCTCCAACCTTCTCGCCGCCGTTATCATGGCGATGAAACTGGGTGTGCCAGCCGACAAAATCCGCTATGCCGTAAGCCAGATTGAGCAAGTGGAACACCGCCTCAACATGAAGCGCACTCCAGGCGGAGTGACGATCATCGACGATGCGTTCAACTCCAACCCTCACGGATCGCGGATGGCTCTCGACGTGCTTGCCAGAATGACCCGCGGCAAGCGCATCGTTGTAACGCCGGGAATGATTGAGCTCGGCGACCGCCAACAGGCTCTCAACGAGGCGTTCGGCGAGCACATAGCGGAAACGGTGGATGTGGCAATCGTCGTAGGACAATACAACCGCGACGCCATTGTGGAGGGCATAAAGAAATCAGGCACGTTCAACGACGACAACCTAATTGTGGTCGACTCGTTTGCCGAGGCTCAGCAACGTCTTGCCTCGCTGCTGCAAATGGGCGACACCGTGCTCTACGAGAACGACCTGCCCGACACCTTCAAATAAGCAATCAATAAAACAACCCATAACAATACAAAAAGAAAATGAAAACAACTGTTGCTGTATTCTTCGGAGGTCGCTCCGTTGAACATGAGATTTCCGTGATTTCCGCCTCACAGGCAATGCACGCAATGAACCGCGACAAATACAACGTCATACCAGTATACATCACGAAGCAGGGCCGTTGGGTGACCGGCGACGCACTTTTCGACGTAAAGAACTACCGCGACATGAAGGCCCTTGTAGAAAAATGCGAAGAAGTCTACATGCGTCCTGAGTTCGGCGACTTCAACCTCTACCGCGCAAAGACAAAACTTTTCGGCGGACACAACGTCTATGCTGCCATCGACGTGGTAATCCCTGTGCTTCACGGCACAAACGGCGAGGACGGCATCTTTGAGGGCGTGCTCGAGACCATCGGCGTGCCTTACGCCGGCTGCAACACAGTGTCGTCGGCCAACGGTATGGACAAGGTGACAATGAAGATGATTCTCAAGGACTGCGACATCCCTGTGGTCGACTACGTATGGTTTACCGACAAGCAATGGTACCGCGAGAAAGACGAGTTGGTGAAGAAAGTGGAAGAGCGAATCGGCTATCCTGTAATCGTGAAACCTGCCAACCTCGGATCAAGCGTGGGAATCAGCTGTGCAAAGACACGCGAGGAATTGCTCGACAGCGTTGAGACCGCACAACAATACTCCACACGCATCATCGTGGAGGACATGGTGGAGAACCTCAAGGAAATAAACTGCTCAGTGCTCGGCGACTGCGACGACTGCCAGCCGTCGATTCTTGAAGAGCCTATCAAAACCGGCGCGTTCCTGAGCTACGACGACAAGTATAAAGGAGGGACAAAGGGCGCGAAAGGCATGCAGGCTTCCGACAAGCGCATCCCTGCCGACCTGCCGAAAGACATCACGGAGCGCATCCAATTCCTCGCCAAAGAAACATTCCGCGTATTGTCGTGCCACGGCGTGAGCCGCGTTGACTTTATGGTCGATGCCAGCACCAACAATGTTTTTGTCAACGAAATCAACACAATCCCTGGGTCTCTGTCGTTCTATCTGTGGGAGGCCACAGGAATCAAGTTTGACGAACTGATGGACCGCCTCGTGCAGCTGGCTCTGAAGCGCAAACGCGAACAAGGCCAGAAAACAACCAACTTTGACCAGAACATCTTCAGCCTCGGTGGAGGCGTGAAGGGCGCAAAAGGCGCAAAGTGCTAATATTCAGACGCAATCTCATAAAAAACGCCTGCAAATCGATGACTGCAGGCGTTTTTTTTCGTTTTTTTATTCTCCCATCACGGTAGCCACGATGCTTCGGCTGCCGCCGGAATCGCGGAATTCGCAGAGGTAGATGCCCTGCCACGTGCCGAGAGCAAGGCGATGTGCGGAGATTGGAATCGTAATGCTCACACCGAAAAGCGACGACTTGGCATGGGCAGGCATATCGTCGAGCCCTTCAAGCGTATGCTCGTAATATGGCTCGCCCTCACACACAAGGCAATCCATGATGCGCGCCATGTCGCCACGCACATCGGGGTCGGCATTCTCGTTGATTGTAAGCGCGCAGGAAGTGTGCTGCACAAATAGATTCAGCAACCCGGTCTCGGGCAGCTGTTGCGGGATGCCGCTCATAATTTCTGAAGTGATCAAATGGCATCCTCTCCGCTTTGGAGACAGTTTTAATACGGTTTGTTTTATCATTGTTTCTGTGTTATAAATTCATACGTCAAATCGACAGCCTTCCGGAAAGCCTCATCCTGCCCGGGGACAGTGATAAAAAGATGCACTGCGTCAGGAAATTCCACTCTTTCAATCCGTCCGCCTGATTTTTCAGCCAGTTCGCAGCCCTGGTCTCTAAGGATGTCGCGTCCGGCAGCGACAAGAAGAGTGCGCGGCAGACGTCTCAGTTGCTCCCCGCTACACAATCCCACACTGACGGCATGGTTTTCCGAATCCGTTCCGCCAAGATAGGCGCGGTTGAACGCCTCCATCAAATCCGCATCGAGCCCGTAGCCGCTGCCATATTTACGCCACGACTCCGAGCCGTCGGCAAAAGCCTTAGTGACCGGATAAAAAAGCACAAGCGACTCCAACGCGCCACGGCATTCATCGGAAAGAGCCACGGCAAGAGCAAGATTGCCGCCCGAGCTGTCGCCTCCGGCGCTGATGCGCGATGCGTCTATGCCCAACAAAGCGGCATTGTCGCGGGCGTATGCCACCGCATCGCAGCAGTCGTGCAGTCCGCACGGGAACGGATGCTCGGGAGCAAGCCGATAGTCAACGGCAAGCACCTTCACGCCACCCATAGCCGCCACCGCGTCGCAAAACCGCGCACAACTGTTCAGACTGCCGAAAGTCCAGCCGCCGCCATGGAAATAAACCAGCAACGGCAACCTCCCGTCGACACCGCTCGGCTCATAAAGCCGCAACGACTCCGACAACTGCCTCACACCGACATTTTCCGACAGCACCGGACGCGTGTTCCGCGAATTGCGCACAGCCATCAAAGCGGCATTGTCGCCGGCAATGGCTTTCTCCACGGCAAAAGTCTGTGTCTGCTGCAACCCGTCGGGCAACGCCTGCAGAAAACCGTCAGCCTGACGGCGCATGATACTGTCGGCGACGCCACCGACAGCAGCGGTTGCAGCAAAAGCCACAACAATCATTATTTCCCCGAAACCCATAATTATTCACTTAAGAAATCAGGCATCGGTCCGCCCTGCGCATCATTGCCAAGCCCCATAGCCAACGCGTCGACAGCACTCGGCTGTCCGTCGGCAGGCGCAGGAATATAGACCTCCTGCGGTCCCGGGTCGTCATTGATTTTCGACGCCATCGTACCCTTCTCAAACGGCATTGGCTCCGAACGGTTCTGGAAACGTGCGAACCGTGCGACAAACGTCATTTCAATATCGTCGACCGAACCGCTACGGTGCTTCGCCACGATAAACTCAGCCATGCCGCGGATATCCCTGTTCTCAGCGTCGGTAGTAGAACGTGTATAATATTCCGGACGGTGGATAAAGCAAACAATATCGGCATCCTGCTCGATGGCACCCGATTCACGAAGGTCGCTCAACTGCGGACGCTTGTTGCCGTCGTTGCGCTCCTCCACCTTACGGCTCAACTGCGACAGTGCGATTACCGGGATGTTAAGCTCTTTGGCCAACTGCTTGAGGCTTCGTGAAATCATACTCACCTCCTGCTCGCGGCTTCCAAACTTCATTCCCGTCGCGTTCATCAGCTGAAGGTAATCGATGATGATAATCTTCACACCATGCTCCTTCACCAGACGGCGCGCCTTCGTGCGCAACTCGAGGATTGACAGAGACGGAGAGTCGTCGACATAAAGCGGCGCGCTGAAAAGGCTTCGCACACGCGAGTTCAACTGCTCCCACTCCTGCCGGCTCAGACGTCCGCTCTTGATTTTCTCGCCCTCAATCTCGCAAACGTTTGAAATCAAACGATTGACCAGCTGAAGGTTTGACATTTCAAGCGAGAATATCGCCACCGGAGTGTTGTAGTCGACAGCCATATTCTTCGCCATCGACAGCACAAACGCAGTTTTTCCCATCGCCGGACGTGCGGCAATTATTATAAGGTCGGAATTCTGCCATCCCGACGTCAGCTTGTCAAGATTGTGGAAACCGGTCTGCAGACCGCTCAAGCCGCTTTCACGCTTGCCGGCGGCCTCAATCTGCTCCATGGCAGAATTGATTACAGGGTCAATCTGCGTGAAGTCCTTCTTCAAGTTGCCCTGCGAGATTTCAAACAATTTACCCTCAGCCTCCTGCAAAAGGTCGTCGATATCATAAGACTCGTCAAACGACTTTTTCTCTATCTCAGAGCAGAACGAAATCAGTCGGCGCGCCAAGAATTTCTGAGCCACGATGCGCGCATGGTATTCAATATGCGCCGCCGAGGCCACATTGGATGTCAATTCAGAGATGCGCACCGGACCGCCCACATCGTCGAGCGCGCCGTCGGCACGCAGCTGCTGCGTGACGGTAAGCATGTCGATGGGTTGCTGCATCACACCGAGCTTGTTGATTGCAGCATAAATTTTTTGGTTTCCAGGGTCGTAGAACGACTCCGGTCGCAACAAGTCACACACAATGGCATAGGCATCGCGCTCAAGCATCAACGCTCCAAGCACCGCGTCTTCAATCTCCTTGTCCTGAGGCTGAATCTTCGCGTCGTCGGTAAACTGCGCCTTGCTTCGAGCCGACTTCCATTGCTCCGCCTTGAATTTGCGGAATTCCTGGTACTCACGGAAATCACTGTATTCCTTGGAATTCTTTATATCGTTAACGTTCTCCATACTTCATTCTTTTCAACGGCAAATGTAGGAAGATTTAATGAAACTGCCTACTTCTTTCTTCCAAGAATTACCAACAACTTGCCAACCGCCTTTGTCGACAGACTGTTGAAAACAGGTTGAGGCGGCACGTCGTCCGACGTTCCGCCTCAACTGCTAAAAACTAAACTATAATACTATCTAAACTTATCCTAATTCACGATTACTTTCCGCGTTGTGCCATCCGCCCTGATTACATATATGCCCGGCTGAAGATTTTCAGACCCACACATCTTGCCGTCAAGCGAATACACTTGGAAATCATGGCAACCGTCGACCACAATCGACCTGTCGACCACTTTCACCATAATATTCTCATCAGATGCAGGAACCGACACCGAGGAATATCCCGGATTGTTGTATGGGTCTGTAGGAAAAACAATCATCGATGGAAACCAATAGTTGGCAATCATCGGATAGACATTCTTCAGGACTCCGTCGGATGTATAACGCCGTGTGGCGTACGTCTGGTCCTGAAACTGATGAAACACCGACGCATACAGCTCGTCGGTCTGCGGATGGATGCCAAGCGAGCATCCGTAGATATGCCAATCGCCAGGCTCCGAAGAGAAATCGATGATTTTCTCAATCTTATGGCTGTCGGTATCGAAACGGAAAACGCAATAGGTCGTAAACCAGCTGTTGGCGCCGCCGCACCAATAAAGGCTGTTGGTCACCCGCGACGCGCACATCGGGTCGGGAGTCCATGCATACCATGAGTTTGACGGCGGATACATTCCTTCGCCGTCGATATGCACCACCTCGCGCTCCAACGTTGTAGGATTGACCTTGACCACATATGGCAACGTCGCTCCCATGCCCTGCACGTTTTTGGCTACTGCATACCACAGATTGCCGTCTTTCGACCGCACTATCGTCGAGCCTATTCCCGAAGCTGGGCGTTTGCCTGTTTCCGCTTCAACAACATCATCGACAATACCCATGTCGAGCACATCGACAACCTTGTCGGTCTGCGTGTCGACCACCAGCAGTCCATATTGCTGATGCACGGCAAAGACTTTTCCACCAGCAAGAACCATCGTTCCCGTCTGCCCATAATATAACGAACTGCCGGAATCAGTGTTGGGCTTGTCGTTGCCGTCGAGATTCGGGTTGCCCGAACCCTCCACCTGACGTTCAATCTCAAGAGTCTCAAGATTGAGCACCCAGATGCCGTTGCTCGTCGACACATACCCCTTTTTGTCGGTCACTCCGCAGAAAGCACGGCCGTCGCACTGCCTCCCCGAGGGGTCGATAATCTGAAGCTGCTTGATGAGCTTCATTGTCTTGGCGTCGGTCACCGAAATGCGTCCGCCCACTACAGAAGCCCCTGGATCTTTCTCCTGTTTGGCAATCAGATACATTCGTCCGTTCCAGATGGCACCGTACTGATTCGTGCAGCCCAATTCCTTTCCGGGATTCTCCGCCTGCACAATGCGATAGCGCCAATAATCGCCGTCTACATCATCGGGCAACAAGTAATTGACCGTTGAATTCTGGTGTCCATACCAGTCTTCGTTGACAATCATGATGCCTTTCGTGTAGTCAGTCTCCGACGCCTTGACTGTGTTCAAGACTCCGGCGGCAAATGCCGCAACGATTATTGCTCGTGATAATATTTTCATTTAAAAAGCACATTGAGAAGTGAGCCCGAACGGTCAACAACCGCTCAAGCTCACTTGATTAATACTTACTGGATTGAAAATTTCAGCGTATGGCTGCCGTTGGTTGACGCAACGACGTAGACTCCTGACGGAAGCGTCAATGCCACGCGCGCGCAATCGGAATCGGCTACAAACGCACCGACAACACGGCCCGCCATGTCATAGACCGCGAAGGTGGTTCCTGCCATATTCTTCACAGTTACAATATTGTCGCAAACCGACAATGTGCCGGCAGCGCCATCAGCATTGTGAATGCCTGAAGCCGAATCCTCCACAGCATAAGGAATGCTGACCGTAGTGGTCTTGCCGTTTGACTCCGCCTTTACATTGAGGTTACCGTGACCGGCAATCAACGGAGTGATTGTAAGCACACCGTTTTCAAGCGTAGCGTTGACCAGTCTCTTGTCAGAGACCGTATTGTCGGCAGCGACAGCGTCGCCTCCTACAATCGACAAGCGTATTGCCGCATCGATATTGTCCTTGTCGGTCACATAATCCTTAAGGTCGATTGTAAATATGTCGCCATCCTTTGCCAAATCAACACTCACCTCAGGGAGATCGCTGAACTCTGGAGCATATTTATCGGGGAAAATCGGCATTGAAGGGAACCAATAATAATCCTTCAGCTTAATTGTTTTCACGATGTCGCCAGTCTTGCAGTCAACAAAGTGAAGCCAATTGTAACGATAGTTTGACGAAGCGCCATGGGTTGCAGCCACGAGCAGCTGATTCTTGCGGTCGTCGTAACGCACACCGGCATAAGGAGCCTGGAACGTTTTGCTGTCAACACCCGCCAAATTGTTTGGGAACACAAACACCGGTTGGATTCCTGCGATGTCGGAACCTACGGTCCACTTGTAATAGCCCGTGTTGCCCGAAACAATTGAAGCCTCAACTCCGGCACCATACCAAATGGCGTTTTCACTCTTTGAAGCAAAGAAATTGGTTGAGCGCCATGCGCCCCATCCGCAAGTGACACGCTGTCCCTCCGGAAGGTCAACACTGTCGGTCACGTCGAGCGTGCTAGGGTCGATGCAACGGAATGTGCACAAACCACTTGAGGCACCGGCAGTAGTGGCAACCCACACATTGCCGTCGGCAGTGACAGTGATGCCCTGAGGATAGCCCATGCCGGAAACGCCCGAAGCATCGTTGCTTTCTACCGGGAATGTCTTGACCACCTTGTCTGTGGCAATGTCTATGACATGCACACCCACACCCTGCTGGATTGCAAACGCATATTTGCCGATGGCAACCATGTCGCCAATCTGTCCGTTGTACTTGTTCGCACCGGAAGCAATACCATCGACCATTCCGCACAAAGTAAGCGTACGGGTGTCGAGCACCTGAATGCCGGCTGTCGATCCGAGATAAACCTTGTTTTCAGAAACGCCGACACACGCGCGTCCGTCACCGTCACCGTTGCCGTCGCCGTCGGTGTCTGCGCCGATATAGTCGAACGCAGCCAATTTTTTGAGCGTCTTGGCATCAGCCACCACAACACGTCCGCCACCCTTGCGAGGGTCGCCGCCGTCGGTCGCCTGCTTCGACATCACGATAAGTTTGTCTCCATAGATGATACCGTACTGCGACGTGCAGCCAAACGACTCATATTTGTTTTGCGACTCATACACGCGGTATTTCAATTCGCCATTGTCGGCAATATAGTTGATTGAGCCGTTAGAATGCCCGAACCAATCCTCGTTGAGCCAGAACGTACCATTCTGATAACTGTCGGCAAGCGGTTCGCGGTTTGGCTCAAGCACGTTGACCGTATAAGTCGTCGATGCGCCGGAACCGTCCTGTGATGTGAACGTAACGTCGACAGTGCCTGTCTTGTGAGTAATCAATTCCCAGAAACTGCGCGACGGGTTGAAAGCCCTTGCAGCATAAGTGGTAGCCACCTCAGGATCGCTTACACTGACATCGTAGGTCTGAATATCGGCATTCGCAGGCTCTACCGTAGGCGACAGAGCGAGGATGTCGAGATATGTAAGATTGATTGTCTTGTCGCCGTTGCCAAGCACAAAACCGGTAACCGGATTGCGCAGCGCGGCATGCACTGTCATCGTTGCCTTGACAGCAGGGTCGGTCTTCAACGCAGCTGTAATCACAGCGTCGCCCTCAACGCGCTTCACGCTGACCGCGCCGGTGCGCTTGTTCACGCTTGCCACTTTTGTGTCGCTCGATGAGAATTCAATCTTGTCCAGCGAATAAGCATCGCTATAAAACTCAAGCGTCGGAGTGAACGATTCATCGAAATGGGCGTCATATTCCGCATCCGAGAAAGCAAACGTCTTTTCGACATTGATCATCTCCGGATACCCTGCAGTATATGTTGATCCGTTATCTTCGTATTGAACAATCAATCTCAACATATCGGTATCCTCGGTGTCGGGCACGGTAACCGTAAACGTAGCGTCGTCGCCAACCGTCGTTTCCGTCATCGAAGCAGCCTTGGCTATGTCAAGCGTTTTCGGCATCATTTTGCAGACCACTTTCACAGTCTTGCCCTTGAACAACACACCGTCGTTGAACTGCGTAAATGCGGCAGGCGCACGAACATCGTCATAAGTTCCGGCAATCCGGCCTGAAAGGACAAGATTTCCACCAACTTTCTTCGCTGAGCCTTCAACCAACTGAATCTCTTCCAGCTGAAGTTCTGTCAAGTTGGATTTTCCCCAATAGTCAATACCACTGTATGCACTCTTGCATCCTGTCGGGACAACAATTTCGGCAAACGTAGCAGGTGAGCCATTCTTCACTCGCCATGCATAACTTCCAGTCGTTCCAGGCTCGGTTACAGGAGAGTAAACCTTTATGCCCGTACATCCGTAAACCAAATTCGTGTTGTTGTAGTTCATCTTCTTTTGAGGAAGAACAAGCCTATTCAATCCAGCATTTTCAAAAACGTAGCTCGGCAACGATGCCAACGCCTCTGGAAGCACTAAAGTTCCAACAGCTTTGCACCCTCTGAAGGCATACGCTTCAATCGATGTCAATGTCGACGGGAGGTTCACTCCAGTCTGACCGTCGGCATAAACAATGTTGGCAAGCATATTGCAGCCGTCGAAGGCATAACCCTTGATGGCATTCACGCTTTTTCCGATTTTCAAAGTAGTAAGACCCACACAACCAGCAAACAATGAATTAGGAATCTCATTCATCGCCGATGGCATTGTAAACTCCTTTATAAGCTTACAATTCTTGAACGCGCCTTTACCCAAATTAGTCACGCCGGCAGGCAGTGAAAATTCAAGGCTGCTGCAATTTTCAAAAGCATAATTGCCAATGCTCGTAACCGTTTCAGGAAGCTCGATTGATTCCATCGAGCTGCACTTGCTGAACATATAGTTAGGCACCTCAGTAAGTCCGGCAGGCAATACCGGCATACGCAACGATGTGCAATTCTGGAAAACATAGTTTCCGATTTTTGTAGCAGTGTCAGGCATCTTTACCGCAACCAGACTGCTGCAAGAGCTGAACATATAGTCAGAAATCTCCGTAAGTCCGTCTTCAATAATCACCTTACGCAACGACGGGCAACTCTGGAAAAGATTCCGGCCTACAGTACGGAGAGTCGACGGCAATCTGATTCCAGGGAATCCGGTTCCGTAGAAACAATATTCAGGCAAAGCCGTAACTCCCTCCGGGAAATTGATTTCACTCAGTTTTGAACACCACGCGAATGTGCGCGCCTCGCCAAAATCCGTAAGCCCGTCAGGCAGAGTCACGCTCGGCATACTCTTGCAATAAGCAAATGCATATGTGCCCAGTCTTTTAAGCGTTGACGGAAGGTCGACAGATTCAAGTTTCGTACAGTCGAAGAAAGCATAATCACCCAAAGAAACAACCGGTGCGATTATTCTGGCAAGAGTAAGTTCCGACGCACCATAGAAAGTGCTGTCGCTCATTTCAGTCACGTTGAAATCCACATTCTGGAAAGTCACAGACGCAGGGATTGTGATCTCTCCCACATATCCAGCCTTGTTGGCTGCCTCGATTTTTTTACGGTCTGGAGTGCCTTCAACCTTGCAGTAGGTGGCTTTTACATTGTTCGACTCTCCGACCGCAGTCACGGCATAAGTCATTCCGCCTACTTTGAAAATGTCGCCTACTTTGACATCAAGGACATATTCGCTTACATTGGTAAAGTTTTTCCATCCGGCAGCCGCCGCATAGTCGGCAGTGTAGCCGTTTGGCACTTCAAGAGTCGCATTGGCATAAGCTCCCGCGCTGAACACGTTGTCGGCAATCGCGACAGGATATGTCGATGCAACTTTTACAGATGTGATTGCATTTGACTCGGCAAACGCTTCATCTCCGATTGCAGTTATCGTTGTCGGAATCTCTACTCCGGCAAGCTGCTGACATGCGGCAAACGCACGTTTTCCAACCGCTTCCACATGCGCAGGGAATTTAATGTCGGCAATCGCCGTTCCCTCAAACATACTGTCGGGGATCGATGTCATCGACGACGGCACAAAGAGAGTGGCAAAGTTGGAGCATCCGAAAAATGCCCCGTCGCCAATTTTTGTCACGCCATCGACCGATGGCACGTTGAGCGTGGCGATAGTGGAGTTTTTAAACGCTTCTTTTCCTATGGCAGTCACTGTTGCCGGAAGAGTGACCGTTGTCACTGTCGAGTTGGCAAAAGCATTTTTGTCGACCTCAACCACGGTATATGTCACGCCATCGTCGACAAATGTCGACGGCACAGCAACCTCGCCTGTGTAGACACCTGTTTCCGGAGCAGTAAGTTTTACGGTTTTTGCAGAATAACTTTTCAGTTCATAGCGCAAGCCTTCGTTTACAAACACTGTCTTTGCATCCGCAGGAATAGGCAGCGGCGCTGCGACAAACGATTTCCAGTTTTGGCTGGACATTCCTGGCGCGAAATTCCAGCCGTCCCAGCTGCCGTTTTCAAGCACACGGCCAGAAGCGCCCCAACTTGAATAGCTGAAATTGTCTGTAGCATTGTCCTTCACCCAGTATGACCAATATCCAGTGTACCATCCAGCCCACCACATATCGTCGGTGTCGCGCGCCTTCCAGTTGTCATAGTCATAATCCGAGGAACCGCCCTGTCCGGGCTTGTAGCCGCGCGGATGTTCAAAAAATCCGTCTTCCGACTCGTAGACCTGATTGCCGTTGCCAGTGTCGATAAGGGCAATGTCGCCGTCATCGTCCACGTCCCAGCCGATACCGTTGATGGTGTAGCCGCCATTGGGATCGGTCGGCGAGCTAACGTTTGTGTACTGCATCAATGCATACAGGCGCGGATTGTTTTTCACCACCGCCTTAAGCATGTCGGCACCAGTGGCTTGACCTGTCCAACGATAGCCGAACACCAAAGCCGCCGGCTCGTCGTCGTAGTTCCATTGAATCACCAGAGCGGCTTTGTTTTCGCCCTTTCCGGTCCAGTTCTTGATCATGTCGAAGGTGAAATTCGCATCACCCGCCATGTCGTCGGGAGTTGCCCACTCCCAATCTGATGCCGCCCGAAGTTTTCCGTCGGCCGCCTTAGGTGTGTAAGGCACACCCTGCACCGTCCTCGGCAACTGCGTCCTGGCAGCAATAGTCATCACCACAAAAATCGCGGTCAGACTAAGTAAAATTCTTTTCATAAGGAATTTTATTTATTAATTAATAAAAATTAGTTAGTTATTTCTTTATCACTTTGCGCACCACCTTGCCGCTTCTGACAATGTAGACGCCCTTCTCCAATCTTTCAAAAAACTCGGATGCCGGCACCGAAGAATCGACGGCAAGCACCCTCATTCCCTCCAGGTTGAACACCTCAACCATCGACGAGCCATTGTCGGACTCAACCGAGCCTACTCCATCGGTGGAGAAATGCACATAATTGAGGTTGTGCCATTGCGTTGAAGCGCCTGTCGACGCATCGGCGTCCTTAGGCAATGCGTTCTGCTGACGTCTGCCGCCAGCCACCATCACAACCGGGCCTTCCAGCGCCTGGAATTTCCATCCGTCCACATCGCCGTCTTTGAGCTTGCGCGATGTCATTCCCAGTCCGGAATAAGAGAAATTGTCGGAATCCACGCCTCCTACCCAATAACTCCAATAGCCGTCATACCATCCGGCATTCCATCTCTGATGGTCAGCGTCGGTGCGGTCAAACACCTGCCACCAGTCATAGTCGTAGGCAGCATAACCATACGCACGCGCATTTATCGGATGCTCAAGAATATGTGCTGTCTTTGAAGCCGCTATCGCATCGTCGCACATATCGGGAGTGTCCCATCCCGGCACACTTGTCTGTCCCATCGACGTGTTTGCGGAAAAATAGTTGAAACTTACGCGGCTGTCGGATTTCGCGCCGTCAAAATCAAACTCAAGGAAATCTGAAATTGTATGTCCGTCGGAATATCCGATACCGCACACCGTGCTGCCCATTATTCCCGTAAACTGCGTGAACAGTGTCAAGTCTGACGACTCCTTCGCGATCGCGCGAAACATATCCTCGCCCGACGGTGTCTGCCCGTCGTCCCATCGATATCCCCACACGTATGCCTCCTCCGGACCGTTGTCGGCAAACTGCACCACCATAGCGGCTTTGTTGTTGCCGGAACCCGCCCAATGAACAATCTTGTTCCAATCAATCACAAACGCATTTGCCGACAGCACCATCGCCGAGAGCAAAACAAATGTCAATGTCTTATTTTTTCTCATATCTCAATGTTTTTTCAGTCAAAGGATTAGGAAGAGGCACTCCGGGAAGCGCAACGTGAAGGTCGCGCGCCTTGGAAAGCTCTGTCGAGGTTTCGCCAAGCCACCCGCAATATTGGTTTACTCCCGTATAGACTCTCACAAAGTCGACCCCCGGAAGATTCACTGGATTGCCGTTTTTGTCGACAGCCCACCCTATGTCGAAACTGTTCAAGTCCTCATAGTCATTCGGATGATTGTCGACATAACCCCACGGATATGTATAGAGGATATAGTAGCGTCCTGTGCCGCTGGAGTCAACTCCGTTGGGCGCAAGAAGCGTGCCCTTGAATGTCAATTCGTTGTCACTCACCCACTGAGGAAAATACTCCTGGCTGTGGAAAATGTTTTTTGCAATATATCCCGAACCACCGAGAGAATCATGCCATGGGATGTAGGTCATATCTGTCAGATAGCCGCTCTCGTCCTCAACAGGCGTATGGCCGTCGCCTTGCCTGCTGTAGGTTATCTCATACTCATGAAGCGTTTCAGGCTTGTGATACTCGCTTCCGGCAAGCTCATACCACTCATCGTCAGGGATGCCGTTGCAGTTTGCGTCGAAACTGACCATAACGATGCCCGGCTCAGCCGACCCGCCCTTGCTGTCGGGATTGGACAATTCATAGAATGCATTTCCCCAAATCCGGAAATCGCGCTCGCCCGGCACATTTATCACCGTGTGGTCGAACCCGAACGTAACATAACCGCCATATCCTCCGAGCGAAATCAGCACATCGTTTGTCCCAGAAATCGACTCCTCGCATTTTTTCAGTATGTCGGCATACGTGTCGCCGGGTTCATATTTCGGCATCTCGTTGACAAACTGTCCCGGAGCCGGACAATATTCATAGACACGGGAAATGTAAGTGCTGTACTCCACCTCCTCGTGAAGCACATTCACCGTAAACTCAAAATGATAAGGCGTGTCTGGGTCGATGATGTCGAACGTAAGATTGTAGACCCCCTCCGCTTCAGCCAAAAAGATATAGCTGTCGGTTGCCGACACCTCTTTCCCATTGACTGTCCACCGATACTTCTCCCCCGTCAACGCCGAGTGCAACGGCAGTTTCTGCATACGCGCCACATAGTAGACATCGTCGATGCCGAGATTGACCATCGGGACCTCATCGGAACAAGCCCACAGAATCAGAGGCAACAATAATATGACTATTTTTCTTTTCATTGATACAGAAATGCTATATGGGCGGGAATGTCGCCCGTACGCACACTCCATTTCTTCTTGCCGTCGGCAGAAAAGCAATAGAGAGTGCCCGATGACACATAATTTTTCGCATCGGTGACAAAAATGTCGCCGGAGACCGGATGCACGGCTATACCGTATGGAATGGTGATTTCCTTTTCCGTCCCGTCGGTAATGAAATTCGTCGACACGATTTTCTTTGTCCGCGTGTCAATAATGCCATAAGATATAGTGTTGGAAGCCGTGTAGTTGTTCCATTCCGTAGCGTAATAGTAAAGCAGGTCGCCGTGGATTGCCATATTCGAGCATGCCACGTCAAGAGTGTCTGTGACCACCATCTTGTTGTAGCCAGGCTTCTTGTCAAGCACATAAAGGCGCGACGGACGCGTTTCGTAATCGCCTCTCGAGGTGACCCACAGTTTGTTATAGCGGTCTTTCTTCAGCCGATGCAGATTGATGCCTACGGGAATCTGCTCCACCTGCTTGAAGTCGATCATCTGAATCACAGAGACTGTATTGTCATAGTTTGGAGCGCGGTAGCCTCCGGAATTGGCTACATACATATAATCGTCGACCACCTCCATTTCCTCCGGCTGATAGCCAACGGTCACCTTGCGTGTCACAGCAAGCGTCGCTGTGTCGACCTCGAATACCGCACCCTTCGGCGCGCTTGGGTCGATAAGCACCGGTCCGACGTAAGAGCTGACATATGCCTTGCCTCGATGGAAACGCACATAGCGGCAGTTTGGGATGTCGACCTGTCCGATGCGCACACCGCTGCGTGCGTCCATAACTTCCACCTTGTGAGAGCAGTTGACCACCACATAAAGTTTCGACCCATAAATGCCTATGTCGTTGCCCACATCGCCAAGCTCCTTCACCACTGCCGGATTTTTCTCGGAATAGAAATTGCGCGAATAAAGCCCTGTGTAATAGTCGTAATAATCAAGGCTGCACTTGTTTGAACCCATATTGCCCTCATTGACAAGATAGAATCCCCGCACAGGGCTGCCCGACGCCTCGTCGCCGATTATCTCATACTCCGTGGGCACAACCAGCTCATCCTCGCGGCAGGCGGCGAAAGCCAGCAGCAGAGGCAATGTCAAAAGAGCAAATATGTATGTCTCACGTCTCATATATTGACAGTCAATGTGATGCGATAGTTACGTTTTGGCATCGGGTAATTCAGAATCACGTCGTAGTCCTGACTCAGCAGGTTGTTGACCTCGAGCAAAGCCCTCAGGGTTATGCGCTGTCCTATTTTGAAATCACGGCTCAGCGACACGTCGCTCGTATACCATGGCTGGGTATAGTTGTATCGGATATTTTCCTGCTGGTTATAGCGCTCTCCGACATAGATGTAACTATAGTTGAGATTCCATTCACGCCATGTCAGATTAACCACCGCCGAGCCGGAATGGTGGGGAATATACGGAATCTGGTCGCGATAGTAATTGTCGGATGGATTGGTCACGTCGATGGCGCGCTGATAGGTGTACTGCGCGCGAACCGTGGCAAAGAAGTCGCGCAGCGGATTGAGCGTCACCTGCGCCGAAACGTCGAGACCGCGGATGTCCACCTTGCCGAGATTGAGCATTGTCCAACGGAACTGCTGCCCTTTGGGATAAGCCACAATTTTGTCTTTGACGTAATTGTAGTATGCATCGCCACTGAACCGCATCTCGCTCACCAATCCGCCGCCACGCTTGCTGAACAGCAAGCCAAGATTGTACTGCGTCACGCGCTCGGGATTGAGTTTCGAGTTTCCCATATCGGCATAGTACAGGTCGTTGAACGTAGGCATTCTGTACGACTGTTTGTAGAACGCCCTTGCCGACAAGCCTCTCACCAATGTGTATGACACAAACGCAGCAGGTGTCAGCACATGCTTGTCGGAGGGCGACTGCTGTCCCTTGAGTGAATCGTGGATAAACGTAGCCAAAACGCTCGCCTGCGCCTTTAACCTACCCAGGTCGAACGCTGTTGCAACCGACAGCATATTTGAGAAGCGGTCGGGTTGCGCAAACCCGTAGACATCGGCGTCGAGCGTGTTCCATTGGAAATCATATGCAGCCGAGACGTGCCACCACGGAAACAGCACATATTCGTTTGCCGACGAGAAGTAGACCTCTTTCTGCTTATACAGATTGTCGATTTTTATCTGCTTGTCGTCGTTGTTGACATAATGGGTACGGTAGAATGCGTATTTCAGATTATTGAGCGTGGTGAACTTGCCGAATGTCTGAGTATAATTGACTTGAGCGAACGAGTTGGTGTCCCAGATGCGTTCTCCGCGACGCCATACGTTGTTGACTATCGCCCCCGGCACGCCACGCTCGGAATTGTAGTTGTAGACCTTGAAATGCCACTGTCCGGACTTCACCACACCATTGAGATTAGCCTCCAGACGAGTGGCGTTAATGTCGCCGTTCTGGCGCACGGCTGTTGTGTCGTATGCCAGTTCGCCAGCCGGATTGACACGCCGGTAACGGAATTTGTACTTTCCGCTCGAATTTATCCATTCCGCGCTAAGCGACGCGTTGACTTTGTCTGACAATTTCAGCTCCAGCAACGCCGACGGATTGAGCAGGTCGAACGAGCCAGCCCGCAGCGTGGCGCGCAGATGATATGTCTCTCCTCCGTTGAATTCAGGAGTGCGCGTTCGTATATAAATAGATCCAGCCGAGCCGAAATCCTTGGCAGGCTGAAGAATCTCGCTTTTCTGACCGTTGTATAACGAAATGCCGTCGATATTGTCGAGCGAGAACTGCCCCAGGTCGACTTGTCCGTTTTGTGCGTTGCCGAGCTCCACTCCGTCGTAAACCACACCGGTGTGGTTGGTGCCCATTGATCGGATGTTTACCGTCTTTATACCACCCACTCCCCCATAGTCCTTCACCTGGACTCCGGAGAAATAGCGCAACGCATCAGCCACACTGTTGCTGTTGAGACGTTTCAGCTCCTCGCCGCTGAGTTTCTGCGCAGGGATGACATCAATCTGCGGCACCGTGGCTGTGACAACAACCTCTTTCAGATTGAGCATCCGTTCCGCAGTTGTGTCCTGTGGTTCTGCCGCCAAAACTCCAAGCGAGGGCAAGCATAAAAACAATAAAGGAAAAATCCTCATTCGTAATGTTACAGTTTACTTAAAACAAAAAAACGCCCGTTTTTGCAAGTCATAAGACTTCTAAACGGGGTCAATCTGTTAAAATAGCAAACATATAACGGCTGGGCAGAGTTACTGCCAGCCATCACATATAAAAGTCCATAATCCCGCAGACAATCTTATGTATATTTTGGTTGGCAGGTCTTCTGACTTATTCCTGATGCCTTTGCCTTCCCGACAACTATTGTCAGTGACTTTCTAAAAGCATCTTTTGCCTGCCGGACAAATGTCCGGCATCGAGAACTTACAGCAGCGGGTACTGTTGAGGACTTTCACCTCATTCCCTTTTAATGCTCCGTCACGGCTCGTCGCTACAAGCCGGAGCAACCATTTCCAATGCAAAGGTAATACTTTATTCTTAAATGCGCATTAAATCATGTATGTTTTTCACAACAAGCGAATTTTGACTTTCAATGCCCGGAGTAAATCAGCCCGTAGCCAATCAGGCGGTCGTAGCGTTCGCCCGGCACCCGGTAGTATGCACGGATCATGTATTCGTTGACCGTCTGGTAGTGGTCGCCCTCTATTTTAGCCGTCTGCGCCACATTCATTCCATTTGGCAGCCACAGATATTGATAGTTGTAGGCTCCCTGCTTCAACGGCAAGTCGAGTTCATAGCATTGTGTATCAACATTATAATGCATGCGGTTTAAGTTAGCGAACCGATGCTGCGTAAATTCCCCGTCGACATACACGTCGCCGTCGGCAAGCCTCGGCATGGCAAGCGAGAAATGGGTTATCATATAGTCCGCCTGAGTGTTTGAGTCGTAGGAGTTGCTTTCACGGATTGTGAACCGTCCGTACTGCGTGCGGTCGAAAGAATAAGATTCAAACGCGCGAGGCTCGTCGGTTTCCAGCACGGCATGGTGGTATGGATGGCTGTACGTGTAGCGTTCCACCCCCATCCCGGCATAGTTTGTTGTGACCATCTCAAACCGACGGAACTCATTTCCTCCTGGAAATATCAGCTGACGGTCGTGGTCGAACATAATAGTGTTGCCGCTGACACGCAAAGGCTGTGTCACCATCACCTCATTGTCGGTGCGCTGGTTTTGGGAGACAACGACACGCAGGTCGGAGTAAGGGTTGTTGATGCTCCAGTTTGCGGTGTTTATCGTTATGGAAATCTGTTGATGGCTGTCGTTATAGTCCACGTCGGTGCGCGACGACACCGATGCCGCGATGCCCACACGCTTCTCCACAACACAGAATCTTTGTTGCAGCAGAACGCAATCGGGATCGTCCTCAAGATACACCTTCAGCAGATAATTGCCCGACAGAAGTATCGGCATATCCTGATTAGGCAGGCTGATGCCATAATGCACATACTGCTCAAACGTGCCAGAGGAGAACTCACAGTCTTCGACATCGGCTTGATTAAAGCCGTCGACATAGTCGCTTTCAACGATTTGCGACGGTTGCCACGCAGCATCGCAGTGAAGCAGCGAATAGCGCATATAGCGACGCTCGGAGTTGATGTCGTCAAACTCCACACGCACACGGTCGTCGCCTCCGAGTTCGATTACTGGCGGTGCGTAATAGTCGGTTTCCAGACAAGCGCGCAACGACCGCATCGACTGGTCGAAAATGCGTGTCGACGTGTCGGCGGCATAAGTCAGCGTTGCCGACAACATAAGCAATGACGTGAGAAGCAGTCTCATAATTACCAGTTTATAGGTGTTTCACCGTGTTGTGACAAGTAGGCGTTGGCTTGCGAGAAATGATGGTTTCCGAAGAAGCCTCGATGGGCTGACAGAGGCGACGGATGCGGCGACGTGAGCACAAGATGCCGCGAGCGGTCGATAAACGCGCCTTTCTTGATGGCATAAGCGCCCCAAAGCAGAAACACCAGATGCTCGCGTGTGGCAGCGAGATGCGCAATCACGGCGTCGGTAAATGTTTCCCAACCATGACCTTGATGTGAAGCCGCCTCGTGGGCACGCACCGTCAGCGTGGCGTTGAGCAACAACACTCCCTGCCTTGCCCACCGCTCAAGATTGCCCGATGAGGGAATTTCCGTGCCGATGTCGGCTTTTATCTCTTTGAAAATGTTGAGCAGCGACGGCGGAAAAGGGATTCCGTCGTTGACAGAGAAACAAAGTCCGTTGGCTTGATGTTCGCCGTGGTATGGGTCCTGACCGAGAATCACCACCTTCACTCGGTCGAACGGGGTGGCATCAAACGCCGCAAAGATTTCATTTCCCGGCGGAAACACCTGTGATGAAGCATATTCACGTTTCACGAAATCGACAAGCGTGCGGAAGTAATCTTTTTCAAACTCTTCGCCAAGCGCTTTTTTCCAGCTGTCTTCTATCTTTACATTCATAAATTCTGCATAAACCTTTTTGCAAAGCTAACATTTATTTTGTACTTTTGCCAACGCAAATCGGAAAAATGCGCCCGTAGTTCAATGGATAGAATATCGGATTCCGGTTCCGACGATTGGGGTTCGACTCCCCACGGGCGTACTAAAAGTCGGACGGCAATAATGGCTGTCCGACTTTTTTTGTGCCGTGGAAAAGAGCATCGAGTCCAGGCACGCTCTGCTGTGCTCGCGCACCGGGTTACGGCAAAGTGTCGTCGCTCTGCGACGATAACCTCTTTTCATAAAACATTTTCAAACAAGTTTGAATGTTTTTCACTCTCCTTGCACTATCTTTTCATAAAATAGGCTGCGCCTCGGAAAAACATTTTCAAACAAGTTTGAATGTTTTTCACTCACCTTGCACTATCTTTGCAACGTGAAACGGATATTCGTATATATAATGTGCTTTGTCATGGCGTTTGGCGTCGCGGCAAAGAAGAAACAGACAATTGAGCCGGGATACTCTTGGCAGGTTAGCGGACCGCTCGGACTCCGCACACCGTCGACCATCGACACCCTTTATCAAGGCTATCACCGCCAGTTTGTGCCGGCGATGACTACCGACGCATACGCGACAACCGGCAATTTCGGCTGTGCCGGAGTTGACGAGATATTTTTCAACCGTGAGGAATGGTCGGAATTTCAATTTGAGGATGTGTTGAGCCATTGGCTCCACAGCGCCGACAATCAGCGCTATTACAACACTCGTGTGCCTATGACTCTGCTCGGCTACAGCTGGGGCGGCGGACGCAATTCCGGACAGGACCGGCTGAAAGGCGAGTTTTCCGGCAACGTCAACAAGCGGCTGCAGTTTGGCGCCCAACTCGACTATCTCTACTCAAAGGGCGGCTATGACCGTCAGGCTCTGAAAAATTTCGGTTGGGGTTTCTCGTCATCGTATATCGGCGACCGATATGACATGCACGCCATGTTTTTCAGCTACAATTCGCTGAACCATGAAAACGGCGGTATCACCGACGATCTTTACATCAGCGACCCTGCACAACTGCAGGGCGGCGACTCTAAGATTGACGCCAAGGCGATACCCGTGAATCTGTCGTCGGCTTTCTCTCGCGTAAAAGGTTGGGAATTTTACATGAACCACCGCTACAAAGTGGGCTATTGGCAGGAGGAAACTGTCAACGACACCACGAAACGGCGCACATACGTGCCTGTGTCGAGTTTCATCTGGACTATGGACTACAAAACCAACACCCACAAGTTCAAGAACCAGAGTGCTACCGACGATGCCAAATATTTTGCAAACAATTACCTAAGCATGGACGGCACCGACGAGGAAACAAAATATTGGCATCTGCGCAACACTTTCGGAATAGACCTTATCGAGGGTTTCAAGAAGAACGCCAAATTCGGACTGTCGGCTTATGCCACCCATGAGTTGCGCCGCTACACACAGGTTGTCGACACTATGCTCACAAGCCAATATAAACCAGAGGGATTGACTCCGTTTCCTTCGTTCGGCATTGACCACAGCAAGACGGAGAATCTGTTGTGGGTGGGCGGACAGCTGACCAAGCAGCGCGGATCGGTGCTGACATACTCGGCGACGGCTCAGTTCGGACTTGTAGGCCCGGTGGCTGGCGACATCGACATCAGCGGCGTTGTGAGCACACGTTTCCGTCTTTTCGGCGACACCGTGCGCATCACGGGCGAAGGATTTTTCAAGAACACCGAAGCGCCATATCTGCTAAAGAACTATATTTCAAACCATTTCGCCTGGAAAAACGATTTCGGCAAGATTCGCCGCGTGCGCGTGGGCGGCACACTCGACATTCCACACACTTGGACTTCATTTTCTGCCGGTGTTGAAAACCTGCAGAACTATGTCTATTTCAACAACGACGCTCTCCCTGCTCAAGAGAGCGGCAGCGTGCAGGTGTTGTCGCTGCGCTTGAAACAGGACTTGCATTTCCGCGCGTTCAATTGGGAAAACTCCGTGACATATCAGACTTCAAGCAAGGAAGAGGTGCTGTCGCTGCCTAAACTGGCGGTCTACAGCAACCTGTACTTCCAGTTCAAGATTGCCCGAGTGCTGCACGTCAACCTCGGTGTGGACTGCAGCTATTATACACGCTACTACGCTCCGGCTTACCAACCAGCCACAATGGCGTTCCACACCCAGCATGAGAAACTCATCGGCAACTATCCGCTGATGAACGCATATGCCGACTTCAAGTTGAAGAAGACCAGATTTTTTGTGATGTACAGCCACTTGAACCAAGGGTTGTTCGGCGGAAAGGAGTATTTCTCCGCCCTTCACCATCCAATAAATCCAAGCCGTTTCCAACTCGGACTGTCGGTTGATTTCGCGAACTGACAAACCACAAACTGGCATCGCTATGAAGACACCAATGCTGATGAAGCCCAAATTGAAAATCTATGCGGCACTGCTTGTCGCCACCATAGCACTGATGGTGGCTCTCGGACGCTGCAGCCGCCAATATGCGTCGAAGGAAGCGCAGAGCAGCGGCGGCGACACCATCGATGTGGCTATAGAGTATTCTCCCCTGTCGCTGTACATGTATGCCGACACCCTCGGCGGATTCAGCCACGACCTGCTGAATCTAATTGCCAGGCGCGAGCATCTGCACATCAAATTCCATCCGATGACGTCGCTCGACAGAAGCCTGAAGCAGCTGCGCGAGGGAACGGTCGACATCGTAGCGGCACAAATGCCGTCGACAAGCGATTTCAAGCAACAATATCTCTTTACCGACGCTGTGGCTATCGACAAGCAGGTGCTTGTGCAACGGCGCGGAAAAGACGGCTCTGTGGCTGTACAGTCGCAACTTGACCTTGCCGGCAAGACGGTGTGTGTGGCAAACGGGTCGCCTGTGGCTACACGCATTGCCAATCTGGCGCGCGAGATCGGCGACAGCATCCATGTGCGTACGCTCGACAAGAGCCAGGAACAGCTGTTTCTGCTTGTAGCAGCAGGCGACGAGCTTTATGCCGTGGTCAGCGACAACACAGCGCGCAGCCTTGCCGTCCGCTATGCCGACATCGACGTCAGCACCGCCATCAGCTTCAACCAATTCCAGGCATGGGCTATGGCAAAAAACGACACCGTCCTGCTGCAGCGCATGAACAAGTGGCTGCACAACGTGAGGCAAACCGATGAATACAAGCAATTGAGGAAACGATACAATCTTTGAAAAAAATGGAAATCAGAATAGATGATTTGAAGCGTATGCTTCCAAATCCCGATGCCGGGCATCCAACAGACGACTACTACTTGATGCTGGCACAATATGTCGACAAACTGTGGGCTGGCATGAAGGTGCTGCCAGAAGTGGGCGAAGGACTGCGCAAGCGCGTGGCACTCGACCTTGTGGGATATTTTCAAGATGTAGTGGCAGATGCCGGACTCTGGCGTTCGTTTGTCAAAATGTGCCGTCATCTCTACGGGCGTCCTGTGCCGTTCTACGATGAGCCTGACGGATATGTCGACGCGGAGCTGAATCAAATCGACGTGCAGTTCATTGCCTGGTACTCGCTGGAGTCGCACCTCGGCTTCATGGGACTTGTGTCGCCCGTCGACAGCGACCTGCTGCGATTGTCGCATCAGGTCTACCGCCTGTTCGCATACATCTACGATGACGCTCCGGCAGCATCCGATTTCAAGCCGCTTCAAGAGCTCGACCTTGACGACCGCGAGCAGGTGCGCAACATCTTCCTGACATCGGGATGGCTGTTCTGGAACAGTTACTTCATGCGCCCTGTCAGCAAGCATCACTATGAGCCAGAGGTTGATGAGAATGAAGAGCTGTCGGTCGAGGAGACGCTGACCGACGAGAGCCGTCTGCACACCACGTTCGAGCAGCCTACAGGACCGCTCGCACTGCTTGCCGACGAATGGCTGCGACTGATTGTCGACGACCGCATACCGGCGACGGCAAATCCGCACCGCGGTGGCGAACATGAATATTTCACCGCCTTGTGCCGTGCCACCGGCGGCGAGCCGATAGCGTTCTGCGCCACATACGATGATTTGGAGCGTTTTCTGTCGGAGCAACTCGGATGGGGCGACGAGCCTGGCGGACATTTTCCTCACCTGCGTGGACACAACAACTTCGTAATCTATGCCGACCGCCACAAGGGAATGATTATAGCCAAGGACATAGCGCAATACGTCAGCCACCCTTCAAACACGGCTTTCGACGCCACGGCAACCGATGCCCACCGCCTCGTTATGGAGCAAGGCGTATGCCCTGTCGACCTGCTCCGATATCTGTTTGACAACGATATGGTTCCGGCCGCCCGTTGGCCATCGGCAAAAGACACGTCGATTCTTCACGACAACTGGGACTTCCTCGCCCGCTTGTATCTGCAAAAATACTATCGGGCAGATTAAACCAAAAGCCTCTTCTGATTGTCTATAATTGAAACGACATAAGTTTTTGACTATGGACAAGATGAAAACAGTGATTGCCGCTGCGATAGTCGCCGTGGGAATCGTAGTATTGGGGTTCTGCATCAAAGCCGGACTCGGCAGTTTCCTGCAAAACCAGCGGGTGGTGACCGTGAAAGGCTTGGCTGTGCGTGAAGTGAAAGCCAACAAGGTGATTTGGCCTATCGTGTTTAAGGAACTCGGCGACGACCTGCCGGGTCTCTACAGCCGTGTCGACGCCAAAAACCAGATTGTGAAGAAATTTCTTAAGTCAAGCGGCATCGAGGATTCAGAAATAAGCACAAACGTTGTGGTCACCGACCTTCAAGCCGACTCCTATAGTTCCAACCTCACACCCTATCGCTACCGCATCAATTCAGTTGTGACGGTCAACACCAAGAAGGTTGACACCGTGTTGAAACTTATCGAGAACCAGTCGTCGCTAATAGAGCAGGGCGTGGCAATCTCGTTCGACTACAGCGCCACCACACAGTTTGACTTCACAGACCTCAACACCGTGAAGCCTGAAATGATCAAGGAAGCGACGCAAAACGCTCGCAAGGCGGCGATGCAGTTTGCCGCCGACTCAGAGAGCAGCCTCGGCAAAATCAAATCGGCGTCGCAGGGACAGTTCTCTATCGACGACCGCGACCAAAACACGCCTTACATTAAGGAAGTGAGAGTGGTCACTACAATAGAATATATGCTTGAAGATTAACAATACAGACTGATTTATCAATGAAATCGCCACGCCGGAGTTTTCCAGCGTGGCGATTTCTTATGATGGGCCGTATATGCGGATTAGTGCTTAACGACGATTTGACGGCTTTCGCAGCCCGACAATGTATAGACTTTAGCGATATACGCACCTTCGGCAAGGTCGCTTACGTTGACCACATTGGTTGTGGTGCGGGCAACGGTACGACCGTCGAGAGTGAGCACCTCAACGCCAAGAATTGTGCCGTCGGCATTGGCGATGAGCAGTTCGCTTGCAGGGTTAGGATAGATGCGCAGACCTGCGATTTCCACTTTTGCAACCCCGTCGGCAGCGGCACCCTGTGCCACCTTGTCGAGATATAAAGTGCCTTTCTTGCCATATGCGTTGCCAACCTGCTCCACAACGAATCCCTGAAGCGTGTAGCTGCCTTCACCGATTCCTTCAAGTGAAGCCTTCACGTCTTTCCATCCGAGATAGTCGAGAGCGCCGAGCGAAATGGTTTTCTTCTCCGCTCCGTTAGCAAACACGGCTTTAAGCTGGTTGCCGCTCAAGTCGCCATAAACCTTCAGCGAAATCATGTTTGCGTTTGTAAACGCTGCCGCCGGCGCTGTGGCAAATTTCACAGCGGCGTTGCCGCCTTCCAATGCCTCAAACACATAATCCACCTTGTAGGCAGCCGCGCCTTCAAGTTTAGTCGATGTGTTGCGTGCCACGGTCAGCGTCTTGCAACCTGCTGCAGCCTCTTCGTCTTTCACGAGCGCACCGTCAGCGTCAAGATTGTCGACAGCGGTCACGACAGCATTATCGACAGCGGCGTCGACAGCCGTAAAGTTGAACTTCATAGGCGCTGCCAACTTGATGCCGTTTTCATCGCAGACATCGCCCGAAACCTCTACAGTGTATTGTTCGCCGACAACAAGGTCTTTCGACAATTTGATTTGGAAATAGCCATAGTCGTCACCAGGCTTACTGAACTTTCTTGAGCGCACAGAATAAGACTGAGCCACACCTGCGCTGTTTTTAATCACAATTTGATCTTGCAGCTTGACGGTTGATGGCTGACCGTTGAAACGGAACTCAACCAACGGAGTTTTATAATGCACCAATGCACCTTCCGACGGTGAGCTTGTAGCCACCTCATACGTGTTGAAATTGTCGGTGCGGAACTGCATCACGAAGTCTTCCTTAAATTTCATACCGGCTGGATGCATAGCGTCCTTGCCGATACGCACGGTGTAGAGAGTGTTGGTTTCGTAAGCGCGTTTCGGCTCGAAAACGAGACGATACTGCGAGTCTTCCCAACGGATTGTTCCCTCGACAGCAGGAGTGATGGAGAAATTCTTCTCAACCGACTCAACGTCCATATCCCAGTTGAAGTCAATCACAACGGGCACGTTGCAAGCCAAATCAGCGTCGCCTTCTTTCCATACAGGCGAATATTTCACCACTTCCGGAGCAGTCGAACGAGTGCGGTCGAGCGCAAGGTTCTGGTAAGTGACGTTGTTGGCAGTCACATCCACCTCCTGCTCAAAAGCGTCATATTCCGGATGCGACACCTTAAGTGTATACTTGCCAGGCTCCACATCTTTGAACATATAAACGCCGTTGAAAAGCTGGTCGGTTGTGTAAGTGTATTTCACCGCGCCGCCCTGCAACAGTTCCACTGTTGCGCCACAAACTGGCTTCATCTTGTCATGACCATAGAAGATCTTGTTGTAGATAGGCTCTGTGCGGATAAGTCGGGAGTCGTAGAGCGAGCCGCAGACCACACCTGTTGCAAACGTTTCCGATGCCTTGAAGTATTCCATCACTGATTTGGTGAAGTGGTAAGCCTCAAGCCAGCAGTAATCCTTGTTGAGCAGACGGTAAGTCTCTGGAATGTAGTCGTGGTAAGAACCTTCGGAAAGCATTCCCGGCACAGTTAGCTTGCGGAGCACACCGAGTCCGACACCTACGCCCCAATCATAGAAATCGTAGTCGCCGGCGAGCCATGTGTTTGTGCTCGACCATGAAGTCACCTGATTCTCGAGCAGTTGCTTGTTGAGAATGAGCGACATCTCTTTGGCTTCTGGCGACACAGGGTCGTTTGTAAAGCCGCGGTAAAGCATCAACGGTTGGTTCACGCGGCTTGACGTACCAGTCGCGTTACTGTGGATTGAGAAGAAGAAGTCGGCACCATAGGCATTTGCCTCATATCCGATTTCGTGGAGGCCACGGTCGTCGGCGGTTGTATTGGTGACACGCGACATCATCACTCTTGCGCCAAACTTCTGCAGCATATCGCGGAGGTCAAGACCTTTGACAAGGTTTGAGTTCGATTCCCAATAACCTTCCGGGTCACCTTGCTTGAACGGAGGCACAACCACGTTGCGGTCGTCACTGTCGTGTCCGCCATGACCTGGATTCACATAGATTTTCAAATCTTTCAGATTGGCCGCACCCACGCAAAGGGCTGCTGCCAAACCTAACGTTGTAACTGTCAGTTTTTTCATTTTCTTGCGGGTTTACGGTTTTATTCAGAAATTTTGATATCCATAACGAAAAGACGGCCGTCGATGGTGTTGTAGGCAATACGCGAGCCGTTGGCTGACGCCGAAGGATTCATTGTCATTGTCTCAGGCTTTGTGAGGGCGTATTTAAACGAGCCGTCGGCCTTCAGAAGCATAATCTGGCACGACTCATACTGGTGGCCGTCGTTTGTGGCGTTCTCGGCAACCACATAGTCGTTGCCAGCCCAGCGCGGAGCCTCATAGCGTCCGAGCGATGCCAGCACGTTGCCTTCAAGGTCGCACACGTATGCGCCCTTGCCGCCGGCATAGAACAGGATTTTATTGCCGTCGGGCGACAACGACTCCCACATATATGTGTGGTCGGTAGCCACTGGCTGCAGTTGCTGCTCCTTGCCGTTGCGCACCACGATGAGTTGTGCGCCGCGTGCATACACGTATGTGCCTCCCTTACGGTCTGCCTTCAGTTTGCGTCCATTGTCGCTGACAGCGGCAAAACCGCCGTCGACAGCCACCGGAGCCTGCATTCCGCGGGCTTTTTCAGTGACAGCCATCGATGTGCGGGCCTCAAGGTTGTAGGCTTTCACCTCGCGGTAGACGCGCATATCTTCGCGGGTCTGCGACAAGAAATACACGCTCTTGCCGTCGCGCGAGAACGACGGATGGAATCCCGCCATATCGTCGGTTGCGATTGTTGTGGTTACGTCACTGCTGAAATCATAGAGTTTCAAGCCTTTGTAGTCTGCATGTGTGAACAGCAGTTTCTGCCCGTCAGCGCTGAGCACAGGATTGCAGATGCCGCTCTCCGTGCCTTTCAGCAATTGCTGCCGGCTGGTGATCTCCACTTGCTGCGCCGATGCCGCCAAAGAGCATGCAGCCGCAAGGATCAAAAGTTTAGTTCTCATAAGTTATGTTTAGAAATAGTTATTTCACGATGAATTTCTGCACAGAAGCGCCGTTCGCGGTGACAAAGCGGGCGTAGTAGATGCCTGCCTGCAGCGATGCCACATTGGCTGTAGCCACGCCTGCCGAGCAGTCGAGCGGCTGGCTGAGCACAAGCGCGCCGGCATTGTTGTAGACGCTGAGGGTGCCTACGCCTTCGGCGGCGATGTTGAGCACGCCGTCAACCACAGGATTCGGATAAAGACGCATCGACGATGCCTCGGCGTTCAGTGTCTCCACCGAGCCGTATGTGTTGTAGACGGCCTTGAACTCAGGTATGAGCAATTCGTATGCCTTGCCTTTGTCCGACTTGCCCAAATCCAGACGGATTGCGTTGACGGTCAACGGATAGTTTGAAACGTCGTTGATGTCTATCACGCTCTCGAGCGGAAGCTCGAACGTGGACACAGTGTTTTTCGCCATCTCGTCGGTGGTGACGTTGACTGCCGGATAGGTCTTGCCGGCTCCGTTGGTGAATGTCAACGACAGGCGTTTCACGGTGGCGTCGCCGGGGTTTACGCTGAAACGCAATGCCTTAGGCATACTCCACAGGCGTATTGACGCTTCGCCCTGTATGTATGCGCCGCGGCCAACGCCGTTGCCTGTGTAGGCGAATTTCAAGCCCTGCTCATACGCTGAGATGGCAAGGCCGGTGCCGCCTAATTGATTCATTGTCCACTTCTCCGGATATTCGCTGATGGCTGCCATTGTCTCGCCCTCCGGAAGTTCAACGGTGGCTGTCACCTGTGTCTCAACGGTCTGCAGACGGCCTGTAACGGTTGTTGTGCCGTTCTTTAAACCTTTCAGCACTCCGTTTTCAACCTTCACGATTTCCGGATCGGCAACTGTCCAGTCCAGACGTGACGGGTCGGTTACAAACGAGTCGAATCCCACTTTCGAGACAACTTCGATAGGATATTCACGGCCGTCGTTGAACAGCTGCGGCACTCTTGCGCCCACCTCCGCTGAAATCACATTGATAGCCTTTTCCACTTTGATGCCGTTGTAGGTTGCGGTGAGCGTGGTTTCGCCCTCTTTTCCGAGGATGTTGATGCCTTCGTCTGTCACTTCGCCATATTCCGGAGCTATTGCAAACGTAACGCCCTCGACGTTCTCACTGATGAGTTCGCCGTATTTGTTGTAGCCGAGCACAACCGGTTTGCAGGATGAGTAGACCGGAACGCGGATTGCCGGGTCGAGGAATGCGATGGATGTTATCGTTGCGGCATCCTCTTCGGGTGCGGTTGAATAGACCATCCAGCCGTTTGCCACGGCGCGCGGTGTGCCCTCGGTCGTTTTATTGACAACAGCTCCCTGCACCATCAGCTGGGCAGAGCCGCCGGCGTCGACGTTGCACACGTCCCATGCGCCGAGCTGCTTGAGAATCTGACACATAACCGACGTATTGCAGCCTGCCGATACTCCATACACAGGGTCGGTCGACTTGTCGATTGTAAACATATACAGAGTCTTGCCGTCCTGGCTCTTTCCGTATGCCGAGCGGCTGTAGACCTGCGAGTTGTATGTCTCGTCTTCGTTGCGTCCTGTAAGTTCGCCACCAACCATCACCATGGCATTGCCGCCGATAGCCTGCTCAAGGGTAATAGGCTGGTTTGTGGCAACAGAGTACCATGCATAGTTGACCGTCACCTCGTCGCCCACCTGCAGCTGCTCGAGCATTGTCTTGTAAGAGCCTGAGCCGGCGATGCAGATGTCGTAGTCGCCGAGTGTGCCGGCGGTGGTGTTGGTGCGGATTTCGCCCACTGTCGTCACGATGTCGCCGTTCGACGTCCATTTCTGACCGTCTTTCAGTTTGAGGTAGACCTCGCATGTCTTGTTGTCGACAGTGGTCCATGCACCGTTGACATATTCGATTGTCTGGAATTTCTTTGTAGTGCCGTAGAACGAGTTGTAAAGCGCCATTTCTCCGTTTGAACGGCAGAATTTGTTGACGAGATAGAACTCCGGCTTCTGGTCGGCGCCAAAGCGTGGCGACGAGATGTAGCCTTTCCACGACATTGACTCGATGTGCAGGTCTTTGTCATATCCCATACCTATCACACCTGTGCGTGCAGGACCGCCGTCCCATTGGTCATTGTAGCAGTTGGTCTCGTTGACAATCTGCCCGTTGCGCATACATGCGTTGAACGATGTGCCGAGGGCGAACTGAGAGTAGATGCCTTGACCTGAGACACACCAGAAGTTGCCGTTTTGAGCGCCGATTGGCTTCTTTCCGGCTTTCTGCATACGCGTGTAGGCATCGGCAAGTTTCTCTGTCGTACCGGTTTTCTCGTTTGCCTGTTGGGTTTCGATACGGTTGTAGGGGTTTGTCAAATCTACTGTCATGTAGTTGATGTTCAACGGGAAGTCGGCAATGCGGATACGGTTGTAGACCACACCAGGTCCTACCTGCTTGCTTGTAATCAAATTGTAGGAGTAGTCCTTTCCGTCGATAGTGAATGTTTGGGGTGTTTCAGCCGCCGTCATCGACAGGGCGCACATGGAAACAGCCAAAGTAAGTAATTGTTTTTTCATATACAGTTTTATTGATGGTTTGTACACACAAAGTTACGACATTTTGAATATGCACCAACATTTGCTGCGTTATTTTTTATGTTATATACATCTTTTTTATTTTCATAACACATCAAGGCGTCTGCCTGATGCAACGCACCCCGACGGAAATCCGTCGGGGTGCGCTGTTATTATATGTTGTGATAATGTTACTTCACAACCACTTTCACTGCTTTTTCGCCTGCACGAACCACGTAGAGTCCGGCTGCCACAATGATGGTTGCCTCGCCGTCAATCTGTGCCGACGCTGCCAAGCGGCCGTCGACTGTGTAGACGTTCACGCGGCCTGCGAAGCCTTCAACAACAATTGCGCCTTCTGCGCCACGCACTGCTGCGCCGCTTGCCTCAACGTCGTTGACTGATGAAGAAACGTCATCGGTGGTAAACACAATGTTGTAAAGTTGTCCGTCGACAGTAGTGGCGAATTTCACCTCATACTTGCCAGTCGTCGCATTCTTACCTCCGTCAACAGTTACCGATGCTGTCTTGCCATTGCCAAGAGCCACAGCCGAGTCTGTTCCGCTATACTGCTCATCCGTATTGTCGAGTCCAGCAACCGCCATATCGCCAAAGTTGATGCCACCGGCATTCACGCCATCAAGAGAGAGGGTATAAGTAAATCCGTTCATATCTCCGTATTTGGCAGACTTCAGCACCGTTATCTGATGCTCAACCAATGGATGCTGGTAGTCGTCGCCCTTAACCACATAGTAGTAGCCAGCCTCTGTTACTTCCACTTTTTTGTCGCTTGAGAAAAGCACGTTGATAGTCGTCGGCTCCTTATCTTCTGGATACCCGGGCATCCATCCAACGGTAATCGGCATATTGATTACACCGGCAGCTGTAATTGTACCACCGTTGAGCACCACGTGAGCCACGATGCCACCGCCAGCAAGTTCCATTGCCTCAACCTCACCGTCGGTAAATGTCTTTGTGCCGGCAGCGTCCTCAGACACCTTCACATTCGGTATTTCGATATTGCCTATATTACTTCCCGCAAACATAAAATGAGGCAACAAGAAGTCGCAAGTGTTATCATTATAATAGCTGATTGTCACTTCTTGTGTGGCATTGGCGATTACATCTTCACCCACCATTTCAACATTCAAGATACCAGCATACTGCTTAACCACCGGAGCGGTGTACTGCAATGTGTAGACGTGCTGTGTTGCGCCGTCAACATCCTTACCGCCCTGATTGGTTACAGTAACGGTGACTTTATAGTTGGTGGCATCTACAGCCACTGCCGCATCGGCAAACTGGCTCTTGCAAGTTGCAACAACCTCTTTCTTTGTCGGCATCTTGCCTGTAACAGTATAATTATAAACGCCATCCTTCAATGCAATTGTCTTACTTCCTGCCTTCAACGATGTCAATGTTGAGTAGTAAACGAACGACGTATTATCTATTGTCAAACTTGTTTTTCCTTTTAGATTGGCCCTTGTCCAATAGTCCGATGACGAAAATACTATATTTACATTCTCTACCTTAGTTGTTTTATCTACGCCATCTTGATATTTCAACTCTATTACTTCATCTTTCCAATCAGTTGTTTCCGCAGCAATGCTATAGTCAACACTCGCTATAAGTGTTCCTTTCTTGGTTACATTATCCGTTTGCCGTCCCAACACGACCCTATCGACATTGCTCAATTCTCGGCCATAAGTGTATTTATTCCCATTTTTGTCATACGATGTTGGAACTTTTGAGACAAATTCCCCAGACCATAAATACGCAATTATATGGGAAGTCTCTCCGCTGTTTGTTTTTTTATACTTAACCTTTATGGCATCAGGCTTATAGTTAAATGACAATCCTCCATAACTTCCTCCATCTCCGTATGGTGCATAAGAATTAGCATTTCCTATGCCAGTTCCCCCTACAAAAACCCAAGGAGTTCCCAATGTCAAATATCCAGGAATTGTCTGATTTATTCCAAATTTATTAAAATTATAATTTTCTATTTTTACCGATGTCCCATCCTTTGAAATTGTCTTCATATTCATTCCAAACGAAGTAACACTCGACCCATTCCATTCAGACGGCTCATCTCCAGGTCGCGTAAAATCGCCACCTTTTGGATACATTGTCGAGGTCCACGTAGACGTTCCACAAGTTCCCTTCCAACTTGTAAAATCTAAATTTGAAACCGGTATCTGCTGCGCATTAGCCGTAAAAGCCGATAGACTCAAGAGCAAAGCGCCGCTCAATAAAAATGATTTTTTCATATTTTCAGTTTTTAGTTTATATTCTATTTTTTAACACTCAGAGATTAAAACAATTCAACGTCCTATTTTGTTGTTGCCCTCGCGAGCAATTATGCAAATATACTCATTCGCAACGCATCCTCATCCTATTCACTCCTGCATGCGCCTCTATCTGCAATCCCGTGAATTTCAGCGTGCAAAGATACGCATTAACGCTCCTCAAATATTGAAAATTCGGTGTAAAGGTAACAACTTTTATGCTAACCAACACTATTTTACGGCAATTATTTATCTGTCCAACAGCGTCGTCTGCCCCAAACCCACTGCTGACGCGCCTTGCAGCGATGTCGCCCATCACTCAGCGGCACCGCGATGCGGTGCATACCCCTCCAGCCTCCCAGCCCCAGACACAGTCCGGGGTTAACTGAAAACGTGTCCGCTTTGCGGACTTCCTCCCTCACATCTTTCCGATACGCGTCACCACCACACTCCGTGGTGCACGTCTACGATATAGACGACGCTGGCGCGAATCTACCGTCTGCATGATGCCGTGTCGGCGACGGAGTGCGTGATGGCTGGCGCGTCGCAGATGCGCTACTACGGTATAGTAGAAACAACGCACCCCGACGGGAATCCGCCGGGGTGCACCATTATCAATATGTTGTAATGATTTTTACTTCACTACCACTTTCACTGCTTTCTCGCCTGCACGAACCACGTAGAGTCCGGCTGCCACAGAGATGGTTGCCTCGCCGTCAATCTGTGCCGACGCTGCCAAGCGGCCGTCGACTGTG
>ERZ772884.209-NODE-209-length-48790-cov-15.285195_pt1 | contig 48790 bp, 59 predicted proteins | sample MGYA00580574_ERZ772884 | MGnify/ENA primary metagenome ERZ772884 (study PRJEB29015, sample SAMEA2737690) | human gut metagenome | biome: human gut; feature: human-associated habitat; material: faeces | place: China | collected 2012 ... | reverse complement strand
TCCCCTGTTTGCAGAGAATTTCCAGCCGGGTACCTTTTATATCCGGAACCGGAGGACCGGTAACGTTAAGAACTGTGCCTTTAAACGGGCCGGTCCGTACCTTCAATCGGGATGTGGCTGAAATATCCCTGCGAAAACGCACCCAGACCCGGATTGTCGCATCAGCATGCTCTACGCCAGCGGCTAAAAGCTCCCGACCGCTTATCCCCTTAACCTCGGCCCAGATGGTTTTCCCATCTTCCCATTTTTCAACCGGCTGACCGGAAGGTGTTCTGGAGGTTGTGAAGTTCTGAATGGTGACCCGGTGCCGTAATCGTCCTGCCTGCATATCACCTCCTACGTGCCAGGTATTTTGCGGTGCTGTTCCAAAATTGCTTTAACGCCGAACGGAATAGTGTTAACGCTGTCGCTGCTCACCGGCTCCCTGTTTTCATACCAGTGCGAAACCAGCAGCATCAGGGCCAGTTTGATATCATCTTCTATCACCACTCCATCAGGATCGTCGTCTGGAACAGCGTTATCATAAAGACGGCAATTTGTGATTTTTTCAGCGTGCTTCAAAGAGGCATTGAGGTAGAGAGTTAACATCACATCCTCTGTATCGTCATCGCTGTCGATACGGCACTGGTAACGAAGCTCATTTACAGAGGGCTTCATTTGCCTTCACCCCGCTTATTACCGACTTTAGGCTTAACAGATGTTTCAGTTTCCGGTTGTTCAGTGCCGTCAAGAATCCCCATTTGAGCAGCAACCTCAAGAGCGCGCTCAGGAAGTGATCCAGCCTCATATTCACCGGCGGGAATGCTTATGATCTGAATGCCATCAGGTGACCATTTCAGGTCTTTTTTCAGCAGCATAATGACCTCCATAAGAATGGGGCCGAAGCCCCATCAGATTATGCGCCAGCACCGATCTGCAGCAGTTTGATGGCCTGAGAATCGGCCAGCATTCCGCCGGTACGTTTGGTGGTGTAGAAACCAACGAATGGTTTGTTGGTGTACGGGTCGCGGAGGATGCGGGTACCAATGCGATCAACGATGGTATAGCCACGTTTAAAGTTACCGAACGCAATGGCTTTCGCATCTGCTGCGATATCAGGCATTTGCTCATTCTCAGCAACACCATAACCTGCCAGAGAGGAGGGTTGGCCCAGCTCAAGGCCCGGACGCCAGAGATAGTTACCCTCAGAGTCCTTCAGAATTCGAACGGCAAACAGGCTGTTGTTGTTCATCATGAACTTAGCACCGTTGCGGTGTACCTTGCGCAGGGTGTAGACCAGTTTGATAATCGCATCGGCAGTCACACCAGCCGCCGCACCGGAAAGAATGTGCTGCAGCGTGCCAAAGGCACGGGTTTTATCGTCCTCCAGAGTGGAGGCGTAGGCCAGGAAGCCTTTCGGTTTTTTCGTACCGTTGCCGCTGGTAAAAGCGATTTCTTCCTGTTCGGAGAACTCAACCGCCAGTTCGCTGTTGATCCAGTCCTCTACATTGAAGAAGGCATCATCCAGCATCGTTTGGGTTGCCTGAGGGTTTCCGTAGATTTCACCCATGAACGGTTCAATCTGACCGAGTTTAGACGCATCAGTAGCCGGACGGGGATCGGTTTCACCGACCCAGCCGGAAGCGGTGCCGCCAAGGTTAACCAGCTTTTTATAGTTGGCACCGCCAACTGTGATAGTTGTGGCCTCCTGGCGCATCACTACTTCATCTTTCAGAAGATTAAGAATGGTGCGGTCCAGCTCTTCCGGGACAGCATATCCGCCGTCTTCATCCACGCCAACCTGCAGGGCTTTACGCTCCAGATCACGCAATCCGTCATCCTTACCCTTGCGCATAAAGTCGATGAAAGCGGTTTTGTGCTCGGTTGCGGCCTTGCTTTGAGTGCCACCAGCTGGACGTTTAACCTGTTTAAGCTCATCCTCCAGCGCGGTTTTAAGCTGATCCAGCTCGGTCAGCTTGCCGTTAAGTGTTTCAACTTCTCCGGCCAGCTTGCCTTTTTCAGCTTCGATAGCGTCAATGCGCTTATCATTTTTCGCTTTAAAATCATCGAATTTTTGCTGCAAATCCTGCGCGACCTGCTCAACGTCTTTAATTTCGACTGCCATAATTCAACTCCTGATTAAAATTTGATGTTTTTCAGTGCATCCAGTGCGGCATCCACACCATCAGCGTCACGCTGAGAGAGGTTGCCATAGCCCCCGGCCATGAATGCTTTGGCCTGGGTGCGGGAGAGCCCAACATCGCGCAGGACCCGTTCAATACTTTTCTGGGATGGTGTTTCGCCACGGGCAAACGCGCTTTTAACATCGCTCACCCGCGCCTCGTCATTCGACGGAAACGTTACGGGACTGACCTCCCAAAGGTCGATTTCCTTTAGGAGAAACACGCCTTTCTCACGGTCGTATTCCCAGTCTTTGAGCATGTAACCAATAGAAAGGCCGGTTAAAGAACCGGCCTTCATGTGGGCATGCGCTCGCTTTGAAAGAGGATCATCATCAATGAGTAACCGGCCTTTGACATATAAGCCGACGCCATCCTCTTTCATTTCAGTATAAACACCGATAGGTTCATCCATCTGATGCTGCCAGAGCATAGCTGGCAGCGCGTTTTTCTCCCGCCATGACTGAAGCGATTTACTGAAAGCGCCGGGAACAACTACATCGTCGTAACTGTCCTTAACGCCAAACACAGAGCCATAGCCTTCAAATTCCCCGCTGTCGCTGACAGACTTTAGCTTCAGCGGAATATCCAGCCGCTGTTTAGTCATCGGCATCATGTTGTTCCTCGGTTGTTTTGCTCTTATTGCTGTCAGACGGCTTGGTCGTCATATTCATCGGCGTCAGATAAATGTCACCGCCAGAGCGTGGGTTCATATCTTCCAGTTCACGGCAGTCGTTTGGTGAGTAAATGCCCCAGTTAATACCGGTTGAATACGATTCAAATCTGGATTTCATATCCCCACGCAGCAAAGCACCGGCATTAAACTTGGCATAATAGGTGCCCTGCTTCGATTCCTTCACCAGCCCCACGTTGATTCGCTGCTCAATACGGGTCATATACGGAACGAGTGAATAGTTAATGAAGCCAATGCCAAGGTTTTCGATATTGCTGAAGGTGGCGCGGTCGGTGTTCTGCACCATGTGCATCGGCACCCTGAACAGTCGGCAAATCTCCTCCAACTGGAATTTTCTGGTCTCAAGAAACTGACTGTCCTCGGCATTGAGCGCCATCGACTTCCAGTCGAGACCCATTTCGAGAATCATCGGACGATGCGCATTGCTGAGCCCGAGGTGACGATCCTCAAAATCTTTCTTCAACCTGTCATAGGCAGCGTCGGTCAACGATTGCTCAGTACGGAGAACGCCAGAAGTGACCGCGCCATTTGAGAACAGTCTTGCCCCGTGCTCTTCAGTCGCCATACCCAGAGAAATTGCCTCTCTGGCGTATGCAATTGGATTCAGACCAACCAGCCCGTCAAAGGTCAGTGTTCGGACGTGCCAGATATCATCCTGACCCAACACATCCGTCGAACCATCAGGGAAAGTGACCTGATACACCGGTTGCCACTGACTGTTAAGCTTAGGGTCAACGCAGCCCGGATCAATGGGTAAAAGCTCGACCACCTCACCCAGCGCTTTGACCTTGTAGGCATAAAAATTACCGCGCAGGCAAAGACACACAATGACCAGCTCCCAGAACTCCTGAGGGGTCATATAGTCATTTGGCTTCATGGTCAGTAATTTATGCAGCCTTTCAGAGGTCGCTTTTTGCTTGCTGTTGCCAGTGACCTTGTACAGGTTGCAGGGAAGCATTCCCATTGACTCAGCCAGCACCCTGATGCAACCAAACACCGCTGTAAGACGCATCGCTTTCTGGCTGCTGACGCGCTTTCCGGTATAGGTGTCGTAAGTCATCCCTACGGCTTCCGCTAACTCTGCAGGTGTGGTCACCGGAGTATTAGATTTTTGAAACAATCCGGGAAAGAACATCAGTCACCGCCTTCGTTTTGAACATTACGTGGCGCGGACAAATATTTTGATACTGCCCATGACCAGAACAGACACAGAACACCAGCAGTAATAAATCCTGCGGGCGGGAATATCAGCCATGCGCCATATGAAAACAAAGCAGCACCGATCACCCCGATCAGCGGGGCAAGAATCATCAGGATCATAAGCGCCTCTTTAAAGTGAACGGACGCCGTAACTTTCCAGGTGATCAGAAAGGCTCGCCTCAGGTTCCCCGCCATTAACCAGCATTCGACTCATTGCGGTAAATAGCGCAGCGGGGCCGTCTATTTTGGCTTCCGGCGTGGATTTGTTAGGGAAAATGTTGTCATTTTTATCCGGCTTAACGGTAACGTTTGACATCATCCAGTTCATTACCGGGTGATTGCTGTGGTGGAAACGCCCTCCGTAGACCAGCGATTCAACCTCTTTCATGGATTCAGAAAAGTTTCTGACGGTTTGAGGGACCTCCACCAGCGGTACGCCTTCTTCTGCCAGCGCCAGGCTGAACTGCGTCGCACTCCACGGGTCGAATCCGGTTTCTTTCAGGTTCTCGCCGTTAATCCATTCAAGGAAATCCGCTTTTATCTGGGCGTGATCGATAACATCACCATCGGTAAGCTCAAGTTTTCCCAGCTCGGCCCATTTGCGATACATCTGCGCCATCTGTGCAGAACATTTTTCCAGCCGTCCTTCAGGTAGCCAGAATTTAAAGTCAGCATGGGCGTGTCCGTTATCAGCACGCCAGAGCTTTACAGCTGCGCAAATATCAATTTTATGAGCCAGGTCAACGCCAGCCCACATTGGGTAGGTTTTAAGCTCATGCTGGGGAGCTATATACTCGCATTTCTCCCACTTCATCATGTCCATCCAGGCAGACTCGGCCGTTACCCAGATATTCATGTGTTTGGTGAAAAAGTTAACCCTTGCGGAAACCTGCTCTTTCGCTTTCTTAGCCAGGCGGCGAAGATCATCCCAGCGCTTGCATATACCCAGTCCGGGATTTGCCTTCTGCCATACCGTTTCATCAAAGGGATCATCATCCTTATCGAGGGTAAAGATAATGGCAAAATAGGTGTCATCTTTTACCGCGCCTTCTACGTCGCTGTTGTAGCCACGTAAAACTTTGATGGCGTAATCACGCTGTTCGAAACAAATACCCTCTTTGTTGAAACCGGCTGTGGTGATGCCGAACAATAAAGATTGCAGGCGCGCCCCCGTTGCAGTCTCCAGAACGTCCCACACATCACGAGTTTTATGCGCATGCAGCTCGTCAATAATGGCGCAATGGATATTCAGGCCGTCAAGGTTATTTGCATCGGAAGACAGCGGCTCAAATTTAGAGGAAGTTTGCTCCTGATAAATTGCGAGTTTATTGAACTCAAACAGTTTGCCCAACGTTGGCCTGGCCTTTTTGACCATGTTTTTTGCATCTTCAAACACGATCCGCGCCTGATCTCTCGTCGTCGCAGCGGAATAGACCTCCGCCCCGCCCTCGCTGTCAGCGCCGGTCATATACAGGCCAACACCAGAAGATAAAGTAGACTTGGCATTTTTGCGGGCCACTTCGTTATAGGCTGTCCGGAAGCGGCGAACCATTACCGGCCTTCCACTTCCGTCATTGCGCAGCACTATTTCGCCGGTTTCCTCATTCACCAGCGGAATAACAAAACCGAAGATGTTTATCAGAATAAAAATATGCCAGTCCATTAATTCAATCGGCTGACCAGCAAGAGCCCCTTTAACGTGAGGCACAAACTTGTAAAAATTAAGAATATGCTGCGCACGCGGTTCGCTGAAGTAAATGCCACGTTCCTCGCCGAATTTCAGATCATCAAGGAATCGCTGGCAAGCGAGGCGAACAAATTCGCAGGCAATGATATTTCCCGCCACGACACGCTCTGCGTAGCGTATGCCATCTGCAACTTTAGCCATTAGTCTCTCGAATTAAGGAATTTGCTGATCAGGTCATCGTCAGGTGTCGTTTCTCGGTTGACTTTTGACCGGCTTGAAGGAGTCATGCCGAACTCGCCCAGCATTGCACGCATACGTTTCCATGCATCCGCTTTCATCATTGCTGCCGGGTGGGGCTTAATCATTCTGATTTCACGTTCTTTCCCTTCATCAGGATCATCCTCGCTGTAAACCGCGTAGGTATATCCCTCACGATCAAGGGTTTCACAGTGATGGCGGTACTCTGTATAGGCTTCAACGAGCAATTCCAGCGCCCGCGCGTCAAGCAGGGACATAACGCCGATAGCGTCCAGTTCCTCAGCCATCCTCTTAAACCAGTACTTCCCCTGCTTGTCGAAATGCTTCGGTGTTGGGGGTACCCCTTTGGGTGGCTCTGGTTCGTTTTTGTTGATCGCTCGCTTAGATGGGTTACCCCTCACCAAACGTAGATGTGTCGGGGTTTTCGGCGGTCCAGACATAATCGAAAACTCCTATTAATCATCGGATGGGGGACCCCAAAAAAAAGTTTCTAACCTGCGGCGGTGTGAAAAAAGGCTAGGCGGCGGTCCTTTGGGCCTTTGCCGTCAGGGATTTGACCCCGCCCCCCCCCTCTGCCTCGCCTCAAATGAGAATCTATATCATTTGATGCGTTCGCGCCCGGTTTTCGTTCGATGGCAGGGCCAGCACAGGCTTTCGAGGTTCGAATCGTCATCGGTACCCCCATGAGCCTTGGCCTTGATGTGGTCAACCGTCTTTGCTGCGACAGCTCGCCCGCTGCGAAGGCAGTTCTGGCATAAATGGTTGTCGCGTTTCAGGATGCGCGCACGCCTGATATCCCACTGGCTACCGTAGCCACGCTCGTGTCGACTCTTTCCCTGCTGGTGCTGTTGCCAGCCTTCATTGCGGTGCTTTTCGCAGTAGCCTGAGCGGTCGGTTGTTGTGCCTGCGCATCCACGCTTGCGACAAGCTCGGGGAATTAGTGCGGGCATGATTAAGTCCTTATGATATTTGCATTATCACAGGCACTCAGTGAATGCCTGCTGTAATGCCTTAACTGGCCTGCTCAGCCGCGGTATCAAACAGCGCCAGCGCTTCGGTCGACTCCTGAACGGCTTTGATGGTCCGCGCCACTACTTCGGATTCAGTCGTCACGCGACTGTACTGCTGGATGAACAGCTGATATTTGAGCTGGCTATCCTGAACAAACGCAATCGCCTCTTTTGCGGCTGCTGTGTCGTAGTTCAGGGTGGAAAGCAGATTCAGTCGAATCTGTTCTGCAGGTGTGATCTCTGCCATGTGTTACCTCTGTGCGATGTGGGGAGCATTATCGAAGCCACTCGGCGAATGGCTCCTGTAATGTTTAATCTTCCAGCTGAAGTACGCCGTGCTCTTCTGATTCTGAGTAGGCGATAAGGCCCTCGTAGCCAGGCACAGTGCTACCGTCTTCAGCTTCAAATTCGGGGATGCTGGCCTGAGAGATCGTGTAAGCGGGTTGGCCGTCCTGCTCCGCGAAATCTGCCAGAGCTTTAATTTGCTCTGTGGTAAGAACTAATGGAGTCATGTTTCATCCTTTTGTGGGGATATTGTTGGTCTTATCCCTTGGTGGGGGTAATGTTTGGGCAATTGGCCTGCACTGCTTTGTTGTGCGCCAGGATGTCACGCTTGGTCTGCTTATCCAGCACATCGATATCGTAGTCGGTCAGGTAGATGACCCTCACCCAGCTGCAGGCCGTATCAACGACTACCGGGGCGGGTGAAGTGCTCGCGCAGCTCCCGATCAACATCGTCATCAGGCATATGGCTAACGGTTTGCTGTACATCGCTTGCCTCCTTCGTGACTTCTGCCTTACGTTCTGCTGCGGCGACGGCAGCGGCGGCATTCTCTTCGGTACGCTGCTGATCGGCTTTGGCTTCTGCCTTACTGGTCCCGCGAGCATGACCAATGCCAAACGCGCCAGCGATAGCACCCAGGATGACAACCACCAGCCCCGCGATAGCTTCGATTCCCATGATCACACCACCAGTACCGATTTTGCTTTCAGGAAGCGAGCGCGCCGGTTATTAATCCCGTTTTGTCCGCCGTTGATAATCTGAGTAACCCGGACAAGCTCACCCGGATATTTCAAGCAACCTTTTGAGACATAGAACCACGCTGCACTACGGGCCGCGTACGAGGACTGCTCCAGTAATTCTGGCTGTGCCACCAGATCAACCTTCAGCCCGTTACCGCAGTCCCGGTAATTAGACAATCCGGTTATTTGAATAAGTCCGCGCCCACGATAAGCCCATCCATCAGTTGCCCTGTTGTTACCCAACCGCTTGCTATAGACAATGTTGGCGATAGCCCGCTGGCGCTCCAGAGGTAACACTGTTTCCGACTGGCTACGCCCGAGGGAATTGGCCTGATCCTGCGTTAACCTGCCGTAACGAACAAAATCAGCAAGCCCGGCGATGCTGTAGTTGAAATTCTCCACCACCCTGTTAAAACCGAGGCTTTCATGGCCGCATTGAGCAATGAACATTGCCTGATCGAGTGGAGCAGTGATGCCAAACTCTTTCATCGCAGCTGTAATATGCGGATACCAGCGCGCAGCTAACCCGGCGCTGATACCAGCCGCCTTCTGGAATTGTGTTTGATTCATTAGTGCCTCAGTACATCAACCAGTCGCGCTACATTGCCTCTTACGCTCAGCAGCACGACAAGGATCATGATATTGGCCGCGATGGTGGGCCATGATGAATAGGGATAGATGCCGCACAGATACGCCAACGGCACAGAGCTGTATATCACTGTTATCAGCCATGCCAGCCGCGACACCCACTTACGATGACGTGAGTCTCTGCGGCGATAGAACATCAACGTAACAACGACACCAGCACATAACAGCGCATTGATGGTTGCAGTAGGATCATTTAGTACCACCGGAACCTCCCCGGCGCGTTATTAGCGCCACCAGCGAGCCAATATCCTGATTGTTCAGGAAGGTGAGTATTTTTACGGCCAATGCCGAAATGATTACGGCACCAATTGCATCCAGAGGCTTACCGTTATAACCGGTCAGGTCGGATAACTTAGAACCGACCAGCCCGGAGCACAGAACTCCAGCGATATAGGACACAACGAAATATGCCATCCGTCGTGGGGCGCTCAAATCGGCCGCTGTCGCTATATAAAAGACGGAACCAGCAAATGCCCCGAACACAACACCGTAGTCTGTACCGGTTAATAGCCCGTAAACACTCGCCCCAGTTAAAGCGCCACCAGCTAAGCCTGTGCCGGTTATTGGTTCGGACATCGGTCCCCCTCTATTGCTGTGAATCCTCTCAGAACGAGGGGAAAGAATTCAGGCCGCAGGCTCATGCATTTCACGGTTAATCTGCAACTTTTAGTCAGGGCCTGAAATGAAAAAACCCCGCCAATTTGCGAGGTTCTGTAATATTTAAGTTCGTGTCTAAGTGACCACTCTTAACACATTATTATATAAAATTCGTAACGAATAGACTTTTATGCAACTTTCTCTACTTCTTTTTTATGGGCCCAATCATCCATTTCTAATCTGGCACCACTCATAATGATGCAGGCATCAATAAACGTTTCGGCTATCATTAGCCTGTTACGTATTTTTCCCTCTGAACATTTTTCCCAGCGGGCAATAGTCGATTTAGAAACGTTATGCATGTAATGCAACATCACCAGATTTAACTCATCATCCCGGCCAGCTCGTTTAAGCATTCCTACGGCAGCGTCTACAATAAGGCCATCATTGTCACAACATGACTCGCGAGACTTTGAGGTATTTAACAGGAGGCCTTTAAAACCCGCTGCAATTGGTGACCAGTCAACCTGAGAGCCTTCACTAATAGCCCAAGTTCCCCACCGTTCGAGTACCAGTTGAATATCACGCTGCATGGTTCACCTCTTTAATCAGTCCGGTAATAATTTCGATACTGTTGTTGCATTGATTTCCCCAGCGGTCCCATCCTTTCCACTCTTCCCGAGCGAATAGTTCGATCCGTTTCACATCGCCGTATAATTGCTCCAGTCGGTTCCTTACTTCCCACGGTTTAGCGCTGTGCTCACCGAGGCAGGTGTGAACAACCTGTTTTACCGATGCGCTGGCGCGGGTTAGTCCGGTTCCCCTGGTCGCTATCAGGACATCTTCTGTATTGCTCCGGGTATGATTGCCGCCGTTCATGCGCGTCTCACGGTCCAGCATCTCAAGAAGATCATTGAAGTCCACCAGTTCCCCGGCGTTTAGTGCCTTGTTGAAGCGGTCAGCGGCGTTCTGATTCAGTTTTACCCAGGTAAAGCCTTTCATTGTTCTGACCCGGAAACCCCATGATTCCGCCAGCTCTACAGCCTCGCGATTATGGGTCCCGGTGTACCACATCGCCAGCACAGCGTTATCAGCAGCCAGAGACCAGACAGGTAGCCGTTTAAGGTCATCTATGCTCATCGTGCTGTAATGATTACATGCCGCGCCGTTGCTGATTCGGTTGCCGTATTCCCACGGCGGATCACAGTAGATGAGATCGTAATTCATGCGGCCTCCCGGATAAGCTGGAAATCATTCAGATAGAGTCCACCGAAGCTATACAGAATGCCTTCCCTGATATCCTCCAGCGTCGCGAATGGGAAATAATTCAAATAGAACTCACTAGCCTTATCTGCTTCTGCAAGTAATTCAGATGCGCTGGCAGGACGCATGACGTAAATGACATCCTGAAAGATTGCCGCTGTCTGGCATGGGTAATTGATTTTTTTCACGTATTGTCTTGTCATGCGGCCCTCTGCTTTTTCAGTTCGCGGGTTTTACGGCGGTATTTAGCCGCTATGTTTTCCAGGTCTTCTTTTGAGTAATGCTTCGCTTCGTGTGGGCCTTCCAGCCATTCCACCAGCGGCAATCCATACCACTCGATCAGCGTTTCCCTGTAGCGGGCATGTACAGTGGCATTCTTTGCAGCGAACCGACCCGATCCACCATTACAGGCTTTGCACTGCCGGTAAGCATTCTTCTCTTCAAAGCGCAATTCAGGACGAGCACCTACCCCCATGAAATGACCGCAATCCCACTGGCCGCCAAAGATCATAGGTGGGTGATAAGTCCCGCATGATGGGCATGGTTTCCCCTCGTCGCGTTCACGGATAAAGGCATTAAAGGCTGACTGGGCTTTTTTGATGTAGTCGCCACGGGTAAGCAGCGCCTTTTTGCGCATCTTCAGCTTGTCCTTCTGTTCCGCCTCCAATTTTTTTTGTTTCAGCGCCCTGTTGTGGGCTATAGCACAGAGCGGGCCACAAACCTTTTGCAGGTTGCGGGCCGGAGTGAAGGTTTCACCACAGCTGGCGCACTTCTTCGGTTTGTACGTTTTCACCTTTGCAGGCGCTGGTTTCTTCACTGTTTCATCCCCCGGTGAAATACCCACTCGAATACTTCTGAGCCGTTAAGCAGCAGATCATTAAAATCACCCTGCGCAGGCCAGCGCACGGAGACACTTTCCAGATCATTCTTCGCGTGCAGATTCGCCGCAGCGCATTCAAAAGCAGCGGCATGCCCTGCCGCGTTGGCGTCAGAGTCAGCAAAAATGATGAGGTTCTTTACCCCGGCAGGAACGCGGAATTTCTTCATGAAGGCGGTATTCATCGTCGCCCAGGTGTTGCACTTCGTGATCTGGTGGCAGGCCAGAGCCGTTTCGATCCCTTCAGCAATTCCCAGCGTTGAGGATATTGGGAACATGCGAATAGCAACGGATTTGGCATACTCTAAATAGCTATCCTCCTGCAGTTTCATCATCTTCTTGGCTGCGCCGCCTGTTTGCGCCTTCTTATCACCATCAAGCAGGGTGCGGTGCAAATAACACAATTCCCCGCGGTCATCTGTCGCCAGCGCATAAATAGCCTGGAGGTTCTTTCCATCTACTGGCTGTTTATCGCAGTACTTGATGCTCTCTGCAGGGAGGGAGTTAATACCGCGCCCCTTCAGGTAGCTATCTGCACCGGTACCACGGAGAGGGATGAGTGTCGAAAACTTACGGCTGACTTTGTCACGTTGTTGTGCCAGAGATGTACGCACAGGATTTACTCTGGTGCGATCCGAGGTGTAGGTGTTCCCGATCAGCCTGTCTATTTCCGAGGCCAGAACCTTAAATTCTTTGCCAGTCTTGGCAGTCAGCAACGCCCAGCCATCGCCAGAACCACAAACGCAGATATATGATCCCGTGCCGTCTTTATCATCGCAGCGAAATTTCCCTGTACGGCCACAAAGAGGGCACTCTCCTTTGAGATGGTTTTTCCCGGTAATACCTGGGAGGCCATAGTATTTGTAAATTTCCGCCCAGCGACCAATCGCAGCTTGCTTGGTATTCATGCGGCATCTCCTTCTTTCTCTTTTCTCTTCGCAAAGGCGATCTGTTTTGATTTGATGAAATTCGTTACTTCCGGTGTGATTTGCTGCGGGGTGTGATGTAGCCCCCGTGGCCATACAGAGAATTTTTGTTTGTAGGTATGCGCACACCAGCCATCACTGACCGGGCATCCCTGCGCTGCGCGGGTGCGCTGGTAAAAAAGAATCTGAGACCACCAGGATTGCTTCTGCTCAGCGGTATATTTGACTTCCGCTTTGCTTACCTTTTTCAGCCCACGGGATTTATCTGTTTCCACGTCTTCCCCGGCGAGCGGTTTAAAACCACATTTCGGGCAGATGTATATCCCGGCTGGTTTGACGAAGTGGCACTGGCTGCATTCTTTCGGCAGCTTTTCTGCTTCATCGGTCTTTACGGCTCTCTGCGGTGCTTCGTCCATGCCGTCAGACGATGAAGGGAGATAGTCGTATTCAATATCGTCGGGATAGCCCAGCTTATTAACCGTGCCTGTGTGGTCGAAGATGAGGCAGTGATCTTTACCAGGAGCGGCACGCAGGCCACGCCCAAGAATCTGAATCCAGCGCATTTCGCTTTTTGTTGGCCGGGCGAAGATAATGCAGCGAACATCACTATCAAAACCGGCTACCAGAACACCAACGTTAATGATGATTTTGGTTATGCCCTGTTCGAAGCGGCGGATCGTGAGCTGCCGTTCGTCGTGCGGTGTGCTGGCTGTCATAACTTCAACCGTCACGCCAGCGCTGGCAAATTCAACCGTGACAAAATTGGCGTGAGCGACATCTACGCAAAAACAAATCGTCGGGCGGTCTTCGCCGTTCTCCAGCCAGTTTTTCACGATGTCGCCTACCAGCTTGGCTTCGCTCATTACCTGGCTGAGCTGGTTTTCTTTGTAGTCGCTGCCATAGCCTGCTACGTATGACGTTTCCACTTTGGACAGATCAGGATGCGACGGTGCATAGAACTCATATTTGCTCAATGCACCAATGGCGATCAGTTCCTTCATGGTCGTTGGCTTAATCAGGCGCTGGTAGTAATTGCCCAGGAACTTAGCGAAAGGCGTACCGGAAAGGCCGATTACCTTCGTTGCTGTGTTGCGAGTGAGATTGTCGATAACCTCCAGCAGTTTTTTGCGCTTCAGGTGAGCTTCATCAACGATCAACAGGTCGATATTGTCCGGGAACTCACGGCGAATCAGCGTATCCGCACTGGCAATCTGGATCAGAGCTGTGGGGTTGTATGACGGGTGATCACGCCAGACATAACTGATTTCTTCGCCAGGAAGGCCGTATTCCATGAATCGGGCTGCGGTCTGGTCCAGCAGAACCGTATACGGAGCCACAAACATTACGCGCATTTCACGGCTTACAAAGCCATCAGTGATCAGCGCGGCTATTGCTGTTTTGCCGAACCCTACAGGGGCGTAGAGCATGAAGGAGTTATTCTGTTTCCAGGCGCTGCGCAGCATGTTTAACGCGACTACCTGTTTTTCGCGGGGCTGGATGTTAAGCATTAGCAGTAACCTCCCCGAAGGCCATAGCCACCAGCTCGGCGATGACAAACTTAGTGCGCTGACGCTGAACCGACAACGTAACGGTTTTGGTCCCGTCTTTGCGCTGGCGGCCTTTAAGAAAACCGCCGTGAATGTGTCGAATAAAATATTCAGAGTTAGCCAGGCGCGGAATACTGCGTACCCGTCCGAGGTTGCTGACTTCGTAGGCTTTGGAATACGGCTCAACCGGAACGGGGGCCCATTTTTCGTTAGCGTCTGAATAAATCATTTTGTCTCCTTTTGGATGTCTAAACGTCTGAACTTCCAAGCGACGTTTTCAACCCCATACAGTGATCTATCTGTTAGATCGTTCTCTTCTGGTAAAGCTGTTCCAGCCCTTCGGGCTAAAACCCAACACCGCCCCCTTTCCCCCAACCCGGATTCAGAAAATCAAACCCTGGGTGGGAGCGACGTATATCCCCTAACCGCTGGGGTATACCTCGTGCAAAACTCTCGCAATCGGCGGTTTGCCGTCCGTCGTGCTGCGTTCTGCTGCCGGAATGACACCGGTTCTGCGTCGAACGCCTCCTGGTACGCCTGCGCATACGCCATCGCGATTTTTTCCCGCATACCTGCCGGGAGTGCTGCTAATTGCTCTTTAATCCACGGGGCGTCCTCACGAGCAAAAACCGTGGGCATAGTCACGTGAAAATATTCGTCCTGATACATAAGCCCTCCTGCTTCACTTCTGTGAGCCGGGCAATAGACTGATTAGTCTGGCGGTCGGGAAACCTCATCAGGGGCGCAGAAAACCCGGAATAACAGAGTCAGGTGCTCCTGCCATTTGGTCATAACCTGGTAGCTGTTCTCTTCAATTTGAGCGCGTTCGGCAGCATCAATAACACCATCAGCAGTAGCTTTTCGGATGTACTGCGAGTGCCTGCCAATCCATTCAATAGATTCCATCAGACGCTGGTTGATATCGGCGTTATCGATATCTTCCACATCAGCTAGCGGCACAAAGAGCCCATTGGAGTGACGAGCAACGGCATTTGCGATGTGATTTGAGCCACCAGCAGCTTGTAAAACCATCGCCCAACCCAGAGGGAAGATTTGATCGCCGTTGGTCCGAAGCCGGTTATGCAATGGGTCGGTAGCCGGAGTTACGTCATCGGACTTATAAACCCCGAGAATTTCAGCAGCTTCGTCATATCCACCCGATAAATCAGCAATAGTTCTTCTTATCGCGGCCACCAGCCATGCAGGCTGGCGTTCTACTTTCCATTCAGGTTCATTACCCACGATTTCACCTCTTGAGTTGTGGTTATGATTAAGCAGCAGAAGTAGTAACCTGAGTCTTGTTGTCAGGGAGCCCATCATTGGGGTTCGGATAGATATCAGGCCGTAGCTGATGGGGAGTAACAATCCACCCGCCAAGTTCGCATAGCTGCAAAACGCGCTCAGATGGGACCTGATCGTTAATGACCCAGTTGGCTACTGACTGGGTAGACTTGAAGCCAAAGCTACGCGCGACCTCTGATAAAGACCGCCCTGCTGCCTTAATCGCGGCTTCGGTGGGTGAATTGGACATGAGAGACTCCTCTAGTTGATAGAGGAATAATACTACTTAAAGTAGAAAGATCAACTACTGAAAATAGAAATGACGAATTACTGCCAATTACGTAATCTTCTACCTATGGTAGAAGAACAAAAGTATCCAGATTTTGCCGCCCGCCTGAATGGGCTGATTTCTATGAGCGATATCTCAATCACTCAGTTATCAGAAAAGACTGGTGTAACCTATGAGATGGTTAGGCGCTATACGCTTGGGACGGCAAAACCAAGAACTCCAACAATGCGGAAGCTTTCTGCGGTTTTGGGGGTGGACGCGGCATATCTTGAGTATGGCGTTGGTAAGCCCTCGGAGGGTGAAGCGGTGAAGTCTATTGCCAGCAATCCATTGCAGGATGTTTATCGCGTTGAAGTACTTGATTTAACAGTCAGTGCAGGCCCCGGAAACTACATGATTTCCGACTATGTTGAAGTGCTTTACGCTATTGAGTTCACTACAGAGCATGCGCGGGTGCTCTTTGGAAATCGTGATCCTGCAGATGTTAAGGTTATGACCGTTAACGGCGATAGCATGGCCCCTACCCTTGTGTCGGGCGATCGGCTGTTCGTTGATGTATCGGTTCGGAATTTTCAGACTGATGGCGTCTACTCATTTGTTTATGGGAAGACTTTCCACGTTAAGCGCCTGCAAATGCAGGGTGATAAGCTAGCGGTTCTGTCAGATAACCCAGCTTATGAGAAGTGGTACATCAACGAAGATACCCAAGATAACCTTTATGTGATGGGTAAGGCATTGATTCATGAATCAATAAAATATAACCGGCTATGAGGCTCTTTCGACCGGGGTCTGTAGCTTTGCAGATATGTTTATAATCAAGGATTTAACATGGAAGCTTCAGCCTTACCAATCAACATAAACTCACTTGGCGACCTTGAAACTGTTTTTAACAGCTTAATGGCAGGCGAAGACATACGCATTGAAAATATTAAGCTAAATTTTTTCAATAGCATTGATTTCAAAATCTATGGCGATGAAAACAAATACAATGGTACATTGCCATCAAGTCTTGCTCAGGGTATCTGTGAGTTTCAGACAGAAATGTATAAAGTTTATACTCTGATAAAGTATAAAACTTCAAACTTACAGAAATTAACCATAGAAGATCGTGAAGCTGCTGAGTTGGTTTTCACCATTAATCCAGGTTGCACCGAGATAATCGCCTCTTTAAAAGAGTTGTTTGAGGCTTTTGGTGAAGCATTTGCAAAGGTAACCCAAGGTATGAGCCCAACACAGAAGACAATGTGTTTCCTGTTTGCTCTGGCCGTATTAGGCGGGGGCTGGATCGGCACGTCATACCTTGAAAGCAAGGCTAGCATTGAAGAAAAGCAGCAAGAAATTCAATTAGAAGATGTAAAGCAAAAAGCTGAAATCGAAAGGATGACTCTTCTTAAAGATGGAATGCTTTCTGCAATTAAAGAGCATGCCGGAGTAGATACCATTGAAAGAGCAGAAGGCATTCAGGAACATACAGCAAAAGCATTTACGGGCGTCCTGAAGGGCGCTTCCGATGCCACCCACATAACGATAACGGGTGTGGATAAAGTTGAGCTGACTCACAACGATATCCAAGAAATCATCAAAAACCCTATTGAAAAAGCTAAATCTGAACAGCTTACTCTTGAGGTTTTAATAGATAGCATCAAACGCTCTGCGGACAAGCTGACTCTTAGTTGCCACGAACCGACTGGAGAAACGTCCTTTCCTATTTATGTTGATACTAGTTTCATCAATGATCCAGATGAAATAGGTATAATCTTTGATGCTATGAAGGGAAATAAAACAATAAAAATATTAGGAAGTTACAAGGTAAGGTCTGGTGTTATTGAGCAGGGAAATGCCTCAACAATATCTCATCCGTAGGCTGACTTCCCGGCGAGCATGTTACGCCGGGTAAGCCCTAAAATTTTCCATCCCTCACAAGCCTGGCTGCATCTCGCAAGACACCTTTGTGGATCGTGTTGCCCACCTCCCGGCGCTTCTTCTCCAAATATTCTGCCATCGCGGCTCGGTTGACCTCTTCGCCTTTCAGTATTAGCCAGATTGCGGCTTCACCGACCTCGCCAGCTATGAATGCGGGCCGCTCAATTTCCCAATCGCTTTCCATTTTGCAACCCTCACTGGTGTTTTTTTTAACCATAACACACTGTAAGCGTAAAAATAAATTCAACTTTAAATCAATGACATGATAAAACACCACTACATTTTCTACTTTTGGTTGTTGATATTTTCTACTTTAAGTAGGAATATCTGTCCATCAACGGCGGACAGATACCCAACCGTAAACGTTACGAACGGGGTCCGCTGAAGCAATACCGCTCTTTTACAATCAGCAAAGTCGGAACAGCACATGAAACCTGTTTAGACCCCTACGCACAAATGCGGAGTATCACCGGGTGCGATCCGGTCGGTGAGAAGACTAGCTCTGTGACAACAGACGTGAACGGGCAACACTGGCAGGAGGATATGTGCAAGCGCGAGTTGATAGCTTTCGGGAAGTTATTTTTTTCCTTGCCCGAAAGCACCACCAAATTACCGTCCTGTGTAACCGTTTCGGTAAGAGGTTATTAAGTCTGTGGCGCTTTTTAGCTCCTTTCTCTTCTTGTTAGTATTTTTTCTCTTCACAGAGTGAAGAGCTATTAGCGCCATTTTCTCTACTTAGAATGTTTCGAAGTCTGATGCATCAGAAGGATGCTTGTTTGGATAAGTACAAAATGTTCTCGCAATAAAAACCGACTTACAGGGCGGGCAGAATGCTATCATTCTCCACTTATCCATAACAAGTAATGTGTAAAGCAAGTCGGATGACACGCCTTACTACTAAGGCGTGTGGAAATATAATATTCGCTCAAAATTAATAGAATCACTCAATCCCAATTGTTTTGAGCACAAAATCCCTAAATGTATCTCCATTCACAATAAAAGTATTTTTATCATCAGAAAAGAACCACTGATACTTAAATTCCGAATCAACTAACAAAGCTATATTTTCATATACTTTGGTTAGGTTCGGGGAGTCAACACAAATATCAATTAATCCACTATTTTGAAATCTGAGACAACCTTGGGGAGTAAAGATTAAATTTAAACCTTCATAAACAAGAGCAAATTGTAAAACTCTATAACTTACCGGCGTGATGTTATCCTTCAAAAACTCACTTACAACTATCTCTTGTTTTACTATTTGTATTGATGACTCAGAGATCCATTTTTCCACATTAGAAACTAGACTCTTTACTTCCGATGCGTAAAAACTTGAGTCATGCGTGGCTTTATCTATCATTTCTCTCTTTGCGGCTTCTATTTTTTGTTCATCTGAAAGCCGCGCTTCGGAATTCCGGTTTAATTTCTTAAGAAAACTATCTTTGCTTACCATAAAACGACCTCGTTATTTTTTAGTTTGCAACTAATATACTATACACATTTTTGAATAGTACCTCTAAAAACATTCTTACGATGTGAGTAATTCCTCCAATATGAAGTGTCCTTAACATCTTGGCGGTTACCTGGTCTTCCACCAATCAAACAGGAGGAAGAGGATAATGTTCTGATGGGTAACCGCCCTTTTTCTTCTATGTGTCCGCTCCCGGTGTTGGCTGGGCTGCCCAACCCAGCGCGGGTTCAACTCCTGCCGGATACCTAATTAATCGGTGATTTATATGACCTTCCGTAACGTTAATTTACCTTACGGCGATCTGATGCGCGTCCCTCGTGGTGTGCAGGCTGTTCGCAACCCTAAATCATTCGTTCGCTTCTGGCGGCAGAGCTGGCTGTACAGGCTTCTTACCCAGAAAGGCGATCCTTGCTGATAACTGGAGATAATTATGTCCGAAACCAAAAATACCACGCCGTTTAGCCAGCAGCTGGCGTACATCAACAAAGGCACTCTCGATGCCGAGCTGACCGAAGCGCTGGCCGAAGTCATCAAGGCTGTACGTGAAACGGGTAAAAAGGGAGCTGTGACCCTTACCCTTAACTGTTCAATGCTGAACACCCGTGACGAAAACACCATGAAGGTCACGCCAAAAGTAACCCGCACTATCCCGGAACTGGACCGCGCCGATACCATTATGTTCTCTACCGCTGATGGCGATCTGCTGCGTGATGACCCGGCGCAAGTTCAGATGGATTTGAAAGTTATCGAACAAGCGCCACAAGCTGCACCGATTAAGCTGGCCCAGTAATCCCCTTTCTTCCCAACACCTCTATCTAAAGGAATTATTCAATGTCTCAAATTGAAGGCTCTGCCGTGCACGACATCCGCGATCTGGTTGCTGCAACGCTGAAAACTGATACCGATATCCCGTCCGTCGTCGTCCCGGATGGCTTCGATATCAAATCGCTCGAAAGCCTCCAGATTGCCCCGTCTCGTATTCGCCAGACTACAAACCTGATTTCCCCCGGTTCGCTAATCGCATATATCCAGCGATTCCGTGATGCGCGTTCTGTTGTTTTCGCTGATAAAACCCAAACGAAGATCGTCGCGGTGCTGGACTTCCACCAGGACGCCGATAACCCTCACTGGGGTATGCACAAAGCAGTGTATGACTGCCCATTCTCTGATGACTGGAAAGCATGGATAGGGTTTGACGGCCGCAAGATGAACCAGATCGACTTTGCTGAGTTTCTGGAAAACAACATCCAGAATGTCGCGCCGATTAGCGATAACTATAAAGGCCCGTCAGGTACCGATCTACTGGAAATGGTACTCGCCTTTCAGGAGACCAGGAAGGTTGAGTTCAAGTCGGTTAAGCGCCTGCAGGATGGAACCTGTCAGTTCCAGTACAGCGATGATAAGTCCGGCTCCGGTAATACCCAAATCCCGGAAAAAATCAGCCTGGCAATAGCGCCTTTCCATAATGGCGCACCGTACCAGATCGATGCGCGCATTCGCTACCGCCTGCGCGACGGTCAGTTGGTCCTCTGGTATGAGCTGATCGAGCCGAAAAAAATCATTGAGCACGCCTTCCAGGAGATCGTAGCCGATATGGAAAACCAGCTCGGCGATGAACTGCCTATCTACGAAGGCTCCATCTAACCCATCCATTCCGTGTGTTGTTTTATGCGCCTCCAGGTGGGGCGCATAGCGAAGCACTCCCTAATTCAAAAAGGTGACCATATGCCCAGCTTAGGCCAGCTCTATAACGATAAAGAATCCGGGTTAACTACCCGTAAAACCTATAACGTCCCGATCTCCTCAATTTATGCGGAAGAAGGTTACAACGTTCGCGAACTAAATCAGGCGCATGTCGATGAGTTCCGCGACGCGTTTATTGCCGGTGAATATATTCCGCCGCTGGCCGTAGAAGTTACTGAGCGTGGTGTAAAGGTGATCGACGGCCACCACCGCTATCACGGTGCGCTCGCCGCAATCGCAATGGGACACGATATCGTGCGCCTTGAGTGCAAAGATTTTGTTGGTACTGAAGCCGATAAGATCGCGTTTATGGTGACTAGCTCGCAAGGGCTGGCACTTACTCCCCTTGAACGTGGTGCGGCGTATCACCGCCTTCAGAATCAGGGATGGAGCCCGGCTGAGATTGCCGCAAAAGTTAAGCGTTCAGAGTCCGATATCCTTCAACATCTCCAGCTTCATGAATGCACCCCGTATATCAAAAAGCTGGTTCGCGATGGCTCTATGAACTATGCCATTGCGATTGGCATTTCTCGTGAACATGGCGTTTATGCAGACAGGGAAGCCGCCAGGCTGATGAAAAAAGCAGAAGCAGCCGGTAAGACGAAAGTTACAAAGAGCATCGCAAAGCCACAATTCAATGCGGGAAAAGCGCGAAAATTCCTTGAGATCATCTCGTCCTGCAAAGAGACCACCAGCGGCGGGCTGATCATTGAGGTACCACCAGCGATGCAGGCCGAAGTGCTGTCGATTCTTCAGGAATTCCGCTATGAAACATCTGCGCCTAAAGATGACAAGCAACCCAATGATCAGACCTCATCATCTGAAGAAAGTGATGCCGCATGACAGAAACTATCCTCAAATGCCCTACCTGTGGGGCTTTAGCTCAATTCTCCTGGCATGGTCATAGCCCCTATATGCGTTATGGGGCTTTGCAATGTCCGCACAAACATCATTCTGTAAAGGTGACCTACCACGCCGATAGCATTGGTGCCGCGCGATTGAATCTGATTCAACAATGGGAGGTGTTAGTAAATGATTTTCAAAATTTACCGTGATCCCATTCTGCGAAAGACATTAATCCTGGATGCAATAGTTCTGGTTGGAGCGGTATCGCTTTCTGCGCTGGGAATATGGCTGGTCAATCAATGGGTGGCAGCATGAATGTCAAATGCTTAAAAGATACCGAAGGATACTGGACGGAAGGTGAAATGTATCCGGCCCGTGTAGTTGCTGGCGGGTTTGTTCAAGTTGGCGACGATGACGATCTCAATGGCGAAGCCTGGAGCGCTGCACCAATGGAATATCGGGAAGATGGCTCGATCGTTTATCAGGTCGGTGGGATTGAGGGGGATGTGTTATTCGAGGAGGCCAGCCATGACTGATATCACCGAACTGACTAGCGTACAAAAAAACGCAAATATTCACCGTTTATCCAGGCTCATTGCCTACGCACCTAACGATGAATTGCGGCAAATGGCTGTTGAAGTTGAGCATTACACGGATCAGCTCATAGAGGCGCTGGAGAAGGCGCAGCAGCGCAACGCCGAGCTGGAGTCCTTCCGCACCGCCTACATGGAATGGAGCGACAAAACCGCATGGGTGCAAACAGATAAGCGCTTTGATGTTCTGAAGCCGTGGGGCAAGCATCGCGCTGATGTGCTGAAAGAATATATCCAGCATCTGGAGTCCCGCACCGTGAAGCTGCCGAAGCCTATTAGCGTTTTGCATCGCCGAGAGTTCACTGGGGCGCACTGCGCAATATACGCATACCCCGAGGCAGAAGTTAACGCGGCGTTGGATGACGCTGGCATCAAGGTGGAGGCTGAGTGATGGCTAAAAAAACTGTCTGGTCACTCTTTGATGGCTCCGGGATTATGGGGTTGCCGTGGGCTGAATACGGTCACACCGTGTACTGCTTTAACGCTTCATCAGGCAATCATGGCGAGTACGCAGGACGGAAGGAGCACCCGCTGGTACATCACGTAGACATGTGGATTGATGGGGATTTTGCCGAGAAGTGCGCCGCTATGAATATCCCCAGCCCGGACATTATCTTTGCTTTCCCCGACTGTACAGAGCTTGCGGTATCAGGGGCAAAGCATGATAGCCACACCAGCCTTGTATCAGTAGAAAACGCGAAAATGGTGCAGGAAATCGCAGAGAGATTCGAGGCTAAATGGATGGTTGAGAACCCTGTAGGGAAAATGTCCACTCACTGGCGTAAGCCGGATTACTACTTCGACCCCTACCAGTACGGCGGTTATATGCATGGGGGTGAGGAGAGTTTTCACCCGAAAATGCCAGCGTATGACGGGTACACGAAAAAGACCTGCATTTGGGCTGGCGGCGGGTTTGTAATGCCAGAGAAAAAACCGGGCCCGGTAAATATTGGGATGTTCTGGGGGTGGAGATGGTTAGGTGGTAACTCGCAGCGCACCAAGCAACTTCGCTCACTAACGCCGCGCGGATTCGCAAGGGCTGTATTTTTGGCAAACCGGGGAGCCAACCAATGACTGATGCTCTTACCAAAGAAAAAATCATTGATGCTATGCGCGGTTCTATTGAGGGCTTCGCCTTCTTAATCGTCGATTCGCTGGAGTTTGAACTTAAGCGCCAGCTTACCGACGCTGAACAGCAGGAAGTTTCAACAGTTGTTGAGCAGTTGGTTCTGACGTTTCCTGAACCATGTCCGCGCTGTGGGGTAACGTCTACCCGCCCGAATGGTGAGCATTATTGCCATGCTAAAGCTACCACGCAGGAGAATAATTAACGTGAACCATTTAATGATCGACCTCGAAACTATGGGTAATAAACCGAATGCCCCTATCGTCTCCATCGGTGCGGTATTTTTTGATCCATCAACTGGTGAACTCGGCGAAGAATTTTATCGCGTTGTGAGCCTGAAAAGTTCGATGGATGGTGGTGCCGTACCTGACCCTGACACCATTATGTGGTGGATGCAGCAAAGTGAGGAAGCCAGGTCGGCTATTAACGATAAGAATGCAGCGATGGCTATCTCAACCGCACTCATTCAGCTAGTTGCATTTATCCGCGGTAATTCCGAACCTGGCCGAGTTCAAGTGTGGGGTAACGGTGCAACTTTTGACAACGTCATCATGCGAGCCAGCTATGACCGAGTGGATATTCCCTGCCCCTGGCATTTCGCTAATGATCGCGACGTTCGAACCATCGTCGAATTAGGGCGTGCCATTGGCATCAACCCGCGTCGGGATATTCCGTTTGACGGCGATATGCATAATGCGCTGGCTGACGCCAAACACCAGGCTAAATACGTCTCTGCAATCTGGCAGCGTTTGATTCCTGCGTAAAAATGAATTATTGAGGTAATTTATGACTACGAATGATTTTATGGAAGAGCAGGAAGTATTCGACCTGCTCAAAAAGAAAAAAACGGCTGTTTGGCGTTTAAGAAAGGATCACGGATTCCCCGACCCTGTTCTCACCTACCCTTCCAGGTATAGCCGTAAAGCTGTAATGAAATGGATAGACGAGGGCGGCGTTAATCGAGCTGTTTAACGTGCCAAAAAATCTTATCGGCATACAGCTCATACGCTTCTTTCTGTTCCACCAGCCAATCGTGCTTGTTATACACTGCCATCACTCCTCCCAGCTCATGCCCCAGCATCTTTTCGGTGACATGGGGCATAACCCCTTCCCCTGATAAATTCGTCACCAGCGAGCGCCTGAAGTCATGTGTTCGCCACTCTGGTATATCAATTTTATCCCTTAATTTTTTCATATAGAGATTTGCTGACGAGCGATCTATAGGCTTGTCCAGTTCCTGGCCGGGAAACAGAACATCGTTTCCTGCATTGAGGAGTCTTTCAATAAAAGGTTTCACCTGATCGAACACCGGTCGACGGATAACGTTACCCATCTTGGAATGCTCTCCTGGCGTCGTCCAGATAAGATCATCCATGTTGAATTCGCTGGCGGTAGCCAGACGCAGCTCTGATAGCCTGGCTCCCCACAGCAACAGCAGCTGGTGAAGCACCTTGTTAGACGTAACGATTTTGTTGTTTTCAAGAGCTAACCATATCTTAGCCAGCTCGGTATACGTCAGAACCCGGCTCCCCACATCAGGTTTTTTGCCAATGGTCTTAACGCTAAGCTTCAGGACTTCGCACGATGGGATCAACTGGCGGCTGATACACCAGTTCATGACAGAACGTAGCTGTAGAAGAAGCACCCTGGCCTTTTTGCTGTTCTTCTTTTCCTGCTTATCAAAGAAACGCACCCATGCAGAAACAGGAATATTTACTACCGGTGCGTCCGGGAATTCTGTGTACATCGTGTTGTACACAACTGACTTGTACAGCGTCTGAGTGTTCGGTTTCAGCGTTTCAACATACTTACTCCACCACTGATCCAGGCACTCTTTGAGAGTCAGCTCGCCATCTTCTTTGGCAAAATAATTTTTCGGGTTAAGTCCCTTGAGGTACAATTCGCGCATCTCACCGACGACTACGCGCGCCTCCTTGAGAGACATAGCGGGATAGCGGCCAATGGAGAGGCGAACGGGCTTACCGTTCCAGCGATAACGAAACTGGAATGTGATCGTGCCAGTGGGAGTTATGCGTACACTCAGCCCGTCACCATCTGTGACCTCGGCTACGCCGCTGTATGGCTTAGCATTGATGCTACGAAGTTTGGTATCACTAAGGGCCACGGCTCTGTATCCTGTACACACTGAAATTCTGCATTCTGTACTCAATGTGTACGCAATGGCAAGTGAACGAAGTGATTTTCTAAGCAAATCGATGCGAACGGAAAGGAAATAAAAGGAATGAAATGCTTGATGGTACGGGGAATGATAGGATAACATGCAACACAAGCTGAACGCTTAAAAATCAGTAAGTTCTATGTCCCCTTAGTTAAATGGATATAACGAGCCCCTCCTAAGGGCTAGTTGCAGGTTCGATTCCTGCAGGGGACACCATATAAAAGTTGCCCGCCATTGACCACGATGACCTAAACGCCAGCCAGAACGTATTCTTCTCGTAATCATAATTAGCCAACGATTTCAGTATGGTTAGTCCTGCCAGAAAGGAACGTGTCTTTGTCAATCACGCACACAATAAACCGACAGCAACGCGCATTTCTGCGTACAATACCTTCTGACTTTTTCAGTCACTAGCCGCGACCTTTTATAACCTTCTCTGGACGATACAGGAGCCAGGCGTTGATATGAAACAGATCACCCTCAGCGATATGCAGCAGCAGAGCGAAGCGGCAGCCAGTGCTCCGCGCCTGCGTGCCCATCGCAATTTTCATCCTGAACTGAGCGACCCGATACAGCGTCTGGCCATCGCCATGGAACCCGGCACCTATATCCGCCCCCACCGGCACAGACATACCTTCGAACTTTTACTGCCGCTGAAAGGCCGATTTGTAGTGCTGAATTTTGATGACCACGGCGTGGTCACCAACCGGGTGGTGCTGGGTGAAACCTGTACGGCGCTGGAAATGGAGGCTGGCACCTGGCATACGGTGCTCTCGCTCGACGCAGGCGGCATGGTATTTGAAGTCAAACAAGGCGCTTATCAACCGCTTGCCGAAATGGACACTATGGCCTGGGCGCCTGCTGAAGGCCAGCCAGGCACTGCCGAAATGATGGCCTGGTATGCCATCGCGCAACCGGGTGACCGCTTCCTGTCTATGCCGCAATAACTACAGGTAGGTTCGACAGGCGCCGCAGGCGTCTGTTTGATACTTCCTGCCGACCACAAAGTTTGCCAAATTGACCGTCCCTTTTTTCGTGCTCCGCTCATACTCACCTTAAATATTGCTGCTAAACAGGAAGAAACGCTTATATTCAGCAAACTATTTTTCTCTACGAATAAGAGATGATAAGATAACGGGAAAGAGTAAATATGCGGCAGCAAAACAATAAAAACAGCCAATTTATCGATATATTATTCTCAATGTGAATGGATTTTGTTAATCAGGTAAAGGAAGTCAGCAGAAAAAATAAATCATTGTCATTGATACTTTTGCTCACCATGGCGATTCATTTTTTCATCGACATACAATTCTTATGAATATTACAGAACGGAATATCTGGAAGCTAAATAATTTACCGCCAATGGAGTATTGCTCTCTGGCGCGGGCGCAAAAATTATTAAACTGCGAACTGGAAGACATTCTTCACTGGCATGATATAGGCGCAATCAATCTATGTCTTAAGCTTAACCCAACGCCGGGAATATTAAAAATCGCCGTCCTCTCCCATCAGGAAAAAGAGGTAACCAGCGCGTTTAATCCATTTACCTCAGTCGAGGCAGGAGAAACAGTCTGGTCGCATCACTCCCATATCCGCAGCATTCTGCGGCTTGAAGGCGATATTCCGACGATGGAAACCCTGCGCGGAAATACGGTAACCCAGTTCAACGTAAAGGTATTTGCTTCAGGGCTCTGGCATCCACACTGTCGGAACCTAATGGCGCTGCTGGAGGCGCCAGATGATATTCTTTTCGAAAACCGCCTCAGCATGATGCTGCCGGATAAACCATTTGTTTATTGTCATTTCATTCCAGAGGAAGACGAACGCCCCTCGATATCATTGAACCGCATCTATATCACCAGCCAGGCCATTGAGAAAATATACGCCCACAGTATTAGCGCCCGGCCTATGGACGTGACGAAAAATCCGCTACTGGATCAAACCCGTTACATCCAGCAGGAATTAACCGTCCTGCCGCAAAGTGAGGTATTGCTGGAATTTATCCATTATCTTGTTCAGTCCCATACTGTATTTAATGAGAAGTTGCAGAATATGGCTGAGCCAGACAAGACTCAGCTCTTTCATCACGTGCTGGAAAGGCTTAAGGAAGAAGGCATGCTTATAGAGAATGCCCAGCCCGATGAAGGCGATATCGGCAGCGAAGCCAGCCGTGAGTCGCAGTTCGCCGGCGAGTAACGTAGTCCTTCAGGCAAGGGACTGGCGGTTTTCCTGCTCAATCGTTATCGCGTTCTCTCGGGCCAGGGTGATGAATTCGCGCGCTGCGGCGCTCTGCCAGGCGCCCTGCCGCTGCAATAAACAGGCCGTGCGCTGCAGCAGCGCAGGTCTTAGCTCAATCGCCACCACATCATCAAACTGCCCGGCGATCGCCGCCGGCAGCAGCGTTGCTAACGTTGTGCTTCGAATAACCGACAGAACGGCCCCGATGGAGTTGGCCTCCATCCGCACGTCTGGTTCGAGCCGATGAAGGCGGCAATAACGATCAATCTGCTCGCGGGTAGCAAACTCGCTGCTCAGTAAAATTAGCGGCTGGGCGTCGAGAGCCTGCAGTTGCAAGTCGCGCTCTCCTGCCAGCGGATGCGCACGGCTCACCACCAGCGCAAGCGTTTCCGTCAGCAGCGGCTGAACCACAATTTCCTGTGACCGGCAATCGTCAAAGGCAATCCCCACATCCAGTTCATCCTCCAGCAGCATCGCCTCCATCCGCTCCTGGTTCATCTCCTGGATAAGCACTTTTACTCCAGGATAGCGTCGGTAGTACGCCTCCATCAGCGGGCCCAGCATATAGGTAGTGAAAGTTGGCGTCATAGCAATGCGGAGTTTACCGTGCTGGAGATCTTCTGCGTCATGCAAGGCGCGCCGACCTTCCTCAAGCTCGCGTAACGCGCGACGGGCATACTCCAGCCAGATCTCACCGGCATCGGTCAGGCGAATACGTCGGCCAGAGCGGTCGAAAAGCTGAACCTCCAGCATCGCTTCCAGCTGGCGTATCTGCTGTGACAGCGCAGGCTGGGAGACATGCAGCGCCGCGGCGGCGCGGGAAAAGCCACAATGTTCAGCCACAGCGATAAAGTAGGAAAGTTGGCGCAGAAGCATCGGCCCACCTATAAGAAATTCCAATAGGCATTATCATAAATAAGTCTTTTAACTTATGAAACAAGAGACGTACCCTCTTCGCACGACCCTCAACATATTTCACCTTTAACATCGTTTTATGCAGGAGTGACTATGTCCGCTCACGATCGTTATCTTCAGCGCGCATTAGTGCTGGCAAAACAAAACATTGCTGACGGTGGGCGCCCCTTCGGCGCCGTGCTGGTGCGGAATGATGAGATTGTCGCTGAAAGCGTCAATACCTTTCATCTGAGCGGTGACCCAACGGCGCATGCCGAACTGAACGCCGTTCGCGATCTTGCCGCCAGACTGGGAAGCGCGGTGTTGCGCGAATGCGTCATCTATGCCAGCGGACAACCTTGCCCTATGTGCCTGAGCGCGCTCTATTTAACCGGCGTGCGGGAAGTGTTTTTCGCCAATAGCAATCAGGACGGGGAGCCTTTTCAGCTCTCGACCGCCGCGATTTATCAGCAGCTGCAGCAGCCGCTGGCCCAGCAAACGCTGCCGATCCATCATCGCCCGCAGCCGGAGGGAACTGAACTTTATCAGCGCTGGGCGGAACGGCAGTCATGACACCAGCGCTGCGACAGAACCTGACGCTGGCAGTCCTGGTACTGACTGGGATCAATATGCGGCCGCTGCTTACCTCCATTGGTCCTTTGCTGCCGGACATCCGCGCAGCCAGCGGCATGAGCTATACCCTGGCCGCACTCCTGACCGCGCTGCCGGTGATCGCGATGGGGGTGCTGGCGCTGGCCGCTGGCTGGGTCGATCGCTATATCGGTCAAAAGCGCAGTATTGCGCTGAGCCTGCTGATTATCGCGGCAGGCGCCCTGCTGCGGGAAATCGCTCCGAATAGTGGCTTACTGCTCACCAGCGCTCTGGCCGGAGGAATTGGCATCGGCATTATTCAGGCCGCCATCCCGGCGGTAATTAAGCACCTCTTTCCCCGACGGACGCCGCTGGTGATGGGACTATGGTCAGCGGCGCTGATGGGCGGCGGCGGGTTAGGCGCCGCGTTCACCCCATGGCTGGCGTCACATAGCGCGGCCTGGCATGATGCGCTAGCCTGGTGGGCGCTCCCTGCGCTCCTGGCTCTGCTCAGCTGGCTGGCGATTTGTCGGCATTTGCCTCGCGCACCGCATCAGACCAGCGCTTCCCCCCGGGTCGCGATTATTGGCCAGCGCCGCGCCTGGACGCTGGGACTCTATTTCGGACTGATCAATGCCGGTTACGCCAGCCTGATCGCCTGGCTGCCTCCTTACTACATCCAGCTAGGCGACAGCGCCCAGTACAGCGGTTCGCTGCTGGCGCTGCTGACCGTCGGGCAAACCGCCGGCGCGCTGCTGCTCCCGGCGCTGGCTCGCCAGGAGGATCGGCGCCAGCTTCTTCTGCTAGCGCTGGCGCTACAGCTGATTGGCTTCTGCGGCTTTATCTGGCTGCCAGAGCATTTCTCTGCGCTCTGGGCCATTGCCTGCGGCGTGGGGTTGGGCGGCGCGTTTCCTCTGTGCCTGGTGCTGGCGCTGGATCACGCCGGACAACCGGCGGTGGCCGGCAGGCTGGTAGCCTTTATGCAGGGGATCGGATTTATCATCGCCGGTCTGTCGCCCTGGCTTTCCGGCCTGCTGCGTAGCCTGAGCGGGAACTACACGCTTGACTGGTCCTGGCATGCGATCTGCGTCCTGCTACTCATGGCGCTGACGCTGCGCTTTATCCCGGCACACTACCCGGCCGAGTGGCGACAGCGCGCCTCAGACCTGCCCTGAACCGACGGCGGCGCGTGGCAAAGATAATGCCGCGCGCTCTCGTTGGCCTTCTCCGCCCGCCCCATCGCTAAAACCCGTTTCCTTCGCGTCGCTGGCGCTAAATTTATTACCCTGTGAAATTAATGTGTCGCCGAATCACGACACTCGTAAGTAACTAAAAATTAATAAAAAAATGCCTCTTGTTTCCCTGATTTTTTAGGCGTACATTAGCGCCATCTGGAGCACTAAACGCACAGAATTACGGGCTGCTGCAGGGTGAAGTTACACTGGCGACAGCCCTTGAAAAACAGAACAATTAATTCATTTGAACGTCGCACAAGCGCGTGGAGTGATGAGTCGTGAAATACTTCTTTATGGGCCTCTCTTTTATGGTCATCGTTTGGGCCGGTACTTTTGCCCTGATGATCTAGACTGCAGCGGTGTCAAAAAAAACGGGAGCCTTCATGCTCCCGTTTTTATTTTGCCGTGCTGCCCGCAGCGCTAGCTCGCGGAGGCCAGCAGACCATCCGCGCGGAACATCGCCTTGATACCGCGGATCGCCTGGCGCGTACGGTCCCGGTTCTCGATCAGCGCGAAGCGGACGTGGGTATCACCATAGTCGCCAAAGCCAATCCCCGGCGAGACGCAAACCTTCGCTTCATTAAGCAGCTTTTTCGCAAACTCCAGCGACCCCATGGCGGCGTAAGGTTCCGGTATTTTCGCCCACACGTACATAGACGCTTTCGGACACTCCACCATCCAGCCGGCCTCATGAAGCCCTTTGACCAGCACATCGCGACGGCGCTTATACTGTTCGGCAATATCGCGCACGCACTGCTGATCGCCCTCCAGCGCAGCTATCGCCGCCACCTGCAGCGGAGTAAAAGTCCCGTAGTCATGATAGCTTTTGATACGAGCGAGGGCATTCACCAAAGTCTTATTACCCACCATAAAGCCAATGCGCCAGCCGGCCATGTTATAGCTTTTCGACAGGGTAAAGAACTCGACGGCGACATCCCGCGCGCCGGGCACCTGCATGATGGAGGGCGCTTTCCAGCCGTCATACACGATATCGGCATAGGCCAGATCGTGGACGACCAGAATGTCATACTGCTTCGCCAGAGCGACAACCTTTTCAAAGAAATCCAGTTCGACGCACTGCGCGGTCGGATTTGAGGGAAAGCCAAGGATCATCATCTTCGGCTTCGGATAGCTCTCGCGGATGGCGCGTTCCAGCTCGTTAAAGAAATCCACCCCTTCCACCAGCGGCACTGAGCGCACCTGCGCCCCGGCGATTACCGCGCCATAGATATGAATCGGATAGCTGGGGTTCGGCACCAGTACGGTGTCGCCATGATCCAGCGTCGCCAGCATCAGGTGCGCCAGCCCCTCTTTCGAACCAATGGTGACGATCGCTTCCGATTCCGGATCGATATCGACGTTATAGCGTTCTTCATACCAGCGTGAAATGGCGCGACGCAGGCGCGGGATCCCCCGCGAGGTAGAGTAACCATGGGTGTCAGGCCGTTGAGCAACGGTGCAGAGTTTTTCCACGATATGCGGCGGCGTCGCGCCATCGGGATTACCCATACTGAAATCGATAATATCTTCGCCGCGCCGACGCGCAGCCATTTTCAGTTCAGCAGTAATGTTAAAAACGTACGGAGGGAGACGATCGATACGCGTAAAACGGCGTTCAGGACTGGATTCAGCCATAGGTTCCTCTAATTAACGTTAGCGCCCGGACCGTCCGAGCGACGCTGCCGCTGTTGCGGCTCGTTTAGAAAATAACCTGAAAAAATTCATGTTGTCGAGAGGCCCGTTAAAAAATATTCCCTGGCATATAAAACGGGTATCGACTGCGCTAAATGCGGCAGTTCATTGGCGGAATAATCCCGGGTTGTATAAAAGTGGTAACACACTGATATCTTTCTTAACACAGAATATTATCGTTAATGGCGAAGACCGCCGCTATCGCGATGCTTTTTAATTAATCCCCTTTAAAAAGTGCGACTTTTCCGCTTTATGGTTCCACGGCTGGTCTTCTGCCGTCAGGTTTTTTATCATGTCCCTTTCTGGCCACTGACGCGGCGCACCCATGCACGAAATCTTTACTATGATGCTGGCGGTCTATGATCGTGCGGCCCTGATGCTTATTTGCCTCTTTTTCCTTATTCGCCTGCGCCTGTTCCGCGAACTGTTGCATAAGTCGGCCCATACTCCGAAAGAGCTGCTGGCGGTGACAGCCATTTTCTCGCTGTTCGCGCTATTTAGTACCTGGTCCGGCGTCCCGGTTGAGGGGTCCCTGGTGAACGTGCGCATTATCGCCGTGATGTCCGGTGGGATCCTGTTTGGTCCCTGGGTGGGCGCGATTGTCGGGGCGATTGCCGGCGTGCACCGCTATTTGATTGATATCGACGGCGTGACCGCGGTGCCCTGCTTTATCACCAGCATTGTCGCCGGCCTGCTGTCGGGGTTGATTAATCGTAAAGTGGCCCGCGAACAACGGTGGAAAATCGGCATTCTGGCGGGGATGATGTGTGAAACTCTGACCATGATCCTGGTGGTGGTCTGGGCGCCTTCCCTGAGTCTCGGCGTAGATATTGTTTCGAAAATTGGTATCCCGATGATCCTCGGCAGCGTCTGCATCGGCTTTATCGTGCTGCTGGTGCAGAGCGTTGAAGGGGAAAAGGAGGCCAGCGCGGCGCGGCAGGCGAAACTGGCGCTCGATATCGCCAACAAAACCCTGCCGCTGTTTCGACACGTTAACAGCGATTCTCTGCGCCAGGTTTGCGAGATTATCCGCCGCGACATTACCGCCGACGCGGTGGCGATCACCAATACCGAGCACGTGCTGGCCTACGTGGGCGTCGGTGAAGCCAACTATCAACGCCACGACGATATGATTAGCCCCACCACCCGGCAGGCGATTCGTTATGGGAAAATCATCATAAAAAACAATGACGAAGCCCACCGTACCCCGGAGATCCACTCCTTGATGGTGATCCCGCTGTGGGAAAAAGGGGTGGTGACCGGCACGCTAAAAATCTATTACTGCCACGCCCATCGCATCACTTCGACGCTGCAGGAGATGGCGATTGGCCTGTCGCAAATAATCTCCACCCAGCTGGAAGTCTCCCGCGCCGAACAGCTGCGGGAGATGGCCAACAAAGCGGAGCTGCGCGCCCTGCAAAGCAAAATTAACCCGCATTTTTTATTTAATGCGCTGAACGCGATCTCCTCCTCGATTCGCCTTAATCCGGACACCGCGCGCCAGCTCATTTTTAATCTGTCGCGCTACCTGCGCTATAACATCGAATTAAAAGACGATGAGCAGATTGATATCAAACGAGAGCTGTATCAGATCAAAGATTATATCGCTATTGAACAGGCGCGATTCGGCGACAAGCTGACGGTCATCTACGATATTGACGACGACGTCAGCTGCGTGATCCCGAGCCTGCTTATCCAGCCGCTGGTGGAAAATGCCATTGTTCACGGTATTCAACCCTGTAAAGGCAAAGGCGTGGTGACGATCGGCATTAACGAGTGCGGCAATCGGGTACGCATCAGCGTTCGCGATACGGGCAACGGTATCGATCCCGTCGTGGTCGCCCGCGTGGAAGCCGATGAGATGCCGGGTAACAAAATCGGCCTGCTCAATGTGCATCATCGGGTGAAACTTCTCTACGGCGAGGGTTTGCATATCCGCAATCTGACGCCGGGAACCGAAATCGCCTTTTATGTCCCCAATAACTCTACGCCGCAGGCGCTGACGGAGTCGCTGTTGTCATGAGCGGAGAAAAGATGAAAGTTATCATTGTGGAGGATGAGTTTCTGGCCCAGCAGGAGCTCTCCTGGCTTATTAACACCCATAGCCAGATGGAGATCGTCGGCAGCTTTGACGACGGCCTGGACGTGCTGAAATTTCTCCAGCACAACAAGGTCGACGCCATCTTTCTCGATATCAATATTCCGTCGCTCGACGGGGTTCTGCTGGCGCAAAACATCAGCCAGTTTGCCCATAAACCTTTTATCGTCTTTATCACCGCGTGGAAAGAACATGCGGTGGAAGCCTTTGAGCTGGAAGCATTTGACTACATCCTGAAACCTTACCAGGAGTCGCGCATCATCAATATGCTGCAAAAGCTGACCACCGCCTGGCAGCAGCAAAATAACGCTGCTTCAGGATTAGCCAGCGCAGCGCCACGGGAAAACGACACCATCAATCTGATCAAAGATGAGCGGATCATCGTCACCAGTATTCATGATATTTATTATGCCGAGGCGCATGAAAAGATGACATTCGTCTATACCCGCCGGGAGTCATTCGTCATGCCGATGAACATTACTGAATTCTGCAGCAAACTGCCCACCGCGCATTTCTTCCGCTGCCACCGCTCGTATTGCGTAAATCTCAGCAAAATTCGGGAAATTGAGCCGTGGTTCAACAACACCTATGTGCTGCGCCTGCGTGACCTGGAGTTTCAGGTTCCGGTCAGTCGCAGTAAAGTGAAAGAGTTTCGCCAGCTGATGAATCTGTAGAGAGCGGAAAGCACCGCCATCCGGGCTACGACGGTAGCCCGGGAGAAGAATGCTTAAAGCACCTGGCCCAGCGTCTGACGCAGATGCGCGCCGGAGCCCAGCAGGCCTGGGTTATCATGCACGATCAGGTAAACCGGGATATCCTGAACATAAGCTTTAAAACGGCCTTTGTCTTCAAAACCGCCGCGGAAACCAGAGGCTTTAAAGAACTCCAGGAAGCGCGGCACGATGCCGCCGGCGATATACACCCCGCCAAACGTCCCGAGGGTCAGCGCCAGGTTACCGCCGAAGCGTCCCATAATGACGCAGAACAGCGACAGCGCCCGACGACAGTCGGTGCAGCTGTCCGCCAGCGCTCGCTCGGTCACCTCACGCGGCTGCAGGTTCTCCGGCAGTCGGCCGTCCGATTTGACAATCGCGCGATACAGGTTGACCAGCCCGGGACCTGAGAGCACGCGTTCTGCGGAAACATGCCCCAGCTCGGCGCGTAGCTCTTCCAGAATGATCCCTTCTTCTTCGCTGTTCGGGGCAAAATCAACATGACCGCCTTCGCCCGGCAGGCTGACCCAACGCTTATCAACGTGGACCAGATGCGCCACGCCGAGCCCGGTCCCGGCGCCATAAACGGCGATCGGTTTGCCCGCTACCGGCGCACTGCCGCCAAACTGAATAAGGTGCTCAGCTTTCAGCATCGGAATGGCCATTGAAACAGCGGTAAAATCGTTAATTATCTCCAGATGGGCAAAGCCGAGGTTGCGCTTCATTTCGGCGATAGAGAAAGCCCAGGTATGGTTGGTCATCGCCACCCAGTCGCCGGTAATCGGGCATGCGATGGCGATACAACCTTCGTTGACCGTTACCTGGTGCTCCTCGAGATAGACGCGCACCACTGCCTCCAGACTGGGGTAATCGAGCCCGGAATAGGTCTTTGCGCGAGAGATCTCTCCACTCGCCAGATCACATAGCGCCAGGCGGGCGTTGGTCCCCCCGACATCTCCTACTAAAGCAAATTTTGTCATTCCGTTACGGCTCCGCTAAAGTCAAAATAAATCTTTTGGCACACTGTAAATTCATGGCGGCTTAACAACAACGTCCAACGCGCAGACGCCCCTTGTTTAGCGACACAGGTCACATTTAGTTTGTAATCTATGCAAGGTAGCCTGTAAAGGACGCGCCGGATATCAGATGTCACCTTAACTTTATCGTTTCAGCACCATTTGCATCGACGGTCTCCGCTGACGAAGGCAAAGTAGTGCTCCAGCACTTTTACAAGGACATTTCCATGCTCCATCCTCGCGCCAGAACAATGCTGATCCTGTCGGTGCCGGCCATCCTGATAGGTATCGCCTGCAGCCTGATCCTGATCGTGGCGATGAAGGTTGCCGCGCTGCTGCAGCGCGTGCTGTGGAGCAATCTGCCCGCGCAGTTGGGGGTGAGCGCCGACAGCCCGCTGTGGATCATCGCCATGCTGACGGCGACAGGGATCGCGGTGGGTCTGGTCATTCGTTACAGCCCCGGGCACGCCGGGCCGGATCCAGCGACCGAGTCGTTAATCGGCGCTCCCATTGCCACCGGCGCGCTGCCCGGACTCCTGGCCGCACTGATCCTCGGCCTCGCCGGCGGCGTCAGCCTCGGCCCGGAGCATCCGATTATGGTGGTGAATATCGCGCTGGCTGTCGCCGTCGGCTCCCGACTGTTTCCGCGCGTCAGCTCGCTGGACTGGACCATCCTCGCGGCCTCAGGCACCATCGGCGCCCTCTTCGGTACCCCGGTTGCCGCCGCGCTGATTTTTTCGCAAACCCTCAATAGCAGCAACGATACGCCACTGTGGGATCGCCTCTTTGCTCCCCTCCTCGCCGCCGCCGCCGGCGCGTTGACGACGGGTCTGTTTTTCCATCCCCATTTTTCGCTGCCGATCCCGCACTATGGTCAGATGCGCTTCGTTGATATTCTCAGCGGCATTATCGTCGCCCTGATCGCTATCGCCGTCGGCATGGTGGCCGTCTGGTGTCTGCCGCGACTGCATGCCCTGATGCATCGGTTGAAAAATCCAATCCTGACCCTCGGCATCGGCGGGCTGCTGCTGGGGATCGTGGGGACGATAGGCGGGCCCTTAACGCTATTTAAAGGGCTGGATGAGATGCAGCAGCTGGCCTTCAGCCAGACGCTAACCGCCGCGGATTTTCTGCTTATCGCGCTGGTCAAACTGGCGGCCCTGGTTCTTGCCTCAGCCAGCGGCTTTCGCGGCGGGCGAATTTTCCCGGCGGTGTTCGTCGGGGTAGCGCTGGGGCTGATGCTGCATGCTCATGTTGACGCGGTGCCGGCGGCAATCACCGTTTCCTGCGCGATCCTCGGCATGGTGCTGGTCGTCACTCGCGACGGCTGGTTGAGCCTGTTTATGGCCGCCGTGGTGGTCCCGGATACGACTTTGCTGCCGCTGTTGTGTATGGTGATGCTCCCGGCCTGGCTGCTGCTGGCCGGGAGACCGTTGATGATTGCCAAACGGCATACCGATTAAACGCGGCTGTTTCGCTCCTCAAGGGCCTGCGTCACCGCGCGCAGGAAATCGGGGATATCCATTTTCGGCAGCATCACTTCTACCAGGGTGAGGGTATCGGAGGTGATGCTCTCCGTCATCGCCTCCCGCAGTTCAGACGTCTGAGTGACCCGCCGGCAGCGCGAAGCAACGTCAGGGGCGAAGGCTTCCGGCAGCCGCTGCCAGTCCCACAGAGCGATGTCATTGTAGCGCTGCTCTGGACCATGAATCGCCCGTTCCACGGTATACCCTTCGTTATTCAGCAGCAGAATAAGCGGCTTTTGCTTATCACGCAGCATGGAGCCCATCTCCTGAATGGTCAGTTGTGCCGCGCCATCGCCGACAATTAGCACCACCCGCCGCTCCGCCGCCGCGGTTTGTGCGCCATAGGCGGCCGGGAGAGTAAAACCAATCGAGCCCCACAGCGGCTGGACGATCAGCGATGCTTCAGAGGGCAGCTTCAGCGCCGCAATACCAAAGGCGGCCGTCCCCTGATCGGCGAGAATAATATCCCCCGGACGCAGGGCGCCCTGCACCGTCGCCCAGAAATTTTTCTGGGTCAACTCGCCTTCAGCGCCCTCCTCAGCCTCCGGCGCCACGACCTGAGGCGTAGCCCACTCCGCCGCCAGCGGGGCGGAAAGCGTCATCAGCGCGGCCAAAGCCTTATCCATCGGCACCCCGCTGAACCAGTGATCGCCCACCCTGACGGCGAAGGGCTGGATCTCAATAGTCTTTTCCCGCGCCAGATGTTGGGTAAATCCTGCGGTGATGGTGTCGGTGAAGCGCGTGCCAATGCAGATGATGGTGTCGGCGTTTTCAATCGCCTCCCGGGTCTGCGGCGCGCTGGCAATCCCGCTGTAGGTGCCGACAAACCCGCTCTGCTGCTCATCAAACAATCCCTTGCCCATGAGCATCGTCGCATGGGCGACAGGCGTTTTCGCCACCCACTCCCGGAGCGTCTTCTGCAGGCCATAACGTTGCGCCAGGAAGTCCGCCAGCAGGGAAATGCGTCGGCTGCCCCGCAGCAGGCGGCTGGCATGTTCGCAGAACCCGGCAAGCTGGTTTTCATCCGCCGGAGCGGGCTCCACCAGCAAGCGCTGGGCTGGGGCAATCGCTGCCGCTCTGGCGACATCGGCTGGCAGCATCAAATAGCCGGGGCGATGATGCGTCAACATATCGCGCAGCACACGGTCGATTTCATGGCAGGCGTTGCCGGCGGTCAGCAGCGCCTGGCTACAGGTGATCTGCTCGCTCATGCGGGCGAAATGGCGAAAATCGCCATCGCCGAGGGTATGGTGCAGCAGTTCGCCGCGCTGCTGGGCGCCGGTAGAGGGCGCACCGACAATATGCAATACCGGAATATGTTCCGCATAGCTACCCGCAATGCCGTTCAGCGCGCTCAATTCGCCGACGCCGTAAGTGGTCAGCAGCGCACCGGCCCCTTTGATGCGCGCATAGCCGTCAGCGGCATATGCCGCATTCAGCTCGTTGGCGCAGCCGACCCACCCCAAGGCGCTGTGCGCGATGACGCGATCGAGAAACTGTAAGTTGTAATCTCCCGGCACGCCGAACAAGCGGTCAATACCGCAGTCGACAAGGCGATCCAGCAGATAATCCCCAATAGTGTAGGTCGGTTGCATATCCATTATCCTCATTTTGGTGCAGGTGTAATTTGAGTATTGAATAAGCGATCCGCCTGTCCAGATGGGAGGTGATAATGGCAGTGTAAAGCAATAATTACGCAGAAAAAGCAGTGTACTCCACGCAGAACATTGTTTAGTGTAAACGTATACACATCCTGTTTTGTCGGCGGAGGAAGAATGGTTTACCAGGCAAGCACCACGCGATATCAAACGATGGAGTACCGTCGCTGCGGCCGCAGCGGTCTGCAACTACCGGCCATTTCCCTTGGCCTGTGGCATAACTTTGGCGATGAAACGCGAGTGGAAACCAGCCGGCAGATGCTCCTGCACGCTTTTGACCTCGGTATAACCCATTTCGATTTGGCCAACAACTATGGGCCGCCGCCGGGCTCGGCGGAAAGCAACTTTGGCCGCATCCTGAAAGAGTCGCTCCTGCCTTATCGCGATGAGTTAATCATCTCCACTAAAGCAGGTTACACGATGTGGGACGGCCCTTACGGCGACTGGGGATCGCGAAAATATCTGGTAGCCAGTCTTAACCAGAGCCTTAAACGCATGGGGCTGGAATACGTCGATATTTTTTACCATCACCGGCCTGATCCACAGACGCCGCTGATGGAAACGATGCGTGCGCTCGATCATCTGGTTCGTCAGGGTAAAGCGCTATATGTCGGGATCTCCAACTATCCTCTGGCCCAGGCGCGGGAGGCGGTGAAGATCCTTAACGACCTCGGCACCCCCTGCATCATTCACCAGCCTCGCTACTCGATGTTCGAACGCGGCGTGGAAGAAGGATTGCTGGATTTTCTGCAGACGGAAGGGATTGGAAGCATAGCGTTTTCACCGCTGGCCGGTGGGCAACTTACCGACCGCTATCTCAACGGCATTCCGGCCGACTCGCGCGCCGCCAGCAGCAGTCGTTTTCTGCAGCCGGAGCAACTGACTCCAGCCCGATTAGAAAAAATTCGTCAGCTTAACAGGCAGGCGGAAGCGCGTGGGCAGAAGCTGTCGCAGATGGCGCTGGCCTGGGTGTTGCGCGAAGAGAAAGTCACCTCGGTGCTGATCGGCGCCAGCAAAACCGCGCAACTGGATGATGCCGTCGGCATGCTGCAGAATCGCCATTTCACCACCGAGGAGTGCGCGGCCATCGACGCCATCCTTGCGCTGTAAAGCAAATGTTACTTTAGCAAAAAGTGCTCTTTCCTGCGCTTTCGGAGTTCGTCCGATGCGGTGGGTCTTTACCGGCCCGTAATATCAGGTTAACAGGCCGCTTACGGCCCCGATCGTGAAGGAGAAGAGTATGTTCAGGTCACTGATTCTGGCAGCAGTACTGCTGGCCGCAGGGCCACTGGTCGCTAACGCTGGTGAAATCACCCTGCTGCCGTCGGTAAAATTACAAATAGGCGATCGTGACAATTACGGTAACTACTGGGACGGTGGCAGCTGGCGCGACCGTGATTACTGGCGTCGTCACTATGAATGGCGTGATAACCGTTGGCATCGTCATGACAACGGCTGGCACAAAGGCTGGTACAAAGGCAGAGATAAAGCCTGGGAGCGCGGCTATCGTGCTGGCTGGAACGACCGCGATGACCACCGCGGCGGCTGGGGACGCGGCCCGGGTGGGCGCGGTCACGGTCATGGACATGGCCATCACTAACAAACGAAAAGGGGAGCCCATCGGCTCCCCTTTACTTTATTCAGCATCAGGAATCAATTAATCCACCCCGAGCAGCGACCCCACTATTAACCAGCCGTTCAGGCTCACCACAATAGCGACTATCGCCCAGCCGATGCCTCTCACCCAACGGGTATTCACCAGGTCCCCCATCAGCTTCGCATTGCTGGTAAATATCAGCAGCGGCACCAGGGCAAGCGCAATGCCAAAGCTGAGCAACACCTGACTCATTACCAGGATGCGCGTAGGATCCAGCCCCAGCAGAATGACGACAAACGACGGCAGCATGGTGATCGCCCGGCGAAACCACAGCGGAATATGAAAGCGGATAAACCCCTGCATAACGACCTGACCTGCCAGAGTGCCCACCACGGTCGACGATAAACCGGCGGCAATCAGGCTGAGGCCAAAGATGGTCGCCGCCGCGTGGCTCAGCAGCGGCTCCAGCGTCATGTAGGCCTGATCGAGATCGGCGACGCCGGTATGGCCATTAAAGTGGAATGCCGCCGCAGCGGTCGCCATCATCGCCAGATTGACGAACCCGGCAATGGTCATGGCGATCGCCACATCCCAGCGGGTCGCGTTATAGCGTTCTTTTCGCGTTCCGCCATGCAGATGCTGAGTCAGCGATGAGTGTAAGTAAATGACGTGCGGCATGATTGTCGCCCCCAGTACCCCGGCGGCTAAGAATACCGCCTCCCCGTTGGGCAGCGTGGGGATCACCAGCCCTTTCGTCAGAGGAGCCAGCGCGGGCTGGGAAAAGATCAACTCCACGACATAGGCCACGGCGACAAACAGCAACAATCCACCGATCACCTTCTCCAGTGGTTTTTGCCCGCGCCGCTGCAGCATCAGGATCAGAAAAGTCGCCACCCCGGTCAGCACCGCCCCCTGCAGAAGCGATACGCCGAGTACCAGCTTAAAACCAATTGCGGCGCCGATAAATTCAGCCAGATCGGTGGCCATAGCGATAATTTCCGCCTGTACCCAGTAAAACCAGACAACAGGACGCGGGTAATGGTCGCGGATCTGCTCGGCCAGGTTTTTGCCGGTGGCAATGCCCAGTTTGGCAGAAAGCACCTGGATCAGCATCGCCATCAGGTTAGCCCACACCACGACCCACAGCAGCTGGTAGCCAAAGCTGGCGCCGGCCTGAATGTTAGTGGCGAAATTACCCGGATCGATATAGCCAATGGCAGCGACGAAAGCCGGGCCCATTAAGGCGAGCTTCACCTTGCGCGCGGCGCGACTACTGCTATTCTCAACGCGACTGCTAGTCATCTTCTGCCTCTGGAAATATAGCCTTTGCTATGTTTCATGCTATCAAAATGCGAATGATTATCAAGTTCATTTAGAAAGGAGATAATGATTGCTGTGATAGAAGGGAACAATAGCTGGCCGGAAATGGAATACGGGCGTCAGAAAACGAGATCCAGCCCGCTATTAAGAGTAGTACAAGAATGCAACTTTTAAAACCTTTACGTAACATAACAAAAGTGGATGTTGGATCACTATTTTTGCCATTGGTCACAGTTCCTTGCAATAGTGTGCAATTGATCTCGTTTTCTTTAAAGCCGTTGCATAGAATGTGCACGGAAATTTAACCTGCCTCATATTTGGAGCAACTATGGACCGCGTCTTGCATTTTGTCCTCGCGATCGTTGTGGTGGCTATACTGGCCCTGTTGGTCAGCCATGACCGCCAAAAGATCCGTATTCGTTATGTTGTTCAACTGCTTGTCATTGAAGTCCTGCTGGCCTGGTTCTTCCTCAACTCCGATATTGGTCTGGGTTTTGTGAAAGGATTTTCCGAGATGTTTGAAAAACTCCTCGGGTTTGCCAACGAAGGGACAAACTTCGTGTTCGGCGGCATGAACGATAAAGGCCTGGCCTTCTTCTTCCTCAAAGTTTTGTGCCCTATCGTCTTCATTTCGGCTTTGATCGGCATTTTGCAGCATATTCGTATCCTGCCGATTGTCATTCGCGCGATCGGTACCGTCCTGTCGAAAGTTAACGGCATGGGCAAGCTGGAGTCCTTCAACGCCGTGAGCTCGTTGATCCTCGGCCAGTCGGAAAACTTTATCGCGTATAAAGATATTCTCGGCAAAATGTCGCGCAACCGCATGTACACCATGGCGGCGACGGCGATGTCCACCGTGTCCATGTCCATCGTAGGCGCTTACATGACCATGCTGCAGCCAAAGTATGTCGTTGCGGCGCTGGTGCTCAACATGTTCAGCACCTTTATCGTTCTGTCATTAATTAACCCTTACCGCGTGGAAGAGAGCGAAGAAAATCTGCAGATGTCGAATCTGCACGAAGGTCAGAGCTTCTTCGAGATGCTGGGCGAGTATATTCTGGCAGGTTTTAAAGTCGCGATTATCGTGGCGGCGATGTTGATCGGCTTCATCGCGCTGATCTCGGCGCTGAATGCCCTGTTCGCCACCGTGACCGGTTGGTTCGGCTATAGCATTTCCTTCCAGGGTATCCTCGGCTATATCTTCTACCCGGTTGCCTGGGTGATGGGTGTGCCGGCAAGCGAAGCGCTGCAGGTGGGCAGTATTATGGCTACCAAACTGGTCTCCAATGAATTCGTCGCCATGATGGATCTGCAGAAAATTGCCTCGACGCTCTCCCCGCGCGCGGAAGGCATTATCTCTATCTTCCTGGTCTCCTTCGCCAACTTCTCATCTATCGGCATTATTGCCGGGGCGATCAAAGGTCTGAACGAAGAACAGGGCAACGTAGTTTCTCGCTTCGGTTTGAAGCTGGTGTACGGCTCCACGCTGGTTAGCGTGCTGTCCGCCTCGATTGCGGCGCTGGTTCTGTAACAGACGTCAGTCATCTGAGCCGGGCAATGCCCGGCTTTTTTTTGCCCGTCATTCACCCAGCGGCTGTGGTTTACCGATCAGATAACCCTGCAGATAATTCACGCCCAGCTCCAGCAAGCGCGCTTTTTGCGGTTCGCTTTCGACATATTCCGCCACCACGCTCATCTGTTTCGCCCGCGCCATCTCGACAATCGATTTCACCATGATGGCGTCCAGCGGGTCCGTGAGGATGTCGCGGACGAAGCAGCCGTCAATCTTAATGATATCGGCCTGTAGATGTTTCAGACGTTCATAGTTCGCATAGCCGGTGCCAAAGTCATCAATAGCGATGGCGCAGCCAAACGCGCGCAACGCTTCAAGATTTTGCCGACTGGTGTCCGCATTAGAGAAGGCCTGCTCTTCGGTCACCTCAATAGTTATAAGTTCTGGCGAGACGCTATAGCGTTGAAACAGCGCGATAATCTGCCCTGCGCTGTTCTTTTGCATCAGAGTTGCAGGCAGCAGGTTGACCGAGAATCGCTGGCCGGGATGCTTATGGAGCATACTGAACAAGGTCTCCAGCACCAGCATGTCAAAACGTTGGCTGAGGTTAAACTGCACAATCAGCGGAATGAATCGGTCGGGCATAATGACGCTATCGCCACAGCGCATGCGCGTGAGGATCTCATGATAACCCTCCCCCTCCGGATTCTGAATCGGTTGCGCATAGAGCATCAGCGCGCGATCTTTGAGCACTTGCTTGACGCGCATAAGGAGGCGCACCTGCTCGGTAGTTTGATCCACCACCAGATCCTGCTCCTCGTCCAGCGCCAGCACCCGACGTTCACTGCCCGCCTGTTCGGAAAGCCAGCTTAGCTGGCCCAGCATCTGGTAAAGTCCCTCACCCTGACCGTCATCGCGGCCCCAGGCCGCGCCAAACTCCAAATCCAGCGGCTGATTGTGCCAGCTGAACTTTTTGTGGTTGAGGACCGCGACCATATGGTTCAAGCGGGACGACGGCTCCGGTCCATCAAGCACGAGGATCAGTTCGCTGCCCGGTACCTGGAAGACTTTATCCGCCGCTCCCAGCAGCGGTTGCAGCGCCCGAATAATCTGCCGTTTACAGTCCACCCCCATCATCAGACCATAATGCCGACTGAGAAAGTCGAGATTATCAATACGCAGGCTGCAGATAGCCTGCTGAGGACAGCTCTGTAAATGGCTCTCCAGCGCGCGCAGGTTAGGCAAGCCGGTCAGCGGATCCTCTTCCGCCTGGCTACGCCAGCGGCGTTTGTTGCGGTCGCTGCGGGCATAGATGTCGGCCATATAAAACAAACAGATAGTAAAGGAGATCAGAACCGACAGCACAAAGGAGAGTGAATACTCGCTTTGCACCCCCTGGAGAAAGTTTTTGTTATATACCACCAGCAAAAAGGCCGAGACAGACCATGAAATACGCAATAGCGCATGGCCTATTCGACTGATACCGATAAAGTAGACAATAAAAATAACCGGAACTAAATAACCGGCAATAAATTCAGACTGATACGGCGCACACAATAGCGTTAATATCACCGCCAACGCGATAAACCAATATAGGGTAAAGGAGCGATATTGCGGTGCCAGCCACGGTAAACATTCCTGCTGCCAGAAACGTCGGGCGTAGCGCGGACTGATAATCATCCGCATTGGATAATAAAGAAACGTCGTAAAAATTAATGCCGCACTGATTAAACTTTGGATATCTATTACAGTATAAATCAACGGCATACTACCAAAGTAACTGGTAATAGCTAATGGAAACGCAAAATATTGTCCGGCGAGATACATGGTGATTTTCAGGAGCACCGGCGCGAAGAAGCCGCCCCAGAAGATCCGCGCCCCCATATGTTTTGCCGTTGGACCGCAGCGCCAGCGCTTCCCCACCAACAGTCGCAGAATAGCGCAGGAGACAAACACGGCGAACAGTTGACAAAAAAGTAAGATAAACGCCTGCGGCAGCGTTAATTTAATGAGAAAACTATTGGTGATGGCAAACGCGAGAATTAATGGCGCAATTGCATAGCGGCCAAAGATAAAAATAACAGAAAACATCACGCTGATTGGCAGCCAGGCAATATAAATAAGGTTGCCGTCAATTATCGTTTGCGGTGAAATAAAACGAGCCAGCGGAATAGCGACTAAACAAATGATAAAGGCCAATAGAGTTTTTTTGATATTAATGTTAATTTTATCAAGCATTATTGTTAATTAAAACTCCAGAAACCTCATCACGTTTAATGGGGGAAATGTTATGTTGCTTATTTAGGGCAGGCAAGGCGAATTATCAGGAAAAAGTCTGAAATTACTTTCGATTTTAATTGCTGGAGATTAACTGACGTAACCAGAAAGTGCTTTACATGAAACCCGCTAAAAACAAAAACCCCCGCCGAAGCGAGGGTTCTGAATTTTGGTGGAGCTAAGCGGGATCGAACCGCTGACCTCTTGCATGCCATGCAAGCGCTCTCCCAGCTGAGCTATAGCCCCACGATGCGTTTACGTACCAAATTTGCTGGGTGCAAAATTTGGTGGAGCTAAGCGGGATCGAACCGCTGACCTCTTGCATGCCATGCAAGCGCTCTCCCAGCTGAGCTATAGCCCCGTAACGTAAAGCGTGTCGTGTTGACGGGCGGCATAATATGAATTCCTCGCTCAGGTGTCAACGGCAAAATTATCCTTCCCGATTCAATCGCTGAAAAAGCAGGCAACTTGCTGACATTGCGAGCCTTATCGCAGTCAGAAGTTAAACAGGTCACCTTTTCACGTAAAAGGATGCTATAACATGGGCAGCTAATTCCCATACATTTACTCAGGAAATAGTATGCTCAAGGAACGAATGACACCTGAAGAAATTGCCCATCTAACCGGCTACAGTCGGCAAACTATCAATAAGTGGGTGCGGAAAGAAGGCTGGCAAACCTCTCCGCGACCTGGCGTCCAGGGCGGCAAAGCGCGCCTGGTCCATGTCAATGAGCAAGTCAGGGAGTTTATCCGCAGCGCCCAGCGCGTGGCGGAGACGCCCGGCATCTATTCTCCCCATGATAGCGATCTGGAATCGCTGCTGCTGACCCTCAGTAAAGAACTCACCCCCAGCGAGCAGAAGCAGCTTATGTCTTTGTTGCTGCGCGAGGGGATCACCGGGTTACTGCTTCGGTTAGGGATCCGCGATCGGTAAACCATGATGAAACTGAAAGATAAAATGACGCCCGCAGAGCTTGCCGACTGCCTGGGGCTGGCCAGACAAACGATCAATCGCTGGGTTCGCGAGAAACAATGGCGCACCGAAGCAATACCCGGCGTTAAAGGGGGGCGAGCGCGACTGGTGGTTATCGACCAACCGGTACGCGAGTTTCTGACCAACATCCCTGCCAGACGCCATCTGCTTACCGACAATCATCTCGCGGAATCGCCAGGTGCATACCTGGTCAATGAGGCAGACGCGATCTGGCGGCAAATCACGGAAACCCTACAGCTGATGACTCCGGCAGAACAGCTGCAGCTCCGCGATCTGCTGGCCCGGGAAGGGATTAGCGGTTTTCTTGCCCGCCTCGGCATCGCCAGTCCGGAATAACAGACAAAAAAAACGGCAGGGTAACCTGCCGTTGTTTCAGCTGCGTCGCCGTCAGGACGCCTGGCCTTCGCGTTCAGCGATAAAAGCCAGCGCTTTATTGATACGATCTACGCTACGGGATTTACCGATAGCATGGACAGTAACGTCTAGCGCAGGAGATTGCCCTGCCCCGGTAACCGCCACGCGCAGCGGCATACCGACTTTACCCATCCCCACCTCCAGCTCATCAGCAGTTGCCTGAATCGCGTGATGGACGTTTTCCGCCGTCCAGTCGCTAATCGCCGCCAGCTTATCGCGAACCACTTCCAGCGGCTGACGCGCCACTGGACGCAGATGTTTTTTCGCGGCGTCGGCATCGAATTCAGCGAACTCTTCATAGAAGTAGCGGCAGCTCTGGGCCATCTCTTTCAGCGTCTTGCAACGCTCGCCCAGCAGTTTCACCAGCTCAGCCAGCTGCGGGCCGTTGCGAGTGTCGATATTTTCCTGCTCGATATGCCACTGCAGATGCGTTGCCACATACTCCGCCGGCAGGGTATTGATATAGTGATGGTTTAACCACAGCAGTTTATCGGTGTTAAAGGCACTGGCGGATTTGCTCACCGCGCCCAGCGAGAAGAACTCAATCATCTCTTCGCGAGTGAAAATCTCCTGATCGCCATGAGACCAGCCCAGGCGCACCAGATAGTTGAGTAGCGCTTCCGGCAGGTAGCCGTCGTCGCGGTACTGCATCACGCTCACTGCGCCGTGGCGCTTGGAAAGTTTTTTACCGTCATCGCCGTTGATCATCGACACGTGCGCATAAACCGGCACCGGCGCATTCAGCGCTTTGAGGATGTTGATCTGGCGCGGCGTGTTGTTGATATGATCTTCGCCGCGGATCACGTGAGTGATCGCCATATCCCAGTCATCTACCACCACGCAGAAGTTATAGGTCGGGGAACCATCGGTACGGCGAATGATCAGATCGTCCAGTTCCTGGTTGCTGAACTCGATAGGTCCGCGGATCTGATCGTCAAAAATAACCGAACCTTCCTGCGGGTTGGCGAAACGCACGACGCACGGCTCATCATCAGCATGGTGCTCGTGGCTATGGCGGCAGCGGCCATCGTAACGCGGCTTCTCACCCTTCGCCATCTGCTCTTCGCGCAGCGCTTCCAGACGTTCTTTCGAGCAATAGCATTTGTAAGCGGTACCGGCTTCCAGCATCTCATCGATTACGTTGTTATAACGATCGAAACGTTTGGTCTGGAAATAGGGGCCTTCGTCCCATTGCAGATTCAGCCAGTTCATGCCATCCATGATGGCTTCAATTGCTTCCGGGGTGGAGCGTTCGAGATCGGTGTCTTCAATACGCAGCACAAACTCACCGCCGTGGTTACGGGCAAAAAGCCAGGAATAGAGAGCAGTACGCGCACCGCCAACGTGCAGATAGCCGGTTGGGCTTGGCGCGAAGCGAGTTTTGATTTTCATGAATTGGCCTTACGTTTAATAAAGATGCCGATAGCCGGCAATGTCCGGTGGAAATTATGGGTCAATATTCTAACACCGTGGGCTGATTCCTCAATGTTGTTCCCATCGGAACGTCACGGTTTGCCATTTTTGTTTATAAATCATGCTATGGCGCCGGTTTCGCGATCGCTTTGTTTAATTTTACGACGAACGAACGAATTCTTTAGAAAAGGCGTTGACTCATTTTCAACTCTCCCTATAATGCGACTCCACACAGCGGGGGTGATTAGCTCAGCTGGGAGA